>Ga0137308_100232_pt1 | contig 102837 bp, 103 predicted proteins | sample Inofrocosms_June_FD_97181 | JGI IMG/M metagenome (GOLD analysis project Ga0137308, IMG submission 97181) | Mouse cecal microbial communities from Vienna, Austria - N-Acetylneuraminic and N-Acetylglucosamine D2O microcosms_June | ecosystem: Host-associated > Mammals > Digestive system > Large... | reverse complement strand
GAACCCAACGATGAAGGGTAAAGGTCTAGGGAGTAGCGGCGGCGATTCGAGCGGCATCGGCCCAGGGCAGACATTGGGAAAAAGAGTCAAACAGGTCGTAGCGTAAACAAAAAACCCCCGTAATCAAGGAAGATTCTTAAGAAACGTAGTTTCTTAAGCGTGTTTTTGGTGACTTTTTCCACGCGGAAAAAGTCACCGAGGGTCCGGGGGCGCGGAGCCCCCGGAGCGAAAGGAGCTCCTCCATGGAAGCGAAAAGAGTCCTCTGTGTGGCGGGCCCCACGGCCTGCGGAAAAACCGCAATGGGCGTGGCTCTTGCCAAGCGCTATAACGGCGAGGTAGTCAGCGTGGACTCCATGCAGATCTACAAAGGCATGACCATCGGCACCGCCGCCCCCACGGCGGAGGAGACGGCGGGCATCCCCCACCACATGGTGGGCGTGGCGGACCCGGCGGAGAGCTGGTCCGCCGCCCGCTTCGTGGAGCAGGCGGACCGCTGCGTGGAGGACATCCTCGCCCGGGGCAGGCTCCCCGTCCTGGTGGGCGGCACCGGCCTCTACCTGGAGGCCCTCATCGCCGGACGGACCTTCGCCCCCGGGGAGGCCGGAGGGGCAATCCGTACCGCCCTGGAGCGGGAGCTCACGGAGAAGGGCATCGGCCCCCTCCTGGAGGAGCTCCGCCGGGTGGACCCGGCCTCCGCGGAAAAACTCCACCCGGCGGATGTCAAGCGCATCCTCCGGGCCCTGGAGGTCTACCGGGAGACAGGCCGCACCAAGTCGGACCACGACCGGGAGACCCGGGCCCTCCCCAAAAAGTACGCCTCCGTCACCATCGGCCTGAACTACCGGGACCGCGCGGACCTCCGCGCGGCCATCGACCGCCGGGTGGACGCCATGATGGCCGCCGGACTCGCGGAGGAGGTCCGCTCCCTCCTGGACGCGGGCATCCCGCCGGAGGCCACCGCTATGCAGGCCATCGGCTACAAGGAGCTCGCCGGGGCCCTCCGGGGAGAGCGCTCCCTGGAGGAGGCGGCGGAGGAGGTGAAGCTCCGCTCCCGGCAGTACGCGAAGCGTCAGCTGACCTGGCTGAGACATATCCCGGACATCCACTGGATTCTCTGGGAAAAAGAGCGAGATTTTGCCGCCGCTCTCCAAAAAGCGACAAAAATCATGACTGCCATGGGTCTACAATAGTAGCAGGACCCCACAGGTCCCCACTAATGAAAAAAGAGAGGTAGCTACTTATGGCAAAAACACCCAATCTCCAGGACGTGTTCCTGACCAGCGTCCGGCGCAATGAGACGCCGGTGACCGTGTTCCTGATGAACGGCTTCCAGATGCGGGGCACCATCACGGGCTTCGACGCCTTTACCGTGGTCCTCACCGCAGACGGCAAGCAGAACCTCATCTATAAGCACGCCATCTCTACGGTGAGCCCCGCCCAGGTGGTGGACCTCACCGACTGGGAGGACACGCTGTAGCGGGACGCCCCCCTGGAGGACTTGCCAAAGAGAAAGGTCCACTCCATGAAAACCAGTACCCTTGCCACCCGGCTCGCTATGGCCGCCATCCTGCTGACAGTCCTCCTCTATTTCGGCATCCATGCCGCCATCTACGTGATGGGCATGGACCCCTATACCACCTCCTTGGCCTACGCCTTCACCTGCGACGACGCGGTCACCGTCAACGGCTACGTGGTCCGCCGGGAGCAGGTGCTCCCCGGCGGCGGGGAGCTGGTCTACTCCCCCCGGCGGGAAGGCGAACGGGTCAGCGCCGGGGGCACCGTGGCCCTCATCTACCAGACTGCCGAGGCCCTCAGCGAGGCCAACACCCTCCGGGGCCTGGAGGAGCAGATGGATCAGCTCCTCTACGCCCGGAGCCTCGCCGGGACCTCCCAGGTCCGCCCGGACGAGGAGACGGCGGCGGCCCTGCTGGACTTCCGCCAGGCGGCGGCCTCCGGAGACCTGGAGGAGGCCGTGGAACAGGGGAGCGCCCTGCGCTCGGCGGTGCTCAAGCGGAGCTACGCCTACTCCGGCACCGAGGAGCTGGACGCCTCCATCGCCTCCCTCCAGGGGCAGATCGCGTCCCTGAGCGCCTCGGCGGACCCGGCCACCACCCGGGTCACCGCCCCCCAGGCCGGGCTCTTCTCCAGCCTCGTGGACGGCTATGAGGCCATCCTGAACCCGGAGATGGCGGAGACCCTCACCCCCTCCTCCTTTGCCGCCATCGCCTCCCAGCCGGTCTCCGGCGCTGTGGGCAGGATGATCTACGGCAAGACCTGGGCTTTCGTCTGCTGTATGCAGACCAAGGACATGGGGGACATGCTGGTGGGGGACCGCCTCACCCTCCGGTTCCACAAGGGCCTCAGCCGGGATATGGAGGTGAAGGTCGCCTCCATCAGCGCCGAGGAGAACGGACAGCGAGTGGTGGTCTTCTCTTCGGAAAAGTACCTGAGCCTCACCACCCTCCTGCGCAGCCAGAGCGCCCAGGTCATCTTCCACACCTACGACGGCATCCGGGTGCCCCGGAGCGCCGTGCGGGTGGAGCAGGTGCCCGTGACCGATGAGGACGGAAACATCCTCCTGGACGCGAACGGCCATGAGAAGACCCAGCCCGTCACCTGCGTCTTCACCCTCTGGGGGGAGCTGGCCCGGCGCAAGCCCGTGCGGGTGCTTTGGCAGGAGGACGAGTACATTTTAGTGGCGCCGGATGACGAGTACCTGAACACCCTCGCCACCGAGGGGGGCCGGGAGGGCCGCAGGCTCCGCTCCGGAGAACAGGTCATTACCGCCGCGGCGGATCTCTATGACGGAAAGGTGATCAGATAGCATGGGAAGCATCGCGGAAAACATTCGCTCGGTCCGGGAGCGCATCGCCCGGGCGGCGGAGCGGGCCGGACGCAGGCCGGAGGACATCCTCCTGGTGGGGGCCAGCAAGATGAACGACGCCGCCGCCTGCCGGGAGGCCGTGGCCGCCGGCATCGACGCCCTGGGGGAGAACCGGGTCCAGGAGATGACGGAGAAGCTCGCCCAGCACGCCTACGACGGCGCGCCCCTCCACTTCATCGGCCACCTCCAGAGGAACAAGGTCCGGCAGGTGGTGGGGAACGTCTCCCTCATCCATTCCGCCGGGAGCCTGGAGCTTTTGGAGGAGATCGACCGGCAGGCGAAAAAGCGGGGCCTCGTCCAGGACGTGCTCCTGGAGGTGAACATCGGCCGGGAGGCCAGCAAGAGCGGCTTCGACCCCGACGCCCTCTTCGACGCCGCCGCCCGGGCCCGGGAATTTGAGGCCGTCCGGGTCCTGGGACTCATGGCCATCCCCCCGGCGGCAGAGGAGCCCCATGGAAATTTCCGGTATTTTGAGAAAGTTTGCCGTCTTTCTGTTGACATAGCCGAAAATTTGTATGATAATGGGTTTGAGTATTTGTCAATGGGAATGAGCGATGATTTCGAGGATGCCATCGCCGCCGGGGCCAACATGGTCCGGGTCGGCTCCGCCATCTTCGGCCACCGGCCTTACCAGACGACGACAGGAGGTTTCACCTAATGAACTTGATAGACAATCTGAGACGCATGATCACCCCCGTCAGCAACGAAGACGAGGATTACGACCTGGATTTCGAGGAGCAGGACTCCCCTTTCCTGGACGACCGCCCCCGCTCCTATGACCGCAGCGCCGTGGACAGCCGCCGGGGCAAGGTGGTCAATATCCACGCCACCACCCAGCTCAAGGTGGTGCTGGTCAAGCCCGAGCGCTTTGAGAACGCCAGCGAGATTGCCGACCACCTCAAGGAGAAGCGCACCGTTGTCGTCAACCTGGAGTCCACCCACAAGGACATCGCCCGCCGCCTCATCGACTTCCTCTCCGGCGTGGCCTACGCGGGGGAGGGCAAGATCAAGAAGGTGGCCGCAAATACCTATCTCATCACCCCCTACTCCGTGGACATCCAGGGGGATCTGATCGACGAGCTGGAGACCAACGGCCTCTACAGCTTCAACTGAGATGGGGGCCGCTGTACGTAACGAGAAAAGGGAGGTAAGCCAACGATGATGACCCCGCAGGAGGTGGCAAACTGCACCTTTGCAAAGTCCATGATGGGCGGCTATAACATGGCGTCCGTGGACGATTTTTTGGACAAGCTGACGGAGGACTACTCCGCCCTCTATAAAGAGAACGCCGCGCTGAAGGCCAAGCTGAAGGTCCTGGTGGACAAGATGGCCGAGTATCGGGAGATGGAGGACGCCATGCGCTCCACCCTCCTGACCGCCCAGAAGATGGCCACCTCCATGGTGGCCGAGGCGGAGCAGAAGCGCACCGCCCTCATCACCAGCGCCTCCTCCGCCGCCAAGGCCCGGCAGACCGAGCTGGAGCGGGAGATCGCCTACCAGGAGCGCCGCCTGGAGGAGGTCCGCCGGGGCGTGGACCAGAAGCTGGAGCAGGAGCGCAAGCGCCTCGCCGCCGGACAGCAGGCCCTGCGGGGCTTCATCCAGGACGTGCGCACTGTCTGCAACGACCAGCTGGCCATGCTGGAGCTTTTGCCGGAGCTCCCCGTGGAGGAGCCCGCGCCGCCCCAGGTACCCGCGCCTGCCGCCGCCCCGCCCGCCGCGCCGGTCCAGGAGGCCGCTGTGGCCGCCTCCGCCACCGTCTCTCCGGAGGACGAGGCCGCCGCCGCGGTGGAGCAGAACATCAAGGAAGTCGTCAGCATGATCTCCCGGGAGAAGGGGCAGGAGGCCGCCTCCGGCGGCGCCGGAGAGGACCCCTTCGCCGAGGACGATACCCCCGCCGGGGAGGACGGCGTGGAATTGGCCTCCACCCGGGTGCTGAACCTGGAGGACCTCCAGTTCGGCAGGAATTACACAAAAGACCGGTAAGAGAACCTACTGTTTTCGCTTTTTCTGACGGGAGGCCGCCATGAGAAGACAGCTTAGAGAGAAATTCTACCAGGGGCTCAAAACCCTGGAGCTCCTCATCGCCGTGGCCATCGTCATCATCATCGTGGTGATGGCGGGGCTCACCATCTACGACTACCTGGCCGGGAACGTGGACCTGCGGGATATCTCCTCCCTGGAGACCTTCCTCCAGGAGATGCTCACCTTCGTGGTGGGGATCGAGTTCGTGAAGATGCTCATCTTCCACAACCCGGAGCGGGTCATCGACGTGCTCATCTTCGCCACCTCCCGGCAGCTGGTGGTGGAGCACACCAACGGCGTGGAGACCATCGTGCGCATCGTGGGCATCGGGCTCCTCTTTGCCATCCAGCGCTTTTTGATCCCGGAGGCCCTGGAGGCCCTGAAAAATGAGGACAGCCACGAACAGCACCCCCACCGCTGACCCCGGGGAAGGAGGCAGTCCGCTATGGAAGAGAAAAAGAAGCCCATCGTCGCCCTGCTCTACGACTTCGACAAGACCCTCTGCACCCAGGATATGCAGAACTATGCCTTCATCCCAAGCCTGGGCATGGTCCCGGGGGACTTCTGGCGGGAGGCCAACGACTTCGGCCGCCAAGAGCGCATGGACGGCGTTTTGGCCTATATGTACACCATGATCCGCAAGTGCGCCCAGCTGGGCGTCCCCCTGACCAGGGAGAGCCTGGTCCACTGCGGCCGGAGTATCGAGTTCTTCCCCGGCGTGCTGGACTGGTTTGAGCGCATCAACCGCTTCGGCGGCCTCCTGGGGGCCCGGGTGGAGCACTATGTCATCTCCTCCGGCCTGCGGGAGATCATCGAGGGCAGCGCCATTGCCAGTGCTTTCCGGGAGATCTACGCCAGTGAGTTCCTCTACGACGCCGGGGGCCGCCCCCTGTGGCCCAAGCTTGCCGTGAACTTCACCGCCAAGACCCAGTTCGTCTACCGGATCAACAAGGGGGTCTTGGATGTCTCCGACGACAAGGCCCTCAACGACTCCATGCCCGACGAGAGCAAGCGGGTGCCCTTCACCAACATGATCTACATCGGCGACGGCCTCAGCGACGTGCCCTGCATGAAGATGATGCGCTCCTACGGCGGGCAGGCCATCGCCGTCTATCAGGCGGCCAACCGCTCCGGCGTGGAACAGCTCCTGCGGCAGAGGCGGGTGGACTTCATCTACCCCGCCGACTACCGGGAGGGTACGGAGCTGGAGGCCACCGTGCAGGAGATCATCCGGAAAATGGCCGTCAGCCAGCGGCTGTACGAGGAGAATATGCGGCAGCTGCGGGACATCGGGTGAGTGCTGGGGCGCGGTCCGTAGTTCCTCTGCAAAAAGGGGGCATGGGAAAACCGCTCTGCACTACAGCAAGAAAAGGAGCAGATCACAAAATGAAAAAACTCTTATCACTCACCCTCGCACTCATGATGACGGCGGCTCTTGCAATTCCCGCATTTGCCACCGGCACACCCCCGGCAGCACCCTCTGAAACCACTGGCACCAGCAGCGGCATCAGCATATTCACTGACACAGCCATTTCCACAAATGGCACGTGGACTTCTCCCAAATACTCTGCCACATCCTCAAACGGAAATTATATTCGTTACTGGCATCAAAACGATACCAACGAGAAAGTCAAAGTCTACCTGTACCGTACTGACACGAAGTACAATACGAACTACGTCTCCATGATGACTGTGAATGCCAACGACCAGAGCTCCAAAGTCTTCTACACCCGCACCGCTGGTTCCGGCACTTACAAAATCACGATCGAGGCATATGAATCCGGCGGTGACGTCAATGGCGATGCAGCCCTGGCTCAGTATACCAGCCACCCCGACTTAAAATAAGATAGAAGTCGAAAAGCGGCCTGTCTGGTGAATATCCAACAGGCCGCAAAGCCGCTGAGAGATAAAATGCTGAGAGGGAGCCAAACGGCTCCCTCTCACTTTTATTCTCCCAGATACACCGCCGGGTCGATGATCTCCCCGTCCTTGGCCACGCTGAAGTGGAGGTGGGCTCCCAGGCCCGCCTCGGTCAGGGAGGTGTTGCCCACCAGACCGATCATGCTCCCGGCGTCCACGGCGTCCCCTGCCAGGACCGACACCTCCGGCTGGAGGCTCGCGTAGGTGGTGACATAGCCGTTTCCGTGGTCGATGACCACCGTGGCCCCCAGGCGGCCGTCCTCCTCCACGGAGAGGACCGTGCCCGCGGAGGCGGACAGCACGGCGGTGCCCGCCTCGGCCCGGATGTCGATGCCGTCGTGAGTGCGCCAGTCGCCCAGGGTGGCGTCATAGGTCAGCTGGTCCACGGAGAACACCGCGATGGTCTCCCCGTCCAGGGGGGACACCACCTGGACAGGCTCCTCCTCCGCCGGCATGTCCTCCAGGTGGACCACCGGGGCGGGGTCCTCCGGGATGGGGGCGGAGGCCGGCTCGCTCTCCGGCTCCCTGACCACCGGCTTCTTAATCGTGGGCTCCTTGGCCACCACCAGGGGCACGTCCGAGCCCACAGGCGCTGCGGGCTCCTCCTCCGGAGCGGCAACGCTCTGGGCGGGGCCGGGGTCGGTCTGGTCCACGGGTGCTGTCTGGCTTACCAGGTCGGGTTGGGTCTCAGGGGTCTCTCCATTGTTCAGCAGGGCAAAATAGCCTACCACTCCGGCTGCGAGAACGCAGACGAGCAGGGCTATGTAGAAGCCCATGCCGCCGAAGATGGAGGAAGCCTGCCGCTTTCCTCGGTTGTCCATGATTCTCTTCCTTTCATCATCCTGCCGCCTGACCGGCGGTCGTTGTGGAGACGTCTCTCGTCTCTAGCCACATTGTGCGCCGGCGCAGGGTGTTTTATGCAGATGAAGAAGGAAAATTTCTATGGGCGGCCAGCGGCGGCCATGACTGCCGCAGATGCCCCTGCCGGTCTGCTTCAGCCACTGGACTGCGCCGGTCCAGTGGGAAGCGCCGCAGACATCGCAGAGTCCGTCGCCGCCGTCATCAGCGAAGCGGCGTCCGGCGGGAGGGTATCCTCCCGCCGGACATCTTATGCGCATGAGGTCACGCCAGCAGCTCCGCCAGTTCCTCCGCCTCCGGCATGTCGCCGGCGCTCTTGGCGTAGCGGACATAGGTGAGCTCCCGCTCCGGCGTGAGGACGAAGGCGGCGGGGAGCTGGAGCTCGTCGCCCTCGTAAGCGCCGTGCTTGAACCCGGCGGCAGCGGCCTTGGCGATCTTGGCCATGACCTTCATATCCGCCAGCTGCGCCTTATTGGCGGCGGGCTCGATGGAGAACTGCCTGTAGAGCTTCCCCTCCGGATCGCAGATGAGGGGGAAGGGCAGGGCCTCCGGCGTCTTGAGCTCCTCCGCCAGCCGCCTGGGGTCGGACTGGAGCACCACCAGCACCTGCCCGCCGCGGGCGGTCAGGTCCGCATGGCGCGCCTGAAGCTGGTGGATGTCGTACTGACAGAGGGTGCATCCGTAGTAGCGCAGGAACAGCAGGGCGGTCTTCTTCGCCCGCCCCACAGTCTCCGAAAGAATCAGGTCCTTTGCAAAGGGAGTCTCATAGGTGAAATCCGGCATGAGCTCCCCGACAGTCAGCTTTGCCATAGGAGGTCCTCCTTGTCTCAGGCGTTGAAGACGTGCTTGTCCAGGCGCTCAAAGGCGTCCTGCACCCGGGAGAAGGGCACGGCCAGGTTGAAGCGCAGGTGGCAGGGGCCGTGGAACATGGTGCCGTCCTGGAGGGCCACGCCCACGTCCCAGCAGGCCTTCTCCAGCTCCTCGATGGTCTTGTGATGGGCCTTGCACCACCCGGTGCAGTCCACGAAGAGCATGTAGGTGGCCTCGCTCTTGCTGACGGTGACGCCCTCAAAGTGCTTTTCGATGTAGTCGCAGGCGTAGTTGATGTTGCCGGAGAGGACCTCCAGGAGCTCGTCCAGCCACGCCTGCCCCTCCGGCTTGTAGGCGCCCACAAGGGCGTGCATGGACAGCACGTTCATGCTGTTGTAGTGGCACAGGGAGCTCTCCTTGTTGATGCGGTCCCGCCACCACTTGTTGTAGACGATGTGGTAGCTCCCGATGAGGCCCGCCAGGGAGAAGGTCTTGCTGGGGGCGTAGAAGGCGGCGGTGCGCTGACGGGCGTCCTCGGACACGGACTGGGTGGGGATGTGCTTGTGTCCGTTCATCATCAGGTCGCTCCAGATCTCGTCGGAGACCACGTACACGTCGTACTTCTTGTAGAGCTCCATGGCCTTTTCCAGCTCCCAGCGCTCCCAGACCCTTCCGCAGGGGTTGTGGGGATTGCACATGATGGCCGCATGGATATTGCCCTCCCTGAGCTTCTTCTCCATGTCCTCAAAGTCCATGCGCCAGACGTTGTTCTCATCCAGGTGCAGGGGGGAGTGGACGATGTCGTAGCCGCTGTTTTTCAGGCTCATGGTGAAGCCGATGTAGGTGGGGGAGTGGACCAGGACCTTGTCGCCCCGGGAGCAGACCACGTTCAGGGCGGAGACCACGCCGCCCAGGACGCCGTTCTCATACCCGATGTGCTCCGGCAGGAGGCCCTGGACGCCGTTTCTCACCTTGTGCCAGTTGATGATGGAGTCAAAGTAGGCGTCCGTGGGCTGGAAGTAGCCGAAGCAGGGGTGGTCGAGGCGCTCGCGCATGGCCTCCACGATGGAGGGGGCGGTGGGGAAGCTCATGTCCGCGATCCACATGGGGATGGGGTCGAAGCCCTCCCTGGGGGCGTCGGGGGTGAAGCCGGGCATCTTGCCCAGGCCGTCCACGGAGATGGCGTCGTGGCCGCGGCGGTCGAGAATGGTGGTAAAATCGTATTTCATGGCAAAAATTCTCCTATCTGTATACTTTTTCTTTGGGGAACGATCACTTCATCGCCTCGTCCATGACCCGCAGGACGTTCTTATAGGCGATCTTCTCGATCTCGTCCTCGTTGAAGCCCACCTTCTTCAGCTCATCCTCCAGCAGGCCCATCTTCAGGGGGCTGTCCACCTCCAGGTGGCTGCCGATGCCGTCGAAGTCGCTGCCCAGGGCCACGCAGTCCATGCCGCCCTTGTCGGCCATGTGGCGGGCATGGGCGGCCATGTCCTTGGCCGTGGACTCCTCGCTGGAGATGTCGGCGGCGAGGAAGTTGGAGCAGAAGTTGATGCCCGTGACGCCGCCCTTGTCGCCGAGAATCTTGAGCATCTCGTCGGTGAGGTTGCGCTGGTGGGGGCTCAGGGCGCGGCAGTTGGAGTGGGTTGCCACGAAGGGCTTCCTGCAGAGCTTCGCAACGTCGTAGAACCCGCCGTCAGAGAGGTGGCTCACGTCCACCAGGATGCCCAGCTCCTGCATGTACGCCACGGCCTCTTTGCCGAAGTCCGTGAGGCCCTTGTTCATCAGCTCCGGGTCCTTGGAGTTGGGGAAGCCGATGCAGTTGGCCCCGTTCCAGGTCAGGGACATGGCCCGCACGCCCATGTCGTAGAAGCGCTTGATGTTCTCCAGCTTGCCGTCCACGGCCCGGCTGTCCTCGATGGTGAGGATGGCGGAGGGCTTTCCGGCGGCGAAGTTGCGCCGCACATCCTCCGCGCTCCTGGCCTGAAGGATGAGGTCCGTATTGCGCTCCAGGGACTGGGTGAAGACCTGGTGGCAGGCCGTCAGGTACTGCTCGTCGGTCAGGCCGCTGCGCTGCCGGAGCCCCTCCTGGGGCGGGAAGAAGATGGCGAAGCACTGGGCCATGGCCCTGGCCTCGTGCAGGCGCTTGAAGTCGATGGAGCAGCCGGGCATCTCCCGGAGGTCCGCTTTGCTCAGGTCCTCCACGTTCTTCATGGCCGCAGCCATCAGAGTGTCGCAGTGCATGTCGATACTGTGCATCATTTTCGATTGTTCTCCTTTCGGTAGTCAAGGTACTAAACTGATCTGTGTCCCATTTTAGCACGTTCCAGGGGCAGTTGCAAGGGGAAGTTCGCTCGATACACGGAGACAGCCGCACAAACATGTCAGCGGCTGTCTCCGGAGCATTTGGTCTGTTACTTGTCCCCGGCCTCAGCCTTGGCAAGGTCGCGGCGGTACTTGAAGTAGCCGATGAGGACCGCGCCGCCTACGGCCAGGGCCATGCCCCAGGCCATCAGGGAGGTGAGCACCTTGTTGCAGATGTACCACATCACAACGCCAAAGATGATGTAGGGAAGCTGTCCGGGCAGGCTCTTGAGGCCGCCGCGGGTGGAGACGTTCATCACCATCATGGAGCCCATCATGGAGATCACGCAGAAGCCGAACGCGGAGAGCACTGCCTCCGGCAGGATGGAGAGGATCCAGTTGCCTGCCAGGACGATGGCCAGCAGGATGACCAGGTTGGCCACCACGGAGGCCACGATGCCGATGATAGTGATCACCTGCCCCTTGGGGGTGGTGATGTCGGCGTTGGCGTTCTTCTGCACGGCAGTGGCCACGGGGAAGCGCATCCCGCCCACGTTGCCGGAGAGGTAGGCGATGTAGGTCCCGGCACTGCCCAAAACGGGCCAATAGGCCTCGGGCTCACTGATCCACATGCCCACGCCGATGGAGGCCACGCCGATAGCGCCGCTGATATACATACTGATGGGCACCTGGTACCCCTTGACCACGTAGAAGTACGCCACGGGCAGGAAGCTCAGGACAAAGGCCACGGCCATAGTCAGCCGTCCGATGCGGTGGACCTTGGGCATAAAGCCGATGCGGTAATCCTCTTCCGGGGTCTGGACAGCCGTATTCTTTTCGTTCATGTTCATTTCCTCCTATTCTTCTTATCCCGGATCAAGCGGCAGGGGTCATCATCTTGACGATCTGACCGAAGAGCATCCCGAAGATCATAGCCACGGCCATGCTGAAGCTGCCCAGCATGGAGTTGTCCAGTTTCTTGGCCAGCTTGTCAAAGAGGGCGTAGGCCACGCCGGAGGCGAGGACCGCGGCCACGGAAGAGATCGAATTCAGGTTGCTCATCACGGAGTAGCCCAAAAGGCCGAACATGGCGCTGTTGGAGAGGTAGGGCATAAAGGAGACCTTGGCCTTCTTGGCCTTGCTCTTCTCCACCATGTTGTCCAGGGGCTTGAGCATGATCATGGTGTTGAGGAAGTAGGGGGCGCTGCCCAGGACCATGCAGAAAATGGCGAAGGTGAAGATGGCCTCTGTAAAACCCTCGCCGCCCAGGGTCACGCCGGCGGTGGAGGAGGCGATGTTGGCCATCAGCAGCTCCCAGCCCGGGGCGCCGATGACGCCGCAGCGCATGAAGGTGGTGGCGGAGCCCACCATGGCGATGAGGCTCAGGGCGATGACGATGGAGTTGACGGAGGGGCCGATGGCGGCCACAGCGCCGGTGCTGACGGCCTCCTTGACCTCCTCGTCGCTGACCAGCTTATGCTTCCTGTTGAACCGCATGGCAAGGCGCAGGAAGAGGAACGACTGCGCCAGGACCAGGCAGATCAGGATGATGGCGAAGATCCACAGGGTACCGTTCATGTTTTTGATAGCTTCCATGTAAAATTACCTCCATTACATACACAGATTTGTCTTATCTGAGGCTCACAGAAGCTTTGAAGCCAGACCCTATAGGGTCTGGCTTCGCGGCCGGCCGCGAAGCCAAGAGATACTGATTTAGTGCTCAAACACTTCCTCCATCCGCCGGAAGCACTCCTGGATGACGGCCCGCTGGGTGGGCACGCAGATGCGCTGGAAGCCCGCGCCCAGCTCCTGGTCGAACATCTCGCCCCGCTCCAGGACCACGCCCGCCTTCTTGAGGATGCGGTCATTGACCTCGTCGGGGGTGAGGCCGTAGCCCCGGAAGTCCATCCACAGCACGTAGGTGCCCTCCGGCCGCCGGATCTTCACCCGGGGCATCTTCTCCTTGACGAAGTCCAGCACCCAGTCAATGGTGCCGTCCAGGTAGTCCCGGACCTGGTCCAGCCACTCCTGCCCGCCGTTGTAGGCCCCGATGGTGGCGGCGATGGTGAAGATGTTGGGGAAGGTGAAGCCCAGGCTCTTGCTGTACTGGGCGCGCATCTCCGGGTCTCTGATGACCACGTTGGTGGTCTTCAGGTCCGCCAGGTTGAAGGTCTTGTTGGCGGCGGTGCAGCTGACCAGGTTCTTCCCGTCCACCACCGTGGCCATGGGGTGGAAGGTCTCCCCCTTGCGGATGAGGTCGCCGTGGATCTCGTCGGTGACCACCACCACGCCGTTGGCGGTGCAGATGCCGTACATGCGCCTGAGCTCCTCGGGCGTCCAGATGCGGCCCGTGGGGTTGTGGGGGCTGCAGAGGATGAAGATCTTGGTGTTGGGGTCCTTGGCCTTCTCCTCAAAGCCGGCGAAGTCCACGGTGTAATACCCGCCGGTGTTGATGAGGGGGCTGCGCACGACCTTGCGCCCCGCGCCCTCGATAGACATGGCGAAGGGCCCGTAGATGGGGGGATTGATGAGCACGCCCTCGCCCTCCTTGGAGAAGGTCTTGATGGCGATGTCCACGGCGTTGACGGTGCCGGGGGTGTAGACGATGGTCTCCGGGTCGATCTCCCAGCCGTAGTGGCGCTTGAACCAGCCCGTCACCGCGTCGTAATAGGGCTTGCAGACCTCCGCGGTGGGGGCAAGGCCGGTGTAGCCGTAGAGGTTCCGGTCCACGATCTTCTGGAGCTCCTCCCGGATGGACTCGGCGCACTGGAAGTCCATGTCCGCGGTGAACACACAGAGGGGCTCCTTCTCACACTCGCCGATGCCGGGGAAGAAGCTCTCCATCAGGGACGGGCCGTCCCACTTCATAGAGTAGGTGCCTCTGCGGTCTACGGGCCGGTCAAAATCATAGGTCATGTTTTTGTGTATCCTTTCTTATCCGACTCTGCCGGTTAATTAAATTGCTTAACTGATTTATGAATAAATTCTAAACCCATTACAAGGTAAAGTCAATAAAAACTTTTTTCCGTCAAAGAATTTTGTGAGATATTCCTAAAATTAGCCGGATTTTTAGAGGGCCTCACAAAATTTGACCCCCCGATAGTCAATCATCTTCACTATATTTTGCAAGCCTGTCTGTACAAAAAAGAAGGACAACCGCGGAAACAGCGCGGTTGTCCTTCTAAAAAGTTCTCAAAAAAGTTCACAGTAGGCGTCAATGACCTTATAGAACGTGTCGATCTCCTCTGCAGTGCAGGAACGCAGGAGGTCATTGGAGGTCTGCATGATGTCCATGTTATCGAAGAGCTTGTGGGCGGTGCTCAGCTTCACGCCCTCCTCCGTGGGATAGAGGTGGAGGATCTTGGCGTTGTTCTCGTCCCGGACCTTGTAGACCAGGCCCCGGGCCTCCAGCCGTTTGATGGTCTGGGAGACGGCGCTCTTGGTGCACCCCCACCACTTGGCGAGGTCGCTGACCGTATAACCCGGGTTGTCCTCGATGAGGGTCAGGGTGTGGACCTCGGTCATAGTGACCAGCTGTCCGGTGCCGTAGTCCCGGGGCTCCTTGAGGTAATTGGCGTAGAGCATCACAAAGCGGTAGAGCTTGTCTGCGCGGGGGCTCAGCCGGGCATAGATCTGATCGATCTCCTCTTTACTGTTTGTCAAATCGTCTTCTCCTTCGTCTCCCTGGGAAGGGGGGTATAGTACGTCAACCATAGCATAGAATCGGGACGATTGCAAGAGGAAAAGCGGAACTTCTTCAGATTTCGCGCCCCGGGGCATCCTATAGGAACAGTTCGCACTCCTTGCGCCCTCCGCAGATCTTCTGAAGCATCGCCGACGCGCCTGCGAGGACCGCGGCGTTGAGCTTCCGCACCCCCTTGGGGCACACGGACACACAGCGCATACAGGAGATGCACCGCGCCTTGTCCACCTCCCGGACGTTTGCCGGGCTGATGGCCCCGGCGGGGCACTGGGCGGCGCAGAGCCCGCATTCCACGCACCCCTTCCCGGCGTGGGGGACCATACCGCCGCCGCCCGCCTTCTTGTAGGGCCGGTTCCCCGGGAGCTGGACGGGAGCGCCGGGCCCGGACCGGAACTTCTCCAGGATTTTCCCGGACATCTCCCCCAGGACCTCCCGGTCCGCCCCGTCGGGCCGTCCGGCGGCGATCTTCCGGACGATGGAGTGCTCCGCCAGCGCCGCCGCCCCCGCGATGACCCGGAAGCCGCACCCCTCTGCCAAGTCCGCCATCTCCACCAGGGTGTCCTCATAGGCCCGGTTGCCGTAGACGCACAGCAGGACGCAGGCCGCGCCGTTCCCCTGGAGCTTTCCCAGCCGCTCCGCCGCCAGGGCGGGTACCCGCCCGCCGTAGGACGGCATGGCGATGAGCGCCAGGTCCTCCGGAGCGAAGGACGCCTCCGCCGGTGCGCCGGGCGGGGTGCAGAGGTCCACGGTCTCCACCGGGCCGTCCCAGCGGGCTGTGACGGCCTCCGCCGCCGCTTTCGTGCCCCCCGTGGGGCTGAAGATGATCTGGGCGTATTTCATGGTAGTTCCTCCTCTTTGTAAAATTTAGAGTTACATCAAAGAACAGTATAGAGGAAGCCGCGTCGTTTGTCAATATTTACAGCGAAATTTTTTTGTGCTATATTAGGGGAGGAAAGGGGGCGGCGTCCTTGCGCATCAGTACAAAATGCTCCATCGCGATCCACTGCCTGCTGTTTGTTCACAAATACGGGGGGGAGGGAAAGGTCACCAGCGACTGGATGGCCCGCTCCACGGGGTGCAATCCCGTGGTGATACGGAGCACCGTCAGCGCGCTGAAGAAGGCGGGCATCCTGGACGTCCGCCCCGGCACCGGGGGGACCCGGCTGGCTTGCCCGCCGGAGGAGATCGACCTCTGCCGCGTCTTCACGGCCCTGGAGCCGGACTGCCTGGACAAGCTGGTGGGCCTGCATCCGAACCCCTCCCGGCTCTGCCCGGTGGGGCGGAGCATCCACGGCGTCCTGGAGTCCACTTACAGGAAGGTCCACAGGGACTTGCAGGCGAGCCTCCGCTCCATTACACTGGCGGACATCCTGGAGGAGTACCACAGGGCGGACGGGGAATAAAAAAGCGGCGGGGAAGGCGTCCCCCGCCGCTTTTTGCGCTTTGCTCACTCGAACTGCGCCGCGTACAGCTTATAGTACGCGCCTTTTTTTGCCATGAGTGCCTCGTGTGTCCCCTGCTCCACCACACGGCCCTGGTCGATGACCAGGATGTTGTCCGCGTGCTGGATGGTGCTCAGCCGGTGGGCGATGACGAAGCAGGTCTTGTCCGCCATCAGCTCCCGCATGGCCTTCTGGATGCGCCGCTCGGTGGTGGTGTCCACGTTGCTGGTGGCCTCGTCCAGGATCAGCATCTTCGCGTCGTAGAGCATGGCCCGGGCGATGGTCATCAGCTGCTTCTGCCCCTTGGAGATGTTCCCGCCGTCCTCGCTGATGACGGTGTCGTAGCCCTGGGGGAGCTGCATGATATACCCGTGGATGCGGGCGGCCTTGGCGGCGGAGACCACCTCCTCCCGGGTGGCGTTCTCCTTGCCGTAGGCGATGTTCTCGTAGACCGTGCCCCGGAAGAGCCATGTGTCCTGGAGGACCATGGCGTAGGCCCGGCGGAGGCTGGAGCGGGTGAGGGCGTACATGTCGTGTCCGTCCACCCGGCAGTCCCCGGCCTGGGCGTCGTAGAAGCGCATGAGGAGGTTGATGATGGTGGTCTTCCCCGCGCCGGTGGGACCCACGATGGCGATGAGCTTCCCCGGGTCCGCCTGGAGGTCCACCCCGTGGAGGATCGTCCGGTCCGGGGTGTAGCCGAAGTCCACGTCCCGCAGGCGCACCTCGCCCCGGACGTTTTTCAGCTCCCGGGCGTTTTCCACGTCCGCGGCCTCCTCCCGGGCGTCCAGGAGCTGGAAGACCCGCTCCGCCGCCGCGAGACCGGAGTAAATTTCATTGGTGATGTTGGCGATCTCGTTGATGGGCCCGGAGAATTTCCGGGAGTAGAGGACAAAGGAGGAGATCTCCCCCAGGTCGATCTTCCCGCCCAGGTACAGCACAGAGCCCAGAGTGCCCACCAGGGCGAGCCCCAGGTTGTTGATGAAGTTGACGCTGGGCCCCACCCGGCGGCCCACGGAGTCGGCGTTGTAGAAGGCGTTGGCCGCGCCCTGGTTGATCTCCCGGAAGGCATCGCTGACCTGGTCCTCCTGGGCGTAGCCCTGGATGGTCCGGTGGCCGGAGAACTTCTCCTCCACAAAGCCGTTCATCCGCCCATAGGAGGCGGAGCGCTTGGCGAAGAGGGGCCGGGCGATCTTGTTCATATGCCGGGTGTAGCCGACGGCCAGGGGGATGGTGATGAGGGTAATGGCCGTGAGGGCGGGGCTGATGTACGCCATCATGGCGAAGGCCCCGGCCACCGTCACCACGCTGGTGAGAATCTGCACGATGTCTGCCGAGATACAGGTGCTGATGACGTCGATGTCGTAGGACACGCGGCTGATGATGTCGCCGGCCTGGTTCTGGTCAAAGTAGCTGACCGGCATCTCCATGAGCTTGTCGAACACGTCTCCCCGGAGCTTTTTGGCGATGAACCGCCCGGTGCGCATCATGCCGATGTTCACCGCGAAGGTCAGGAGGGAGGAGCTGACGTAGCAGAGGAGCATCTGCCACGCATAGGTGTAGACCAGGGAGAAGTCCACGTTCCCCTTTCCCGCCGCCGCGGCGCTGATGGCCTTGCCCGCCAGCTTGGGGCCCAGCAGGCTCAGCACGTTCCCGATGATGACCAGCACCATAATAACCGCCAGGGTCAGCCGGTACTCCATCACGTAGGCCAGGATCCGCCGCAGGGTCCCCCTCGCGTCCTTTGGTTTCTCTTTTTTTGTCGCTAATCCAGCCAAAACTTCATCTCCTTCTCAAAGTTGGGCCTCAGTTCATGGTAAGCGAAGCGTCAAGGCAAAACAACGTTTTGCCGCAAAAAGTTTTTCTTTTTCGCTTCCTTTTTCTTTGTTCACAAAGAAAAAGGAAGGTATGCCTACGCCAATTCCCCCATCTGGGAGTGGTAGATATCCCGGTAGGCCTCACAGCGCTCCAGGAGCTCGTCGTGGGAGCCGCAGTCCAGGACCCGGCCCTCGTCCAGAACGAGGATCTTGTCGGCGCTGATGAGGGAGCTGACCCGCTGGGCCACAATGACGGAGGTGGTCCCCGCGTACCTGGTGCGAAGGGATTGGCGCAGGCGGGCGTCGGTGGCGTAGTCCAAGGCGCTGGTGGCGTCGTCGAGAATCAGAATCTCCGGCCTTGCCGCCAGGGCCCGGGAGATGAGGACCCGCTGCTTCTGTCCGCCGGAGAGGTTGGCCCCCTTGATGTCGGCCGCGTAGTCGTAATTCCCCGGCTTCTCCTCGATAAAGGGAGCGGCCATGGCGTCCTCCGCGGCCCGCCGGATGTCCTCCCGGCTGAGGCCCCGGCCCAGGGAGATGTTGTCCGCCAGGGATTCGGCGAAGATGCTGTCGTTCTGGAAGACCATGCCGAAGCGGCGGCGGAGCTCCTGCTTGCCGTAGGTGCGCACGTCCCTGCCGTCCACGTACACGGTCCCCTCCTGGGCGTCGTAGAAGCGCATGAGGAGGTTGATGATGGTGCTCTTGCCGGAGCCGGTGGCGCCGATGATGCCCAGGGTCTCCCCCCTGTCCAGGGTGAAGCTCACATCGTCCAGGCACTTGGCTCGCTGTCCCCCGGCGAAGGAGGCGGCCTCCGCCTCCGGCGCGGTGGAGAGGTGGGTGAAGCTGACGTGGTCGAACTCCAGGAATGCGCCGCTGGAGCTCCTGCGCGCCTCGGTGAGGGGCTCCACGGGCTGGTCGTCGCCGGTCTCCAGCACCCGGCCAATGCGGTCGGCGGAGGCGGAGGCCTTGCTGAGAAGCATGAAGATGCGGTTGAGGCCCATGACGCTGTTGAGGATGATGGTAAAATACGTCAGAAACGCCAGGATGACCCCCGGGTCCGACTGCCCGGCGTTCACCCGGTGGGCCCCCAGGATGACCACCAGCACCAGGCCGATGTTCAGGCACAGCTGTACCGAGGGGCCGGGAATGGCCATGATGATGCTCGCCTTCAGATCGCTGCGGGTGAGATCGTCGTTGGTCTGCCGGAAGCGCCGCTTCTCGTAATCGGTTTTGCTGAGGGCCTTCACCACCCGGATGCCGGTGATGTTCTCCCGCATGACCCGGACGATGGCGTCCATCTGCTGCTGGACCTTTTCGTAGAGGGGCACGCCCTTCCGGGAGACGAACACCACCACGCACAGCAGCACCGGGGCCATGACGCACAATATGGACGCCAGCACCGGGTCCATGGTCAGCGTCAGGGCGATGCCGCCCACCAGCAATATGGGGGCCCGGATGCCGATGGTCTGGGTGGCGGTGATGAAGTTCTGCACGTTGTAGGAGTCCGAGGTCATCCGGGAGATGAGGCTGGGCAGAGTGAAGGCGTCCGTCTGACTGCCGGAGAGGTGGGCGGTGCGCACGAAGAGGTCCTGCCGCAGCTGCTCGATGCAGTCCCGGGACACGCTCACGGCGGTCATGTTGGCAAAGATGTTGGTCTGGCGGACCAGGAGGGCCACCACCACCATCAGCGCCCCCCAGCCCACCACCGGGCCCACCCGTCCGCCGGGCACCACCCGGTCGATGATGTGCTCCAATATGTAGGGGATCAGAAGCTCCAGCACCGAGGCGAGAAGCTTCACCGACACGCTCAGGCCGATGCGGCCCAGGCGCAGCTTCATGTAGCGCCATATGGTTTTCACAGCGGCGGAGCCCCCCTTCCGCCGGGCAAAATGGTTCGTTCCTCCATAGATTCTTCCTCCCTCCAAAAACAATCGGTACCTTTTCTATTGGCACCTTTGCATTTTACTCCATGCCGGCCAGTTTGTCAAGGCGCTGAGTGGTGTTCTTGGGAGAAAAATGAAATTCCCCGCTTTTCCGATGAAAAACGGGGAATTCCCACATAGACAGGGGCGCTCAGGCGGCAATGTCCTTTCGTCCGTACCACCACAGCCCCAGGGCGCACCCGCCCAGGCCCAGGGCGCAGCCGGTGAGGACCGGCAGGGCCTCCGCCTCCCCGGAGAAGACGCGGGCGGCGTCGGCGTAGTAGTAGGGGGTCAAAAATTTCAGGGGCTCCAGCCCGGCGTCCAGGTTTACGAAGAGGCCCAGGGCGTACAGCAGGACCACCAGCCCCAGAGCGATGCCGAAGCTGCTCCGCCGCAGGAGGGAGGAGAGGCCGAAGCACATCCCCCCGATCTCCAGCTGCATGAGGAGCTGGGCGGCGTGGAAGCGCAGGAGGTCCCCCCAGACCGCCTCCTCGCTGACGGCCAAAATGCTCCCCGCCCCGCAGGCCAGGGCGATGAGATTCAGCCCCAGCACCAGCGCCGCCAGGGCCCCCAGCTTCTCCAGGGTGAGGCGCAGGCGGGGGACCGGGTGGGTCAGGAGGAACTCCGCCGTGCGGCCCCCCTCCTCACCGGCCAGGAGGGCCATGCCGGTGAGGGCGGCGAAGAACGCGCCCCCCATGCCCAGGATGTTGCCGCACTCCGTGCCGTAGAAGCCCATGATGGACCCGAAGGCCAATTTGTCCAGGCCGAAGGCGGCGGAGAAATCTCCCATCCCCGCGAAGAGGGCGGAGACGTCCTCCATGGAGCCGGCGAAGGACGGGTACATCCACACGCACAGGGCCATGAGCCCGCCTACCCCGGCGGACCAGACCAGAAAGCTCGCGAAATGCGCCCGGAGCTCCTTTTTAAACACCGTCATGTTGTGATCCTCCCCTCGTAGTAGTCGAAGAACTTATTTTCAATGTCCAGCTCCGCGGTGGCGCCCTCCGCCACCAGGCGGCCCTCCCGGATGATGGCGGCCCGGTCGCAGTAGCGCTGGACCTCGTAGAGTACGTGGGAGGAGAGGAACACCGCCGCCCCCTCCCGCCGCCGCTCCTCCAGCAGGGACCAGAAGGCCCGCTGGACCAGGGGGTCCAGGCCGCTGGTGGGCTCGTCCAGGACGTACAGCGCCGGACGGTGCTGCATGGCGCAGACGATGGACACCTTCTTCCGGTTGCCGAGGCTCAGCTCCCGGATCTTCTTCCGGGGATCCAGGTCCAGGGCCTCCAGGAGCCCGGCGGCTTCCCTGCGGCAGTCCTTTTTCCGCAGGTCCGCCGACAGGCGGATGACCTCCCCCGAGCGCATCTCCGGATAGAACATGGCCTCCGAGGGCATATAGCCCACCTGGGCTAAGATGGCGGTCCGGTCCCGGACGCAGTCCAGGCCCAGCACCTCCGCACGGCCCGCCGTAGGGGCGATGAGGCCCAGCAGGGTGCGGATGGTGGTGGATTTCCCCGCGCCGTTGGGGCCGATGAAGCCGAAGCAGCTCCCCGCTGGGACGTGGAGGGTCAGGTCTGTGATGCCCCGGGCTCTGCCGTAGGACTTTGTCAGATTTGTTGTTTTTATCATAGATATTCCTCCTTGTATAGGAACTGCCGGAGCATGTCCGCGCTTTTCTTGTACTCGGCGAAGAGGGCGTTGATCTCGGCGGCGGTCATGGCCCCGGTCTCGGCAAGCATCCCCTCGCTGACCAGGGTGAGCATACGGATGACCTGCCGGGGGTCCGCGCCGGACTTGAACTTGTAGAGGTCCATCCGGGCGAGGAAGTCCTCCGTGGTGCGCTCCAGGACGCTGTCCAGCTTCTCCCGGAGCTTGGGGGTGAGGACGCTGTCGCGCTCGTAGTAGGCCCGCATGACGAACCGGAACAGCCCCGGATAGCGCCGCACCAGGTCCATCTTGATCTTGTGCCCCTTCTCCAGGGCGAGGAAGAAGTCTGTCTCCTTGAAGTAGTCCACCCAGTAATCGTATTTCCCGATGCAGACGTCCAGTGCGTACTGGAAGAGGTACAAATACAGCTCCCGCTTGTCCTTGAAGTAGTGGAACAGGAGGCCCTTGGAGATGTCCGCCCGCTTTGCGATGGCGTCGGCGGAGGTCTTTTTGAAGGTGTTGTCCCCGAACTCGATCATGGCGCTGCTGCGGATGAGGTCCTGCCGCTCCTCGGGCAGGGAAAAGAATCTCTCGTTCACGCGCCTCCCTCCTTTCCCTCCCACCATACCGCCGTTGACCAAATCGGTCAACCCCCTAAATGCAAAAAGATCCCCGCAGGAGGCTCCCTGCGGGGAATTTTTGTACGGTCATCACGCCCCTGCGGATTGTGGGGATTCTGGTCATTCCCCCGCCGCCAGATGCACAGCCCAGTTCTCCACCCCGAAGAACGTGGAGGACACCGACGGCCCCATCCCCTCCACCACGCCGGGGTGAGTGAGGACGGTGTAGGACTTGAAGCACACCGGCGCAATGGGGGCGCTGCTCAAAAGCTGGGAGGCCAGCACCCGGAAGGCGGCAGTCTGGTCCCCGGCGGCGGCGAAGGTCAGAAGCAGGGCGTCCATGGCCGGGTCGGTGAAGCCACCGTAGTTGAGGGCCCCGGCGGTCCCCAGCAGGTCCGTGAGGTCCCAGTTGGCGGTGAGGCGGACCTCGCCGAAGTAGAGGTCAAAGTCCCCTGCCGCGAGGGCGGCGAGGTACTCCTCCCAGGGCAGGGCGGTGACGGTGACGCGCCAGTCCAGCTTCGTAAGGCTCTCAGCGATGAAGCGGGCGCTGGTGAGGTGGAAGCTGTCCTCGGCGCTGACCAGGAAGCGGAGCTCCCTGATCTCCCCGGTATCCTGCCCGGCGGCGCGGAGGGCGGCGAGGGTGTCCTCCGGCACATAGGGCCGCTCCAGGTCCCTGGGGTAGAGACTGCTGAGGGGCGACACCGGGAACTGGGCCGGGAGGGCGAGGCCCGCCAGCTGGGCGCTGACCAGCTTCTCCCTGGGGATGCCATTGCTGAAAGCGGCCCGGGCCGCCGGGTCTGCGAAGACGCCGGAGACGGTGTTGAACCCCACGAACTGCATGAGCGTCGTGGGCCGGTCGGTGTTCTCCGACTGTCCGGTGACGGCGGAGCGGTCATCGGTGGGGTCCACCGTCACCAGCTCCACCTGCCGGGTGGAGAAGAGATACATGGCCGTGTCCCGGTCCTTGGCGTTGACCAGGGGGATGGTCTGGACGGGCAGGGGCTTTTGCTGCCACCAGTCCGGGTCCGCCTCCAGCCGGGCCCCGTCCCCGTCAGAGACAAAGCGGTAGGGCCCAGACCCCATGGGGACGGTGCGCTCCTGGGTGCCGTTTTTCACCACGGGGATGTCCAGCAGGGCCGGGAGGCCCCGGTCGGGCGCGGAGAGGGTCACGACGAGCTCCCCCCGGCGGTTCGCCGCCGCCGAGGCCATGCCCCGCAGGCGGTAGCCGTAGCGCTCCGAGGCCGCGGCGCGGTTGAGGGCCGCGGCGGCGTCCTTGGCCGTCACCCGGGACCCGTCCTGGAAGAGGGCGTCCTCCCGGAGGCGGAGGGTGCAGACAAGCCCCGCATCGTCCCACTCACAGCTCTCGCAGAGCACTGGCACGGGCTCAAAATTTCCGTCCAGCCGGAACAGGGGCTCGTAGATGAGGGACGCCAGGTCCTGCTGAATGCCTTCGCCGCAGGTGACGGGGTCCAGGGAGTGGTCCCTGTGGTAGGGCAGGGCGAAGGCGGCGGGGAGCTCCGGGGGCTCCTCCTGGTCCCCGCTCTCCGCCGGGAGCTCCTGCTGGTAGGCCCCCCAGTCCACCTCCGGCTCCTCCTCCGGAGCGGCGCAGGCGGTCAGGAGGAGGAGCGCAAGCGCCAGCGCCCACAGCCGCCTCACTGGGCTTCCTCCCTCCGCAGGCCGATGAGGGCCCCCTGGATGCCCCGTTTGTCCCCGGTGACGCGGTGGCTCCAGTAGAGGTCCGTCCGGCAGGCGGTGCAGAGGGGGCAGATGTCGATGTGCTCCACCCCCGCCTCCCGGAGGCGCCAGGCGTTGAGCTCTTTGAGGTCCACGGTCCACTTCTCCCCACGGGGGGCGATGTACGCCTCCGCGCCGGGGCCGAAAGCGGCCCGCATGGCGTCTGGAACGTCGTCGTGGGTCTCGAAGCAGCAGGGGCCGATGCCCGCGCCGATGGCGGCGCGGATGTCCTCGGGCCTTGCGCCGAAGAGGCGGCCCATCTCCCGGACCGTCTTGGCGGGGAGGTCCAGGGCCGTGCCCCGCCACCCGGCATGGACCGCGCCGATGGAGCGGGTTACCGGGTCGTGGAGCAGGAGGATGATGCAGTCCGCCGAGAAGACCATCAGGTCCAGCCCCGGCTCGTCCGTCACCAGGGCGTCGGCGGTATAATCCCGGGGGGCAAAAAGGCCCTTCCCACGGTCCGCCGCCGTCACATGCCGCACCGTATCCTTGTGGACCTGCTTGGACCGGACCACGTCCCGGACATCCGTCCCAAGGGCCGCGCAAAAACGCCGGTAGTTCTCCAGAACGTTCTCCCAATCATCCGGCTCCGGGCCGTTCTTTTGGAAATTCAGGGAGGCAAAGCGCCCCTCGCTGACACCTCCCAGGCGGGTGGAGAAGCCGTGGACAGTCTGCCCGTGCTCCAAAACCGTGGAGGTGTGGTATGTGATGCCAGAGGTGGTTTGGATGAGAAATGACATGGGTGTCCTCCTGAATGTGGGATCAGATCCGCTCCTGCTGGGTCCCTGCAAAATGGAGGGACGCGGGGCCCGTCATTGCGCCTCCGGCGCAACGACCGGTCCCGGACGCGAAAGGGCGTCCGCCCTTACGCGTCCTTCCCGCAGCAGTGCTTATACTTCTTCCCGCTCCCGCAGGGGCAGGGCTCGTTGCGGCCCACCTTCTGGACCTTGCGGGGCTGTTTTTTCACGGTGCCGTCCCCCCGGCCCTCGGTGATGCCGGTGGCGACCCGCTCCCGCTTGACCTCCTCGTTGGTCTTCAGCCGCACGGAGAAGAGCCGCCGGATGGTCTCCTCCTGGATGGCGGCGATCATCTCCTCAAACATATGCAGGCTCTCGTTCTTGTAGGCGTCCACGGGGTTGGTCTGGGCGTAGGCCCGCAGGCGGATGCCCTGGCGCAGGTCCTGCATGGCGTCGATGTGGTCCATCCAGTACTCGTCCACCACCCGCAGCATGATGACCCGCTCCAGCTCCCGCATGATGGGGGGGGTGATCTCCTGCTCCTTGGCGGCGTAGGCGGCCATGGCCTTCTCAGTGAAGAGGACGCGCAGGTCCTCCTCCGTCTTTTGGGGGGCCTCCCCGGCGGCGAGGCCCGCCGCGCCCTTGGGGAAGAAAGCCCCCTCCAGGGACCCCAGCAGGGCCATATAGCCCTCGACGTCCAGGTGCTTCTGCTCGCCAAAGGCGCCGCGCACGGTGTTGGTGATGATGGAGGAGATCATGCCCGCCACCACATCCCGGATGTCCATGCCGTCCAGGACCTGCTTGCGCTGGCTGTAGATGATCTCCCGCTGCTTGTTCATCACGTCGTCGTACTCCAGGGTGTTCTTCCGGGTCTGGAAGTTCCGGCTCTCCACGCTGGTCTGGGCGTTCTCAATGGCCTTGGTGAGCATCTTGTTCTCGATGGGCATATCCTCGTCGATGTCCAGGCGCTCCATGAGCCCCGTGATGCGGTCCCCGCCGAAAAGGCGCATGAGGTCGTCGTCCAGGCTCAGGTAGAACCGGCTCTCGCCGGGGTCCCCCTGCCGTCCGGAGCGGCCCCGGAGCTGGTTGTCGATCCGGCGGGAGTCGTGGCGCTCGGTGCCGATGATGAAGAGGCCCCCGGCCTGACGGACCTTGTCCGTCTCCCCGGAGATGTCCTGCTTGTGCTTGTCCATGCGCTCCAGGAAGAGCTTGCGGGCGTCAAGGATCTCCTGGTTGTCCGTCTCGGCGAAGCCGGTGGCCTCGGCGATGATCTCGTCGGTGAGGCCGGCCCGGCGCAGGTCGTCCTTGGCCAAAAACTCCGCGTTGCCCCCCAGCATGATGTCCGTGCCGCGGCCGGCCATGTTGGTGGCCACGGTGACGCTCCCCAGCTTGCCCGCCTGGGCGACGATCTCCGCCTCCTTCTCGTGGTTTTTGGCGTTGAGGACGTTGTGCCTGATGCCCTCCCGCTGGAGGAGCTTTGAGAGATGCTCGCTCTTCTCGATGGACACCGTGCCCACCAGCACCGGCTGTCCCTTGGCGTGGCACTCCTTGATCTGCTCGATGACAGCCCGGTACTTGCCGGCCTCGGTCTTGTAGACCACGTCGTGGTGGTCGTGGCGGATCATGGGCTTGTTGGTGGGGATCTCGACGATGTCAAGCTTGTAGATGGTGCCGAACTCCTCCTCCTCGGTCAGGGCCGTGCCGGTCATGCCGGAGAGCTTGTTGTAGAGGCGGAAATAGTTCTGGAAGGTGATGGTGGCGAGGGTCTTGCTCTCCCGCTCCACCTTCACCCGCTCCTTGGCCTCGATGGCCTGGTGGAGGCCCTCGCTGTACCGGCGGCCGAACATGAGGCGGCCGGTGAATTCGTCGACAATGACCACCTGACCGTCTTTAATCACATAGTCGATGTCCCGCTTCATCACGCCGTGGGCCCGGATGGCCTGGTTGATGTGGTGGGAGAGGGTGGAGTTCTCCGGGTCAGAGAGGTTCTCCACATGGAAGAACTCCTCTGCCTTGGCGATGCCCCGGGCGGTGAGGGTGGCGTTGCGGGCCTTCTCGTCGACGATATAGTCGGCGTCCACGGTCTCGTCCTCCTCGGCCTTGTCGTCGGTCTCGGTGATGACCATCTTCTTCAGGCTCCGGACGAACATCTCCGCCATGTCGTACATCTGGGTGGATTTCTCCCCCATGCCGGAGATGATGAGGGGAGTGCGGGCCTCGTCGATGAGGATGGAGTCCACCTCGTCGACGATGGCGAAGTGGTGGCCCCGCTGGACCAGCTCCCCGGCGTAGAGGGCCATGTTGTCCCGGAGGTAGTCGAAGCCCAGCTCGTTGTTGGTGCCGTAGGTGATGTCGGCGTTGTAGGCGGCCTGCCGCTGGGCCTTGTCCAGGCCGTGGATGATCATACCCACGGTGAGGCCCAAAAAGCGGAAGACCTTGCCCACCCACTCGCTGCCGTACTTGACCAGGTAGTCGTTGACGGTGACGATGTGGACGCCCTTGCCGGTCAGGGCGTTGAGGTAGGCGGGGAGGGTGGCGGTCAGGGTCTTGCCCTCGCCGGTCTTCATCTCGGCGATGCGGCCCTGGTGGAGCACGATGCCGCCCACCAGCTGCACCCGGAAGATGCGCTGCCCCAGCACACGCACCGCCGCTTCCCGGACGGCGGCAAAGGCCTCGGGCAGGATGTCGTCCAGGGTCTCGCCCTTGGCGAGGCGCTCTTTAAACTCCGTTGTCTTGGCGGTGAGCTGGGCGTCGGTCATGGCCTGGTACTGGGGCTCCATGGCCTCGATCCTGTCCACGACAGGGTAGATCTGCTTGAGTTCGCGGTCGCTGTAGGTTCCAAACAGTTTTGTGAAAAGTCCCATTATGAAAACACTCCTCTTTTGTGAGAGTAAAATGCACACACATACATTCTTTTAGTATAACACAAGTCTGCCCGTTTGGAAAGAGGAAAAGGGGGTTTTTCGCGGAAATGGGGAAATCTATTTTCCGGGGTCAGCCGGTCTTCAGGATGAGCTCCAGCACCCTGCGGGCGCGGACCTCCAGGCCGGCCCGGGTGACGAGGCCCAGCGCCATGGCCTCCCGGGCGAGGGCGCGGTGGGCAGGGCCCGCCGTCACATACCCATTCCCGTCCAGGGGCAGGTTGGGCTGGAACCGTGCGCGTGTCCATTTTTTCATAGCCGCAGAAAACCCCTTTCGCTCAACAGGTGCGCACCATTATAACACAGATGGGGGAAAATGCGATGCCCTTTTTTCGCACGCCCCCCCTTTTTGCGGGGCCCCTTGCGCCGCCGGTGTTTTTGTGCTATCATGCAGAAAGCCCATCCCAAGGAGTGCTGAGACAACATGGCAAAGATACTGATCGCTGAAGATGAAACCGTCATGCAGGACATCATCGCGGACTACATGCGCAGGGGCGGGCACACCTGCTTTACCGCCGGCGACGGCGAAGACGCCCTGATGCTCCTGAAAACCAACCCCATGGACCTGATGATCCTGGACGTGATGATGCCCCGTCTGGACGGGTTTACCGTGTGCAAAATGGCCCGGGAGATGGGCGGGATGCCCATCATCCTCCTCACCGCCCGGAGCGGGGAGGAGGACAAGCTCCGGGGCTACGGCTGCGGTGCGGACGACTATATGACAAAGCCCTTCAGCCCCAGGGTGCTGCTTGCAAAGGTGAACGCCCTCCTGCGCCGGTCTTCTCCCGCTGCTGCCGGAGCAATTACCGCCGGGAAAATCATGCTCCACCCCAATGCCCATACGGTCTGCCTTGATGGACAAGAGATCGCCTTGACCCACAAGGAATACGAGCTGCTCTCTTTTCTGATGGCAAACCCCGGACAGATTTTCAGCCGGGAGCAGCTTCTGAACCGTGTCTGGGGCTTTGACTTCGCGGGCTCCACCCGGACCGTGGACACCCACATCAAGACCTTGCGGCAGAAGCTGGGGGACGAGGGCAGGCATATCGTCACGCTCATCCGCTCCGGCTATAAATTCGAGGCGGCGGTATGAAAGAGCTGTTTTCCCTCCATACCGTGCGGAAAAAGATTTTGATGCTCTCCAAGCTTGCGGGCGTTGTGCTGATATTTTCCTACATTTTCTCTGCCCGCCTGCCAATCAGCGCGGATGCTTCTTTCCTGGTCTGGCTGGGGTTTGTTTTTCTGCTGATTATCGGCATTGACCTTTTTATGGACCGCTTTATTACAAAACCGGTTGATACGCTGAACGCCTCCGCAAAACGCATGGCGGACCTGGACTTTTCGGCCCCCTGCGGCCTTTCTTCCGCCGATGAATTCGGGGAGCTGTCCGCCAGTCTGAACACGATGGCCGAAAACCTCCAACAGGCCCTCGCCCGGCTGGAGGCCGCAAACACGCAGCTTGAAAAGGACGTGGAAAAGGAGCGGCTCCTGTTGGCCGGGCGCAAAGAATTGGTGGACAGTCTCTCCCATGAAATGAAAACCCCGCTGGGCATCATCCGGGCCTATGCCGAGGGCTTGCAGGACGAGGCGGATGAGGCCAAGAAGCAGAAATACGCCCAGGTAATCGTCTCCGAAGCGGAGCGCATGAATGATCTGATCGTGACCCTGCTGGACCTGTCGGCGCTGGAAAGCGGGGCCGCAAACCTGAATGTCACCCGGTTCGACTTTGTGGAGCTGGTGGAAACGGTGGCCGGGCGGCTTTTGACCGACGCCCCGGACGCCGATTTTGAACTGCAATATGAACTGCCGGAGCAGAGGGGGTTTGTGAAAACAGACCGGCGGCGCATGGAGCAGGTCCTGGGCAACCTGATAGTCAATGCCAAAAAGAACGTGCGCCCCGGCGGCGTTCTGCGGCTGGAACTGACGGCGGACGGCGGGGCGCTGCACTTCTCTGTCTTCAATCAAGGCCGGACCATTCCGGAAAATGAGCTGCCCAAAATCTGGATGAAATTCTACCGGGACAGCGGCGCGGCCTACAGCGGCTCCGGGCTGGGGCTGTCCATCGCGGCGCAGATCCTGTCCATGCAGAATCTTCCCTATGGCGCGGAAAACCGGGCGGACGGGGTGCGGTTCTGGTTTTCCATCCCCGCCGCAGAATGATTTCACACGGATTTCACACCGGCCTCACTCCGATTTCACACCGGCCCGCTAAGCTCTCCCTATCTCAACATAGGGAGGGCTTTTTATGTTCTTAGGTTTGCAGTGGTACTGGTGGCTGGGGATCGCGGCGGTGCTGGCCGTGTCCATCCCGCTCAAGATCAGGTTTGTGAAATGGCAGAGCAGGCGCCGGCAGGAGCAGGACCGGCGCGGAAAGTGGGGTGACGGCGAATGATCGAGGTCAAGAACCTGACGTTCTCCTACGGAAAGGACAAGCAGGCCCTCCACGGGCTGAACTTCACCGTGGAGGACGGGGAAATCTTCGGCTTCCTGGGGCCCAACGGCTCCGGAAAGTCTACCACCCAGAAAATCCTGACCGGGATTTTGAAGGGCCACGGCGGCAGGGTCTCCCTCTTCGGACAGGACCCCTCCGCCGTCCGCGGACCGGAATTCTTCCGCAAAATCGGCGTGCTCTTCGAGTTCCCCTACCTGTACGCTAACCTTAGCGCTGTGGAGAATCTGGAGTATTTCGCCTCTTTCTATCCCGGGGAGCAGCGGCGGGATGTGGGGGAACTGCTGGATATGCTGGAATTTAAACGGGATTTCCTGAAAAAGCCGGTGTCCTCCTACTCCAAGGGGATGCGGCAGCGGGTGAGCATGGCCCGGGCCCTGGTGAGCAGTCCCCGGCTGCTGTTCCTGGACGAACCCACCAGCGGCCTGGACCCCTCCGGCGCGGTGCTGTTCCGAAAGATCATCGAGCAGGAGCGCAAAAAGGGCACCACGGTTTTTGTCACCACCCACAACATGGTGGACGCCGACCTGCTGTGCGACCGGGTGGCGTTCATTTCCAATGGAAATTTGGTAGCCCTGGATACGCCCAAGCGTCTGAAAGAGAAAAACAGCAATCACCGGGTCGTGATCGACTATCTGTATCAGGGGCAGCGGGAAACGAAAACCGTAGAGGCCCCGGAGCTGGAGGCAGGCATCCCCTTTGCCCATGACGGGATCATCAGCATCCACTCCCAGGAACCGACTTTGGAGGATATGTTTATCCAGTACACGGGGAGGGGGCTGTCCTGATGGGAAAGGGATTTTGCGCCCTGTTCAAAAAGGACTGCCGGATGCTGGTGTCGGGGAAATTTTTCTTGATGGCACTTGGCTTTCTGGTCCTCTATACGGCCTATGTGAACCTGGGCTATATCCGCTTCATGCAGATGCCGCCCTACAACGTGTATCTGTATGACCCTACCGGGATACAGACGGAAAAATCGCCCCTGGTGCAGATCGTTTCCTCTATGGAGGCTATGGACGCCGTCCTGCTCTCCGACGCCAACGGCGTGGGTTTGGACGCCAGCGCCGGGGAGGTGCGGGTGGTACTCTATAAGGGAGCGGAACACGTTGACCGCCACCGGGCCGACTATGCCCTGTCCCTGCTGGAACCCTCGGCCAGCCCTGCCCCGGAGGTGCTTGGTACCAACACGCCGGAACAAAAGGCGAGGAAAGAGATCACCTGTGAACTGCTGTTTTTTGAGCTGGCCGCTGTGGGATTTTTGGGCATCGCCGCCGTACTGTTCAAGGAAAAGGGCATGGGGGTCATTCGTGTCCACGCCATTCTCCCGGTGCGAAAAGATTTGTTTCTCCTGTCCAAGCTGGCGGTGTTCCTGCTCTCTGATCTGGCCTTTGCGGTGCTGCTCACCCTGCTGAACGTAGGGTTGAACGATGGAGCGGCGGTGCTGCCTGCGGTCCTGCTCCAGACGGCCATTCTTTCCCTGATGATGGCCTTGGTGGGACTGCTCTGCGCCCTGCTGCTGAAAGATTTCCGTCAGTTTACGCTGGCCTACCTGGTGATCGCCATTTTCGCTGCTACCCCGGTGTTCCTGTCGGCCAACACCTCCATCAAACTTGACTGGATCGGCTATCATCCGTTCTATCACGTCTATATGGGCCTGAAAAATGCCTATTTCGGAACAGACATTTCCCCTGCCTATTATGCCGGCGCTGCCGGTGTGATTGCGCTGCTGTTCCTGGTGGTGCGGCTTGCGTTCCATCGGGAAATCGGAAAGGAGGGGTGAGGGGTGAAAGGCTTGAAATATCAGCTAAAAAGTGTCCTGCGGGATAAATTCTGCCTGATGACATTCCTGCTGCCCATCCTGGTCGCCGTGGCGCTGAATTTCATGGGCTCCATTGATATGTCCAGCCTGGGAGAACTGCACTTCGGCGTACTGGAAAATGATCTGTCCCCGCAGACAATTACATGGCTGGAGCGGTATGGCCCGGTGACGGCCTACGGGACCCGGGAGGAGCTGACCGCCGCCATCAACGAACCGTCTACCAATGTGATTGGCGTAAAAGCAGACGGAGACAGCCTCAAAACCGCAATCAGCGGGGACGAGCTGGAGATTTTCCGGCAGGCGGCGGCTACCCTGCCCACCCTCTATGAGCGGCAAGAAAACGCTGAACAAACAGAAGTCCAGGTGTTGGATCGGCCTGATATTTTGGAAAACTTTCAAGACATTTTCATCCCCGCCGTGCTGATCGTGGCTATGTTTATGGGCTGTACGTTCAACGCCATGAACATCATTTCCGAAAAAGAGGACGGCGTGACGTTTGTCAACGAGATACTGCCCATGACGCCCTGCCAGTACATTTTACAGAAAGTTGTAGTGGGATTTCTCTTTGGAAGTCTTTCGTCTATCATAACGGCGTGTATTTGCTTTCAACTGTCCTGGAACCATTGGGGACTAATGCTGGCCCTGATTCTTCTGTCGTCCTTTGTGGCGGCGCTGATCGGGCTGTTTACCGGCAAGCTCTCCGAGGGCCTGATGATCGGTGTGGTCTATATCAAGATCATCATGCTGGTATTTATCGCGGTGCCCATTTTATGCGCTCTGATTGGGGTCAGCGGGCCGCTGGCGGTGGTCTGCAACATCGTTCCATCCCAGCCCGCCTTTGACGGCATTATGGCTCTGTCTGCTGGGAACATGGGCACGGCGGCAAAAGACGCCGGAATCCTGACGGTCCACGCCGCCGCCTGGTTTCTGCTGTACGTCCTGACCGCCGCCCCCCGCAGGCGTCTTTGAACGCCGCCGGGTCTAAAAAAATATCCAATGCCCCCTGTACAGCCGGGGAAAATTTTGGTATAATAAATGAATCCCAATCAACAGGAGGCTGTATTTCTATGAGCGCATTGACTGATCTGATCTATGCCGGTTCCAACGCCGTCGCTGGACTGACAGAGGGCGCGGTAAACGACGCCATCGCCAAGCACGGGGCCGAAACCCCTGCCGCCTTCCCCGACACCGCCTACTTCTTCCCCGCCATCTACGCCGCCACAGGCGTGAAGGTCAAGACCCTGGGCGACCTGCCCGCCTGCGTGGGCGTCCTCAAGAGCCTCATCACCAACGCCGATGACATCGGCGCGGCCCTCAACGCCGGCCTCGCCACCGCCGTGGGCGCGGAGATCATCGAGGGCCTCAAGTACGTGGACAATGCCAACCCCTACGAGGCCGACTCCGGCATCGGCTTCGTCCCCGACCCCATCATCCGCTCCCTGGGCGTGCCCCTGGTCACGGGCGACATCCCCGGCGTGGCCGTGGTCCTGGGCAAGGCGGATGACCCCGCCGCCGTGGCGAAAGTGGTCAAGGACTACCAGTCCAAGGGCATCCTCACCTTCATGATCGGCGGCTGCATCGAGCAGGCCCTGGAGCAGGGCGTGAAGATGGGTCTGGAGCTCCGGGTGGTGCCCCTGGGCCACGACGTCACCAGCGTCATCCATGTAGTCACCGTGGCCATCCGCGCCGCCCTCATCTTCGGCAACGTCCAGCCCGGCGATCTGGCAGGTCTGCTGGCCTACACCAAGGAGCGGGTCCCCGCCTTCGTCAACACCTTCGGCCCGCTGGACGCCGTGACGGTCTCCGCCGGAGCGGGGGCCATCGCCCTGGGCTTCCCCGTGGTCGTGGACCAGGACATCGGCGATCTCCAGGTCCCCGGTGCCCTGGAGGCCGTCCTGGACCACGCGGAGACCGTGAAGCGCTCCCTCGCCCTGCGCAATATCCGCATCAAGGTCAAGGAGCTCCCCATCCCCGTGGCCTTCGCCGCCGCTTTCGAGGGTGAGATCATCCGCAAGGCCGACATGAAGGTGGAGTTCTGGTCCAACAAGAACACCACCTGCGAGCTGGTCACCATGCGGGACATGGACGCCGTGGAGGACCACAAGATCGTCATCGACGGCCCGGACATCGACAGCGGCGAAGTCGAATACGCCCTCGCCACCTACATCGAGGTCGCCGGGCCCAAGATGCAGAAGGACTTCGAGTCCGTCATCGAGCGCAAGATCCACGCCTGGTTCAACTACATGGAGGGCGTCATGCACACTGGACAGCGCAACCAGTTCCGCATCCGCATCTCCCACGACGCCTACGACAAGGGCCTGCGCATGAAGCACTTCGGCGAGGTGCTCTATAACATGATCATGGACGAGTTCGACGCGGTGGTGGACAAGTGCCAGGTGACCCTGGTCACCGACCCGGAGAAGGCCGCCCGCATCCTCAAGGAGGAGGCCATGCCCGCTTACAACGCCCGGGACGACCGCCTGAGCTCCATGACCGACGAGAGCGTGGACCGGTTCTACACCTGCACCCTGTGCCAATCCTTCGCCCCCAGCCACTGCTGTGTGGTCACGCCGGAGCGGCTGGGCCTCTGCGGCGCGGTCAGCTGGCTGGACGCCAAGGCCACCAAGGAGCTCAACGACGCCGGTCCCTCCCAGCCCATCAGCAAGGAGGGGTGCACCGACGCCGTCATGGGCTACTACCCCGACGTTGACCGCATGGTCCACGCCGCCACCCAGGGCGCGGTGGAGCATGTGAGCCTCTACTCCATCATGCAGGACCCCATGACCAGCTGCGGCTGCTTCGAGTGCATCTGCGGCATCGAGCCCATGAGCAACGGCCTCGTGATCGTCAACCGCGAGTTCGCCGGAATGACCCCCACGGGCATGACCTTCGGCGAGCTTGCCTCCATGACCGGCGGCGGCGTGCAGACCCCGGGCTTCATGGGCCATGGACGCCACTTCATCGCATCCAAGAAGTTCGCAAGCGCCGAGGGCGGCGTGGCCCGCATCGTCTGGATGCCCAAGGAGCTCAAGGACGATGTCTCCGCCCGCCTCAACGCCACCGCCAAGGAGACGCTGGGCATCGACAACTTCTGCGACATGGTGGCTGATGAGACCGTCACCAGCGACGCCGAGGAGCTCCTCAATTTCCTCACCGAGAAGAATCACCCGGTGCTGAATCTGGAGCCGTTGATGTAAGGCGCACTTCCAGGTTTTGGCGCGTAGCGCGACATAAAAGTTTCGCCGGCCTTTTCAAAGGCCGTGGGTCCAGGGCGAAGCCCTGGTGGGTTTGGGCGAAGCCCAACACTCCTTTGTAAATTCAAAAGGCTGACGGGCCCGTGGGGCCCGTCAGCCTTCCTTTTATTCCTTCACCTGTAACATCTCCAAAGGATGCCGCCCCGTGACCACGGAGGCACTGGAGACGGAGCCGATCACGGCGGCGGCGAGGTACCCCAGGGCGCAGAGGCCGGAGCTGGCCGCGACGCCGCCCAGCATGGTTGGCCGGGCGCTGCCCACGTAGAGTAAGACGCCCGTCAGCCCTGCGGCCAAGCCCACAGAGCAGGCCAGCGCCTGCTGGAGGCCCAGGATCACCTGGGTGCGAAGCTTCGTCGTGCCCTGCACCCGGAGGATTGCCGCCTCCTTGGCGCTGGTCATGATGAACAGCGCCGCAACCCCCGCCGCACAGAGGAGGCTCAGCACCAGCGTCACCGGATACAGCGCCCGCATGAGCTGGATGCTCCCCTCCAGAGGGGCCACCGCCTGCCGGAGCTCCTCGTCCCAGATCACCACCCGGAGGGTCGCCGTGTCCTGACGGCCCGCGATTTCCGTCACCACCGCCTCGAACTGGTCCAGCTGACGGTTCAGGGACGGGTCCAGGGTCACATGGGCCTTGGTGTAGGAGAGTTTCCCGCCGCAGAGGGTCTGACCGGCGGTCATGGGAAGGAGGAGTGGGGCGGGGTGATCGCTGTTTACCGCGCCCTCGTAATACCCTGCTACCGCGAAGGGCCGCACGGTGTAGGAGTAGACCAGGAGCTTGTCCCCGGGCCCCAGCTCGTAGAGGTCATAGACATTCTTGGGCACCACCACGGGGAAGAGGGTATCGCTGTCCGCCGGATCATAGTCCCCGGTCCACTCCTGGGCAAAGAGCGCGCCGTTCCAGCCCTCGTGGTAGGTGACAGCCACCCCGGCCCCGCTCCCCGCGCCGGAGAGAAAGGCCCGCTCGTCCTCAATGGCAAGAAACGGAATCCGACTGCTCTCCCCACGCCCCAGGTGGACGCCTCCGGTGTTCCAGTCCCCGCTGTAGGGGGCACAGCCGCTCCCGGAGATGGGGCTTGCCTCCAGGTAGAAGTCCGAGATATACCCGGAGTCCTTCAGGGCCTCCGCGGTGCTCCGGCGGATGGACGCGCCCCGGTAAGTGCCGGTGCGGACCAGCTCCGCCTCCACGGGGGTGTGCTCGTAGAGCCAATCGACGCGGTCCTGGCTTCCGGCGATGGCCAATTGGATGGCCGCAAGGCCGATGGTGAACCCCGCCGCAAGGAGGATGGTCAGCGCCGTCTTGAGCCGCGCCCGCGCCGCCTGCCGCCAGACGAAACGGAACGTCAGCCCCGCCCGGAGGCCCGGTTTTTCCCTCCGCACCGCCGCAGGGCGGACGTGGACTGCCGCCGCTTCCGGCTGGGGGACCGCGAAGGGAGACGGCTCCGCCGTCCCTGCGGCCACCTCCTTTACGGCGGCTCTCGCCGCGCCCTGGAGCAGCTCCAAGACCGGACGCCGGGCGGTCAGCACCGCGCTCAAAAGGCACATCCCCGCGAGGAGGGCAAGGGCGAGGCCCGCCATTGCCGCGAGGTACGTTCTGGGCAGGGCGGCGGGGTCGATGGTGCCGAACTCGGCGAGGGCGGAGAGGGTCTCCCCGGCGTTCCGGGCCGTCCACCACCAGCCCAGGAGGGCCCCCAGCGCGATTCCCGGCACGCCCGCGAGGAGCAGGACCGGCGTCACGACCTGCCGCACGCAGGTTTTTGCGGGGACGCCCATGGCGCGGGCGATGGGGAGCTCCTTCCGGCGCATGTAGAAGTATACCACCGTCACGATGGCGAGGCCCGCCGCCAGAACCAGGGCGAACACCAGCGCGTTATACAGCGACGACTGCTTCATGGGCTCTGCGGCCTCCTTGAAGTTGGCCCAGCCGCTCTCCGGCATCACCGGCTGGAAGCCCAGGGCCGCCATGTCCGCCCCGGTCTCGGCGAGGAACGCCTCCTGGACGTCGGGGCCGGTGAGCTCGTAGGAGATCATGTGGGCTACCGTCCGCTCCCCGGGGCAGGTGAAGGTCTCCGGCACCAGGGTGGAGGGGATGTAGAGATCCACAGAGCCGGGGACGAACTGCCGCTCGTTCAGGATGCCGTAAACCCCCACCACCTCCACGTCGATGGTGACGCTGGTGTCCCTGATCTCCTGCCGCCGGACAAGGTCCTCCTCCAGATAGAGCAGGCCCTGCCGGTAGGCCGTGCTCCCGTTGGAGTCGAAGTACCCCTTGTTGTGGAGGTCCCGGAGCGTCATGGTGATGGTGTCGCCCACATGGAAGGCGTCGCTGTCGTCCCCGGCACCGTAGACCATGCAGACAGGGCGCTTGAGCGCAACGTCCTCCTCCGTGATCCAGCGGCCATTGATGAGATGGGGCTCCATGAGGGACCAGGCGGCGGTGGTGCGCTCCATGCCGTTGGTGAGGTAGATTCGGGCGGCGTGCTGGTTCTCGTCGTAGAGCTCCATCTCCTCCGTGAGCCCGGTCAGGGCGGGGGCGCTGAAGTCCGCCTCCTCCCCCGGGGCCACGGGGCAGTACCAGGGGCCATTCTCTGTCAGGGGCTTGAACTCCAGGACCGGGGACTGCTTGATCTCCTGACCATTGGCCTCTATGATCCTGCCGCCGCCGATGCCGGGCTTGCCCACGGCCAGGGTGCCCCGGAGGAGGTAGCGCCCTCCGGCCTCCATCCCCTGGGCCACCTCCGTCAGGTCCACGTACTCCAGGCACTCGTGCTCCTCCGTTCCGGCGATGTCCTGCCCGTCGTCCGTGAGGATGTAGCTGGTGTAGCGGTAATCCTGGGGGTTGATGAGGGAGATGAGGGCGCCCTCCCGGATCATGTACACGTCCCCCAGGTCGGTGCCCACCAGCACCTGGTCCACCAGGAAGTTGAACTTGTAGTCCCCCTCCAGGTGGCCCATACTGTTGTTGGTCTTGACCACGCTCTGGAGGGTCCCGTAAAAGAATACATCTTCAAAATAGTAGTGGGTGGCCTTCATAGGTAAATACGTGGTCACCGCCGCACGGCCGTCATTGGGCACGTCCGGCAGGACAGCGGCCACGCTCTGCCGGATGTCCACCTGCTTGACATAGGGGCTCCCCTCCAGGCAGGCGAGGAGGGCGGAGGTGTCCTGGTTCTGGCTGTCAGGGTACTTCACGCCGGTCTCCTGGACGCCGCCCAGGGCCCGGTAGAAGCCCTCCAGCCGCTCCGCCTCCCGGGTCAGGAGCAGCCACTCCGCCCCCCGGGACACGAAGGCGAAGGTCAAAAGGGCCGTCACGATGAGAAGTGCCGCCGCCTTCACGGGCTGACGGGCGGTGGACTTGAGGAACACGCTGGGTACCCGGCGCTTGGCCCGGCCCCGGCGGTCATAGGTCCCGGAGGGGTCCTCCACCCCGCTGGTGACGGCGAGGACGACGATCCGGGCCTCCTCGATCTCGCACACCAGCCGGTAGGCCCCGATCCGGTAGCGCCACCGGCCCCCTCTTTTCCGTCCCGAGCCCAGGGCCCGGGGGTCCTGGCAGTCCACCAGGTTCTTCTCCGTCCAGCTGTAGACGAGGTTTGCCGCCTGGGGGGTGAGCTTTTTCAGGTCCTCCACCGCCCGGGGCGTGTACTCCACGGTGTAGCGCATGTCTCCCGCTCCTTTCTGTCTGGTAATACTACCTATTATCTTTTACTTGGGAGGATTTGTCAAGGGGCATTTCGTGAGGAGGACCGGAGGACGGCACTATTCGTAGGGGCGCAGACCATTTCGCGGCGGTCATGTTGGGCAATGTTCCACCGTTTCCGAAAAAAAGGATTGCGAAAAACCGAAAATTGGTATATAATCCCCCTTTGAATGAACGATCCGCCGGGGCGGGGCCCCGGGGAGATAAGGAGTGTGGTTATGGAAAAGATCCTGGTCGTGGACGACAGCACCGTACAGGCCTCCCGGCTCAAGGCCATCCTGGAGGGCGATTACGACGTGGTCGTGGCCCAGACCGCAGAGGACGGCCTGCGCCTCGCAAGCCGCGAGAGCTTCTCCCTCATCCTTCTGGACGTGGTCATGCCGGGCATGGACGGCTTTACCCTGCTCAAAAAACTCCAGGAGGAGGTCATCACCCAGAGCGTGCCGGTGATCCTCATCACCAGCCTCTCCGACGAGGAGGACGAACAGCACGGCCTGGTCCTGGGGGCGGTGGACTACATCCGCAAGCCCTTTAAACCCCTCATCGTCAAGGCCCGGGTCAACACCCACATCAAACTCTACAACTACCGCCGTCAGGTGGAGCACCAGTCCCTGACTGACCAGCTCACCGGCATCGCCAACCGCCGCTGGTATGACCTCTACAGCGTCATGAAGTGGAACGAGGCCGTGCGGCTCCACGTGCCCTTCTCCATCTGCATGTTCGACATCGACAACTTCAAGATCTACAACGACACCTTCGGCCACCCCGCCGGGGACAAGGTCATCGCCGCCGTGGCCAAAACCGCCGCCGCCCGCCTCCAGCGGAGCACCGACTTTTTGGCCCGCTACGGCGGCGAGGAGTTCGTCTCCCTCATCCTGGGCGGGAGCGCGGAGAAGGTCTTCGCCCATATGAAGAAGATCCGCCGGGCGCTGGAGGACCTCCACATCCCCCACAACCCCTCCGTGTCCCCCTATGTGACGGTGAGCATCGGGGGCGTCACCGTGGTCCCCCGGGCCGAGGACTCCTTCGCCTCCTACCTCAAGATCGCCGATACCATGCTCTACGACGCCAAGAAACATGGCCGCAACCAGGTCGTCTGGGCCGGGGAGCGGATGAAGCAGATGTGGGAGTTCGACGCGGTGTGACGGCGGGCCTCCAATCAGCCATCTCGCGGTGCGTGGACCATCCCAGACGGTCCCTGGGCCCCTTTTTTTTGCCGGGACCGCATAAAATTTTCCCATCCGCCCGATTCCGCTTTACAGGAGGGGCGGTTTGGGCTATAATAGGGGAAGTCTTTAGCAAGGGGGAAGAGCCCGTGGCACGCGATATCTACATCCTCGTCACCAAATCCAATACATATTTCTCCCGGTTCATCCACGTCATGACCGACGCGCCCTATACCCACGCATCCATCGGTCTGGACGGGCTCCAGGGGGATTTCTACAGCTTCGCCCGCAAGTACCGCCTCCTGATGCTCCCCGCCGGGCTCATCAAGGAGGAGGTAGACCGCGCCGGGGCCGGACGCATCCGCTACCAGATGTACCGGCTGCGGGTCAGTCCGGAGACCTGCCTGCGCCTGCGGCGGCTCCTTACGGACATGTACGCCGCCCGGAGACGCTACCGCTACAACATCCTGGGCGTCTTCACCGCCTATTTCCACCGCCCCTTCAGCCGCCGGGACTGCTACTTCTGCTCCCAGTTCGTGGCCGACGCCCTCCAGCAGTGCGGGGCCCTGGAGATGGATAAGGACGCCGCCCTGGTCCACCCTGCCGACTTCTGCGCCGTAGAGGGGCTGGAGCTGGTCAGCGAGGGATACCTCGGCGGCTTCGGCGTGGAGCAGGACCTGCCCCGGCCCTCGGAGGTGGTGAGCGTGCTGCCCTTCGGGCCGCTGCTGCTGCGGGCGTACCGCTTCTGCGCAGGCAGAATTTGAGCAAACAAAAACTCCCTGACACGGCGTGTGTCAGGGAGTTTTTATGTTTTGGCGCAGGATTTCGGGAAATGCCACGGGGATGATGGATGCCGTAGGGGCGCACATTGTACGCCCTTACGGGTGTGGTGCGCCGGTCTATTTATGGTACCGGCTCCCCTCCAGAATTTTGAATCCCCGGTAGACCTGCTCCAGGACCATCACCCGGGCCAAATGGTGGGGAAAGGTCATCTTCGACATGCTCAGGCGCAAAAAAGCCCCGGCCTTCACGGAATCATGGAGGCCGTAGGACCCGCCGATGACGAACGTCAGAGGCTCCGGGGGCTCCAGGAGCTTGGCGAAGGCCTCACTCTCCCGCTGTTCGCCCTCCACGCACAGGGCGATATACCGCCCGGACAATCTGCCCCGCAGGGCCTCCGCCTCCCGGGCCAAAGCGCGCTGGACCTCCGCCGGGGAGGGGGCCTCTCCCAGACGCTGCTCCGGGAGCTCCAGGACCTCCAGCTTGCAGTAGCGCCCCAGGCGCTTGGCGTACTCCTCCGCCGCCTGGATGTAGAAGCGCTCCTTGAGCTTCCCCACACAGAGGAGCGTTATACGCCGCATGGGGACTTCTCCAGGGTGAACGCCTCGCTTGCAGTGTTATGGGGAACCACCACCACCCGGGCGGTGAGCCCGGCCTCCGCCAGGGCGGCCTCCACGGCCTCCCGGGCCAAGGCGGGGGTGTTGTTCTCCTCGCTGAGGTGGGCGAGGAGAACCGTGCGGGTGCCCGAGCGGACACTCTCCGCCGCGTAGCGGGCGGCGGCGGCGTTGCTCAGGTGGCCCTCCGGGCCCAGGATGCGGTGCTTGAGCACGTAGGAGTAGGGGCCCGCCCGGAGACGCTCCACGTCGTGGTTGGCCTCCAGGAGCAAAATGTCCGCCCCCAGAAGCGCCGCCCCCGTCTCCTCGGGCACCACTCCCGTGTCCGTGAGCACCGCCACGGAGCCGTCGGGGGTGTCCAGACGCACCGCCGTACTCTGGGAGCTGTCGTGGCTGGTAGGGTGGAGGGTCAGCGTGACGCCGCCTCCCAAATCGCAGGGCTTCCCCAGGGCCAAAGGGCGCAGCAAAGGTAGCACCCTCTCCAGCCGGTAGTCCAGATGGGCCCCGGTGCCCCGGGAGCAGAAGATGGGGGTGCTGTAGCGCTTGGTATACGTGCGAAGGCCCGAGACGTGGTCCTCGTGCTCGTGGGTGACCACCAGGGCGGTCAGGTCCTCCGGGGAGCGCCCCGCGTCCTCTGCGTGCTGTAAGATGCGGCGGCAGGAGATGCCGATGTCGATGAGCACCGCCACCTCGCCGCAGACCAGCAGAGAGGCGTTCCCTGTGGACCCGCTTGCAAATGTCCAGAATTTTGTCATAATTATTTTGTGTCCTCGAGGGATGTAAAACCGTTTCCGCCTTGGGAACGGGACGCCCTCCATTTTGTAGGGGCGGATATTCTCCACCCCTACGGGTGCGTTGGCCGTTCTACCGCGCTATGTAGGGGCTTGCGGCCCCTTCAGCCCGCGGAGCTCACCGCCAAGGGCTCCTCCTCCGGGACCTCCACGGCGCGGATGCTCCCGCCGATGCTCCGGAGTTTGCCGATGACGTCCTCATAGCCCCGCTCGATATACTGCACGTTGGTGATCTCGCTGATGCCGTGGGCGGCGAGGGCCGCAATGAGCATGGCCGCGCCCGCCCGCAGGTCACAGGCCTCCAGCTGGGCCCCGGTCAGGCGCTCCACGCCCTCGATGATGGCAAGGTTCCCGTCCACCTGGATCTGGGCCCCCATGCGCTTGAATTCGTCGATATACCGGAAGCGGCTGTTCCAGACGTTGTCCGTAATGACGCTGGTGCCCCTCGCAAGGCACAGCGCCGCCGCCACCTGGGGCTGCATGTCCGTGGGAAAGCCGGGATAGGGCATGGTCTTGATGTTGGTGCGGACCAGGGGGCCGATGCGGCTGACGAGAAGGCTGTCGTCCACCTCCTGGACCTCCACGCCCATCTCGGTGAGCTTGGCGGTGATGCAGTCCATGTGCTTGGGGATGATGTTGCAGAGCTTCACCGAGCCGCCGCAGGCGGCCACGGCGGCCATATAGGTCCCGGCCTCGATCTGGTCGGGGATGATGGAGTAGGTCCCGCCCCGGAGGCTGTCCACCCCCCGGACCTTGATGACGTCGGTGCCCGCGCCCATGATGTTGGCCCCCATGGAGTTGAGGAAATTGGCCAGATCGACTACATGGGGCTCTTTTGCGGCGTTTTCGATAACGGTCATGCCCTCGGCCAGGGCGGCGGCCATCATGATGTTGATGGTAGCCCCCACGGAGACCTTGTCCAGGAAGATGCTGGTGCCCTTGACGCGGCCTCCCGCGGCCTCGGCCATGACGAAGCCGCCCTGGGTGTCCACCTGGGCCCCCAGGGCTTTGAAGCCCTTCAGGTGCTGGTCGATGGGCCGGGTGCCGCCAAAGTTGCAGCCGCCGGGCAGGGCCACGTCCGCCGCGCCGAAGCGGCCCAGCAGAGCGCCCAGCATGTAGTAGGAGGCCCGGCACTGGCGGGCGGATTCGTAGGGCACGCGGCCGTTGCGGAGCTTCGTGCAGTCCACCTCCACGGTGTGGGGGTTGAGGTAGCGCACGCTTGCGCCCAGGTCCTGGAGGACGCCGAGGAGGATGGTGACATCGCTGATCTGGGGGACGTTCTCGATGCGGCAGGGGCCGGTGACCATCAGTGCCGCGGGGATGATGGCGACGGCGGCGTTCTTTGCGCCGCTGATGTGGATCTCGCCGAACAAGGGCCGGCCGCCCTCAACAATATATTTGATCAAAGGATTGCACCTCTTTTTTATATATGAGCGGGTAACTGTTTTCATTGTACCCAGAGAAAAGCAGTTCATACCGGAAAAGCCGGTAATAAGCGGACATAGTCCTAGATAATAGTTAGTATAGCAGGTTTTCCCGCAAAAGCAATGGGGAACGCAAAAATAAATTCATAAAATTTTAATAATTTGGCGGTTTGATTTGGGAAATTCCGTACAGGACCCGGGGGAGGCGGGCCGGGGAGAGCTCAACACAAAAGTGATAAACCCTGGGAGCCGGCAAAAACTTGCAGGGCCCACAACACCGCGCCGTTCCTCCCCGATTGACAGATTCCCCCAAATTCCGTATAATCAGGGCAGTTTCAGAAAGGAGGGCTTTCCCATGAAGCAAGTCTGGAAGCTCCTGGGGCCCAACCGGGCCCTCTACCTCGCCGCGCTGGCGGTGAACCTCATCTTCTGCGGGGCCTGCGTGGTGTGCTCCACGGTGTCCGGGGACCTGGTGAACACCGTCATCTCCTCCGCCGGAGGGGGCGCGGGGGTGTTCGGCCTGTTCATCGCCCTGAGCCTCGCCCGGGTGGTGCTGGACCTCGCCTCCTACCGCCTCAACGAGGGCCTTCGCATCCGGCAGAAGCGCCATATGCGCACCCAGGCCTTCGCCGCCTACACCCGCACCGGCGGCAGGCGCAGGGAGGAGACCGCCGCCTTCTCCTCCTTCCTCAACAACGACCTGCCCAGCATCGTCGAGCAGTTCTTCATCGGCCTGCTGGACATCGTCCAGTGTACGTTTCTGATCCTCTTCTCCGCTGTGTCCCTGGTGACCATCCACTGGCTTCTGGCCCTCATCATCCTGGCCTCCAGCGCCCTCATCGTCTACCTCCCCAGGGCCCTGCGGGAAAAGGGCGGCGGCGCCCGGAAGGACTTCTCCCAAAAAACGGCCCGGTACAACACCCTCCTGGGCTCCTTCCTGGGGGGCCTCCACATTTTGCGGACCTACCGCTGCCGGGACCGGGCGGTGGAGCTCCTGGAGGGCGCCAACCGGGACGCCGCCGCCAGCGAGGCTGTGCGCCTCCGGGTGAGCCTCACCGTCCGAGGCGTCACCACGGTCCTCCAGGTGGTCAAGACGGTGCTCCTCTTCACCGCCGGCGCGGCCCTCATCTACGGCGGGCATATGACCGTGGGCGGGCTCATCGCCGCCCTGCAGCTGGAGAGCCTCATCGCCTCCCCCATCGAGGTCCTGGCCTACCTCCAGCACGCCCGCAACGAGGTCCGGCCCCTGGTGGAGCGCTACGAGGACATCACCCGCCCCGCCCCGGCGGAGGAGGGCCGTCCCTGCGAAGGGGGGCCCATCCGGGTGGAACACGTCTCCTGCCGGGCGGGAGAGCTGGAGATTTTGAAGGACGTCTCCTGCACCTTCCGGCCGGGGAAGAACTACATGATCTCCGGCCCCAGCGGGAGCGGGAAATCCACCCTCCTGAGCCTCATTGCCCGCACCGGGGAGCTCCCCTATGAGGGGGCCGTCCGCCTGGGCGGCGGGGAGGTAAGCGCAATCGCCCCGGACGCCTATTATAAGAAGGTCTGCCCCGTGTTCCAGGAGCCCTGCCTCTTCTACGCCACACTGGAGGAGAACATCCTCCTGGGCCGGGACATCCCGGCGGAGCGGTACCGGGAGGTGGTCGAGAAGCTGAACCTGGGCTACCTCCTGGAACGCTACCGGGGGCAGGATCTGACGCCGGAGACCGTCGAGAGCCTCTCCGGCGGCGAGCGGCAGCGGGTGGCCGTGGCCCGGGCCCTGGCGGGCCGGGCGGAGGTGTACCTCCTGGACGAGGTGACCAGCGCCCTGGACCCGGAAAACGCCCGGCTGGTGGAGGAGCTCCTGCTCCGGGAGGACGCCTGCGTCATCCACGTCTGCCACAAGCCCGTCCCGGACCTGGACAGGCTCTACGACGGGAGGTTCGTCATGGAGGCGGGGCGGCTCTCTCCGGCGTGAGGCCGAACCATTTTATAAGGAGGTCCCGCCATGAACCTCATCCTGCGCTATTTCAAAGAGGCGGTCCGGCGGTTCCCGCGGCAGTTTCTCGCCTCCATGGCCCTGATCCTGGTCATCACCGCCATGGACACCTTCGTCCCCTGGGGACTGCGGCAGTATATCGACCAGGTCTCCCGGCGCGATGATTACGCCGTCCTGGCCCTGGGCATCGGCTTTTTCGCCTGCTATCTGCTGGTGAAGGTCTTCATCAAGATCGCCTGGTACCTCTCCCTGGACCGCTTCGGCGGGGCGTATATCGAGGAGCTCTCCCTCTCCGCAGAGCGCTCCATGGCCGAAGCCTCCTACGCCGACGTGGAGCGCCTGGACCCCGCCGTGGTGCGGAACATCCTCTACACCGACATCTTCAACGTCTTCCGGGTCATCGGCCACGCCGCGCCCTCCATGCTGGGGGCCCTGGCGGTGATCCTGGCGGCCCTGGGCATCTCCTTTTTCTGCGAGCCCCGGATGACTGTGCTCATCCTCCTCGCCGCCGCCTTCGGGCTCCTGTTGTCCTGGCTGAGCCGGAAGGTCCTCTCCCGCACCGCCGGCCGCACCAACGCCAAGATGAAGGTCCACGACGCCTGGTGCACCCAGTTCGTGGAGATGCTCCCCCTCATCCAGACCGGGGGGCTCCTGGACTACTACCAGGGGAAGACCTCGGCCAACCTCCGGGACTTCATCGACACCGCCATCCGGGAGGACTGGCACACCATCTTCTGGACTGAGCTCCTCAGCGGCTACCACACCCTCTTCTCCATCGCCCTCTCCGCGCTCCTGGCCATCCCGGCGGCGGGGAACTCCGTGGCGAACCTCATGTTCTTCACCATGGTCTCCAGCCTCATCATGGACCAGTCCCGCCTGCTGGAGTCCCACTTCCAGCAGGTGATGAAGATGCACGTCAGCTTCGCCCATGTGGAGGTCCTGCGCACCCTCCCCAAGCGGCAGACCGGGGACGGGACGGGCCCCTTCTCCTCCGTCACCTTCCGGGACGCGGCTCTCACCTACCCCGGCGGCGCGGCGGCGCTCAAGCACATAAACTGCACCATGGAGCGGGGGGACTGCATCCGCCTGAGCGGCCCCAACGGGAGCGGGAAGTCCTCCTTCATCAAGCTCCTCACCGGGCTCTACCCGCCGGACGCGGGGGAGGTCCTCCTCGACGGCATCCCCCTCCCCTGCTACCGGCAGGAGGCGCTGGAGCGGCAGATCCTCTCTATCAGTCAGGACGAGAGGCTCCTCAACGAGACCTTTCAGGACTACCTCTCCCTCATCTCCGGGCATCCCCTGGAGGACGAGCAGGCCCGGGCGCTCCTCCGGCAGGCGGGGCTCCCGGAGGACGGGCGGACCATCCGGGACAACGGCGGCTCCCTCTCCGTGGGACAGCGCAAGAAGCTCCTCCTGCTCAAGCTCCGGCTCCGGCTGGAGGAGGCGCCGGTGGTGATCCTGGACGAGCTCACCGCCGGGCTGGACGCGGAGACCGCCGGACAGGTCTTCGCCCTCATCCGGGAGACCGCCGCCGCCGGGGACAAGCTCCTCCTGGTCATCGACCACACCTGCGGCGATGAACTGCCCTTCACCCGGGAATTCCACTTTGAAAACGGGGAGCTCCACATCTCCGAACCGCAAGAAAGGAACGTGACGCCATGATCCATCTCACAGAAAAAGACTACGCTGTCAGCCGCTGGTCCGGCGGGACCACCACCCAGATTGCCCTCTTCCCCCCGGAGAGCTCCTACGCGGGCCGGGACTTCCTGTGGCGGGTCAGCTCCGCCGTGGTGGAGGACGGGGAGAGCGCCTTCACCCCCCTGCCGGACTACGACCGGCACCTGATGCTCCTGGAGGGCTCCCTGCTCCTGCGCCACGACGGCGGGGAGCCCCTCCCCCTGGACCCCTACCAGCCCCACGCCTTCGACGGCGGCGCGGAGACGGTGAGCGTTGGCCGGTGCCGGGACTTCAACCTCATGCTCCGCAAGGGGAAGTGCCGGGGGGAGCTGCGCCCCCTGCGCTTCCCGGAGGCCGGGGGGGTGTCCATCCCCCTGCCCGCCCCCGCGGATGGCCTGGCGCACACCGCCCTGCTGCTCTACTGCGCCCGGGGCTCCGGCTGGGCCGCTTTGGACGCCGGACGCGTCCCCCTCGCGGCGGGGGCGTGCGTGATCGCCTCCGGCGAGGGCGTCCTCCGCCTGGGCTTCCAGGGGCCCGGGGACGCGGTGGCGGCGGCGGTGTGGTATTGAGCCGCCTCCGCCGGTACGCCCTCCCCCCAAAATTGACCGGGACCTCCCGCATGCCCCCTCCAAGGGGCGCGGGAGGTCCCGGCCGGTTTTCCGCTCACGTCCCGCTCTCCAGGACGTCCTGATAGAACCGCTCCATCTCCTCCCGCTCCGGGAAGAGGGCCACATACATCTGGTTCCCCATGCCCGCGGCGAGGACGTCCGGCAGGCGCTCCACCATCTTCATCTGCGCGCCGTACTTCTCCAGCACCGCCTCGTGGCTGAGGGCGAACTTCTTCCCGTCCCGCCGCCCCGCAAAGGCGCAGTAGGCGCGCTCCCCCACCGGCAGGGTGGAGCGGTCATAGGCGATCATGTCCGCCCAGATCTTGTAGACGTCCGTGGTGTTGGCAAAGTTCATCATGTCCGGGCTGAAGCCGCCGCAGGGACGCATGTTCACCTCCAGCGCCACCACGTCTCCCCGCTTCCCCAGGCCCTTCTGGTCCTGGGTGAGGCGGAAGAACTCAAAGTGGACGAACCGGCTTTTTACCCCGAAGCCCTTCACCACGGCCCGCCCCGCCCGCCGCACGTCCTCGGACAGGTCCTTGACGATGTAATAGATACAGTTGTCCTCCAGATTCACCACGTCCATGAGGCAGGAGGGGGTGACGTTGCCGGTCTCAAAGACGGGCTCCCCCCGGGAGTCGATGACAGCGTCGTAGGAGTTGATCTCCGCGTGGACGAACTCCTCCATGATGTAGGGCACGGCGGGGTTTTTCGCCTCCAGGAAGGCGTCCAGCTCCGCCTCGCAGGTGAGGCGGTGGGTGTCGGAGGCCCCTACGCCGTTGTCGGGCTTGGCCACCACCGGCCACCCCACCCGCTCGATGAAGGCCATGCATCCCGCCTTGCCGTCCACCAGATGCCACTGGGCGGCGGGGATGCCCGCCTTGGCGTAGTACTCCTTCATCCGGGACTTGTACTTCACCCGGGGCATGTCCTCCGGCTGGAAGCCGGCGGTGATGTGGAAGTCGGCGCGCAGCTGGGCGTCCCGCTCCAGCCAATACTCGTTGTTGGACTCCAGCCAATCGATCTTCCCGTGCTTGAAGGCGAGGAAGGCCGCGCCCCGGTAGACCTGGCCGTAGTCCTCCAGATCGTCCACCTTGTAGTATTCGCTGAGGCTCTCCCTGAGGCCCTCGCTCAGTTCGCCGTAGGGCTGGTCCCCGATGCCCAGCACGTTTATGCCGTCGGCCTTCAGCTCCCGGCAGAAGAGCCAATAGTTGGCGGGGAAATTGGGGGAGATAAAGATGAAATTTTTCATAGCACATTCTCACTTTCTCTCTTTAGCTTGGTAGTCTGCTAAAGTTTTGGGAGGTTAATATCCCTCCCCCCGGCGGAGGGAGGATACACCATCCCGCAGGGGCGGAAATCATCCGCCCCTGCGGACACGTTGAACGGCACCGGGAGCTCCCCGGCGGGAAAACGGCGGCGCGGCGGTGTTCGATCGAACGGCGGGACGGTCAGCCCAGGAGATGGGGGACAAAATAGGCCGTCTGCTTGTACCACCACGGCCAATCGTGGCTCACGTCGTGCCCCCACAGGTCCACCCAGAGGGCGATGCCCTTCTCCCGGCAGAGCTCCCCCAGGCGGCGGGTGGTCTCCGGAAGCTCCCAGGGGCCCTGCCCCACGCAGACGATCCCCTTGTGGCGGTTGTACTCCTGGATGAGGGGGTGGTCCGGCGTCATCCCCGCCAAGTAGTCCACGGGGGAGTTGCGGTAGACCAGTTCGTCCATGTAGCCGTCAAAGCCGTAGGAGGCGGAATAGACGCCGCTGAGGGCCAAGAGCCCGTCAAAGAGGTCTGGGCGGCGGAAGTAGAGGTTCACCGCGTGGGTGGCCCCCAGACTGCACCCGGCGGCGATGATGCCCGGATATCCCGTCCAGCCGTTGCGGGCGTTGACCAGCTCCCGCAGGAAGGGGACCAGCTCATCGGTAATGTATGCCACCCACTGCTCATGGCGGCGGATGCGCCAATAGGGGTCAGCGTCCTTTTTCGACCAGGTCTCGGCGTCCAGGGTGTCGATGGAGCAGACCATCACTTGTCCGCTCTCGATCCAGGGGGCCCAGGCACCGGTCATGCGGAAGTTCTCAAAGTCGAAGAACCGCCCGTCCTGACAGGGGATGAAGAGTACGGGACGGCCCTTGCGGCCGTAGACCTTACACTCCATATCCCGGCCCAGAGCGGGGCTGTAGTGCTTAAAATACTGCGTTTCCATGAAACCTGCCTCCTATGCCTCGTAGAGCAGGGCGGGCAGAAAGAAGGGGATCTGCCGCTCCCAGCTCGCCTCGTTGTGGTTGCCGCCGGGGACGATGCGGGTCGTGAGGTGGACCCCCCGCTCCAAGAGCAGGGTGGATACCCGCCGGTAGCGCTCCGGCGTGTTGATGTGGAAATCCAGCTCCCGGGAGCCGTAGTCCATGTACACCACCGTCCCCGGGGAGATGGGGGCGGTGCGGATCAGCCGGTCCATCTTCCCCGCGCCGAACCAGATGGAGGGCGAGAGCGCCGCCGCCCGGGAGAACACGCAGTTATACGCCATCACCGCGTACAGGCTCATGAGCCCCCCCATGGAGCTCCCGGCGATGAAGGTGCTGGCCCGGCTGCGGATGGTAGGGAAGCGCCTGTCGATCTCCGGCTTGAAGACCCAGCAGAGCCACTCCATGTACTGCTTCCCCTTCCCGGGCAGATAGCCCACGTTGGGCATCTCGCAGGCAAAGGGACAGTACTCCACCAGGCGGGCGCTGTTGGGCCCGTGGTTGCACTCCACCGCGGCGACGATGAGGGGCGTCCGGTTGGCCTCCAGGTACTCCAGAAGGCCCCAGCTCTTGCCGTAGGTGGCATCCTGATCGAAAAACAGGTTGTGCCCGTCGAACATATACAGCACCGGGAAGCGCAGGGAAGGGTCCTCCTCCCAGGCGGCCGGGACGTAGACATAGGCCCGTCGGGGGACGTCTCCCGACAGGGCCGGGATGGTCAGCTCCCATTTGGTCAGCATCAGAGCGCTCTCCTCTCCTCCGAAATCTTTTGAGGCTCTCTATTATACCATACGCCCCCGGAGATTGCAATCGTCCCGGAGGGCGGCCGGGGAAATTTTTCCGGGGCGTGCAGGGGCGGGACCCGGCATCGGACGGCGCACCCGCAGGGGCGGATATCATCCGCCTGCCCGATACCGCGGCGGGGAACGATGGCGTGAGGGTGCGAAAAAGGACCGCGGCAGCGGGCCGTCTGTGAACGTCTTTTCTATGGTTTGTCTTAGAAAATGCGAATCAATAGTTGAAAAACTATAAATGAGCAAATTTGAAAATTGCACAATCAGAATACGCGCAAAGATTCCCTCGCTCAACTCCGGCGGAAATCGACGGCAAAACGCATAACCTACCGCCGTGAAATGCGGGGGCCGCTCCAGCAGCGCCGCTTTTTTGACACACAGAGCCCCGCTGCTTCTGCGTCAGACGACGGTCGAGGCGGGGTCCAGCGGGGGCAGGGGCTGGGGCTCCACCCGTTCCTCGGAGAGCATCCCCTCCATCAGCTCCAGGTACTGCTCCCTGGTAAGAGTGGGCCGGAACTCCTCCAGAATGCTCTTGGCCCGGTCCGCACCGGAGCGCAGGAGCCGGTAGGCGGTCAGGGCGAAGATCTTTGCCGGGACGACGTATGCCTCGTATGGGTCGTCCTCCTCCACGTCCGGACTGTGGAAGGTGCCGCGGAAGCCGCCGGTATTGAATTGCAGCAGCGGCATCAGACAGCTGACGTCGCCGTAGTCGCCAGAGCTGGTGGAGTGGAAATCCGGCCCTGTGCAGGTGACGGGGGTGTCCCCGCACACGAGGCCCAGCACCTCCGCCATCACGCCGGCGTCCTTCACCGGCACGATGGGCAGGTTCCCGGGCAGGGTGCGGATGGTGACGCCGCAGCCCGTGGCCACCGCCCCGGCCCGCATGGAGCGGTCCAGCTTTTTGGCCGCGTCCAGGTAGGCGGGAATGGTCCTGCCCCGGACGGAGTACTCCAGGCGCACGTCCTCGGCAATGATGTTGGCGGCCTCCGCCCCCTTGGACAGGCGTCCGTGGACCCGGATGGTGTCCTGGTCCCGGAAGCTCTCCCGCTGTACGTCCACCGCGTGCATGGCGATGAGGGCGGCGTTCATGGCGTCCAGACCGGCCTGGGGCTCCCCGGCAGCGTGGGCGGCGCGGCCCTCAAAGCGGATCATCTTGGTGACAAAGCCGTTGCAGGAGCGGTTGGCCACGCAGTATTTCTTCGTACAGCTGGCGTGGTGTCCCACCACGATGTCCACGTCGTCCAGCGCGCCCAGGCGCAGCAGCTCGCACTTGCCGCAGCCATAACGCAGCAGGCCCTCCCGGCGCATCTGCTCCCGTTTTTCGATCTCCACGTACTCCTCGGCGGGTACGCCGAAGAAGACCACGTTCCCGTCCAGGGCTTCGGCGATCTCCGGGTCTGCCAGGGCAAGGGCTGCGCCCATGACCCCCGCCGTCTGGGCGTGGTGGCCGCAGCAGTGGGCGGCGCCGGTGGCGGGATTGGCATACTGATGGGTGGGAATGGGCAGGCCGTCAAACTCGCCCATAAGGCAGACCACCGGTCCGCTGCCCCGGGGCTTGAGGAAGCTCTTCACGCCTGTGACGGCAAGCCCCTCCTGGGTGTCCAGCCCCAGGGCTCTCATGGCAGCGGCAAATTTTCCGGCGGTGCGGTGCTCCTGGAAGCCCAGCTCCGCATGGGTCCAGAGATCCTGCCCAAAGGCGATAATCTCCTCCCTGCGTGCATCAATCAGGCGGCAGATTTTCTCTTCGGTACGGTCCATAACGAACTCCTTTCTGGCTTAAATCAAATATTATGATTTTCGCGCTTTCATGGGGGAATCATATCAGCGTCCCGTTAGATCGTTGGGACGGTCTGACCAGTTGGGAGGGGCGGAGGAGTCAAAAACCGGGGGCAAAATTTGTCAGTTTTACACTAGAAACAAAAGCGAATGCTCCTAATAATTTGGGATAATATCCCGAAGCAAATAATCCTTCAGCATTTGGATAAAGGTGGAGGCCTCCGGCGTAAGAACCGTGTTCTCCCGGGTGAGATAGCCAATCTCCGAGCGGACAGAGCAGTCCTTGAGTGGAAAGAAGCGCCACTGGTGATGGCGCAGCTCGAGCCGCGGCTGACCGTCCAAGGAGATTTTCCGGGAGTTGAGCACATATCCGCCGGTCTTGTCCAGCAGCTCATAGATGGTGGCCCGGGAGTCCACCACGTACCGCACACTGCTGACCGGCAGGTTCAGCCGGCCCATGATGTCGGAGTAGGGGCCGTGGTCCAGGCTCTCGTGGAGGATCTGGGGGTACCCGGCCAGCATCTCCGGAGCGATGGAGGGCTCCGGGTGGTTGTAGAGGGGGTTCTTCTCGCCCAGGTCCACGCCGATCTGTAGCTCACAGATGGGGTGGTAGACCAGCTTCTTGTTGGAGAACTCCTCCAGATTGTAGGACCGGTAGCAGCTCCAGATGCGCACGATCCCCAGGTCCACCGCACGGTTGCAGATGGGCTCCAGAAAATTGCCGCTGTACTCCTCCTGCAAAAACACCCGCAGCCCGTTGGAGCTGTAGCGCTCCCCCAGGGCGGCCAGCAGGTCGGTGATGTAGTAGAAGCCGTTGCTGATGATGCTCAGGGAGGGGATCTGGCTGTTGACGTCGGTATTGCGCATGGCGTAGAGCTGTTCGAGCTGGTGGCTGATGGGGGTGATGTAGGCGATAAAGAGCTTCCCGAAGGGGGTGAGGGTCACGCCCCGGGAGCTGCGGTGGAAAATCTTCCGCCCAAACTCCTGCTCCACGCTGCGGATGGCGTTGGAGAGGGCGGACTGGGAGATGAAGAGGTTGCGGGCCGCCTGGTTGACGGAGCCCGTCCTCGCCACCTCAATCATATACTGGATCTGGTTATTTGTCATGGGTCCGGCCTCCTTTTGGTTATACTAAAAGTAGATTGTACTAAACCAAAACATATATTACCACAAAAAGGCGAAAAATGCTATAGTGGATTTGCACCAGCCGACGCCGGGGGGCACAAGATGGCGGTTTTCCTCCGGTTTCCGGCAAAAAGATTGACGAAAAGGATGAAAGAGAGGTTTGTAACATGAAGAAATCCCTGTCCCTGAAGCGCTGCGCGGCGTTCCTGCTGGCCGCGTGCATGGTCCTCAGCCTCCTGGCGGGATGCGGCGGAGGCGGCGGTGAAAAGGAGCCCTCCAACAGCACCCCCTCCGCCGACAACCCGGACGCCTCCGGCGGCGCCCCGGCCGGCAAGGACAGCCTCACCGTGGCCCTGACTGACGAGCCGGACTACCTGTCCACCTGCGACCACGACTCCCTCATGGGCGTGCAGATGAACCTTCTGACCTATAACGGGCTCATCCGCATTGATATGGAGACCCTCTCCCCGGTCTGCGACCTGGCGGAGAGCTATACCCAGGACAGCGACCTGGAGTGGACCTTCAGGCTCCGCGAGGGCGTGAAATTCCACAACGGCGAGGAGCTGACCGCCGCCGATGTGGCGGCCTCCATCCAGTACGCCCAGACCTTCGCCGCCAGCGCCATCTACACCGGCTCCATGGAGAAGGTGGAGGCCCTGGACAGCAACACGGTGAAGATCACCACCTCTGCCCCCACGCCCAACCTGCTTTTCGACCTGGGCTACCACTTCAACTTTATTCTCCCCAAGTCCCTCATCGACTCCGGCAACGACTTCAGCGCCAACCCCGTGGGCACCGGTCCGTGGAAGTTCGTCTCCTGGGACAAGGGCAACTCCATCCAGTTCGAGGCCTTTGACGGCTATTTCGATGCCTCCCGCAAGGCCGCCATCCAGAACCTGGAGTTCGTCATGATCCCCGAGGGCTCCACCCGCACCATGAGCCTGGAGGCGGGGGACGTGGACTTCGTCTACTCCGTGGCCTCCAGCGACATCGACCGGCTCAGGAGCGATGAGAGCGTCACCGTGGAGCAGGTGGTCAGCGTGGAGAACTTCTTCCTCTTCCTCAACACCGTCACCACCGCCTTTGAGGACGAGAACCTGCGCAAGGCCGTGGCCTACGCCATCAACCGGGAGGACATCGTCGCCGGGGCCCTCAACGGCTACGGCACCCCCAGCTACTCCTGTGTCTCCATGGGCTACGCCGAGTCCACCGATGAGGGCAGCTACACCTATGATGTGGACAAGGCCAAGGAGTACATGGCCGCCTGGGGCGGCGATCCCTCCACAGTGACCCTGGACATTATCTGCAGCAACGCCACCAAGACCGCCATCGCCACCATCATGCAGAACCAGCTGTCCGCCATCGGCATCAACGTCACCATCAACGAGATGGACTCCGCCACCTACCAGGAGCAGATGCGCACTACGGACCTGGTCTCCGCCATCGTCTCCTGGTCCCCGGCCAACGCCATGACCTACGTCCAGCGCTTCCACTCCACCCGCCGGCAGAACACGCCCGCCGGCATGGCCGACGCGCACATGGACGAGCTGGTGGAGGAGATGAACACCACCATGGACGCCGGGGCGCGGACCGGGATGATCCAGACCATCATCCGCGAGTCCAACGACCGCTGCTGGTTCGTCCCCATCTATCAGGTCAACTACTTCCGCGCCCACGCCGCCGGACTGCAAAACGTGGTTTGCAGCGCCACGGGCTATGTGGACTTCTGCACCATGCACTGGTAAACATCACAGCACCAAAACTGCGGGTCTCGCCTCGAGCAGAGACGGGACCCGCGTTCCATCAACAGAAAGAAAGGAGCGCGTGATATATGCTGCGATACATCGGCAAGCGGATCTTGTACATGATCCCCGTGCTGCTGGGCGTGACGCTGCTGGTGTTTTTCATCATGCACCTGGCCCCGGGCAACGTGGCGGCCATGATCCTGGGTGAGAACGCCACGGCGGAGCAGATCGCGGAGCTGGAGCACGAGATGGGCCTGGACCGCCCCCTGCTGGCCCAGTACGCCGCGTACCTGGGGGGCCTCCTCCGGGGTGACCTGGGCACCAGCTACACCAGCGGCGAGTCTGTCACCGCCAAGATCATGGCCTGCTTCCCCTATACGGTGCGCCTGGCCCTGGTGGCGGCGGTGGTGTCGGTGCTGCTGGCGCTGCCCCTGGGCATCCTGGCGGCGGTCAAGCAGAACACCTGGGTGGATAACGTGAGCATGGTTATCTCCCTCATCGGCGTGTCCATGCCCATCTTCTGGCTGGCCGTGATGCTGATTTTGCTGTTCTCCCTGAAGCTGGGCTGGTTTCCGGTGTACGGGGCCAAGAGCTGGAACAGCATCGTCCTGCCCGCCATCTCTTTGGGGTTTATGAACATGGCCTCCATCGCCCGCACCACCCGCTCGTCCATGGTGGAGACCCTGCGCCAGGACTACATCCGCACCGCCTATGCCAAGGGCCTCTCAAAGGGCGCCATCGTCATCCGCCACGCCTTCCGCAACGGGATGCTTCCCACCATCACGGTCATCGGCCTGGAGATCGGGCAGATGCTGGGCGGCGCGGTGCTCACGGAGACGGTCTTCGCCTGGCCCGGTGTGGGCCGGATGATGATCCAGGCCATCAACGGCCGGGATACGCCCACGGTGATGGGGTGCATCGTCCTGCTGACAGTATGCTTTTCCTTTGTCAACCTGATCGTGGACCTGCTGTACGGCGTGGTGGACCCCCGGGTGCGCACCATGTACCGCTGAGAGGAGGGAAGGAACATGGAAGTCGGAAAACGGAACAACAAACAGCGGGAAGAGGAGCTGGACTTCGCCTCCATCCCCAAAAACAGCGGCTTCAAGGAGACCTTCTTCCGCCTCTGCCGGAACAAGGCCGCCGTGGCGGGCATGGTCTTTTTGGTCCTGCTGATCCTGATATCGGTCTTTGCCGATGTCCTCTTTGACTACCAGACCACCTGTGTGGACCAGACCATCAGCCAGCGGCTCCAGTGGCCCTCGGCGGAGCACTGGTTCGGCACGGACGAGTTCGGCCGGGACCTTCTGGCCCGGGTGGTCCATGGGAGCCGGATCTCCCTGTCCATCGGGGTGGCCGCCGTGGCCTTCGGACTCCTGGTGGGCGGCATTCTGGGGGCGGTGGCCGGATTTTTTGGAGGTATGGTGGACAACGTCATCATGCGCGCCTGCGACGTCTTCCTGGCCGTGCCCATGATGCTGATGGCCATCGTCATCGTTGCCGCCCTGGGAGCCAGCATCACCAACCTGGTGGTGGCCCTGGCGATCTCCTCGGTGCCCACGTTTGCCCGCATCGTGCGCAGCGCCGTGCTGGGCGTGCGGGACATGGAGTACGTGGAGGCGGCCCGGGCCGTGGGCGTGAAGACCGGGCGGACCATCGCCCGCTACATCCTCCCCAACTGCATGGGGCCCATCATCGTCCAGACAACCCTGCGCATTGCCGCCACCATCTCCAACACCGCGGCGCTGAGCTTCCTGGGCCTGGGGGTGAAGCCCCCGCAGCCGGAGTGGGGGGCGCTGCTCTCCAGCGGCCGGGAGTTCATCCGTGACAGCGCCTACCTGGCCTGCATCCCCGGCGTGTGCATCATGCTGACCATCCTGGCTCTCAATCTGCTGGGCGACGGCCTGCGGGACGCTCTGGACCCGCGGCTGAAATAAGGAGGTGTAGAATATGGAACGCAAGGAAACCGGATACGCTTTGGAGATCAAAAACCTGTCGGTGGAGTTTCGCACCCGGGAGCGCACCGTCTACGCGGTCAACGGCCTGGACCTGAAGATCAAAAAGGGGCAGACCCTGGGCCTGGTAGGCGAGACCGGCGCGGGGAAGACCACCACCGCCCTGGCCATCCTCAACCTCGTCCAGACGCCCCCCGGGGTGATTACCAGCGGCAGTATCCACCTGAACGGTGAGTGCGTGCTCCAGGCGGCCCCCGATGCCGCGAAGACCGGCCCCAAACACAAGAAGCAGCGCCTCCAGAAGGGCATGAACGAGCGGGAGCTTCAAAGTATGCGGGGCAGGGCCGCCTCCATGATTTTTCAGGACCCGATGACCAGCCTCAACCCCGTTTTGACGGTGGAGCGCCAGATCGCCGAGGTGCTGGAAAAGCATGAGGGCCTGAAAAAGGACCAAGCCCTCGCCCGGGTCCGGGAGATGCTGGAGCTGGTGGGCATCCCCGGGGATCGGGGCAGGGAGTACCCCCACCAGTTTTCCGGCGGTATGAAGCAGCGGGTGGTTATCGCCATGGCCCTCATCTGCAACCCGGAGCTGCTCATTGCCGACGAGCCCACCACTGCCCTGGATGTGACCATCCAGGCCCAGGTGCTGGACATGATGCAGAAGCTCAAGCGGCAGAACGGCACCTCCATGCTCATGATCACCCACGACCTGGGCATCGTGGCGGAGGTCTGCGACTGCGTGAGCGTCATCTACGCCGGCCGCATCGTGGAGCACGGCACACTGGAGGATGTCTTCGACCACACCCTCCACCCCTACACGGCGGGCCTCTTCAACTCCCTGCCAAGCATGGAGGACCGCCGCACCCGGCTGAGGCCCATCCCGGGCCTGATGCCGGACCCCAGCCGCCGGGCCCCGGGCTGCGCCTTCGCCGACCGGTGCGAGTACGCCGCGGAGCGCTGCTTTAAAGAGCCGCCGGGGACGGTCTGCCGCACGGGGGAGCACATGGTGGCCTGCCATCTTTACAACAGGGACAATATCGGGAAGGAGGTGCTGCGCCATGGGTGAGCCGCTGCTGCGGGTCGAGAACCTGAAAAAATACTTCAAAAGCGCCAAGGGCAGCGTCCATGCGGTGGACGATGTCAGCTTTACCATCGAGGCGGGAAAGACCCTGGGCGTGGTGGGGGAGTCCGGCTGCGGGAAGAGCACTCTGGGCCGCACCATCATCCGCCTCCAGGAGCCCACGGCGGGCAGCGTCTGGTTTGAGGGGAGGGACGTCAGCAAGCTCAGCCGGCAGGAGCTCTGGGAGCAGCGGCGGGTGATGCAGATGATCTTCCAGGACCCCTTCGCCTCCCTGAACCCCCGCATGACCATCAGCGAGACCATCGAAGAGCCCATGGAGCTCTACCATATGTACCCGGACCGGACCAGCCGTCAAAAGCGGGCGGCGGAGCTGATGGACACGGTGGGCCTGGCCCGCCGCCTCTACAACACCTATCCCCACGAGCTGGACGGCGGCCGCCGCCAGCGGGTAGGCATCGCGCGGGCCCTGGCCCTGGAGCCCCGGTTCATTGTCTGCGACGAACCGGTCAGCGCCCTGGATGTGTCCATCCAGGCCCAGATCCTCAACCTCTTGCAGGACCTCCAGAAGGAGCTGAATCTGACCTACATCTTCATCACCCACGATCTGAGCGTGGTCTACCACATCTCCGATGAGATCATGGTCATGTATCTGGGCCAGGCCATTGAAAAGGCGCCGGCGGAGACGCTCTTCCAAAACCCGGTCCACCCCTATACCCAGGCCCTGCTCTCCGCCATTCCAGTGCCCAGCCTCCACAACCGCAGGGAGCGCATCCTGATGACGGGCGAGCTGACGTCGCCCATCGATCCGCCGCCGGAGTGCCGCTTCGCCAGCCGCTGCCGGTTTGCCCAGGACTGCTGCCGGAAGGGGGAGCCAAAGCTGACGGAGGTGGAGCCGGACCACTTCGTGTCCTGTTTCGTCTGCGCCGGAGAACCGTCTTCTCGATCATAAAGGAGGGAATTGAACGCTATGTATACTTGCGCCGACATCGTACAGCAAAATCAGCAGGACGCCTTTTCCGCCATGTTCCTGTGCCTGGGGCGGGAGATCCTGGCCCTGTGCGGGACCAGGGCGGGGGAGGGCGTCATCCGGGAGGCGGTGCGCCGGGCCGGACGCCGGGACGGACAGCGCCAGCTGGAGCGGCTGCGGGAGCTGGGGGCACCCACGGATCTCCACGGCCTCTTCCACTGCGGCAGGCCCCGGGTGGAGGACCCCCGCACGCGGAAAAAAGTGCTCTTCGATGAGAAGGACCGCCAGATCTGGGAGGTCTACACCTGTCCCATGGCCAGCTTCTGGAATCGCTTTGGCGAAGGGCGGCTGGGCAGCTTCTTCTGCGAGGAGTACGAGTACGCAAAGGTCCTGGCCTATACCGAGGGCGCGGGGCAGCTGAACCTGTCGAAGAACCTGACCTGCCCCCGGGACAATTTCTGCCGGTTTTCCGCCTATTTCCGGGAGGCCAACACCCCGCCGGAGCGGGCCGCCGAGGCCTTTCCGCCCAGCGGGGCCCCGCAGGAGGAGACGCCCGCCGCCGGCTTTGGCGAGGGGATCCGGGACCTGACCATCTCCGTCTGCTGCCGCCTGCTGGAGGCCGCCGGGGAGCGCTGCGGCAGCGAGGGGGTCTGCGCTGTGACGGAGGGGCTGAAAAAGTGGGCCGCTCAGGCGGTGGAGGCCCTGCGCACCCAGGCGGGGCATACCCTGCGGCCCCTGGACGAGGTCTTCGTCCGGGAGAACTTCCCCCTCCGGGCGGAGGAGCCGGTCTGGGAGGAGAACTCCCAGGCCTGGGAATTGGTCAATACCTATGTGCTCTCGGCCATCCGGGCCGGGCTGGATTGAGGAGGCGGATGCGGCTATGTATACTTATCAAGAGCAGTGTACCATGGACCTTTCGGACAACTATACGCTCCTCTACTCCTTCCTGTGCAGGGAGGTGCTGGACGAATTCGGCCTGGAGGGGGAACGCGCCCTCCGGGAGGGCACCCGGCGCTACGGCCGGGACCGGGGCCTCGCCAGCCGGAAAAAGCACCAGGCGCTGGGGGTGAAGGTCAACATGCAGAGCCTCTTCGGTCTGGGGGGCGACCTGCCCCCGGACCCCCGCTTCCGCCGCGAGCTCCAGGAGCTGGCGCCGGAGGCCCGGGTGTCCCACACCCTGGTCTGCCCCATGGCGGATGTCTGGAAGCGCTACGGTGAGCGGGAGATCGGCCGTATGTACTGCGAGGAGTTCCACCCCGCCTGTTATAACGGCTACGCCTTTGACTACGGCCACACGAACTTAGCTAAGACCCTGACCCAGGAGGGGGACGAGTACTGCGCCTTCAACGTGGTCCTCCGGGCGGAGAACCTGCCGGAGGACCTCAAGCCCCTGTGCTTTGCGGAGTATGACCCGGGCTACGTGCCCCCGGTGCTGGAGGCCGTTAAGCCCGATGCCAAGGCAGGATTTGAGACGCTGAGCATCAAGATCTACTACTATCTGCTGGAGGCCGTCCTGGAGCGCTTTGGGGCAGCTGGGGGCGAGGCCATCGCCCGGGGGCTGGAGAAGGCGGCTCAGGACGGAGCCAGACGCGCCTGCGCCACGGCCCGGGCGTACCAGAAGGCGCTGGAGGAGGCGGTCTTCGACACCTACCCGCTGACAATGGACGCGGAGAAGCCCGCTCTGTGGGCGGATTACAGCGCACACGGCGCCCTGGAGCGCTTTGAATCCCGCTTTATTCCAGCCTTCCGCCGGGCGCTGGAGCACGGGGAGGAGGGACAGTGAGGCCGCGGATCGGACTTGCGGCGGCGGAGAATCCCGCGCTTCTGCCGGGCAAGCACATCATCAACACGCCGTATATCGACGCAATCTTTGCCGCCGGAGGCACGCCGGTGCTGGTACCGGTGGGCGGCGGCCCGGAGCGGGCCCGGGATTACACCGGCATCCTGGACGGCCTGCTCCTCCCCGGGGGCGAGGACGTGACGCCGAACCTCTACGGGGAGGAGCCCCGGCCCCAGGTCACGTACATGAACGAGGACAGAGACCGCATGGAGATGGAGCTTCTGGCCCTGGCTCTGGAGCGGCGCCTCCCCGTGTTCGGCATCTGCCGGGGGATGCAGCTGGTGGCGGCGGCCCTGGGCGGGGCGCTCTACCAGGACCTGCCAACCCAGCGGCCCGGCGCTGTCGCCCATAGTCAGGACCGCTCCATCCGCGCCCAGCTGACCCACCGCGTGACCCTGGCGCCGGGGTCGGTGCTGGAGGAGCTGCTGGGGAAAGAGCCCCTGCGGGTCAACAGCTACCACCACCAGGCGGTGAAGACCCCTCCGCCGGACTTCCAGATCACCGCCTGGGCCGCCGATGGCGTGGCCGAGGGGATGGAAAACCAGGACGGGAGCGTCTACGCGGTGCAGTGGCACCCGGAGGAGCTGGTGGAGCGCTGCGGGCGCTTTCGCCCGCTGTTCCGCCGCCTGGTGGAGCTGGCGGGGGCCCGGTAAAACCCCATTCGCGCCCTTGGCGCTCTTGCTGTTGGGAGGTTTTCACTTTGCTGGTATATCTCATCGTCTGTCCGCTGATCTTCCTGGGCGGCTTCGTGGACAGTGTCGCTGGGGGAGGCGGACTCATTACCCTCCCCGCCTACCTCATGGCGGGCATCCCCGTCCACGCCGCCGCCGGAACCAACAAGGTGGTCAACGGCATCGGGTCTTTCACCGCCTCGGTGAAATATTTCCGGGGCGGGAAGATCCGGCTGCCAGTGGCCCTGTGGGCGGCGCTGGGGGCCCTTGCCGGAGGATACGCCGGCGCGGAGGCCGCAAAGCTCCTGCCCGCCGCCGTTTTGCAGGGGCTGATGCTGGCTGCTCTGCCGGTGGTAGCGGTGTTCCTGGCGCTGAAGCGGGACTTCGGCCAGGCCCCCGCCGGGGCCCTCCCCAGCGGGAGGGAGGCCCTGCTGAGCCTCCTGACTGGTCTGGCCATCGGCTGCTACGACGGCCTGGTAGGCCCCGGCACCGGGACGTTCCTCATCATGATCTTCACTGCCGCGCTGCGGCTGGACCTTGTGAGCGCTTCCGGCTGTGCGAAGGTGGTCAATCTGGCCTCCAACGCGGCAGCGGCGGTATCCTTCATCCTCGGGGGAAAGACCGTCTGGGCCCTGGTTCCCGCTGCCGCGGTGTGCAGCGCGTTGGGAAACTACTGCGGCGCGCGTTACACCATCCAGGGTGGCGGGAAGCGGGTCCGCGGGATGATCTTTGCCGTGCTGGGACTGATGTTTGTGAAGCTCCTTGCGGAGTTCATCGCGGCTGGAAAGTGAAAAGCGGGCTGTGCCGGGGCACAGCCCGCTTCTGCAGCCAGCATAAAAAACGCGGTCTTGGGAGTTGACCGGCGGCTGCGCTGTAACTTTCACGAAAAAGCAAATTTCCCCTTGACTTGGAGCCAGCTCCATGCGCTATACTAAGTTTTGACCCGAGACCACCAAACGGATCGGACATTTGAAAAGGAGAAAACCTCTATGGAAAAGGCAAAAGTATATTTTACGGAGGAGATTACCCCCGAGGCTCTGCAAAAAATCTACCACGCCCTGGGGGTGACCCTGCGGGGCAAGGTGGCGGTGAAGATCTCCACCGGTGAGCCCGGCGGGCACAACTTCCTCCAGCCCGCCCTCATCGCGCCCCTGGTCCAGGAGCTGAACGGCACCATCGTGGAGTGCAACACCGCCTACGAGGGCCGGCGCAACACCAGCGCCGCCCATTGGCAGACCATGAAGGACCACGGCTTTACAGCCATCGCCCCCTGCGATCTCATGGATGAGGAGGGGGAGATCGCCCTGCCCATCACCGGCGGCAAGCGGCTGAAGGAGAACTTTGTGGGGAAGAACCTTCAAAACTATGACTCCATGCTGATGCTCTCCCACTTCAAGGGCCACCCCATGGCCGGCCTGGGCGGCGCGCTGAAGAACATGTCCATCGGCGTGGCCTCCGCCCACGGCAAGCAGTGGATCCACACCTCCGGCAGCGGGGAGACCTCCTTCGAGGCCCTCATGAAGGCGGACCATGTGGGCTTTTTGGAGTCCATGGCCGACGCGGACCAGTCCGTGATGGCCTATATGGGCGCAAAGAACATCGTCTATATCAACGTAGCCAACCGCCTGAGCGTGGACTGTGACTGCTGCGAGCACCCGGCGGAGCCGGAGATGATGGACATCGGCATCTTCGCCTCCCTGGACCCGGTGGCGGTGGACCAGGCCTGCGTGGACGCGGTGTACGCCTCCAAGGACCCGGGCAAGGCCGCCCTCATCGAGCGCATGGAGTCCCGCCAGGGCGTGCGGACCATCGAGGCCGCCGGGGAGCTGAATCTGGGCACCCGGGCGTATGAGGTCATCAAGATTTGACGGCCGTGGGCGAACGCGAGGCAGTCATCCGGCAGTGGTTCGACATGTGGCTCCGGCAGGAGGACCTGGGCATCGACGGCATTTTTGCGGAGGATGTCTGCTATATCGAGAGCTGGGGCCCGCAATATGATAGCCGCGCCGCAGTCCGGCACTGGTTCCGGGAGTGGAACGCCCGGGGAAAGGTCCTGGTATGGGACATCAAGGGCTTTTTCCACCGGGAGGACCGGACGGTGGTGGAGTGGTATTTCAGGAACCAGATGAACGACGGCCGGGTGGAGCAGTTCGACGGTCTCTCCCTGGTGGAGTGGACGCCGGACAACAAGATCAGGGCGCTGAAGGAGTTCGGCTGTAACCTGGACCGGTACGACCCCTATCGGGACGGCGATGCGCCGCAGTTCAGGGATGAGAAGACGAAGTGGTTCTGACCTGAGCGCGTCAGGACTTGGTAGCAAGGGAGGGACCAGCAGTGCAGATCGTTCAGCTGGACGAGAAAATCTATAAGAATCAGCCGTTTACGGTGAAATACCGTACAAAGGGCTACTATGACATCAGACGCTCCGGGACCACCTTTTCCCTGGAATATGTTCCCTTCGGAGAGGAGAAGGAGCTGTCGTTTGATGACAAGCTCCTGAGCGATTGGCTGGATCACCCGATTGCACTGGGGGCCTTTGAGGGGGAGACGATGCTGGGCTTTGTGGAGGGGTTCCATGAGAAGTGGAACAACCGCTGCCGGATCAGCAATATCCATATTCTCGAGGGAAACCGGGGGCGCGGGACCGGCAGTGCGCTGATGCAGGCGATCCTTGCGGCTGCACGGGAGAGCGGCGCGCGGATGGCCGTCCTGGAGACGCAGACCTGCAACGAGCGGGCCATTGCGTTTTACAGAAAGATGGGCTTTGAGATCATCGGGTTCGACCTGTACGCATATACCAACCAGGACCCGGAGCGGCATGAAGTGCGCCTCGAAATGGGTCTGAAGCTGTAAGGAGACCGCCATGGATATCAGAGCGTTTTGGTCCGCCGTCCTGTCCCAGGACCGTAAGGCCCTGCCGGAATATTTCTGCCGCGGCGCGGTCATCCGCTGGCACTGCTCCAACGAGCGCTTTACGGTGGAGGAGTACGTCCGGGCGAATTGTGACTACCCCGGCCAATGGGCCGGTGAGATCGAACGGATCGAGCGGACAGACGGCACGGTCATCACAGCGGTCCGGGTGTTTCCCAAGGACGGGAGCGCCTCGTTCCATGTCACGAGCTTCCTGCGCCTGCGGGATGACAGGATACAGGAGCTGGACGAGTACTGGGCGGATGACGGTGAAGCGCCCGCGTGGCGGCGTCAAATGAATATCGGTGCGCCGGTCCGTGGAGCGGCGTTGGAAAACTGAAAGCAGCATGAAAAGCCCCCCGGGAGCTTCCCGGGGGGCCTTTTTGCGGAGAATTGGGGGATTGGGCGGGGCTTCTTAGAACACGCCCTGCTCCAGCATGGCCTCGGCGACCTTCTTGAAGCCGGCCAGGTTGGCGCCGGCCACCAGGTTGTAGCCCAGGCCGTACTCCTCAGCGGCCTCCATGGAGACCTTGTGGATGTTCTGCATGATGCCCTTGAGCTGGTCGTCCACCTGTTCGGCGGTCCAGACCAGGCGCTCGCTGTTCTGGCTCATCTCCAGGGCGGAGACGGCCACGCCGCCGGCGTTGACGGCCTTGGAGGGAGCGACGATCATGTTCTTCTGCTCCATGAGATAGAACAGAGCGTCGTTAGTGGTGGGCATGTTCGCGACTTCGATGTAGTACTTCACGCCGTTGGCCACGATCTGCTTGGCGTGCTCCATGTGCACGTCGTTCTGCATGGCGGAGGGCATGATAACGTCGGCCTTGACGCCCCAGGGCTTCTCGCCGGGGTGGAACTCGACGCCGAACTTGTCCGCGTAATCCTTGACCTTGTTGCGGCCAGAGTTGCGCATCTCAAGCAGGTAGTTGACCTTCTCCTCGGAGGTGGAGACGCCATCGGGATCGTAGATGTAGCCGTCAGGGCCGGAGAGGGTGACGACCTTGGCGCCCAGGTGCATGGCCTTCTTGCAGATGCCCCAGGTGACGTTGCCGAAGCCGGCGCAGGCGATGGTCTTGCCCTTGATGTCCTCGCCCTCGTGCTTGAGGACCTCCTGGAGGTAGTACATCGCGCCGTAGCCGGTGGCCTCGGGACGGGTGAGGCTGCCGCCGTAGCTGAAGCCCTTGCCGGTGAGGACGCCGTTCTCCCACACGCCCTTGAGGCGGCGGTACTGGCCGTAGAGGTAGCCGATCTCGCGGCCGCCCACGCCCATGTCGCCGGCGGGGACGTCGATGTCGGGCCCGATGTAGCGGTAGAGAGCGGTCATGAAGCTCTGGCAGAAGCGCATGATCTCGGCGTCGGACTTGCCGGCGGGATCGAAGTCAGCGCCGCCCTTGCCGCCGCCGATGGGCAGGCCGGTCAGGCTGTTTTTGAAGATCTGCTCAAAGCCCAGGAACTTGATGATGCCGGGGTAGACATTGGGCTGGAAGCGCAGGCCGCCCTTGTAAGGGCCGATAGCGCCGTTAAACTGGCAGCGGTAACCGATGTTGGTGTGATAATTGCCGTTGTCGTCCATCCACACGACGCGGAAGGTGAACATGCGCTCGGGCTCGACCATGCGGTTCAAGAGGTCGGCCTTCTCGTACTCGGGGTGCTTGTCCACCATGGGGGCGATAGAGGTGAGGACCTCCTCAACGGTCTGAACAAACTCGGGCTCGTTCCCGTGCTTCTTCTTCACGTTCTCGATTACGCTGGCAACATAAGCATTCATTGGACTGTTCCTCCTCAAATATTACAGAGTGGGCGGGATAACGCCCCACCCAATTCTCCATGCACGTATATCATACCATCATTTTCTAAAAAACTCAACCGCAACCCCCTGCGCAAAATGTGGAAGTTTGCCCCTCCTTTTTGTGCATTTTTTACTAAGGGACAGGCATTTGGATTGGCGGAAATGAATAAATCGTGAAGGGAAAAGGGCCCTCCTGCCGCTGCGGCCGCAAGAAACGGACAAAACAGGCACTTTTGGCCGGAATACAGAAACAGCCCGCCGAAAGGCGGGCTGTCCCTGCATTTTGGATAGGAGGGAGGGATCAGTTCGATCCCTGTCCGGGAACTACCTCGAAGCGGACGCCGCCCGCCGCCCGCATCCCGGCCACCGTGACGGTGTAGGTCCCGCCGGCCTCCACAGGGAGGTCGAAGGTCTCGGAGGCGGAGAGAGCCGCTTTCTCGTAGAGAGGCGCTTCCCCCTCCTTGCGGACCGACACCGAGAGGGCGCCGCTGTCCACGGTGAGCTCGCCGTGGATGGTGTCTCCGGCCCGGGCGGTCAGGTCCTGGGAGTCAGCTCTGTTCAGGACTTTGTACTCCATAATGAACTCGCGGTCATTCCCCGTCCGGCTGCCGTCGAATTCGGCGGCACAGGCGGAAAGGGTCAGTACCAGCAGGAGCGCGAAGAGAAAAAAGCGCGATCTTTTCATAAAACAGACCTCGGTCAATGGTGTGCCGCCAAAGCGGGGATCAGGCTCCGGCCTCCAGCAGCGTGCCGTTATGCAGGACGGTGAGGGTCCCGGTCTCATCGCCGCAGCGCCTGAACGCCTGTGAGCGCCCCGTCCGGATCATAGACGGTCTGGACCTTGATCCCGCCGCCGTCTGCGGATTGGAAGGAGAAGACCCCGTCTGCGGGGGTGATGTCAATGAAGGTATCCACCAGCTGTCCGTTGTAGTAGACGTTCCCGCGTCCGCTGACAGACTGCGCCTCGACGTATTCGATGCCAAACGCTTTGTATGGAGCAAAGCGGTCGAAAAAGGACTTGACCGTCGGGTCATCACTGCCTACAGCATAGGCCACGGGTTCAGAAGGGCCGTAGAAGTCCGAGAAATCCCTTTGGTCAAATTCCTCCTGGCTGTACCGCTCGATCCCCAGCAGTTTGCCAAAGGGGTCTATGCTGCCGTCCCCGTTGGCGGCGGGCTCCCGCACTGTGTGGACGTCCACCGCCCCGTTTTCGTTCAGGTAGTCGCACCGCACGGCGGCCATACCATCACCGAGATCGACTCCGTCGTAAAAGTACCGGACCAGTTCCTTTTCAAACATGAGCTCATTTTTGGCCTCGTTGAAGTGCAGTCCATAGGGCGCATAGACCGAATACGAGGCAGGGGCCTCGCTTTGGGGACGGGCAGGGATATCTGGCGAGACGCAGGTGACCTCAGCGATTTTGAACGCCGTGAGGCCCAGCACTGCGGCGGACAGCAGGAGCACAGCGGCCCCTTTATATGCTTTTTTCATGAGAATACTCCTTTGCTTTGCTGGGGACCTCACTCCAGCGGGGTATCATTGCGCAGGACGATGAGGGTCCCGGTCTCATCACCATAGCGCAGGTCCTCCTGGTGGATGGACTCATACATATACTGCCGGACCTGCTCCAGAGTGGAAAACTTGGTGGCCTGATAGGGGGACTGGGGGTTGGTCTTCTCCACCAGGAGCAGCGCCTCCCCGTTCTGAACCAGGACTGCGGCGTGGGCCGCGGCGATCTGGTCCTCCCACTGCTTCCAGACCGTCACCAGGGAGACGGGGCCTTCGGTGAAGGCGAGGGCCCGCTCCTGCCACGCGTCCAGAACGGCCTGGTACATCCCCTCTGCGGAGAGGGACTTCCCGGCAGCGCTGACGGGGTTGTAGAGCGTAAAATAGTCCTCTGTCTCCTCCTCCGAAAACTCGATCAGAGGAGAGGTGCTGATGGCCTCCCAGTCGCTGCAGAGCCACTGGTCCTCCGTATAGCAGGCCCAGTCCCGCCTGTCCACGGCAGAAGCGATGCGGATGCTGTCCTTTGCGAGGTGGAACGCCGCGATGCGGCAGAGGACGTCGCCGTAATCGCGCCCGTTGGTCTTATACCAGGTGCGGGACATGGGCCCGTATTCCCCGTAGTCCACCGCCGGGGCCTTGACCGTGGTAAAAGCGTCCTGCAATCGGTAGGAGGGGCAGTCCCCCATGGCCTGGTTGAAGTCGTCCACCCAGACGAAGAATGTATCCACATCCTCCGAAGAGACGCCCGCGGCCAGCAGGACGGCGCGGACCTCCTCCTGGACCGCTTTTCCCACAAGATTGGAGTAGGTCAGCTCCCCGTCGTGATAAGGCCCCTCCGGCCCGGCGGGACTGCCGGAGCAGCCCGCCGGAGCCAGAAGGGCGCAGAGCGCGAGGACCAGTGCGAAAAACCGTTTCATAGGGTGCTCTTACAGCAGATGGATCTGCCCCAGCAGGGGGACCTCCTTCTCAACGCCCTGGATGGCGTTGACGAAGCCGATGAACCAGCAGGCGGCGCAGAAGAGCATCCCCACGATGCGGACGATCCAGCCGATGAGGGGCATCCAGTGGGTCACGATGCCCAGCAGGGTGATGGCCAGCCAGATGACCAGGGACTGGTTGAGGTGGAAGCGGCTCCCGGCGCGGTCCCCGATGAGGAACGACACCAGCAGGCCCGGCCAGGAGAGGTAGGCCACGATATCCGTCACTTGTTTCGTCATATCATTCGTCCTTCTTTCGTTTCAACTGCCCGTCTCACAGGGGGCGGATGGTCAGGTCGCCGCTGACGGTGCTCATACGGTAGCTGCGTCCGCCGCCGTCCAGGTACATGGCCTCGCCGGAGCGGCTGCCAAGGGGGCCGACCAGGGGGAAGCCTGTGTCCAGCTCCCCGCTGACGGTGCTGAAGCGGAGGGCGAAGCCCTGCCCTTCGGGGATGGCCGCCTCGCAGTCGCCGGACTTGGAGGAGAGCTCCAACTGGTCGGGCATAAGAGCGGTGCGGACCTCGATGTCCCCGCTGGCGCTGGAGCACCGGATGCAGCGGACCTGGTCAGCGACCTCGATCTCGCCGCTGGCGGTGGTGGCCTCGATGGTGTCGAAGCGGCCGGTGAGGTCGATGTCTCCGCTGGCGCTCTCGGCGTGGACGAACTGCCCGTCCAGGCCGTCCGCGTCCAGGTCGCCGCTGGCAGACTTGAAGAACAGCTCCCGGAATCTCAGTTCGCTGACCTGTGTGTCGCCGCTGGCGGTCTTGATGGAGAGGCGGTCCACCTCCAGCCCGCTGTCCAGGCCGACGTCCCCGCTGGTGGTGCTGATCTGGATGCTCTCCCAGAGCCGCCGGGGGATGGTCAGCTCCACATCCGCCTTGTCCAGGCCCAAGTTGAAGAAGAAGGAGCGGCTGGCGGTCTTCCCCTGCCGGATGGAGAGGACGCCGCTGTCGGAGAGGCGGGCCTCCAGCTCCTCGGCTTCGCCGGTGATGACCACGTCGGCCTCGGGGTCGTCGTCCAGGTTGATGGTCACATCGCCGTTGATGACCTGCACGTCGATGCCCTTGATCTCCGGGGAGGGGAAGGCGGTGCCGGTGAGGCGGCGGCTGCGGCCGTTCTCACAGAAGAAGCCGCCCCGGTCCCTGTTGTAGCCCACGGAGAAGGACCAGCCCTTATTGCCGTCCCGGGCGGGCTCGGGCTCCCCGGCTGTCTCGGAAGCCTCGCCGCAGCCGGCATGGGCGTCGTCGCCGTCGAAGTGGACGTAGACCTTGCCCTTGAAGCCGTCGGGATACTTGTCCTTGATCTTGTCCGCCACGCCCTTGACGATGTCCGCGGCCTGGTCCACCGCGTCCCGGGTCTGGCTGACGGTCTCCCGGACGATGCTCTCCACGCCCTGGAAGAGCTCCTCGGTGAAGCCCCTGGGGGCGCTCTCCTGGCGGGGGAGGGAGCCGTCGGGGCCCAGGCTCTCCAGGTAGGCCAGGAGCTCCTCCACGTCGCCCAGGTCCTCCAGGGCCTGGCGGTAGGCCTCCTCCTCCGGTACGCCGTTTCCAAGCAGCTCCTGGAAGCGCTGGTAGAGGTTGTCGCTGAGCTCCTCGATGAGCTCCACCTTGGCGGTGCTGTCGGCGGCGGAGGCCAGGCGCTCCGTCACCGCGATGATGAATCTTGTGCGAATCCTTTCCATATCACTCATCCTCCAAAGAGATCAGGGCGTCCAGAAGGGCCCTGGTAGTCTGCCAATCCCGGCAGTTTTCCTCCCACCGCCGGCGGCCCTCGTCGGTGATGGCGTAGTAGCGGCGGCGTGCGCCGGGGCCGTCCTCGCCCCAGTAGGACGAGATGAGGCCGTTCTGCTCCAGGCGCTTGAAGGCGGTGTAGAGGGTGGCCTCCTTGAAGTCGTACTGCCCGCCGGTGCGCTGGCGGATGGTCTTGTTGATCTCATAGCCGTAGTTGTCTCCCCGCATCAGCTGGGTCAGGATGATGGTGTCCGTGTGTCCCCGCAGGGTGTCCGAAGAAATGGACAAATGAAACACTCCTTTCCGTGGCCGCCCTCTGGACTGTCTGTTCCGGGTCCGGGCGGTCCGCTCTTGTGTTGTGGCCTTATCATAGCAGGAGTTACTTCACTTGTCAAGGTATTTCTCGCAAAAAAGTATTAAGAATTTATGAAGACGGCGGAGGGGTGCAAAAAAGGGCCGGACGCAGGACGTCCGGCCGGAAAAATGGGCGTTTGTTCACTTCTTCTGCTTATAGAGCTGCCGCTCCTCCTTAAAGACGAAGCTGCGCAGCTGGGACTCGGCCCGGGCGGGGAGGCCCACGAACTTGCAGCCGTAGCCGTAGAGGGGCCGGTTGGGCTGGGCCGTCAGGTCCTCCACCCGCAGGACCTGGGCGGTCAGGCGGATGGGGGCGCCGGCGCCCCGGAAGTCGAACCACAGCTGGCGTCCCTCCTCCAGCACCACCTCCGTGCGCACGTAGGCACCCCCGGCGCTCAGGTTCATCAGGCGGGCCGGACGGCCCTCCTCGGTCATGTAGAGGCTGTCCCCGGGGCGGCGGGTGACGTGGATGGTGATGTCCATCCCCGTGGGGACCTTCAGGGGGACCTTCAGGTCCTGCCGGCGCTGTTCCTGGCTGACGCGCTCGAGGATGTCACAGCGCAGGGAGGTCATCTGGTTCGGCAGGAGCAGGGGGGAGGACAGGGCGCACCGGCAGGTGAGCCTGCCCAGGGTGGGGTCATAGAAGAGGATGCGGAAAATCTCCTGGTTCAGGTAGTCCAGGGATCGGGGCACCGTGAGCAGGAGGCTCCCCATAGGGCCGATGGAGACCATGGCCTCGCAGAGCACCTTGCCGTCGTTGTCAAATATTTCTGCCTTTGTACAATATTCTAAAATCTCCATGCGAATCTACCCCTTGTTTTTACTCGGTCCTGGGGCCCCGGGAGGGGCCGCCGGTTATCAAGCCCTATTATATCGGAAAAAGGCACCGCTTGCAATGAAATTTTTTGAAAACTTCCCCTCTTTTTCTCCGGTCTCCCGGCGGAGAGGGGGAGATTGGGAGAAATTTAGAAAAATTTTCACAGGGCAAGTTATTTTTTCCGTTTAGGGTCCGATAGAAATAATACAAAGGATTCGATTTCGCGTGTACCGCCTGGCCGCACCGCCGGCGCGTATGGATGGGAGGTCAACAGGATGTTGATAATCGGTACAGAGGGCATTTCGCCCATTCAAAAAAAGACCACGCTCCCCAGGGCGGCCGCGGGTGCTGAGCGCGCCCGCCGTCCCGACGGGAGATACGACCGCTTCGCCCCCTCCGCCCCCCTGAATCAGGAGGAGCGGCGCAGCTTCCTGGACGCGGTGTCCAGCCTGTCCCACCAGGTGCGCACCGCCAACACCACCGGGAAGATCCAGGAGCTGCGCTCGCAGGTCAGCTCCGGGGAGTACCGCGTGGACGCCCGGGAGGTGGCGGCGCGGATGCTCCTCATGGAGGTGGACGAGTGACGGCCGGGCAGTGGGCGGATTACCGCGCCCTGCTGGAGAGCCTGACCAGGACCCTGGAGGACCTGACGGCTGTGGAACAGCAGAAGACCGCCGCCGTCAGTTGCGGGGACCTGGAGGCCGTGGACGCGTGCATGAAGCGGGAGCAGGTGCTCAGCCTCTCCCTGCGGGGCGCGGATCAGAAGCGGGAAAAGCTGGTCCGGCAGATGGGGCTGAGTGAAGTCCCCCTGCGGGACCTTTTGGGACATTGTCCCCAGGAGGAGTACTTTGCCACCCAGGACGTGGTGGTGAAGCTCCAGGGGCAGTATAAGATTTTCCAAGCGGCGTCCCAGGTGGCCCGGGACACCCTGGAGTGCCACCTGCGGGCCATTGAGAAGATACAAAAAGACTACAACGGCGGCGAGCCCCTCCCGGAGCAGCCGCTCCGCCAATCCGACTTTTTGGCGTGAGAGGCGTGACGGCAACTATATGCAGAAATAAGGAGAATATGATATGGCAGTCATCGGCACCTTTGGTTCCTTCACCGCCGCGCGGCTGGGCATCTACTCGTCCCAGTCGGCGATGAACCTGGTGGGCAACAATATTTCCAACATCAACACCAAGGGCTACACCCGGCAGAGGCTGGACATCTCCTCCCTCTACAACACCGGAGACCCCCGCTATGCCAACGGCTACAACCTGAACATCGGCTACGGCGCATTGGCCAACCAGGTCTCCCAGCTCCGGGATCCCTATCTGGACATCCGCTACCGCAACGAGAACGCAAGCCTGGGCGCGGCGGAGGCCACCCTCAACTGCCTCGACCAGATCAGCCTTATGCTCGATGAGGTTGGCAAGGGCACCATCGAGAAGACGAAGGACTTCGGCGTCATTGAGGCCCAGTTCAACGACTTCGTCTCCCGGCTGAAGGACGTGATGAACCTAGTGGGGCAGGACACCTATGACGACCTGCTGCGGGGCTCTGCGGATACGCTCTGCAAGCTCTTCAACAGCGTGTCCAAGGGCCTGGAGGACGTGCGCAACAATGAGGTGGGCTACCTGGAGGATACCGTGAAGTCGGTCAACAGCTGCCTGACCCAGATCCGGGACCTCAACGAGCAGATCCGCACCCACGAGATCTACGGCGACAACGCCCTGGAGCTCCGGGACGCCCGCAATCTGGCCATTGACGAGCTGTCCAAGTATATGAAGATCGACGTCACCTACTCCAAGGAGAAGATCGACCAGTATACCGAGGTGGAAAAGCTCACCATCACCCTGCCAGGCACCTTCGATCCCGATGAGAACAGCAAGAACTACGGCAAAGAGATCAAGCTCATTGACGGTATCTACGGGACGCAGGTGAATGTTAAGAAGGAGTATACGAAGAATCCGGATTACGATCCCAACGTTAAGGAGTTTGTGCTGCCTGACGGGACGGAAACAGATGATGGGGCGGCTCCCGGGGCAACACGGAACCCTAAATATTTTCAGTATGTCTCAGCTGACGATACGCTGACAAACGCAGCCTCGACTCCAAATACGCCCAATCCCAATTACCAGGGACACTATATGGCGAAGGACGGCGGAACGACGGACAACTATGCGGCGGCAGCGACACAGCCTGTCAAAAATCCGATCTGGGATGACCCGAACCATCCCAATTTCAAAAAATATACGTATGGCTTTATCGATAAAGACGGCAACTATACGACGGATGGTGGGACTGCGGATGCTCCCAACAGAAAGAATCCTTTCCGGCAGGGAAAATTCCTGAGCGCAGACGGTAAAAGCTACACAGACGTTGAGGCGGAGGCAAAGCAGGAGCCCCAGCCGAATCCGAACTACGATCCGAAAATACCCAAATATATCGATGCAGCAGGAAATCTGACGAACGACCCGGTCACTTATCATAAGAAGAACCCGGATTTTGTCGGCGAGTACCTCACCGCGGACGGTGGGAGCACCTCCAACTTGGCCGATGCCGACTATGTCTACGACGAAAAGTACCTCCTGGAGCTGGATACGCTCAAAGACAAGCGGGATAAGGTCTTGCGCGGCGCAAAGGACGGCGGGGAGCTCACCGACATCACCAGGCTTACCGATACCGACACCTCCGGCGCCCTCCAGGCTATCCGGGAGATGCTGACGGAGGAGGGCGTGTTCGCAAGCGCGGACGATCTGGGCCAGAACCTGGGGAAGGATCCGGACCGCACGGCCTATGAAACTCTGATCGCCGACCCCGACGCCAACAAGAAGAAGGGCATCCCCTACTACCAGAAGGTCCTCGACAACCTGGCCCAGATCTTTGCCCAGACCATGAACGAGGCCAACCAGATTCCGCTGGATAAGGCTGCACAGGCGTATCAACAGGGGACGCTGACGAATGCGGGAGCTGGCGGGAATGTGACAGCCAGCGGCTTTTTGACTGCCGATGGAAAAAGCATTATTACAAAAGATGGAAAAGAGCTGGAACAACCAGATGGCGGTAACGCCTTGACAGCGAAGGACCTGGAACTCCCGGAGAATCCCACCCAGGCGGACATCGACAGAGTCAACGGCTACCTCAAGCAGCTGCGCGCCAACGGCAAGCTCACCCCGGAGTACGAATTCTACAACGGCGGCATCCTCTTCAGCAACCACAGCGACAGCGACGACCCCACGGGCATCACGGCGGCCAACCTCTCCGTAGCCCACAAGTGGGCCCTGGGCGAGGTGCGTATCCTGCAGAGCGTGGAGCCCGAGTATATCGACGCCGACGGCAACAAGCACGAGCACACCACCGCCAACGACAACATCGCCCACATGATTACCCTCATGAACCAGCAGATGAACTTCCTGGCCAAGGGCTATGACGACCCCAAGACGCAGACCGACTCCGTCTCTGACCAGCCCTTCTTCAAGGGCACTTTCCAGGAGATGTTTACCAATATCTCCGGCACCCTGGCCCACGACACGGAGATCAATACCGCCCTCTACACCAACTACAACCTCAACGCCCTCAACCTGGACAATGACCGCTCCAGTGTCTCCGGCGTAGACCTCAACGAAGAGGCCACCAGTATCATGCAGTTCCAGAAATCCTTTGCTGCTGCCTGCCAGCTTCTGACCACCATCGATTCCATGCTGGATAAGCTCATCAACGGCACGTTATAATAGAGATCGAGAGCAAGGAGGACGCCTCATATGAATTTCCGCATCACGACCAACATGATGATGAATACCTACCGGTATAATCTGCAAAACGCCACCCGGACCAGGGATCTTTCCAGTACCAAGGTGCAGACCCGGCGCAACTTCAACTCCTTCGCCGAGGACCCCGCCGCCGCCACCCACGCCTGGCGCCTGCGCCGGTCCTACTTCAAGAACGTCGACTACCAGAACAGCAACACCGAGGCTTATACCCGCTTCCAGATCGCCTATGCCACGCTGGAGACCAGCAACGACAAGCTCCTCAACGGGGACGCCGGCGCTTTCGCGGCCATCAAGCACGCGGACAACAAGCCCACCGGCGGGGCCCGCACCAATCTGGGCACGGTCCTCTCCGAGCTGGCCGACTCCCTGGTCTACAACCTGAATGCCGCCAAGTACGGCGACCACTTCGTCTTCTCCGGCAACGACGAGATGAACGTCCCCTTCTCCTGGAGTGAGGACGGTACGAAGCTCCTCTACCGGGGCGTCAACGTCTCTGCGGGCGGGGTGCAGGTCCCGGAGCCCAATTGGGCGTCTCCCAAGGTGCCTGCGAATATGCCCGCTGCCACCGACCCAGGTCTTTCACAAGATGAGTTGGATTGGATCGCCTATTATAATGATCAGGTCAATACTCCAAAACCAACGACTGAGGAACCTGAGTGGGGCGAGATGGTGCCGCAGAATCCGCCGGCTGTTCCAGACCCCCCGGTTACAGATGCAGATAAGGCCAATAAGGTGTGGGTTGATTACTACAATGCTGTGGCCAAAGGCGAGGAAGCCGAGCGGCCAACAGCGCCTGCCGGTGAACCGGCCTGGGCGGCAGGGGAGAGAGACAAGTACGGTGTGCCCACATCGTTCCCGAATCCTCCTACCGAGGAAGACAAGAAATGGATTGAGTACTACAAGGACCAGGGCGAATACAACCACCTCCAGGAGATGGCGGATGAGAAGGTCTATATGGACCTGGGCATGGGCATGAAGGAGACTACCGTCCGAGACCTGGTGAACGCCAGCGCCTTCAACCGCGTCATCCCCGGCATCGGGGCCCTGGGCTACGGCGTGGATGAGGACGGGGACCCGAAGAATATCGCCGTTATCATGAAGCGCCTGAGCAAGCTCTACAGCCAGTGTAATGACAATGGGGACTTCTGTGATGAGGAGGGAAAACTCAGCACGGAGGTGGAGAAAGAGGTCTACCGCCTGCTTGACAAATTCGGCCTCGCCCATGACCAGTACAACAAGGTCTACGCCGACGTCAGCGCCCGGTCGGAGTTCCTGGTGGCCAACGGCGCAAGCCTCAAGGACCAGGGCATCAGCCTCAACGAGCAGATCGTGGACATCGAGAACGTGGACCCGGCGATGGCCATCCAGCAGTTTATGTACGATTACAGCTGCTACAACGCGGCGCTGAAGGTCGGAACCCAGATTCTCAGCCAATCTCTTATTGACTATATGTCCTGATTGTTTTATACTGTGGTTAAATGGCAGCATTGCCAAGTAGAGAATCATCAGAAGGGAGCGCAATCGAACCATGAATCAGTTGATAGAGATTACAACGGTGCCGATCCAGATCGAGATGAAGACCACCAACGCCAAGCTGGAGTATGCCCGGGGCACCGCCGAGATGGAGATCTCCCGGAACGAGGGCGGCCTTCAGATCAAGAGCAAGCCCATCCGGGTCAACATCGACACCTTCGAGGCACGCAATTCCATCACCCCCACCCTGGCCCGCCGCATCGAGCAGGACGCCGAAAAGGGCAAGCAGGCCGCCTATGAGGCCACCGCCACCTTTGTCCAGCAGGGTCAGATGATGATGAAGACCAAGCTGGGGGAGGACGTGATGCAGCAGATCGCAGAGCAGGCCATGATGAAGCACACCAAGCTGGAGGTGGGCATGGAGTTTCTGCCCAAGACCGGCCCGGAGATCACCTGGGACCCGGGTGAGATGAACATCAAGTACGAGATGGAAAAGCTCAATATCGACTGGAAGATCAACGAGGGCGATTTTGAGTTCACCCCCGCGGATATCGAGTTCACCATGACCCAGCGGCCCGAGGTCGTTATCAAGTATGTCGGCGGCCCTGTCTACGTGCCGCCCTCCGCGGACCCCAACTATGAGGGCGCGGATGCGGAAGGCTGAGTGGAGGGTTAGATCGTGCTTCTGAAAACCAAGTATTTTGGCGCCGTCGACTGCCCGGACGAGGAGCGGGTCCACTTCGCCGCGGGGCTCTTCGGCTTCGAGGAGGAGAAGGACTTCTACCTCCTGCCCTTCGAGGGCAGCGGCGGGAGCCTGCTGTGCTTCCAGAGCGCGCTGACGCCCGCGCTGGCCTTCGTGGCGGTCAATCCCTTCTCCTTCAAGCCCGACTACGCCCCGCAGCTGGCGGCGGCCGAGCTGGAGGAGCTGGGAGTGGAGCGCAGTGAGGACCTGTGCTTCTACGCCCTCTGCGTGGTCCGGGAGCCGGTGGGGGAGAGCACGGTGAATCTGCGCTGTCCGGTGGCTCTCAACGACCGGACCCGTGAGGCCGTACAGGTGATTTTGGAGACAGAGCAGTATCTGATGCACCACCCCCTCACGGAGTTTGAACGCGGGGGGGAGGCACAGGTATGCTGATCCTTCAACGCAAGGCGGGGGAGTCGGTGTTCATCGGGGAGGAGATCGAGGTCTCCGTGCTCTCCGTGGACGCGGGACGGGTGCGCCTGGCCATCCAGGCCCCCAAGAGCGTGGCCATCCTCCGCAGTGAGCTCAAAAGCGCCGCCGCCACCAACCGGGAGGCGGCTGATGAGGGGACCTCGCCCCTGGCGCTCCTGGACGCCCTGCGCAGACCGGCGGAGGGGTCCGGCCGGGAAACCGGCGGAGTATGAGGAACCGCTTTGTACGTCTAAAGCAAATCAAATCATAAAACGTCCGCAAGCTTCATATATAAGCTTGCGGGCGTTTTTCTGCCCCGTAAAGTCCGTGACAGGGACGCTGTATCGCTAGATAATTGCCACTAATTTTCAATAATTTGGCAACACATTTGTAGGTTTTATAAATTTCTAAAAATGACCAGGCAGATATCGGCGCAAAATGTACAAAATCGACAAAATGTGTTTTTTTCCTTGCAATCTCGCGGGGATTGCTGTATACTTAACTTGCGATAAAAGCCCGATTAAAAGTGGACGGAGTTTTAGCGCCAATGATACTTGATTTTTTCGGAATGGATGCTATAATAAGAGGCGAGTGTCCTTCCGAAGAACCACGACGGAGGGGCATTTTATGACCGATTACATTTCTTCCAACTCCATGCTTATGCTGGAGCGGGCCATGAACTTCCAGTGGACCAAGCAGGAGACCCTGCTGGACAACATCGTCAACGCCGACACCCCCGGCTATAAGGCCAAGTATGTGACCTTTGAGGAGGCGCTGCGGGACAACCTGCGCCGGGCCCAGGTGGGGGAGACCCCGGTGAGCACCATGCGGGGCGTGCTGAAGGCCGCCCAGCCCACGGTGCGCACGGCGGAGGACGAGAGCTTCCGCATGGATGAAAACGGCGTGAACGTGGCCGAGCAGCAGATGGAGCTGGTGCGCAACGCCTATCAGATCCAGCACGTATACAACGCCCTCAACAGCGACATGCAGCGGCTCCTCATGGCCATTCGCGGTCAGTAAGCGGGGCGGAGGACGACTTGCGCTCCGGCGCAGACAGGAGGATACTATGGCTTTCCTTGGCAGTGTGAACATCATCGGCTCCGGCATCACGGCCCAGCACCTGCGGCTGGATGTCATCAGCGAGAACATCACCAACATCAACACCACCCGCACCGCCGACGGCGAGACCGGCGCCTACCGCCGCAAATGCGTGGTCTTCCAGGCGGAGACCGGGCGCAACACCTTCCGGGACGCCCTGGCCGCAGCCAGGGGGGAGAAGCTGGTGAGCAACGCCGGCTATAACCGCACCGCAGGGGTGAAGGTGGCGGGGATCATCGAGGATGATTCCGACTTCAAGCTCAAGTACGACCCCACCGACCCGGACGCCAACGAGGAGGGGTACGTGGAGCTGCCCAACGTGGACCTCGTTAAGGAGATCACCGACGCCATGGCGGCAAGTCAGGCCTACAACGCCAACTGCACCGCCTTCGGGATTCTCAAGACGGTGGTCAACGCGGGGCTCCAGATCGGTAAATAAGAGATAGACAGGGTCAGACGGATGGTTGATTTGTTCTGGCCCTATTCCCCGTTCCGGCGGGAAACGGTTTCAGTTTCAGTTCAGCCGGGACCACACCATCATCAGGAGGAAGAATATGAGTACAAATATCCAGGCCATCGCGCCGCTGTGGGAGTCCTTCCCCGGCACCAAGGTCCAGGGCACCGAGAAGGCCCAGGGCGGCAGTATGTTCGCCGACATCTTCAAGTCCGCCATCGAGAACGTCCGCGCCAGCGAGGACGTGGTGGCCAAGGCGGAGTATCAGCTCTCCACCGGAACGCTGGACAACCCCGCCCAGCTGAGCCTGGAGCTCTACAAGGCCAGCGCGTCCATGTCGCTGCTGGTGAACCTGCGGCAGAAGGCGCTGGACGCGTACAGCGAGCTCAGCCGCATCAACCTGTAAGCCGGCCTCTTTGACCGGACATGCAATTATTTGACACAAGGGGCCGGAGGGATTCAGGGTGGATATGACAAAAGTGAAGGAGCTTTGGGAGAAGGTCAAAGGCTTCTTCAAAAACATGAGCATGAAAGTGCGCATCATACTGTGCGCGGCCGTGACGGTGCTCCTCGTTGCCATCATCGCCTTGGCTGTCTGGTCTTCGTCACGGGATACATACACGACGCTGTTTACCAACCTCTCCAGCACGGAGGCTAGCGCCATCATGAGCTACCTCCAGGAGAACAACTTCACGGACTACCGCCTGGAGGGGGACACCATCTTCGTCCGGGCGGGCCAGGAGGACATCCTCATGGCCCAGCTGGTCCAGGCGGGGTATCCCAAGAACGGGTACCTGTACGAGACGTACTTTGAGAAGGTGGGCATGACCACCACTCAGTCCCAGGCCAACGAGACGCTGAAGATCGCCTTGGAGCAGAAGCTGGAGGCGGTCATTCGGAACTTTGACGGGGTGCGCAGCGCCCAGGTTATCATCTCCCTTGGGCGCAACCAGACCTATGTGCTGGACGACAGCCCTGTCAACACCACAGCCTCTGTGCAGGTGGACATGGTGCCGGGCTACACCCTCAGCCAGCAGCAGGCACAGGCCATCAAGAACCTGGTCAAGCACTCTGTGGCGGACCTGAAGATTGAGGAGGTCTTCCTCACCGACACTGCGGGCAACCCCTACGCTGCGGACGCGGTGACGGACCTCAACAACAGCAGTCAGCTCAAGCTGAGCCTGGAGGAGTACTACGCCAACACCATCCGCGCCTCGGTCATGCACATTCTGGAGCCCGTCTACGGGCCGGGCAACCTGAACGTGACCGCCAGCGTCGTGGTGGACGTGAACCGGCGGGTGCTGGAGAACACCGAGTACTCCCAGCCGGAGGGCTCCTATGACGCCGGCGGCCTCATGGGCCGGGAGACGGTGCTGGGCATTGTCAGCAGCGACGGTGTGGAGGTAGTTGGCGGCATCCCCGGCACCACCACTAACTCCGATGTGGACATCCCCACCTATATGGAGGACCTGCTCCAGGCGGCGGGGGACGGCACCTACGGACAGTGGTACAAGGACGTCACCAATCAGCTCAACGAGAGCAAAGAGCAGGTGGAGGTTATCGCCGGAACCGTCACGGACATCCGGGTGGCCGTCACCATCAACCAGAACAGCCCCACCGCCGCCGACACCGAGGCGCCAGCGGTCGCCGAGACCGTGGCCACGGCGGCGGGCATCGGCGGGGAGGACCCCGCCAGCCGGGTGGCCGTGCTGATCGCGCCCTTCTATGAGACGCCTGTGGAGCCTGTGGAGCCCTTCCTGAATATCAATCCCGATCTGGTGCCGTATATCATTATCGGCATCGCGGCGCTGATGATCCTGCTGGTGCTGCTGCTGGTGATCCTGCGGGGCAGCAAGAAGCGCAAGGAGCAGAAGGAGCAGGAGCAGGCGGCGATCGAGGAGCAGCTGTCCGCCCTGGGCTCCGAGGAGGCGGCGGCAGCGGCCGCAGCCAACGGCGTGGCCGTGGACCCGGAGACGGGCGCACCGCTTACGGGAGCGGACATCATGGAGATCAACACCGAGAAGAGCATGGAGCTGCGCAAGACGGTCCGGCAGTTCGCCCAGAACAACCCGGAGATCGCCGCACAGATGGTCAAGGCCTGGCTGAAAGGAGACGACAATGGCTAATACGGAAAAAACCGTTGAGCTCACCTATCCCCAGAAGGCCGCGGCGGTCATTGTCTCCCTGGGGGCTGAGAAGGCGTCGCTCCTGTACCAGTACATGGAGCCGGAGGACGTGGAGACACTCACCCTGGAGGTCGCCCGCCTGGGAATGCTGGACGCGGAGACCACGGAGGCGGTGCTGGAGGAGTTCTACCAGAGCTGCATGACCAACAAGGCGGTCACCGAGGGCGGCCTGGAGTACGCCCGGGCGGTGCTGGAGAAGGCTTTCGGCAGTCAGGCGGCCATCAACCTCCTGGACAAGGTCACCAAGAGCCTCAAGAACCGGGAGTTCGCTTTCCTCAACAAGGCGGAGGTCAAGAGCCTGTACTCCGCGCTCCAGAGCGAGCGTCCCCAGACCATGGCCCTGGTCCTCAGCTATGTGGACCCGAGCAAGGCGGCGGGCGTCATCGAACAGCTCCCGCCGGACCGGCAGATCAAGGTGGTGGAGGCCATCGCCACCATGGAAAGCGCGTCCCCTGCGGCCATCAAGATCATCGAGAAGGAGATGGAGCGCAAGTTCTCCAGCATCGTCACCAGCTCCAACGTGAAGGTTGGCGGCATCGACTACGTGGCGAGCATCATGAACAACCTGGACCGCTCCAGCGAGAAGAGCATCTTCGACGGCCTGAACGTCAACAACGCGGAGCTGGCCGACGAGATCCGCAAGCGGATGTTCGTCTTCGAGGACATCATCACCCTGGACGACCGCGCCGTGCAGCGCGTTCTGGCCAACTGCGACCAGCGGGATGTGGTTCTGGCCCTCAAGAGCGCCAACTCCGAGGTGTCCAACAAGCTCTTCAGCAACATGTCCGCCCGTCTGGCGGAGAGCATCCGGGACGACCTGGAGATCACGACCAACGTGCGCATGAAGGACGTGGAGGATTCCCAGCAGAGGATCGTGGGCATCATCCGCGACTTGGAGGAGAAGGGCGAGATCGTGATCCTCAAGGGCGGAAAGGACGATATCATTGCGTAATATTCTCAAGGGGATACGGAAGGTGGACGCCTACATATTCCCCGAAGCCGATACCATTGAGATGGATGAGGAGAAGGAGGAGCTGCCCGAGCCCCCTCCGGAGGAGACCGGTGAGGACGCTCCCGCTCCCGACATCACAGCGCCGGATGAGGAGGCGGAGGAGCCTCCGGAGGAGCCGGAGCCGGATGTTCCGGAGCCCCAGCGCGCCCCCCCGGGGCCGGACACCCCGGTGCAGTACGCCCAGCTCCAGGCGGAGCTGATCCTGAAGCAGGCCCGGGAGGAAGCCGAGCAGTTCGTCGAGCAGGCCCGGGCAGAAGTCCAGCAAGAGCTGGACGGCATCCGGGCCGGGGCCCGGGACGAGGGCTACCGGGAGGGCTACGCCCAGGGCACCGCCAAGGCCATGGAGGACGCCATCCGCGACCGGGAGGCCGCGGCGGAGCGTATGGAAAAGGACGTGGCGGAGTTCCTGGAGAAGGCGTCCCTGGCCCGGGAGGAGATGCTGGGCCAGACCCGGGAGGAGATGCTGGACCTCTGCATCGCCATCGCGGAGAAGGTGGTGCGGGTGAGCCTGCGCAGCAGCAGCGAGGTGATTGTGCGGATGATCCAGACGGCCACCGAGCGCATGAAGCGGCAGGAGTGGGTCCACATCTACATCCCCGGGTGCGACGCCCGGGGGGTGGCGCAGATCTCCCCCGCCCTGACCACGACGCTGGGGGGCCTCTCCCAGCATATCAAGGTGATTCCCATGGGGGACGAGGAGGACGGCACCTGCATCGTCGAGACGCCGGAGGAGATCATCGACGCCAGCGTCTCCACGCAGATGTCGAATATCCGGGATATTCTGCGGGATCAGATGAGCTGACCCAGGACAGGCGCGAAGCGCAGAATAAAAGTTTCGTCCACCTTTTCAAAGGTGGCGGGGTCCAGGGGCAGGGCCCCTGGCGGGTGCAGGGCAGAGCCCTGCTGGGTTTGGGCGAAGCCCAACACTCGTTCGTACCAAACAACTAAGCAGCGCCCCCAAAGGAGGACCTATGTTCCGCGAGATGATCCCCAGCGTCCGGAACGCGGAGACCATGAGCCGGACCGGAAAAATTGAAAACATCGTGGGCATGTCCATTGAGGCCTCCGGCGGGCGGGCGGCGATCGGCGACATCTGCCGGATCTACTCCAACGAGTCCGGCGGGCAGGTCCCGGCGGAGGTGGTGGGGTTCAAAAACGACCACATCCTCCTGATGCCCTATGCCAACATGAGCGGCATCTCAGCGGGCAACTTCGTGCGCAACACCGGAAAGCGGCTGACACTGCCGGTTGGACCCTTCCTGCGGGGAAGGGTCATCAACGCCTTGGGACAGCCCATCGACGGCCTGGAGCCCTTCCAGCGGGCGGACTCCTACTCCATCGACTCCGGCTACATCAACCCCATGACCCGCCCCCCTATCCGGGAGCGGATGGAGTTCGGGGTGAAGGCCATCGACAGTCTGCTGACTATCGGGAAAGGCCAGCGTATCGGCATCTTTGCCGGTTCCGGCGTGGGGAAATCCACCCTTCTCGGCATGATCGCCAAGAACGTCAAGGCGGACATCAACGTCATCGCCCTGGTGGGCGAGCGCGGCCGCGAGGTGCTGGAGTTCATGCAGAAGGACCTGGGCGAGGAGGGGATGCGGCGGTCCGTGCTGGTGGTGGCCACCAGCGACCAGCCGGCCATGCTCCGTATGAAGTGCCCCAGCGTGGCCACCAGTATCGCGGAGTACTTCCGGGACCAGGGCTATGACGTGCTTTTGATGATGGACTCCCTGACCCGGTTCGCCATGGCCCAGCGGGAGATCGGCCTGGCCATCGGCGAGCCGCCGGTGGCGAGAGGCTACACCCCCTCCATGTACGCGGAGATGCCCAAGCTCCTGGAGCGCAGTGGGAACTTCCAGCGGGGCTCCATCACCGGCGTCTACACCGTGCTGGTGGAGGGCGACGACACCAATGAGCCCATTGCGGACACGGTCCGCGGCATCCTGGACGGGCACATCGTGCTCTCCCGGCAGCTGGCCAACTCCAACCACTTCCCCGCCATCGACGTGGGGGCGAGCATCTCCCGTCTGATGGTGGAGATCGTCTCCCCGGAGCACCGGCAGCTGGCAAGCCAGCTGCGGGACGTGATGGGGGTCTACCAAAAAAATGCGGATCTGGTGTCCATCGGAGCCTACAAGGCGGGCACCAACCCGAAATTGGACCACGCGCTGCAAAAAATGGACGCCATCAACGGCTTCCTCACCCAGGGGATCGACGAGTCCTTCTCCTATGAGGAGAGTTTGGAGGAGCTGCGGCGTATCATGAGATAATGACCCGGACGACAAGCAGGAGGGGTTATCCAAAGAGATGAAAAAATTTCGTTTTTCCCTGGAGACCGTGCTGGACTACAAGCAGGAGGTCTTATCCGCCCTCCAGACGGAGCACGCCGCCATTTTGGCACGGGTCCACGCCCAGGAGGACCTGCTGGAGGAGCTGGAGAACTACTACAGCGAGCTGGACGCGGAGTTTACAGAGCGGAAGCTGGAGGGCATCACCATTCTGGATGCCATGCAGTACGAGCAGTACCTGCGGGCCACTGAGCGGCAGATCGAGGAGGCCGTGGAAATCCTCAAACAGCTCCAGGCGGAGGCCGAGGCCAAGCGCCTGGAGGTGGTAGAGGCCAAAAAGGACACCTCCTCCATCGAGAAACTCCGGGAAAAGAAGCTGGACAGCTATAACAAGGCGGTCCAGAAGAGCGAGGAGCTCATCATTGAGGAGTTCGTGACTACCACCCGGGTCATGGCGGCCCAAGGGGCATACGCGTGAGACCCGCCCGAGAGGGCGTTCTCAGATACACCGCATAAACTGACAGCAGTGACAGGAAAGGGGGCGAGGCCGTCGAAGCGTGATCCCAGTCCAGAAGGAAGGGGGTGAGCGGAGGGCCGGGCCGGGAATGGCCGGCCAGACTGACCCACGCGGACGCGCGGAGATCAAAATACGGAGGAAGAAACGTGAATATCAGAGACATGGCGTATTCCCTTTACGACAGCCGGTACAGCGACTATGTTGTCTTCAACAAGATCCAGTATAGCGACCCTATGAAAAGCTCCCTCTACACCATGACCCGGGAGGAGTTCGCCGACCAGATGGTGGAGGCGAACAGGAAGCGCTGGGAGAGCGGCGAGGCGCAGGCGAAGTTCCTCTACAACGGCAGCGGGACCCGCGCCCAGCTGAGCAAGACGGAGATCATCGCCCTGGCGAATAAGTACGACGTCCGGAATATGGATGACAATGCCTATGACGACCTCCTGGACGACTTGGAGAGCATGGGGGCGATCTCCCACGTGGAGAAGCTCCGGTTGGGCTATGGCAATTGGATCTACATAGGCGAACCGGACGAGAACGGCGATATGCCGGATATGTACCACGAAGTGTTGACTTCGCCGACGGAGAAGGGGCTCTTGCTTGACCGTCAGGATGCAGGGGGAGATGTTTTCCGCTGGATCAATGACCGCATCCAGTGGGAGGGCTGCTGTAGCGATCCGTTGCTGTGGATTCGCAGTGAGCGGGCGTTCGAGGTTCTTGCGAACATCATCAACCGGATGCACGTGGAGCGCTCCAGGAGCGCGCTCTTGCAGGGGGAGGAAACGCTGTGAACATCAGGGACTTAGCATATTCCATCTACTCCAACCGGGATTGGAACCACATCGGAGGTCCCAAGGACGGCCCCCTGTACACGATGGACCGGGAGGAGTACGCCGACTACCTGGCGGCGGAGAGCAGGAAGCGCTGGGAGAGCGGCGAGACCCAGAAGAAGTTCCTCTTCAACGGGAGCGAGACCCGGGCCCAGCTCAGCAAGACGGAGATCATCGCCCTGGCCAACAAGTACAATGTGCGGGATATGGACGACGATTCTTATGACGCCCTCCTGGACGACCTGGAGAGCATGGGGGCCATCTCCAATATGGAGAAGCAGGCCCTGGGCTACCGGGGGATGCAGATTGCCGCTTATGCCGATCAGAACGGCGAGCTGGTGAGCGTCGGTACCGGCAGCTGGTCGGCGCGGGCGGAGGAGGACGGGAGCGCCCCGATCCGCTACCGCAGAGAAGCGGACGGAGATGTCTGCCTCTGGCTGAAGGAGCGGGCGAAGTGGATTCCCGGGGAGAACAATGTCCCTGCCGGTCAGGCGGACATCTACGAGACGGCCCACAGAGTGCTGGGCGGCATTGTTGGCCGCATGGACAGAGAGCGGCCTGCGGATGCGGCGGCGCCTGAGAGGAAGACCGCCGGCAGGCAGCAGGAGGAGCTCCTGCGGCAGATCAGGGACGGGAAGTTCTTCGAGGACACGATCGCCCATATCCTGGAGACGGCTCAGAAGCTGGAAGAGGAAGAGAAAAAGCAGGCCACCATCGACGCCCTCAGCGAGATGCTCGACAACATCAGCGGCAGGAACGAAGACGCCCGCGACAAGGACGGCGAGACGGCGAACGGCCTCCAGCTGGGCCTGAGCGCGGACCAGGCGAACACCTTCCAGAAGGGCTTCATGCCCCTGGAGCTCCAGGTGTACCTGCGGAACCTGGGCGTCAGCGGCGCGCTGGACGCGACGGAGCCGGACGAGGAGAAGAAGGTCGAGGAGACGGAGCACGCGGAGGGCGCAGAGAAGCCCAAACCGCCTGAGGAGATCGCCGCAGAACTGGCGGAGAGCTACGACCCCCGGCACATGAGCACCGAGGAGTTCGGGAACTTCATGGACGCCCTGGCGGACAGCGGCGCGATGAGCGCTGAGGCCGCGGAGCGGATCAAGAACGCCGGACAGTGGACCATCACCGTGCGGGACGAGTACGGAAATGTGGTGGAGCCCCTGGCGTGGCGGGAGAACGGCGGCACTCCGGCAGACCCCAGACTGCTGCCCTTCCTCTTTGGAGAGCACAGCTTGGACGGAGACGTCTTGGCCTGGGCGCGGCTGGGCAGTGCCAACGCGGACTTCCGGGACCTGGCGGACATCCTCAGCCGGATGGAGGAACAGCGAAACGCGCAGATCAGCGAGATCATCTAACAACTATGCAAGGAGGTGACAGAGCAAGGTGAATGTTGCAGAAAACTACATGCTCCGGCAAATGCAGCAGATGGCGGCCAATATGAGCGGCGTACCCAAGACCGGCGGAAGCGGGAGCAAGAAGGATCAGACCGACAGCTTTCAGGACATGCTGGACCAGACCGGCAAGGATACCGCCGTGAACGACAAGGAGAACACCAGCGTCGGCAGCCAGGACGGCCAGGACCAGAAAGAGCCCGTCCAGGACACCAAGGGCGATGCCGCGGAGAAGCCTGCGGGAAAGCCGGAGAAGGAGCCCGGGAAGGCCCAGGAGTTCCACGGAGACCCCAACGCCATGGCCAGTGTGATGGACCTGTTCCGTCCGGAGATCGTGGACGTGTCGGAGGCGGAGACCACCGCTGCGGCCGCGCCGGTGGAGACCGTGGTCCAGGAGAGTGCCGCTGTGGAGACGGCTGTTGAGGAGACTGTGCCGGAGATCAAGATGGCCGTGACCCAGGTTGCGGAGGAGAAGGCCCCGGTCCAGGAGGCGCCCCAGGAGACCCAGGCCGCCACGGAGGAGCTCCCGGAGACGGAGAAGGCCCAGCCGGTGGCAGAGGCCCCTAAGGCGGAGAGCGTGGAGGCTGCGCCGGAGAAGTCCGAAGCCGTGGAGGAGGTCAAGCCCGAGGCTGTCGAGGTGAGGGAGGCCGGGACCGAGGAGGTTGAAAAACCCCAGGAGGACGCCGCCGAGATTGCCCAGCCCGTGTTCCAGAAGGTGGACACCGCACCCATGAAGGTGGGTGAGAGCTACAAGACTGTGGACACCCAGGAGCCCCATATGGAGGAGAAGCTGGCCGATACCGTCCGCGAGGCGGTGCAGGCGGGCGCAGAGCGGGTGGAGATCCAGCTGAGCCCGGCCAATCTGGGCAGGATCACCATCGAGATGACCCGGAGCGTCGAGGGGATGCTGGAGGTTGTCATCCATGCGGCCACTACCAAGGCGGCGGGACTGCTGAGCCAGCATCTGGACGGACTGCACGCCGCCCTCCAGAACTACAGTCAGGAGACCGTGCAGGTGGAGGTCCAGCGCAGCCAAGAATCCCAGGAGCAGCACCTTTTCCAGCACGCCGACCCCGACGGACGGGGCAACCAGCAGCGCCGGGAGGAGCAGCACCAGCAGCAGCAGGAGGAGGAGCATTCCAGCGGGGACTTCCTTCAGAAGCTGCGGCTGGGACTCGTCTCCCTGGAGACCATCTGAGCGAAAGGAGCGAGACACAGATGAGTGAAGTAAACACCGACTTCATGCGCAATTACGCCTTTGACATTACCAACCGCTACGCCGACCAGAACAAGGTTGGCAAAAAAGAGGCCACCAGCACCGACTCCCTGAACGGCAATGACCGCAAGGACGTCACCAGCAAACGCGACCCCAGCGGCAGCCTCACCTTTGAGGATATGCTTCTGCTGATGGTCACCCAGATGCAAAACCAGGGCATCGACAGCTCCATGGACACCAAAGACATGATGAACCAGATCATCCAGATGACGGTGATGCAGTCTCTGACCGAGGTGAGCCAGCAGGTGGAGGAGATGACCCTCGCCAACGTGATGAACTACGCCTCCTCCCTGGTGGGCAAAGAAGTCACCCTGGGCGTCTACGACGAGAAGGGCAATGTCAAGGAGGTCTACGGCATCGTGGAGGCTTCCGGCACGTATGATGGACAGCAGGTCATCTTCGTCGACGGAAAGAGCTATTTCCTCAGCAGCATCATGGCTGTGGGCAAGCTGCCTCCGACCGAGAAGCCTGAGGATCCTGATAAGCCAGTAGACCCAGACAATCCTGTGGACCCTGATAAGCCGGTGGACCCTGATAAGCCTGTGGACCCTGATAAGCCTGTGGACCCCGAGAATCCGGACAGCGGTACTGAGGACAATGGCGGAACGGACGCCGCCAGCTACAATGTAAACGGCACCTGGGGGATCTGAATCTGAGCCCAGCGGCGTGCCGGGAAAAGGAAGATCATTATGGCAGATCGAATCTCTCCGATCGAGCCCATCGGAGGGCTCGAACAAATCGAGCGGGTACAGCCGGTCGGACGGAAGGAATCGTCCGGTCAGTTTACTGCCATGCTCAAGCGGGAGGTGGAGCGGTCCACACAGGAGCGGGAAAGCTTCTCCGTTGCCTTCTCCAAGCACGCCAGGACGCGGGCTGAAGAGCGGGGGATTGAAGTGACACCCACCCTGATGGGACAATTGGCCAGCTCCGTGGAGCGGGCCAGCGCCAAGGGGGCCACCAATATCCTGGCCTTCGACGCCACCCGCGCTTTCATCATCAACGTTCCCCATGGGCGGGTGATTACCACAATGTCCCAGGAGGAAATGCAGGAGAATATCTTTACAAATATTGACGGCGCCGTACTTCTGAAGTAAAATAGAAGAGAGCGGGACCTTTTTAGGAGGCTCTGGTCCCCCGCCCGAATGACGGGGGACCGGCGGCGCCCGCGCGTGAAAAGGAGATCTTTCGCATATGACTGGAGCAATGTATGCCGCCATTGGCGGCCTGAAGACCCACATGAGCAGCCTCAACGTTATCGGCAACAACATCGCAAACGTCAACACCAACTCCTACAAGGCCCAGCGCATGACCTTTCAGGAGTCCATCTACACCATGAGCCGCGCCGGCAGCGACGGTACCCTGGTAGTGGGCGGTAACAACCCCTCCCAGATCGGCTACGGGTGCTCCGTGGGCTCCATTGACCTGAACATGAACCCCAGCACCTACTCCCCCACCGGCTACGGCCTGGACAACATGATCATGGGCGAGGGGTTCTATGTCATGGGCGATAAGGATATGCAGATCAACGGGTCCGAGGACTTCAGCAAGTTCACCCTCAGCCGCATGGGCGACTTCTGGGTGGACCCCCAGGGGTATATCACCGACCGCCGCGGTAACTGCGTGTTCGGGTTTGCTACCGTGCAGAACCCTAACTACAAGAAGGATGCGACGGAAGATGAGATCGCGGCGGATAAGCTGCTGGGCAAAAATTCCAAGCACATTGGCGACCCCTATATCGTCAGCACTCAGCTGGTGCCCCTGCGCCTGCCTTTGGCTGCTGCTGCGCCCTCGGAACTGAACGGCGGTGTCAACGCTGATGGGACGACAAAGTGGCAGGCAGGCGACCCGGTGTACGGGCTGATGGGAACGGCTAACCCGGACGATTTTAATTCCAGAGTAAATGTTTCTGTGGTTGACTATATGTCGGTCGACCCACAGACCGGCGAGGTCAAGGTGGGTGAGGACGGGAATCTTCCCGAGGGCGTCGGGACCGCCACTGGCTTGGCGGATGATGGTCAGCTCACATATGCCGGCCCCATCCCCAACACCGAGGACAAGTGCGTCAAGCTCACCGGCATGAACATCAACGAGCAGGGCGGCATTTACGGCACGGATAGCAACGGCAACACCGTAGTGGTGGGCTACATCGCTATCGCCAACTGCGCCTCCAATGACGGTGTCACCCACGAGGACGGCTACTACTACAAGGCCGCTGAGGGCGCTGGCAACGTGACCATCAACGGCCTGGGCGGTATCCTGGACGGCAAGTTCGTCAACAACCGCCAGATCATCGCTGGCGATGGCCAGAACGCCGCTGGCGGCACCCCCAAGACCGACGACGCCATCGGCAAGGGCGGCACGGCCATCATCAAAAACGGCGGCCTGGAGGCATCCAGCACCGACATTGCCACCGAGTTTTCCAACATGATCCTTACCCAGCGCGGCTATCAGGCCAACACCCGCATCATCACCGTCACCGACTCCATGCTGGAGGAGCTGGTGAACATGAAGCGCGGATAAGCAGTTTCTTCCAGCATACGCTTAGCCAGCTGACCGGCTGCTGCGGGGGGCTTCTCCTGCGGCAGCCGGGGTGGAAGGAGAAAGGAGCACGCGTATGATCGTCCTGACAAAACGCAACGACGAGAAGTTCCTGGTCAACCACAATCAGATCCAGTGCATCGAGATGATCCCGGAGTCCAAGGTTGTGATGATGAACCGTGACTACTACATCGTCAAGGAGACGCCGGAGCAGATCATCGGGAAGATCGCCGAGTACACCGCCAAGGTGCAGGACATCCACCGGCAGGTGACTGTGGTGGATAAGCGCCGCGTGTAGGCGCGCCAAGGCGCGTCTGAGGGGTGCCGAGGCCGGGGGAAACCGGCGGCGCGGCCGGGCCGCACTTCGACATTTTTCAAATGCGCCTTTCCGTTTAGACAACAAGATCCCCCATGCGGGGAGAAAATGGGTGTGAGTATTTTCTATGAATATTACTTATATTATTGGTGTTATCGGAGCCTTCCTGGTCATGGTCGTAGGTATGATGCAGGGCGGCGAGGACGGCTTCCTCACAGTCAGCCAGCTGAAAAACTTCGGCGACGGCGCCAGTGTCTTCATTGTCATCGGCTGTACGGTCATGGTGCTTTTGGCCAGCTTCCCTGTCAGCCAGGTCACCGCAATCCCCAAGCACATCGGCATCCTCATGAACACAAAGCGCTTCGACCCCCGGGCCATCATCGACCAGCTGGTGGAGCTGGCTCAGATTGCCCGTAAGAACGGCCTCCTCGCCCTGGAGGAACAGGGCAACCAGCAGCAGGACCCCTTCTTCAAGCAGTGCATCATGCTCATCGTGGACAATAACGACGCCGACCAGGTCAAAGAGATCATGATGAACGACATCGAGCAGGGCTCCGCCCGCCACGAGGGCGTGGCCGGGATGTACGACAAGGGCTCCTCCGTAGCCCCGGCCTTCGGCATGGTGGGCACCCTGGTGGGCCTGATCAACATGCTCAAGGGCATGAACATGGACGACGGCGGCGCGGGCAACATCGGCGGCGCTATGGGTACCGCGCTTATCACCACGCTGTACGGATGCGTGCTGGCCCACATGATCTTCGGCCCCATCGCCCAGCAGCTGCGCCAGCGGGACGAGGAGGAGGTCCTCTGCAAGCTCATCATCGTCGAGGGCATCATGTCCATCCAGGCCGGTGCCAACCCCAAGTTCCTGCGGGAAAAGCTCATGACCTTCATGGAATCCAAGAAGCGCGGCGAGGACGGCGGCGGAAAAGGCAAGTAAGGATGTGCAGTCAAAGAAATGAGGTGACAGTCCGTGGCGAGCATTAAAAAGAAGAGCGGCGGAGGCGGCGGCGCCAACTGGATGGATACTTACGGCGACATGGTGACGCTCCTGCTGTGCTTTTTCGTCCTGCTCTACTCCATCTCCACCGTTGACCAGAACAAGTGGATTCTGTTGGTGCAGAGCTTCAACAAGGACGCCCTGGTCAATGTGGACGAGCAGCCCCTGGGCCCTGAGGGCGAGGACAGCGATGAGGGCGGCGACGATATGCCCACCACCTTGCCGGAGGAGATCGACCAGGTGATGGAGGAGCTCTACGATTTCCTGGCCCTCTTCGCCAACTCGTCGGACTCTGTCAACATCTCCACCACGGGGGACGGACGAATATTTATCTCCTTCCAGGACGCCGTTTTCTTTGACGGTGACAAATCGGTCCTGCGGCCCGAAGGCAAAGCGGCCCTGGATGAGATCATCCCCGCGCTGGAGGAGGCGGGGCCCTATCTGGACGAGGTCAAGATCATGGGCCACACCGCCCAGGCGCGGCCCGACCAGGCCAACACCGTCCGGGGCGACCGGACGCTGTCCACCCAGCGGGCGGCGGAGGTGCTTATCTACATCCAAGAGCACAGCAATGGAGAGCTCCTGGACCCCGCCCGCCTCACCAGCGAGGGCTACGGTCAGTGGCGGCCCGTGGCCACCAACGACACCGCAGAGGGCCGTGCCAAGAACCGGCGGGTGGAGATGATGATCAGCGGCAAGAACGTGGAGGAACAGATCGGAGACAGCATCGCAAGCTACTACACAGAGACCCAGCAGACCCAGCCCGGAAGCGAGCAGCCGGCCACCCCGGCCGAAGGCGCGCCCAGCCGTTAGGCGGTGCCCGATGGCCGGAATCCACTAGAGTGAGGGAAAAGTATGGCGGAAGTCTTATCACAAAGTCAGATCGATGCCCTGCTCAACGCGGCTCGCAGCGGGGAGATGGATCTGGACGCACCGGCCCTGGAGCCGGAAAAGAAGTATAAAAAATACGATTTCTACAGCCCCCGGAAGTTCACCAAGGAGCGCATCAAGATGCTCAACAGCATCTTCGAGGGCTACGCCCGGGTCATCAACTCCCGGATCAACGCCCTGCTCCACACCACCTGCGAGATCGAGGTGGAGTCCATCGAGGAGCAGCGCTACAACGAGTTTTCCAACGCGCTGACGGAGAGCGACGTGCTGGCTCTGGCCAAGATCGACCAGGAGCAGCTCCAGGAGGAGTCCCCCATACTCGTCCACCTGGACACGGAGATTGTCCTGACCATGGTGGACCGCATGATGGGCGGCGACGGGGCCCCGGACAGCAACCTGGCCACGGACTACAAGATGACGGACCTGGAGCTGAATATGTACGAGGACATCATAGGGAGCCTCATAGAGCTGCTGGGAGGCAGCTGGGAGAACTATATCGGCCTCAAGTTCGAGTACGTGCGCACCGAGGTCAACCCCACCCTCGTCCAGCTCATCGGCTTTGACGAGACGGTGATCCTTGTGGGCCTTGATATCAAGTTCCCCAACTGCAGCGGCCGGATGAGCCTGGTGCTCCCCGGCGTGATGCTGACCAACATCTTCGCCGAGATCGGCAAGAGCACCGCCCGGCATGTGACCGGGGAGGACAAGTCCGACGAGATCTTCGGCTCCCTGCGGGAGAGCGATCTGGAGATCGTGGCGGAGCTGGCCCGGACGCGGCTGCTGCTCAGCGACCTCTACCACCTCAATGTGGGCGACGTGGTGGACATCAAACAGCCGAAGGATTCGCCCATCTTCCTCAACATCGACGGCCGGCGCTGGTTCGATGGGCGCATGGGGGTCCACAACAAGCAGAAGGCCGTGAAGATCGGCGAGACATATATTAAGGCTTAAAGGAGCTAGTCCTGATGGGAGAAAATATTTTTAGCCCAATGGTGGTCGACGCCATTGGGGAGATCATGAACATAAGCCTGGGCTCCTCCGCCACGGCGGTCTCCAATATGCTGGACCACCGTGTGGACATCACCACCCCCACCGTGCAGGTGGTCAACGCAGAGGACTTCGCTCTGGGCGATATCGACCCCGCTGTGGGCGTGGAGATCAAGTATGTCACCGGCCTGGACGGCAGCAACATCATGATGCTCAAGCGCAGCGACGTGAAGGCGATCGTGGATATCCTGCTGGGCTCGGAGACGCCGGATGAGGAGTTCCAGCTGGACGAGCTCAGCATCAGCTGCGTCTGCGAGGTCATGAACCAGATGATGGGCGCGGCGGCCACCGCTATGAGCGATTTCCTGGGGATGATGGTCAACATCTCCACCCCGGAGCCCTTCGAGCTGGACGACCTGGACAAGGTCCGGCGGGAGCACTTCCCCGTGCAGGTCGGGCCCGTGGTGGTGGTCAGCTTCAAGCTGTACATCGAGGGCATCCTGGAGAGCGAATTTATGAACGTTATCTCCGTGGACCTGGCCAAGGAGATGGTCAAGGGGTTCGGCTTGGACATAGACAGCCTGGACGGCGGCAGCGCTGCGGCGCCTGCCCCGGCGCCCGCTCCGGCCCCCGCCCCCGCCCCTGCGGCGGAGAGCGGCGGAGGCGGCACCCTCAGCCAGGAGGAGATCGAGCGGCTCATGGCCGGCGGCGGCGCTGCGGCCCCCGCACCCGCGCCTGCGGCGGGAGGCGGAGGCGGCACTCTCAGCCAGGAGGAGATCGAGCGGCTCATGGCCGGCGGCGGCGCTGCGGCCCCCGCTCCCGCGCCTGCGCCCGCCCCTGCGGCTCCGGTGCAGAGCGCTCCCCAGCCCCAGGTCCCGCCCCAGGCGGCCCCTGGCGGGGAGCAGCAGCCCTACCCCGGCTATCCGCCCTACCCCCAGGCCGCCGGCGGATACCCCTACCCGCCCTATCCCTACTACATGTATCCGCCCCAGCAGCAGGCTCCCCAGCCGCCTGAGCCCAAGATCATCAACGCCCAGCCCGCCCCCATGCGGACGCTGGACGAGGAGAACCGCCTCTCCCAGGAGCAGAAGCAGAACCTGGACCTCATCATGAACGTCTCCCTGGAGGTGGCCGTGGAGATCGGCCGCACCCGGCGGAAGATCCAGGACATCATCGCCTTCTCCAAGGGCTCCCTGGTGGTGCTGGACAAACTGGCGGGCGACCAGGTGGACCTGCTGGTCAACGGGCAGTGCGTCGCCCGGGGCGACGTGGTGGTCATTGACGACAACTTTGGGATCCGCATCACGGAGATCCTGGAGAAGCCCGACATCAACGAACTGGCCAAATACTCATAAGGCCGTTTGTAATAAGACCTTTCCGAACCAATAACTTTCAAATTTCAAGAAAAAGGTGGATTATCATGGCTAAGATTCTTTTGGTTGACGATGCCGCTTTCATGCGCAAGGTAATCAAGGACGCCCTCAGCAAGGCCGGCTACAGCGACCTCCACGAGGCCGTGGACGGCGCGGACGCGGTGGAGAAGTACAACTCCCTCAAGCCCGATCTGGTCCTCATGGACATCACAATGCCCAATATGGACGGTCTGGAGGCCCTTAAGGCCATCCGCGCCGCCGACGGCAACGCGAACGTGGTCATGTGCTCCGCCATGGGACAGGAGACCATGGTCATCGACGCCATCCGTTCCGGCGCCAAGGACTTCATCGTCAAGCCCTTCAAGCCTGAGCGTGTGCTCAAGACCGTGACCTCCATCGTGGGCGAGCCCTGATGCAGTGGGGGGATGTGCTCTCCCTGCTGGGCATCCTGCTGGTCCTTTTGCTGGTGCTGGCCGCCAGCTACCTCGTCTCCCGCTGGGCGGGACAGATGGGGCAGGGCGGCCGCTTCAGCATAGGCGCTCCCGCCGCCTGCGGCCGCCTGCGGGTCTTAGAGCGGCTGGCAGTGGGCAGGGACCAGTCCCTGCTGGTGGTGCAAAGCGCAAAACGATATTTTCTCATTGGCAGTTCTCCCTCCGGATTCTCCCTCGTGGCCGAACTGACAGCGGAGGAGGGGGAGCTGTGGAGCAGCCCTCCCTCCTCAGACAGCCCGGCGCAGGACCGGCCGCCGGACTTCACGGCTATACTGCGCCGCTTCCGGGAGAAGAAATGAGTCTGAGAGGAGGCTTGGCCCGTGACTGACGCGCTCATCAATGTAAACGGCTCCACTGTAAACTCCCTGGACATCCTGCTGCTGATGACGGTGCTGACCCTGCTGCCGTCCATGGTGGTCATGATGACCTCCTTCACCCGGTACGTGGTGTCCTTCTCCTTCCTGCGCACCGCCATGGGCACCCAGCAGACCCCGCCCAACCTGGTGCTGGTGGGCATGGCGCTGATTTTGACGTTATTTACCATGACGCCCACCATCAACGCCATCAAGGAGAGCGCATACGACCCCTACAAGGAGGGAAGGATCACCCAGGAGGAGTTCTTTGAACGGGTCCAGGAGCCTCTGAAGGAGTATATGCTCAATCAGATGCAGATCAGCAGCATGGAGCTCTACTGCAACATGACCGATACGCCTATCCCCCAGAGCCAGGACGAGGCGCGGGAACTGCCCATGACGGTCATCATGCCGGCCTATGTGACATCGGAGCTGAAGCACGCATTTATCATCGGCTTTCTGCTCTATATCCCGTTTCTGCTCATCGACATCATTGTCTCCTCCACCCTCATGAGCATGGGCATGGTGATGCTGCCGCCCTCCATGATCTCCACACCGTTCAAGATCCTGCTCTTTATCCTGCTGGACGGATGGCAGCTGCTGTTCTCAACGCTGGTAGGGATGATCCGATAGGGAAGGGGGCATTTGAGCGATGATGGATACGACGCAGGTCACGGAGATTTTGCGGGAGGGCATCTGGGTGGCCATCAAGGTCTGCGGGCCCATGCTGCTTTTGAGTATGCTGGTGGGCGTGCTCCTGGCCATCTTCCAGGCGGTGACGCAGATCCACGAGCAGACCCTCTCCTTCCTCTTCAAAGTGGTGGTCATCGCTGCGGTGCTGCTCATTGGCGGGGGATGGATGATGGAGACCCTGCTGGACTACGCCCGGAGCCTCTTCGCGCTGATGCTCCAGAATTAGGAGGCGCGCCGTGGTCGACTGGGCAGAGCTGAACCTGTTTTTCGTGATCCTGGCGCGGATGAGCGGCTTTGTGCTCTTCAACCCCATCCTGGGCCGTCAGGGCATCCCGAACCTGGCCAAGAGCGGCCTCATCATGGTGCTGTCGGTGACGGCGGCGTCCATGACGGAGTACCGCCCCCCGGTGCCGGAGACGGTGCTGGAGACGGCGGTAATCTTCCTGCTGGAGATCGCCCTGGGGTATATCCTGGGGCTGACGGTGAATATCTTCTTCTATGTCCCCCTGCTGGGCGGCGAGACCATCGACAGCCAGATGGGCATGAGCATGGGCAAGACCTACGACCCGGCCAGCCAGAGCTCGGTGTCCGTGAGCGCCACCCTCTTCAACGTGCTCATGATGCTCCTTTTCTTCGCGGCCAACGGACACCACACCCTGCTGCGGATCATGCTGTGCTCCGGGCGGGTGGTGCCCTTCGGGCAGGTGGCCTTCGGACCGGAGCTGTACGCGGCGGTGGTGGAGCTTTTTGTCGAGTGTACGCTGATGGCGGTGAAGCTCTGTATGCCCATACTCGCGGCGGAGCTCCTGGGGCAGATGGGCATGGGCATCCTCATGAAGGTGATCCCCCAGATCAACATCTTTGTCATCAACATCGACCTGAAGGTCATCATCGGCCTGGCGCTGGAGCTGCTTTTGATCGCGCCCTTCAGCGAGTATCTGCTGAAGGTGGAGTTCGACATGCTCCAGGCTCTCCAGCGGCTCCTGCAGGTCATTGGGACTTCCTGACCGCCCACGCGGCGGTGGGCTGTAAAGGGGGGAACGAGCGGTGCCCGGCGACTCCAAAACCGAAAAAGCGACCCCAAAAAAGCGACGGGACGAACGAAAAAAAGGCAACGTCATGATGAGCAAGGACGTGGTGGCCGTGGCCACCCTCCTTGGCACACTCGCGATGTTCAAGGTGATGGGCGGCGTAGTGGTGGAGCAGGCGGGAAACCTGCTGGAGACCTGCTTCGCCTATATCGCCAGTCCGGAGGCGGTGTCGCTCTCCGGCATCCTGCCGAAGGTCCTCATCAAGTGTATCCTGACCTTCTGCATCGTGGCCGGGCCCTTTCTGCTGGCCACGGCACTGCTGGCCATGACAGCCACTTTCGCCCAGACCAGGCTGCTGGTCACGGGCGAGTCCCTGAAACCGAAATTCAGCAGGCTCAACCCGCTGCAGGGCTTCAAGCGGCTCTTTTCCATGCGCAGTGTGGTGGAGCTCATCAAGAACCTCATCAAGATCACGATCCTCCTGATCCTCATCTTCCGCTACTTCCAGGGCGCGACCCTGGACTTCGCCCGGTTCCTGGACATGGAGCTGGGGCAGGCCTGCGCCATCCTATATGACGACATCTTTACCCTCCTGGTACAGGTGGCGGTGGCCTTTATCGTGGTGGCCTTCTTCGACTACCTCTACCAGTGGTGGGACTACGAGCGGCAGCTGCGCATGAGCAAGCAGGAGATCAAGGAGGAGTACAAACAGACCGAGGGCGACCCCCAGGTCAAAGGCAAGATCAAGGAGATCCAGCGCCGCCGGGCCCAGCAGCGGATGATGCAGCAGGTTCCGGGCGCAGACGTGGTCATCCGTAACCCGACCCACGTGGCCGTGGCCCTGCGCTACAAGCCCGACAAGGACGAGGCACCGGTGGTGGTGGCCAAGGGCCGAGACGAGCTGGCCCTGCGTATTGTGAAGGTGGCCGAGGAGAACGGCGTGGCCACCGTGGAAAACGTTCCCCTGGCGCACTCCCTGTACGACAACGCCGTGCTGGACCGGGAGATTCCCCCCATCTTCTACGGCCCTGTGGCCGAGATTCTGGTTTACGTCCTCAAGCTGGACCAGGAGGGCCAATGAGGCCCCACTCCCTTTGAAAGTAACAGCCCGCAGGCCGGGCGTTTGCAGATAGCCCCATTTTTTGTTGGAAAGGACTAAGGCATGAGGCGATTTTTGGAAAACAGCATAGCCCTTCTGGTGGTCGTCATCGTCCTGTTCCTCATCATCCCACTGCCCAAGAGCCTCCTGGACGTGCTGCTGGTGGTCAATATCTCGTTGTCCATCCTGATTTTGATGATCACCATGACCATCTCCGACGCCCTGGAGTTCTCCATTTTCCCGTCCCTGCTGCTCATCACGACGCTGTTCCGATTGGGATTGAACGTGTCCACCACCCGGCGCATCCTGGGCTTTGGCGGCGACGCGGGCAACGTCATTTTGGCCTTCGGCCAGATGATTACCCAGGGCAACATCATCTTGGGCGTCATCATCTTCCTCATCATCGTTCTGGTCCAGTTCATCGTCATCACCAAGGGCGCTGAGCGCGTGGCCGAGGTGGCCGCCCGCTTCACCCTGGACGCCATGCCCGGCAAGCAGATGGCCATCGACGCGGACCTCTCCTCCGGCCTCATCGACGAGCAGGGCGCTAAGCTCCGCCGTGCCAAGATCCAGAAGGAGGCCGACTTCTACGGCGCCATGGACGGCGCCACCAAGATCGTCAAGGGCGACGCCATCATGAGCCTCATCATCACCGCCGTCAACTTCATCGGCGGTCTGATCCTGGGCGTCACCATGAGCGGCATGGACTTCAACACCGCCATCCAGACCTACTCCATCGCCACCATCGGCGACGGCCTGGTCTCCCAGCTGCCGGCGCTGATGATCTCCACGGCCACGGGCATGATCGTCACCCGGTCCGTGTCCGACGGGAGCCTCAACAACGACGTCATCTCCCAGTTCGCGGCCCAGCCCAAGGCCATCTTCACCTCCGGCATCGTCATCGGCCTGCTGGGGCTCATCCCCGGTACGCCCACCGTGCCCCTGCTGATCGTGGGCACGGGCCTGAGCGGCGGCGGCTGGTGGATGATGGGCCGCTTGGAGCGGAAGGAGGTGCAGGCCGCCGCCGCGGAGGCGGCCGCCGCAGCCGCCCCCCAGGAGGCCCCCCAGCAGCCCAGCGAGGCCGACTACTACAAGGACATCAACAACGTCTACACCCTCCTCACCGTGGACCCCATTGAGATGGAGTTCGGCTACAGCCTGCTCCCCATGGTGGACGAGAAGGGCGGCGGCAAGCTCATCAACCGCATCATCATCTTCCGGCGGCAGTACGCCCAGGAGATGGGCTTCGTCATCCCCTCCATCCGCTTCCACGACACCTCCACCCTGGGCACCAACCAGTACGCGGTGAAGATCAAGGGCGAGGAGGTGGCCCGGGGCGAGATTTTGGTGGACTACTACCTTGCTCTGGAGCCCGCCACCCCCACCGGCGAGATCGACGGCATCGAGACCGTGGAGCCGGCCTACGGCATCCCCTCCCGGTGGATCCTGCCGGAGAACAAGGAGATGGCGGAGATCTACGGCTACACCGTCATCGACCCCCTGTCCGTCATGCAGACCCACCTGAGCGAAGTGATCCGCTCCCACGCCTACGAGCTCTTGGGCCGGGCGGAGGTGGTGCAGCTGGTGGAGAACCTCAAGCGCACCGCCCCGGAGGTGGTGGAGGAGGCCATCCCCAATGTGCTGACATACGCCCATCTGGAGCGTATTTTGAAGAACCTCCTGAAGGAGGGGGTCCCCATACGGGACCTGGGCACCATCCTGGAGACCGCGGTGGACGCCCTGGCCACCACCAAGGACCTGGATATGGTGACGGAGAACGTCCGCGCCGCCCTCAGCCGCACCATCACCCGCCGCTTCTGCGAGCACGGACAGCTCCGGGTGGTCACCCTGGACGCGGAGGTGGAAAAACGGGTCATCTCCTCCCTCAGCAAGAACGAGCAGGGCATCTATCTGGCCATGGGGCCGGACCTCATGCAGCAGATCGTCACCCAGCTCTCCGAATTTATCAAGAAGTTCAACGACCTCAGCCAGACCCCCATCGTCCTCACCAGTCAGGTCATCCGCATCTACCTGAGCCGGATGCTCTCCCAGTTCTACCCCAACCTGTATGTGCTGGCCTTTAACGAGATCACCAGCGACGTGCAGATCCAGTCCCTGGGCAACATCACCCTGGTTGGGCAGGGCAGGAGCGACCGAAAGGCGGCGGCGGTATGAGCGCCGGGGGCCGTGAGGCCGCAGCAGCGGCGCTGACCTACACCCAGGCGGAGATCGACGCCATGAGCAAGGAGGACCTGCTGCTGCTCTACAAGAGCACCGGGTGTCAGGAGCTCAAATGGCCCCTGGTGCTGCGTTACGTAGGGCTGGTCAAGTCCATCGCCTTGCAGGTGCGGGGGGTCTACAGCAGCTTTGCCCAGGTGGATGACATCATCAACGAGGGCGTCCTGGCCCTGGTGGGCGCGGTGGATAAATTCGACCCCGACAAGGGCATCAAGTTTGAGACCTTTGTCTCCAAGCGCATCCGGGGGGCGGTGATCGACTTGGCCCGGCGGCAGGACTGGGTGCCCCGGAGCGTACGCCGCAGGGCCCGGGAGATCGACCAGGCCGGGGTGGAGCTCTTCGCCCAGCTGGGGCGCTACCCCTCGGACGAGGAGATCGCGGCGAAGCTGGGCATCACCCAGGAGCAGTACCAGGAGCACCTGGCGGATTCGTCCCTATGCAATGTGCTCAGCCTGGACTCGGTCCTGGAGGACCGGGACCAGGGGATGGACGTGGCTGACAGCGGTTCGGAT
>Ga0137308_100231_pt1 | contig 103086 bp, 80 predicted proteins | sample Inofrocosms_June_FD_97181 | JGI IMG/M metagenome (GOLD analysis project Ga0137308, IMG submission 97181) | Mouse cecal microbial communities from Vienna, Austria - N-Acetylneuraminic and N-Acetylglucosamine D2O microcosms_June | ecosystem: Host-associated > Mammals > Digestive system > Large... | reverse complement strand
ATCACATGAAGCAATTTAAATATTGTAGGCAAAGCTCTTTTATGGTATAATTTTTTATGCCATTCAAGGGCTTTTTTCAAGGAAAGGAAATATCATGGGAAAAGACCTAAAAGGAAAGGAACTTGGGAAAGGAATAAGGCAAAATCAAAGCGGGAGATATGAAGCTCGGTATGTAGACCGATTTGGAAACAGAAAGTCCATATATGGCACAAGCAAAGTCGAGATAAGGAATAAATTGCAGGTGGCATTAAATGAAAATGCAGAAAAAGAAACTGTAAAAAAAAGAATGACTGTAAAAGAGTGGGGTGACGAATGGATGAGGGTATATAAGATACCTGTCATACGTCCAAACACAAAACGTCATTACATCCATATTCTTAACATGCACATATTTCCAGAAATAGGTACTATGTATCTTGATGAAGTAAAGCAGATACATGTTAAGAATTTGATCAATATGCTGGATAAAAAGGGTTATCAATGGGAAACTCAAAATAAAGTCAGAATACTAATTTTAGACATGTTCAATATAGCCATAGAAAATGACTACGCATTGAAAAATCCTGCAAAAGGGGTAAGGCTGGCAAAAAATAAGCCAAATGATAGAACCGTATTAACAGCAGAGCAACAAGAAGATTTCTTTGAATGTTCAGCAGGTACGTTTTACAACAACCTTTTTATTGTAGCTGTGAATTCTGGGCTGAGGCCAGGCGAAATATGTGCATTAGATGAAAAAGACTTAGATTTTGAGAAACATACTATTTCCGTAACAAAAACTTTGCTATATCAAAAATTGGATGGTGATGAGGGGAAAGAATTCCATATAGGAGAACCCAAAACATCCTCCAGTGTGAGAATAGTGCCAATGAATGCGTTGTGTGAAAATGCCTTAAAGAAACAGATACGGTTAAAAAACATGTTATCTTTAAAATATGTAAAAAATAATGCATTTTCTAAGTTGCTTTTCGTTACAAAATTCAACACGCCAATATGTTCTGTGACGTTGAATGACGCTATCAAAAGAATTGTAGACGAGATTAACCTGCAAAGAGATAAGACGGATTTGTTTCCATTATTTTCTGCCCACACTTTTCGGCATACATTTGCGACAAGGTGCATTGAAGCAGGAATCCAGCCTAAAACCGTGCAAAAGTATCTTGGACATGCTACGCTGGAGATGACCATGAACTTATATGTTCATATTACAGATGGCTTCAAACAGGAAGAAATGGTAAAGCTTGAAACATTCCTCCTGCAGAAGCCTAATATGCCTGTTTACGCACCATCGGAGAATGGGGTACAAATGGGGTACTGAGCGTCATTATATTAGAAAAAATGGGGTACAAGATGCTGTAAAATGCCAGAAAATAAGGCAATATGAAAAATATATAAAACGGTCATTGGTGATACTTACTATGTTTACCAGATGACGCCCTATGACCTGTAGGATAACACGCGCTATATACGCGGAAAGTCAGTAAAATCAAGGGATCTGGGAGTTGACTGGCTGAGGGAAAATTCTCGTAATTTCCCATAATTTTTCATAGTATTTCGGGAAAATGGTGTACAGATGGTGTACTTTTGATCTTTTAATGATGTAAATGGCGTACTTTTTGGTGGGATGGCGTATGACAGGTGAAGTGGGGCAGTATGACAGGGCGGAAGGATAGCATTGTGTGGGGGAAAATGCTATCTCGTGACTGAATCAGCGGAAAGGCAGGACAGGGGAGAGGGCATATCCAGCAGTCCACCACAGGTTTTAAAGGTAAATACCACTTCCGCAGACAATAATGTAACGCCACCATCATCCAGATAAACAGGCTCTTTCAATCTCAGCCACTGGTCGAGGAACACTGCCAAAGCCAGATCCTGTCCAAATCAAAATAAAATAATATCTGGCAGCGGATTGTTATATTGTCTGCTTTCCAAACATTGCCAGATATTTCTGGGTCTGTTGGAGGGATATTTCCAGTTTTTTTCTGTAGTCTTTCCAGAATATCGTTTTCAGAAAGGCCACAGTCAAGGCCTGTCTCAATAATGCTTTCGGCTTTGCCTCTGGCTTCACCCTCTTTTGCAATTTCATTAAATAAAGTACACATATCAGCATCTCCTTTCGCAGCCAGTGCATTGTAGTCGATCTTACAGTTTGTTGCGCCTGCCAGCGTCATGATGACGGTTCTGTCCACACCATAGGCCATGGATCCTTTGCTTACCTTGATATTGTCCCTTGAGGCTTTGAGGTTCTCTGCGTACGTTCTGTGTTCCAACACAGAAGCAATTTCCGTATCTTCGTTTTCCGGTTCTTCTGGCCTGATGACCTGCTTGCGTCACCACCGCTGTTGCGCCGGTTCCTTGTTGTTCTGCCCGCCTTTCAGCCCAAGCAGATGATTGATATTGGACAAAATGTCCCAAAGCTAAACTTTCATAATTATGGAATAGAATTAACTACATCAAGAATTTCTTCCGCAGAAAGGTCATCCGGGGAAAACCCAATAAATATATCCTTATAAGCAAAATGAAATGTTACGTTGTCGTCTTTGGTTTCTAAATACTCTTGCAAATTCTCAAAAGAGTAAACTGGTTTATTTGTCCTTGGTTCATAGTCCATGATGAGGACAGCAAAACTTGAACCGAATAGGTTGGGGTCGGGTACTGCAATACCGCCATCCTCGTTAGCGGGAGCCATTATTATTTCGTCACTACTTGTTGTAAAAGTTACTCGAAGTAAGTGATATTTTGTTCCGCTTTTCATAGTTGTCTCATATAGGCTGGCCTTTCCAAAATGATAGCCAGCGGGCAAATCAGTAGGTAAATAATGTCCTAATCCCGGTATTCCGTAGGCGGTATTCTCGTCAACACTTTCTACTGTCGCATCTTCAACATCCCGAATATCCTCGGTGGCCGGATATACAGCCATGCTTTCAATTATCGGGTCAACACCCTCTGGGTGTTCCCCTGGAGCTGCAACACCGCCGCCGGGAATGTTCGGGCCACCGCTCGGTTCCCTCAAAATGCCCGGTAGTGTTAGTACTGTTATTGTGATAATCAGACCAACACAAGCTACCATAGTCCCCCATTTAATTGCCCTACTGTATCTGGTTCGTTTATATGCCCTCGCATCTTGCACAGCCTTATCGTTAATCGTTCCAATAGCGTCCAAAATATTTTCGACTTTCATTACAATAACGCCTCCCTTTCCAAGCGGTTTAGAAGTTTTTTTCGTTGCCTGTGTAACATCATTTTCACTTTGCTTTGTGAAAATCCAAATCTTTGGGCAATATCTGCAATCGTGTCAAGATACCAATATCTGCAAATAAAAACCCGGCGTTCCATAGGTGGCAGCGACATAACAAAATTGTCAATTAGCTGTGATAATTCTGCGGCCTCCACCTCATGCTCTACGCTTTGATTAGACGGAATACAGTCAGACAGTTCATCAAGTACCAGCACGATCTCACCGCCGCCCCGCTTTCCCGCAGTACGGTCACGCCATTTATCAATAGATATTCGCCGCGTGATTTTCCCTAAAAATGTTGAGAGGATAGACGGACGATGGGGAGGAATATTATTCCATGCGTCAAGGTATGTATCATTTACACTTTCATCTGCGTCCTCAACATTTCCGAGGATGCCATAAGCGATGGAATAGCAGTATTTTCCGTACTTTTTAGATGTTTCTGATATTGCATTTTCAGAGCGCGCCCAATAAAGATTTACAATGCTGTCATCTTCCATTTCCATACCTCCTTTGCCCTCAGATAGAGATCTTCACCTATCTACTCGAAAAATAATCGGTTAGGTCACAAAAATTTTGAAAAAATTTCGAAAAGCCGAATAAACATATTTTTCCTATATTGTATTGCTTTTTAGCGGCTTTATCAATGTTAGCTTTTGTGGAACGAATGGGGTGCAGGACATATAAACATACCACCCCCCGCTGAACGCGCCCGGAAACCCTCGATACAAGCGGGTTTCAAACGCCTAAATGCTGACAGTCCAGACGTGGAAAATAAGCGGTTTTTATAGCGCGTTCAACCCTATCCCCCCGCCCTTTCCCATTCATGGGAAAGGGGGCGGCTCTGATAACCAAAACAGGGCGGCCTCCAGTAGGCCCCGGCCATATCGCAGAAAAAACCGCCGCTTTGAGTTTCCCCAATAACGGCGGTTTCGTGTAGGTTGGCTCCATTCTTTAAGTGTCGTGTTATTATACCCTTGTCAAATACACTAAAGCCTTTATGGTATATAAATCTTCAAAAGACTATCAATGAGAAAAATGGACAGATAGTCTGCTGATATGAGGAATCTAAAAGTGGTTGGAGAAGTCCGGTTGGGTGTCATGATATAGTTAATATGAGGAAATCAAGGAGCATATGGAGTGAATGATATAACATATTAAATAACAATATAAATTGAAGATGTTGACTAATATAAGCAATGGAGATAAACTGGTCTTATGAAAGCTGCCGAATATTGTTATTACTTTAGAAAATTTAGGAAGGAGGAGGTTATGAATATACTTGTGATTGGGAATGGGTTTGATCTGGCACATGGGTTGCCTGCGAAGTATGGAGAGCAGGAACAAGTAAAACGGATCTCGTAGAATATGTAAAAGACAAATATCATAACGCAAATATACTGTGTAAATATACAACAAGGCCAATTATATATATTTATACAGATAGAAATCTTGTTGTTGAAAGATTAAAATCTGATGGATACACGCAAGATAAAATATATTTTAGGCTAAAAAGATCTGAGGCCTGTTGGGAAGATTATATATATGTAAATCCTTCTGTTGAATTTGAACTAATAAGTGCATTACGAGGATATAAAAGGGAAATACAATATAAGATTAATCAGTATTCGTATGATAAAAATGTTTTTTTAATGATGAGATTTCGTGATAGTAACAAGGTTACATATACTGTTGCAAATATGGAATTGTATTGTTTGATGAGGCAAAAGAAGGAGTATATTATAATCCCAATGTCGCATACGAGCTTGGAATGATGCAAACTCAAAACAAAAAATGTTTAATTTTGAAACATCAGTCTTTGCCTAATCCACCATTTGATATAGTTAAAGATTTATACCATGTATATATTAATCCTGAATTATTCATGAGCATATAGAACTGCCCAGAATTACCAAACCTTATTCCAGTTCTCTTGAAATCAATTGGGTCATTCTTAAAAATGGGTAGACTATCCCCCTTAAAATCCGACTGCTCCATTTTGAACTGTCAAGGTCCGTTAATAGTTTCTATTCTAACTGTACACTTAAACACTGGATATTTTCCAATGTCCTGTAGAATTCTTTTTTATATGGACAGCTGCTGCACAGTTTGAATGTGATATATCCTGCTGAATGGACTGCTCTCGCAGCAATCTTTATCAGCTTTAATCGAATGGTATCAACCTGTTGCTTTCGCATATTTGCAGGAAGTACCAGCCGTCTGAACCAATTGAATAAGTTGTACGCAAGCATGTGAATCCGCATTCGGTTGGCATTTACTACTTTGGAATGACTGCTGACAGCAGCAAAGTCAAATCCGCTTTTGCCTTCCTTGATAAAGTTTTCCATCCTGCCGCGGCCACAGTAAAATTGAATAATCTGACAGGGCTCCATATCCATGTTCGTAACTATAAAGGTGTACATGTGTGTCAGCCGGCCGTATGGCTTCTCGATTTTGAAAACCACGCGTCTTGGATATTCCCATGAGCCAGCCTGATACATGAATTCACCATAAGTTACCGCATAACTGATCTGGTCTTCTTTGGTTGCTTTGTACAAATCTTCATCTTTATCCGAAGCAAGGGTAATGAGTGAAGAATTCTGTTTTAAGCGGATGGCATAGGAACAGCCATTCATCTCACAGGTTTTATAAAGCTTGGGGGATGAGAATCCGCTGTCGCCGCGGAGATAAGTTTGAATTCCTCTTTCCAAGTATTCCTGAAAGAGGGATTCCATAAATTTATCTGCATCATTGCTGCAGTGAAGTGTTCCGTCACGCAGTTGTGCTTTGAGCAGGTCTCCGGTCAGTCCGTCATAGCACAGTAACGGATGATATCCATGTGCCTGATAATGGAAGTTGAAGCCTTCCCCTTCCTGATTGCCGTAAGCGCCAAACAGAGTGCTGTCCAAGTCCAGAAGCATATGTTCCGGACACTTTATGGAATAGATGATATCCCTGAGACTTTTATCAATATCATCAAACTGCATGAGGGTATCTTCGTTCATACGGTTGAAAAATCTTGATAATGCAGGCTGTGATGCCGGACTTTTCTTTTCAAGAATGGCATTAAAAACCGGATCCAGAGTCAGTTCATCTGCGCAGTCATCTTCAAAATATGCGGAGATGATCTGATAAATCATCTGCATAAGATTTTCGTCATCTTTATGGAAGCGGATCGACTTATCATTGGTTTTAAATTTCTTTTTGATCAGCTTTGCAAAGCCGATCTTTGCAGAGAATTCTTTTATCAGAAGAAGTCCTGCATCGGAGGATAGATCGCCTCCGTTAAAATTTATTTTAATCTGTCTATTGCTTTTTAGTGATAAGGTGTTTAAAATATCCATAAAGAGGCCCTTTCTGCGGTATGTATTTGGATTCGACACCTAAATTTTACCACATATTTGGTCTCTTTTTCTATTCACTTAATAGATGAAATGCAATAAACAGTTAAAATACAGTAACTATGTGGCTTTGAGTCACTTTCACCGTGTATCGGTGAATAATTCAGGGTTAGAATTGTACATTGATAATTTTGATGATTATCCAAAACTCAAAAAAGTTGTTTTAGAATTGGAAGATTTTTTGGCAAAGGATATAAGATCACAGATACCTGCTTGGAAAGAAAAAAATGTTGATTTAGAGGTAGTAATAGGTACGGGTGCATAGGCATAAACGTACAAAGAAAATAGTATATACAACATAGATATTGCATATTGTATCTAAATACAAGAATGTAGTAGGCATAGGCCAGATAAAATACTCGCAGTTCTTCCGTTGTGAAACAGGAATTACGACTATTTCGTGTACACATTTATCGTTTTTCCTCTATAGGTACAATCTGTAAAGTATAGCTCAGTGGTACTAAAATCTTCAAAAGGCTGTCAATCTGGGGAGAATGGACGGAAGATTCCAATCGTGCAATGACAGGCTGCTTGACATTGCAGATTTCAGCTAACTGGGACTGAGTAAGGCCTTTTTCTTCACGTATGTCTACCATTGTGCGGATCAGGTCTTTTTCCAGTTCTATAGCGCTTATGTCTTTCTGGTTTTTAGATAAATCATTTTTTAACTCTTTCCATATGGTCATATTACCAAATTGCTTTCCAAATAATCCTGTAAATTTCTTTTTGCCTGTTCTATTTCACGTTTGGGCGTTTTCTGTGTCTTTTTGAGAAAACGGTGGAGTATGATAAACCTGTTGTCTTTATAATATGCATAAAGAAATCTGTTTCTCAGTGGTCTTAGTTCCCAGATTTCTCCATCCAGATTTCGGAGGCGGTGTGAAAAAGGCTGCTTTGAGGCATGAGAATTATGTGTCCAAAGCAGCTTTCCGTACTTTGGCCTAAATAAGGGCACACAGGTGCAGGCAGAAATTATGGAACCTTATTGTAAATATGCGTATTTTTTTGTATAATTTAGATATGGCGAGAGCGGATTGCAGTGTATCGTCTAATGGTTTTGGTCAATATTAGAAGTACAATCAGCATGAAATTCAATTGTGAGGTGGCAAAATGGCACAGAATACGCCAAAGAGAAAGATAAAGGACAGTGTATTCACTAATCTGTTTCAAGACAAAAAGTACCTGCTGCAGCTGTATAGGGCACTCCATCCAGAGGATTGTGACGTGACGGAAGATGAAATTGCCGACATTACAATCAAGCATGTTCTGACTGATGCCGACTATAATGATCTTGGATTCTCTGTGGGCAACCGCTTAATGGTATTGGTGGAGAGCCAGTCAACATGGACAACGAATATCATTATCCGTGCGTTGATGTATCTGATTCAGACCTATCATGATTATTTTAAGCGTACCAACCAAAACCTATACGGAAGCAAAAAAGTAATGATACCGAAACCTGAATTGTATATGATCTATACGGGTGACAGGAAAAATATTCCAGACAGTATATCACTTTCAAATGAATTTTTTTATGGAGATAGGATTTCTATTGATGCAGAAGTCAAAGTTTTGTATCAGGAAAATGAGAAGGACATTATTGGGCAGTATATAATCTTTTCCAAGGTTTATAATGAACAGAGAAAATTATATGGAAATACGAAGCAGTCAGTAACAGAGACAATCCGTATCTGTAAAAGCAGAAATGTGTTAAAAGAGTATCTCGAAAATAAGGAACAGGAGGTTGTTGATATTATGATGACATTATTTGATGACGAACAGATTCTGAAAGCGTATGTGAAAGATATTAAAGACAACACAGCACAGGAAACGGCACGGGAAACTGAAAGAGAAATGGCAGAAAGAATGATAAAAAAGGGTAAAATGCCGCTGGAGGAAATAGCAGACTATGTTCCAACACTGTCATTAGCAGAATTAAAAGAGATTGAGGCAAAAGTCATGCACTTAGTTTAGATATGGTCAGAGAAAACACAACGACTAAGGGTGGTATTAGATGACGCTGTTTGAAGGTGAACAGATAATGCAAGCCTGTGTAAAGGATGTTGAAGAAACGACAAAAACGGCATAGTCTGCTGAATCCAGAGCATGTAGAAACCGATACGCGTTTTATAAAATATTGGCGTACCAATGGCGTATTTTCGCAGACTAAAGCACCGAAACACCAGTAGAGCCAAAGCGTTCACAGCTGTCAGGGGTGTAGTTGGTGATACTTATTATGTATACCAGATTACCCCTTACGAGCTGTAATATAGAAAAGAGCTGCTGAGTGCCTGCATGAGAAACACTGTCATATCACGGAACAGAAGTCATATAAGCGGCGGAGAACACACACTTTGGCGCAGGAAAGCCTTGGGGGTTGGCTCAAATCATGAAGCTGTTCTCCGGGCAGGCGGCTTCTCTGCATGAGGGAAAAATGAGCCGCGGATATGACTGGAAAATTACTATTATTTTGCTTGACTTTTAGCCTTTGCAAAATATAATAAATATGACAGAATTTATATACATATAAAATGAAAAAGCGGTATGCTTTAGAACAATTCCGGCAGAGCTTTTTGACATGGTCGATGGGGCGGCAGAGCAATTTTCAGGATTGCTTTGTAGGGATTTATATTCGGTTATTTTTGGATTTTAAGAAATAACAAGGTTTTCATCGGCTTTGGAAGGCGGTCTGCCGGATACGAAAGGAGAAAGGTATGAAAAGGACACTTGCATTTTTAATGGCGGCTATGCTGGCCCTGAGTACGGGGCTGATGACGTATGCTACTGAGACCGACGAAAAGCCGACGGTCTCGGGATCCGATATTGCGAGGACGGTTTCGGGATCAGATGCGCTGGCAGCTGCAAGACGCGAGTTGGAGCAAAGGCTGATTGCGGGTAAGACAGGGCAGGTGGATGTATCCATAGGCGCCGCAATGGTACTGAAAAGTCCCGTTGCTTTTTCGGTAGAGCTGAGAGGGCCTCAGAATGAACGTATGACGGGTGAGATTGTCATTGGAGGCGACGGTGCCGAGAAGGCCAGAGCATGCTTTAAAGGCTTGGCGGAAGGCCAGTATATCCTGACAGTGTCGGCGAAAGGGTATGCTACATATTCACAGACAATATCGGTGGAGAAGAGAGCATATTCCGTAAATCTAATGACGGGATTCGTGGAGGGAATCAACTATGTTTCGGGGACAATGCATCCCGGTGTACTGTTGATCGGAGACGTCAACGGTGACGGTATAACCGACGAGGCGGACAGAGCCGCACTGGTGGATGCTGTTGACAGCGGCATGTCCAATGGCGACAACGGTTTAAACACGGATTTAAACGGTGACGGAGTCGTGGATCTTGTAGATTTGGAATACTTTGCAAAAGGTTATTATGTGACCGGAGACACTGTGGCGGGGATCGAAAGATTTATTCCTGCGGATGCCATTGTTCCCTTGCCGGGCGTCAACACGAAAGTGGAAGGTGATTTGACCGGACTGATGGAAAATAGGGAAAGTGTCACTCTGACAGCCCGGAAGGCTGACGGAAGCAGCGTACCCATTTCACCGGATACCCCTGTTTCATTGGATTTCGTTTTTGCGGATGCAGGGGATGTGGTGATGGCAGACGGCATCATTATCGAGACGGGAGAGGATAATCCTGTCAGCAACGGAGTCATAACCATAATCTACACGGATGAGACAGGTAAGGAGCAGGAAAAGGCCGTTCCTATAGACGACGGCGTCCAGTATCTGCTGGTGGATTCCGAGATTAGGGCAGAGAGGGACAGACACGGTAATATCCGGCTCCATCTGGGTTCTCAGATTGCCGTGAAGAAAGTAACGCTGACCATCACGGGAATGAGAAATAATAACGATCTTGCGGTAATCTCCAAAGTGGAATTCGTCAACGGCATGGAGGAGAGGATTCCGGAACCTGAGCTGGATATTCCGCTTAATTTGAGGGCTGAGGCAGGAAGCAGGATTATCAGCCTTTCATGGGATCCCTGTGTTAACATCACAGGATATGAGGTTATGATCAAACAGGGAGATCTTCAGGAGACCGTAATGGTTACCGGAAATGCCCTTGACATTACCTCTTTCGGCGGCAAGGAGCTTGTCAACTATCTGGAATACAGGCTTTGTGTGCAGTCGGTAAACGGTACGTGGCGAAGCGGATACGGCGATGAGGTGACGGCAGTGCCTATACCCAGCGGTAAACCGGATAAGCCGGATAACGTGTCGGCTGTAGGAAGATACAAGAGTATTCTGGTGTCGTGGAAGCAGATGAAGGATACTGTGACTTATAACTTATATTATAAGGAAAGCGGCGCCGAAGAGTACCAGAAGATCGAAGGAATTACGGAAAACAGTTATGTGATTACGGGTCTGAAGGATCTGACAGAGTATACAGTATATGTGACAGGTGTAAATGAGCTTGGTGAGAGCGGGCCGTCCTTGTCCGCAGCTGCCAAGACTACGGATATGAATCCGGCAGTTATGCCCAAATACAACTTGATCAATACGGGCGAAAAGGGACAGATCGGCGCACATATTATCAGCGCAACAATGGGTGCGGCTATGCAGGACAGCCCGCTGGATACACAGAAGGGAACCGCATGGGGAACCATTGACAAAGATCCCAAATCCTATTATTTTGCCAATACATGGGATGTAGGAGGATTCAATCCTATGGGTGCAAACCATGGATTGACTTATGAATTCGATCAGGTATATAAGTTGGATACCATTGCTTTCCATGATATAACATCTCAGGATACAGGGTATTTCTATGTAAAAGTGAGATATTGGGATGAAAACGGGACACAGACGGATGTTTCGGGCGTTTCCCTGCAGAGAAAGACGGATGCGGACGGCAGAATATACTATGTAATAAAGCTGCCTCAGGCTGTGGATGCCAAGAAGATTCAATTTGGCCTTGCGCGGTATTCCGCATCGGGAACCATTTCGGTTTCGGAAGTATACTTCTACTACTATGATACCTTGATGGACGAAATTATGTCCTTATATGAGGATGACCTTCACACGGTGCTGAAACCGGAGGTGACGCAGGAGACCATAGATGCTCTGCGTGTCAGAATCAATACCATAGATCCGGTGAGCGGCGAGTACCATCCCGACCGTGAGCTTCTGGAGCGTGAGCTGCAGACGGCGGAAGCGATTTTGAATGATATGAACCTTGGGGCTTCCGTGAGAATCCATAACGGCATTACCACCAAAGATGTGGGAAGGGGCTTCGGCGGACTGAACGCATGGCAGCCTCTGGGAGTGACTGCGGGCGCTCAGGAAGAAATTATGGTCTATGTAGGCCACAATACCAGAAAGACGGGTGAAAGCACAAATCTTCAACTGGTAGCAACCCAATACCATTCGGAGGCCGCAGGAGTGGCTACCGTAGTGGCTACTTTGAAAGTAGGAGCAAATAAGATCAGCGTACCTAAAATAGGAAGCACTACCGGCATAGAATCCGGCGGAGCATTGTACGTGCAATATACAGGAAACAATCCCAATGACCAGTATGCTGTCCGTGTCAGCGGCGGAGTACAGGTTCCTATATTGGATTTGTATCAGGTGACGGATGAGAGTGAGCGGCTGGCAAGGGCGACAGCATACGTGGAACAGTTGGAGTCCTATGTGAGTCAAATGGAAGCAGTACACGGAGAGGTACACGAAAATTCACAGAACAGTCAGGTGAAGTATGCCTACAGCCAGACCGATTGTATTCTGGGAGCATCCGATATTCTGCTGGATACCATGATGGTATCACTGCCGGCAAAACAGATACTGGCCGGCGCGGGAAGCGGTAGTGCGGAGCAGAAGGCACAGACGATTCTGAACTCCATGAAAGCCATGGAGGATATGATGTATCTGTTCTACCAGCACAAAGGATTGAATAACAGTGCACCGGATGCTATAAATCAGATTCCTAAGGGACATCTGAATATCAGATACCAGAGAATGTTCTCAGGGGCATTTATGTATGCTTCGGGCAACCATATCGGTATTGAATGGGGTTCCGCTCCCGGTATGATGAGTGCGGTGCCTGTGACTGCGGACAGTGAAGGCAGATATGTAAGCGGTAATTACTTCGGATGGGGTATTGCCCATGAAATCGGTCATTGTATCAATCAGGGCACCTATGCCGTAGCCGAGATTACGAACAATTATTTTGCCGTATTGGCTCAGGCAAAGGATACCAACGGAAGTGTGCGTTTCCAATACGAGAATGTTTACAAGAAGGTAACTTCAAACACGAAAGGAAAAGCCTCCAATGTATTTACCCAGCTGGGCATGTACTGGCAGCTCCATCTGGCGTATGACAGAGGATATAATTTCAAGACTTATGCGGATTATACGGAGCAGCTGAATAATCTGTTCTTTGCAAGAGTGGACACCTATGCGAGAAATGTGTCTGCAGCGCCTGCTCCGGGCGGTATAGCGCTTGCCCTTGCGGGAGATAAGGATCAGGATTTAATGCGTCTGTCCTGCGCGGCGGCAGAGAAAAATATTTTGGAATTCTTTGAACGCTGGGGAATGACTCCCGATGAGGAGACACGCAATTATGCAAATCAGTTCCCTGTGGAGACAAGAGCTATCTACTATGCGAATGACGATGCAAGAGTATACAGCCTTCAGGGAGGGGCAAGTTCCTTAAATGATACGGTTCAGGCCGTAGGTGACAACACAATGGCAGCCGTTCAGGCGGGGAGACCCAATCAGGTGGATATTGCCCTTAGCTCCAAGGGAATACCGGCGGAGGATGTGCTGGGTTATGAAATCGTAAGATGTACTATTTCCGGCGGGAAGACGGAGAAAGAAACGGTGGGCTTTGCCACAGGAAACTCCTTCAGTGAGACGGTTGTGATTAATAACAGAGTAGTCTGGTATGAAATTACGGTCATTGACAAATATCTGAACCGTTCCGCAGTAAAGACTTTGTCTCCCATCAAGATCGGGGATGACGGAAGCTTGGATAAGTCTTTCTGGACGATTAGTACGCAGAATCTGACGGCATTGGATCAGGTTCAGGGAGAAGGAAACGACAATTCGCCTTGTGAGCCTGAGGCGGAGGATCCGGCAGCAAAGATGATTGACAATAACACGGACACCGTTTATACGGCATCCGCAAGCGGTAACGCGGAAATTGTCATGGAATTTAATAAAACCCTTACGGTAACGGGACTGAAATACACCGGCATCACCGGAATATCCGGCAGCAGTTATGAAGTACAGGTTCGCTCCGGCGGTGCATGGATTAAGGCGGCGGAGGGAAGCTTGGCCGCTTCCGGAACCGTACATTTCTCCAACGAAGCACAGGAGTATGTGAGCACCTATTCGGCGGATGCCGTGAAGCTCATCCTGAAAACTTCCGGCGGCAGTCAGGTATCCGTGGCGGAGCTGGATGTACTCGGCGTGACGGGAGACAATGTGGAATTCAGACGGACGGACGACAACACAGTGGTAATCGGACGACTGAGCGGAGATTATACGTACGGCGATAAAGCTACCGACGTAATTCCGGCAGGCTCCATAGTCTTCAGCGGTTCTTATAAAGGAAATCCGGCATACAATGTGCTGATATTATATGACCAGAGCGGCAATATTGTAGGCGGTACAAACGGAGCCGGAGAGCTGATAGCACAGCAGATTCTGCTTGCGGAAGTGCCGGAAGAAGGCGATATCAAAAATGTCTGGAACGGTACATGGATTTATTGGATTGAGCCCGGACAGCAGGTAGATTTGTCCGGAATCACAAAAGTGCGGGCGGAGCTTTACCGCGTCAACAATGCCTTGACAAATGAGGGGCAGCGGCTTGTAAGCGATTCACTGTATGAGACAATGCCGGCCGTACTGCCCGAAATAGAACTTGGTAAATAAAAAATAATTTTCAACGGCGCTTTGTGGCGGTACAATGTCTGTCAAAAAGTCGTATATACAAAGAAGGTTGTTAAGACATCCTCTTGGGGGATACTTTCCTGAGGGGTGTCTGCACACCCTCTTTAACAGAGTAGAAATGGTGATTAATATGAGAAAATACTTATGTAATATATTGATTGCATTATTCTTGTTTACCGCATTGCCTTCTATGCGTGTCTTGGCGGCAGGCAGAGACGGATTCCGGCTGGATGACGGGGGAACGGTTACCGTTGTGTCCCAACATGCGGCAAAAGAAGAGGTTTCTTCTTTAGGCTTCAGTTTGTTGGTGGAATCGGATAATGCGGATAAGGTTGAATTTCAGTTTGAGGAGAGCAATGCGGAAATACTGGAATTTCGATATGACGAAAATGCAAAAAAGTTAAATATTTATGTGGCGGGTACGGAAGCGTTGTTCGCGGAAGGCACGGATTCTTTGACCATCGGGAGAATCATTGTTCAGGATGAAAACGGCGGAGAGGCATCGGCCAAAGTCAGTGTCGTGGAAGATTCTCTGCAGTATGTGTATGGTGCGGAGCTAAAGACCATGCAGGAACTTGATCTTCCGGAGGCAGTGCAGCTCGGCCCTGTAAGGGGCGATTCTCCGAATGACAACGATGATGATGACGAAGCTGATGACGACGATGACAATTATGATGTTCCTGCAGCTCCTGCTGTAACACCCGCTCCCACGGCTTCACCTGTGCGGACACCGAGACCCACTGCAAGGCCGGTTGCTACGACAGCTCCCACACGCTCACCAAGCGTAGGGGACTCTCTTCAAGCATCTAACAGCACTCCGAAGCCTTCACCGAGCAGCAGTCCGGAAAGTACGGCCACGCCTGCCGTGGAAGAAAGCGTACCCAGCAGTACGCCGTCACCAAGCGGTGGAAATACCGATCAGTCAAGTAATGAAAACAAGGAATCAAAGGGCATTGACATTGTCTTTGTGATTGCCATCGCTGCCATTGTAATATTTGTCATTGTTGCAGTGATAGCATTTGTAGTGCTGAAGAAGCTGCCCAAGAAACCGAAAGAATAAGTGCAAGCTATCTGGCATAAAAGAGAACTGCTTTGGAGTAAAATCCAAGGCAGTTTTTGTGTTGTGTTAAATTGCAAAGCAGCGGTTTCGGGCACGGCTGTCCAAGCAATGTTACTGTTCACTCGCTGTCGCCGCGAGGCGTTTTCACGCGTTTTTTGCGTGACAAACCCGAGGACAACCTGCGCGAAACCGCTGTTTTGCGGTTTCTGTGCATGTGTTACTGGTCACGGAGTGAACAGTAACCAAGCAATTATTCTAATCGCTCTAAAATGCTTCTTTGTGTGGAAATCTGCAAGAAATTAGAGTATAATTTGATCATTGGGAGTGGATAGAGGATAATATTCATGAATGAGAACCGTTTGTATATCGGACAGGAGTAGTCGGCAGTGCAAAGAAATTCAAGTCATTATCCGGTATAATGAGACATTTGGAATACTGTGAAAAGAACATTTCACAATCCGGATTTGAGTGCCCGCGTAGCGGCATCACGGAGGCTGTTGTGAAAAAGAGTGACAAGAGAGCTGCGGAAAAGAAGCGGGAGGGAAAAGTATATCATGGAATATAATTTTGACAAAGTGACAGACAGAAGAGGCAGGAACTGCCTAAAATATGATTTTGCGGCGGAGCGGGGGAAGCCGGAGGGGCTGTTGCCCCTCTGGGTAGCGGATATGGATTTTCCTGCGGCAGAGGAAATTAAACAGGCTCTTCGGGAAACGGTGGAGCATGGAATTTACGGTTACAGTGAGGTGAAGCAGCCTTATTTTCAGGCTGTACGGGACTGGATGAAAAACAGTCATGGATGGGATGTAAAAGAAGAATGGATGGTAAAGACTCCCGGCATCGTCTATGCCATTGCAGCTTCCGTCAGGGCATTCACAAAAGAAGGCGAAGGGGTGATGATCCAGAATCCGGGCTATTATCCCTTTGGCCAAGTGGTGAGGGATAACGGCAGAGTGCTGGCGGACAATACCTTACGGGAAGAGAACGGCAGATATACTATGGATTACGAGGATATGGAAGAGCAGATTGTGAAATCCAATGTGAAACTGTTTCTTCTCTGCAGCCCTCACAATCCCGTGGGGAGAGTGTGGACGGAGGAAGAGCTTCGCAGGCTGGGAGAAATCTGCTTGAAACATGGTGTGCTCATTGTAAGCGATGAAATTCATCATGATTTCGTGTTCCCCGGATATAAGCATCATGTACTTGCCGCTTTGGATGAGAGATTCCGGGAGATTACCGTGACCTGCACGGCACCCAGCAAGACCTTTAATATTGCAGGGCTTCAGGTTTCCAATATTTTCATTTCCGACCGGAAGATGCGGGAAGCTTTTCAGAAAGAAATTGATAAGACGGGCTATAGCCAGCTGAATCAGATGGGGCTTGCGGCGTGTGAAGCCGCATACAGATACGGCAGAGACTGGCTGGATCAGCTCCTTGTGTATCTAAAAGGTAATCTGGACTTTGCCCGTGATTTTATCCACAGGGAAATGCCCGGAGTAAAGCTGGTGGAGCCGGAGGGGACTTTTCTGCTTTGGCTGGACTGTAGGGAACTACATATCAGTGATGACGATCTGGACAGAATGTTGACGGAGAAGGCAAAGCTTTGGCTGGACGGAGGCCGGATGTTCGGTCCTTGCGGTGCGGGATACCAGCGGATTAATATGGCCTGTCCCAGAGTGACGTTGGAAAAGGCACTGGTTCGGTTTGCGGAAGCCGTGAGGACATTGGAAATTTAAAGTACGGGCAGGTTCACAGCAAAACCCTCATGCAACCGGCTGTACCACTATGCATGAAAGCCGATTACTCCGCACGTCGTGCTTCCGCAATCGCCGCCTGAGGGAAAAAATATAAGCTTTGCCAAAAAAAATATGCATATTTTTCCAGTCTTGTCCATATACTGTTAAAAACGATTGGGATACCGATCTTGTGAAGGAGGCAGTCATGGCAAGAGGACAGCGAAAGACAATAGAAGAAAAGATTCAGGCAAAGCAGGAATTAATCGAAGCTTTGATGACCAGAATGGAATCCGAGAAGCGTGAGCTGGAGGAGCTGTATCAGGCAAAGCGACAGAAGGAACTGGAGGCAGTGGGCGACCTGATCTCCGATGCGGGTCTGGAACCCGATGAGGTGGAAGAAGCTTTGAGGATGTATCTGGAGAGCCGGGCAGAAGAGGCATCATAAGAACATTTTGAAAATAGCATAAGAATACCGCAAAGAAACCGGATGGGCAGCACCATCCGGTTTTTCTTAAATTCTATAATATTATGATGAAATATATTTTTCGAATTTTGGATTTGTGGTAAAATATACTCAAGAATCCAGCCGCTGCGCGTCTGCCGCGCTTCGCGCTGAAAGATTCTTTCGTTACCATATCAGGTAATATCCTACATTAGCATAAGGAGAAGAGACAAATGTTGTATATAAAGTCAAAAGAAATGTTGACGGAAAATGATTTTCGGAATCCGGTTTCCTGTTACCGGGGGGCGCCATTCTGGTCATGGAACTGCCAGATCACCGAAGAAATGATTGACGAACAGATAGAATACTTTAAAGAGATGGGAATGGGAGGATTTCATATCCATGTCAGGGTAGGTTTGAAAAACCGGTATCTGGGGGACAAGTTCATGGAACTTGTACGGTATTGTGACCGGAAAGCCAAGGAAGCCGGCCTCCTGTGCTGGCTCTACGATGAAGACAGATATGCATCAGGCATTGCCGGAGGGGAGGTCACAAAAACAATTGAATATAGGGCCAGAAGCCTGCAGCTGACAACTCGTAAGAGGGATGACATTACGGATTCCGAAGAAGATTTTATAGAAAAAATAAGAAAAAATGAAAAGACGGCAGGCTGTCTGCTGAAAATTTATGATGTGGTTGTTGGGGAAGGATGCCTGAAAGCGTTCCGGATGTTTGAACCTGCGGAGCCGCCGGAGAATGTATGCGGAAAAATTTGGTATTTATATGAAACATTGGAAGAGGAAACGCCATGGTGCAACAATCAAACTTATGCCGATACGTTAAATGAGGATGCCGTCAGGGATTTTGTAGCAAAAACCCATGAAAAGTATGCGGCTGCGCTTCAAGAAGAATTTGGAAAATCTATTCCTGCAATTTTTACGGATGAGCCGCATATTACGGGAATGTCATTATCAGGACATGCAATAGCAAAAGAATGCATCGGCCTGCCCTTTACGGAGAAGCTGCCTGAGCTGTACGAGCAGAAATGCGGGCTGGATTTCTTTTTGGCTGTTCCGGATATGGTCTGGAACAGGGAAAGCAGGGAAATATCGAGGCAGAGATATTATCTGTATGAGACATGTGCGGAACAGTTTGCGTCTGCTTATTGCGGGACAATCGGAAAATGGTGCCGTGAGCATGGCATTCTGTCCACAGGGCACATTCTCGGCGAAGAAAGTCTGGCAGGTCAGGCGGGGACGGTTGGGGAGGCTATGAGATGTTACCGCGAATTCCAACTGCCGGGCATAGACAATCTGTGCGATTTCAGGGAATTTATTTCGGCAAAGCAGGCATCCAGCGCAGCGCACCAGCAAGGAAGGGAAGGGGTGCTGAGTGAATTGTATGGCGTGACGCAATGGGATTTTGGCTTTGAGGGATATAAGCTGGCAGGAGACTGGCAGGCGGCATTGGGAATTACAACGAGAGTCCCGCATCTGGCATGGGCGTCCATGGCGGGGGAGGCCAAAAGGGATTATCCGGCAGCCATCGGCTGGCAGTCACCCTGGTATAGGGATTTCCGCTATATTGAGGATCACTTTGCCCGCGTAAATTACTGCCTTACCAGAGGGGAGCCAATGGTACGTGTTGGGATCATACATCCTATTGAAACAATGTGGCTGTATCAAGGGGCAGCGGAACCGTTTCTGGGAAGGAGGGAGCAGCTGGAAGCGGATTTCGGAAATATTACGGAATGGCTCCTGACAAATGGCATTGATTTTGACTATATTGCAGAGTCGGCTCTGGAGGAATGGGATTCGGAGAGTGCTTTTGGTACTGATAATGGAAATGCTTTTTTGTGCGGCAGGATGAAATATAATGTAGTTTTGGTGCCGGACTGCCTGAATCTCAGACGCAACACGTTTGAAAAATTATTCCGATTCTTGGAGAACGGCGGAAAAGTGTTTTTGTGCGGAACAAAACCAAAGTATACGGATTGTGCCGAGGAAGCACGGATGAAAACTTTTACAGACCGATGTCAGTGGATTCCGGTGGAGAAAAGCGCATTGCTGCAAGCGCTGGAGTCGTGGAGAGAGGTTGATGTAAAAGGGGAGGACGGAAGCAGGAAAGAGTTTTATCTGCACCGGTTTCGTCAGGAGGGGGATGCCAGATGGTTTTTTCTGGCACAGGCCTACAGCGGGCTGCAGGCAAGACAGAAAGGAATCTGGGAGAGGAGGCCGCTGCATGCGCCGGAACGGATTGAAATTTCTTTCAAAGGCTTTTGGCTGGCGGAAAAATATGATACCTTGACAGGGGAAAGAGAAAAGCTGGATACCAGATACGAAGGAGAGCATACCCTGTTGCGGTATTCCCTGTATGGGGATGACAGTCTTTTGCTGCATCTGGAACCCGCGATGGATGCGCTGAAAGGCCAAAGTGCGGCGGAAAATGCAAATGAGTCCGGCACACGGCGGCACAATACTGCCGATGCAGAGATTATCCAAGAGTATAGAATCGGGGAGCCTGCGGAATACAACACGGATGAACCTAATGTGCTGCTGTTGGATAAATTCCAATATGCATTGGGCGATGAGGATTACTTCGATGAATGTGAACTGCTGAAGGCCGACAATTATCTGCGTAAGCGGTTGGGCTATCCTCTGCGGATGGAACAGGTAGAGCAGCCCTATGTAAGAAAGCTTCCTGACATCAGGGAGCATTCGGTTAGGTTAAGGACGGTAATTCATTCTCGGATTGCGGCAAGCGGCTGCTTTCTTGCTTTGGAAGAACCGGAGTATTACCGAGGGACATTGAACGGAGAGGAGATCTCCATGGAGCCTGTGGGACATTACGTGGATAAGGCACTCCGGACGATTGCCTTGCCGAAACTGCGGGAGGGGGAAAACGAACTGGTTTTACACCTGCGGTATGGTAATGCAAGTAATCTGGAATGGATGTATCTTCTTGGGGATTTTGGGGTGCGGTTGTCGGGGGCTTATAAAGAATTGATACGGAAACCGTGCCGGCTGTATTGGGGGGATTATACCAGACAGGGCTATCCGTTCTATACGGGCAACATGGTGTATTCTTTTGAAATATATTGTGAAAAAAAGGCGGACTGGAGTATACAGATACCATATTATGCAGGGGCTGCGGTGAAGATATCCTTAGACGGGGAATCTGAGAAGATGGCGGCATTGCTTCCTTATCAAGGCATTTTTGAACAGCTGGAAAAAGGGAACCATAAGATTAGCATTACCTGTCTGGGACACAGATATAATGGCTTTGGCCAGCTGCACATGATCGGGGATGATCTGGTTTGGATGGGGCCGGATTCTTGGAGGACGGAGAGCGAATCGTGGACGGAGGAATATCAGGTCAAGCCTATGGGAGTATTAAGCGCACCTATTGTCAGGGAACTGAATAATTGACTGCAGCCATATTCATGGTTCATGGTTTTTATGCCATGAGAAAGGACAGAAATGGGAAAATATCAGTTTAAGGTAGATTTGAAAGGAATTATTCGTCTTTTGAGCGACAATTTGTATTCCAGCGAGCAGGTGTTTTTAAGGGAGCTTTTACAGAATTCCGCAGATGCCATTTTGGCAAGGAAAAAAGCGGATAAAACCTTTCAGGAGGGAAAAATTACGGTAACTTACCGGAAGGAACAGGAGGGTGCACTGCTTACTTTCCAAGACAACGGAATCGGGCTGGATGAGGAGGAAATCCATACCTTTCTCTCGGTAATCGGACAATCCTCAAAACGGGGAGAGGAAACCAGAGGCAGTTATATCGGCCAATTTGGCATCGGACTGCTTTCCTGCTTTCTGGTGGCCGGAGAAATCAAGGTGATTACCCGCTCCGTCCGGGAGGAAAAGGGTTATCAGTGGGTGGGGAAAAATGACGGTTCCTACGCCGTTACGACTCTGAGGAAGACTGTGGATGCAGGAACACAGGTACAGCTCCTTCTGAAAGGCAGCAAGTATGAAACGTTTACCGAGCAGGAAATTATAAGATGTTTGTCGGAATACGGCTTTTTGCTGACCATACCGATTACCTTTGACGGAGAGGAAGAACAGCGCATTATTAACGGCAATTTTATTCCGTGGAGGCAGAGCTTTTGCATGTCGGAAGATATGCTGACATTCGGGGAGCAGCTTTTCGGGGAAAAGTTTTTTGACGTGGTTCCTTTGACGGGGGATGGGATAAAGGGCTATGCGTATATTTCTACAAGGCAGACCAGTGTCAATATAGCGAATCGTCATAAAATTTTTTTGAAGAATATGTTTGTGACGGAGGACGGCAAGGATATTATTCCCAAGTGGGCCTTTTTCACAAGGTGCATTATTGATGCGGACGACCTGACTCCAAATGCTTCCAGAGAAGGCTTTACACGGGATGAGAAATTGATGAAGGTGAGAAACTGGATAGAAAAATGTATTTTTGACTATTTTGTTTCTCTGTCCCAGTATAATGTCAGAATGTTGAAATCTTTGCTGCGCGTACATAATGTTGCCATCAAATCGCTGGCGGTGGAAAACGAACAGATTTTCAAACTGTTTTTCCCGTTTTTGACTTTTCCCACTAACGGCGGGGTACTGACAGGCTTTCAGCTTGTGGAGGCTTCGAAAAAGCATCCGGTTTTCTATTGCGTGGATGTGGATGACTTCAGGCGCATATGCCCGCTTCTGGAGGGAACGGAAAGCCTGCTGGTAAACGGAGGATACATTTATGATGCCAATATATTACAGAAGCTGCAAAAGTATTATAAGAATGTGAGAATAGAAGTATTTACGGAAAGCTCTTATGACACACTGCTGGAAGCTCCCTCAAAGGAGTTGGCGGCCGGTCTGGCAGTCTTTTTGGAGAGAGCGCAGGAAACACTGGGAACGCTGCGCTGTCAAGTCTTATTGAAAAAATTTTCTCCGGCGGAGCTTCAGGCATTGTATATTCCGGAGAGCGATGCGCTTTTGGATGAAACCATGGATGAGGGGAGCTTTTCCGGATTTTTCGAAAGCTTTGATTTTGGGGAGGAGATTCAGGGAGATACGGATAAACTCTACTTGAACGGCAGCAATCGTTTTATTAAGAGCCTGAGACAGGTGGAAGACGGACGGTTGACCGCCGCCCTTGCCAAGGTTATCTATTCGCAGGCGCTTTTGGCAGGGCATTACACGCTAAACGCGGAACAGTCCCGGATAATGAACGAGGGGCTGCAGGAGCTTATGGAATATGCTTTGCGCAAGGGGATTTAAGGGGAAAAGCTTTTTGCAACGGAGCGAAAAAACGGAAACGAATCCAACGATAACGATGCAGACGGAAATTCATTCTGCGTCCTTTGGTTGAAAATGAATGATGCAGCACACTGGATTAGGAGAGTTTCGGGATCGAATGAAGAGAGGGCGGATTGTATGGGAACAAGTATGTTTGATAGAATAAAGCTTGCTGAGATCAGTAACAGTGATCTGGCCAATGCGGTGAGAAAAGCGAAGCAGTTGACATCCGGCAGTTATTCGGACTATGAGAGGAATGAAAAAACGCTGTCCCGGCTGCTTTCAAAGATTATGGAGCTGAGCCGGAAGGAGGGGGAGTGGTATCTTTATTTCAATGCCCTTTACTTTCGGTTTTATCTGGCATACCGTGCCGATGACGATAAAGCTATTATTAAGTATGCGGAGGTATATTATAGGGACAGTGCATTATACATGGACAAGGAACTGCCAAATTATCCGAACACGGATATGGCAAGATTCAATGCTTGGATTTGCGGGTATATATTGGGCGTTTATGAAAATTACAGTGAGATTGACGATGCCAAGATGGACAGTTTTATGAAGCGGTATGAGGAAGTGGTATTAAAGTATGGTCAGACTTATTCGTTTTATCAGGATGAGATGGAGTTGGCGGCTTTATACAGGGATGAGGCTATGATGGAGCATGGCAGGAAAAACTTCGAGAAGTATGAGAATGAGATAGAAAGCTGCTATATCTGCGGCCATATTCAGTATTTTACATATTATATTATGAAAGACAAACTGGAGAAAGCGGAAGAGCTGCTGCTGGATTATATCAACCGGAACATACCAAAGAAACATTTGTGGTGCTACAAATACTGTGAAAGAGCAGAGACGCAGAGTCTTTATGCCCAGATACTCCGGGATGCCAGAAAATTGGGAAAGCCTGATATATTCCGCTATTTTTATGAAAAATATTGGCTTTCACAGCCCGGAGACTGTCAGAGAGGGACGAAGGAGGATTGGTACTATAATTTATCCATATATCTCTCTGCCATTGCCGGAAATTTTGACGCGTTGGAAGCGGATTGCGCAGAGGCACAGGAAGACATTGACAATATGTCAACCTATTCTACCGTCAGCAGGATTAATACAGGATTGGAATGGTACTGTTATTTTGTGCTGTTGGATAAAAGCGGCTGCCGTGAAGTCCATATCCGACTGCCGGAATCGGACGGGGAACAGGAGCAGGGCGGAAGCTGTGCATCCCTTGCCGTCAGCCGTTATATGGAACGCATAGCGGACGAGAACGGAAGGAAGTTCTCACAGGCAAGAGCAAAGTATGACTATACGTTTACCAAAGAAGCTTTCTTACAATGTGCCGGGCTGGCGGAGGAGGAACCGCAAGCAAAATAAACAAAAAGAGGACATGCGGAACGAGGTGTTCCGTATGTCCCTTTTAAATGATATTTCCAAATACGGCTCTTCTATTTCATTGCACTCTGAGCCGTGGACAGCATCAGCTTAATGCGGTTCAGCTGGTTTACCTCGCTGGCTCCGGGATCGTAGTCGATGGCCACGATATTGGATTCCGGATATGCTTTCCTCAAGGCTTTGATTACACCCTTTCCTACCACATGGTTGGGCAGGCAGCCGAAGGGCTGTGTGCAGACGATGTTGGGCACGTTATCATGTATCAGCTCCACCATCTCACCGGTGAGGAACCAGCCTTCGCCGGTCTGGTTGCCGATGGATACAATGGGTTCCGCGAACTTTACGATTTCCCGGATCGGAGTGGGGGGCGTAAAATGTCTGCTGGCCTTAAATTCTTTTACGGCGGTGCCTCTTAAAAGGTGCTCGATGGCCCAGATTCCCAGAGAGGAAAGTCTTGCGGCCTTTTTGCTGGTGCCTAAATATTCGGCTTTATAAATCTGATTGTAGAAGCAGTACAGCATAAAGTCGATGAGATCCGGCACTACTGCTTCCGCGCCTTCCGCCTCCAGCAGCTCTACCAAATGATTGTTGCCGGCAGGAGAGAATTTTACCAATATCTCACCTACCACACCCACTCTGGGTTTTCTGATATCGTTCAGCTCTATTTGGTCAAAGTCCCGTATGATTTTCCGGCACAGCTTCTTAAATTTCCCGAAACGAATGTGCTTTGCGGACACAAACTCCCGAACCGTTTTCAGCCATTTTTGGTGCATGGCGTCTACGCTGCCGGCTGCCTTTTCGTAAGGGCGCATACGATAGACACAGCGCATAAAGATATCGCCGAACTCCGCAGCCACGGCGGCGCGTATCAGCAGATCCGCATTTAAATGGAAGCCCGGATTGCTTTCGATACCGGCCAGATTCAGCGAGATCACGGGTATCTGCGCCATATCAGCCTTTTGCAGGGCGCGGCGGATAAAGCCTACATAATTGGTGGCACGGCACCCGCCTCCCGTCTGGGTCATAATTATGGCGGTTTTGTTTAAATCATATTTTCCGGAGAGTAAAGCTTCCATAATCTGTCCCACCACCAGTAAGGAAGGGTAGCAGGCATCGTTGTTTACATATTTTAATCCCATATCCACGGAATGCTTATTGTCATTATCCAGCACTACGAAATGATAGCCGCAGGCATTGAAGGCAGGTTCCATGATTTCAAAATGGATGGGTGACATCTGGGGGCAGATAATGGTGTAGTCCTTGCGCATTTCTTCCGTAAATGCGACTTTTTCAATGGCGGAAGACTGCAAGGTGCGCTGTTTATGCATTTTTTCCCGGACCTTAATGGCGGACAGCAGAGAGCGCACGCGTATTCTGGCCGCTCCCAGATTATTAACCTCATCAATTTTTAAACAAGTATAAATTTTATCGGATCCGGACAAAATATCATTGACCTGATCGGTGGTAACGGCGTCCAGCCCGCATCCGAAGGAATTCAGCTGGATCAGATCCAAATTGTCTACCGTCTTCACATAGCTTGCGGCAGCGTAGAGACGGGAGTGGTACATCCACTGGTCGGATACGATCAAGGGTCTTTCAGGGTGTCCCAAATGGGAGACGGAATCCTCCGTCAGCACGGCCATATCGAAGGAAGTAATGAGCTCGGGGATACCATGGTTGATTTCCGGATCCACATGGTAGGGGCGGCCGGCGAGGACAATGCCCCGTTTTCCCGTTTTCTTTAAATAGGCCAGCACTTCCTCGCCCTTTTTCTGCATATCTCTGCGTGCGTTGTCAAGCTCCGCCCAACCCGCTGAGACGGCATCCTTCACTTCATTGGCGGGAAGCTCCGTAAATTCCCGTAATAAGGCGTCGGTGACGGTGTGGATATCCCGGAAGGACATAAAAGGATTGCGCAGCAGCATCTGCCCGTCGGTGATTGCCTCCACGTTATTTTTAATATTTTCGGAATAGGAAGTGACAATGGGGCAGTTATAATGGTTGTTGGCGCCTTCCACCTCGTCCCTCTCATAAAACAGGGCGGGATAAAAGATAAGGTCCACCCCTTGGTTGATGAGCCATGACACATGACCGTGAGCCAGTTTCGCAGGATAACACTCGGATTCACTGGGAATGGACTCAATGCCCAGCTCATAAATCTTGCGGTTGGAGCTGGGGGAAAGGATAACCCGGTAGCCCAGCTTGGTAAAAAAGGTATGCCAGAAGGGATAATTCTCATACATATTCAGCACTCTGGGAATCCCCACGGTGCCTCTGGGCGCCTGATCGGCTTCCAGAGACGGATAGGAGAAGAGTCTCTTTAATTTGTATTCGAATAAATTGGGCACATTGTTTGCGTTTTTCTGGCCGCCGATGCCCCTTTCACAGCGGTTTCCGGAGATGAAGGTACGGCCTCCGGAGAATTTGTTCACGGTAAGACGGCAGCTGTTGGTACAGCCTCTGCACTTGGACATACTGGTTTCATATTTTAAGTCGCAAAGCTTCCGGTAGGAGAGCATGGAAGTCTTGTAGCCTGCTTCATAGCGTTCTCTTGCAATCAGCGCGGCGCCGAAGGCACCCATAATGCCTGCGATATCCGGCCGGACGGCTTCACAATCCGCAATTTTTTCAAAGCTTCTGAGAACGGCATCATTGTAAAAGGTGCCGCCCTGTACTACGATATTTCTGCCGAGCTCGGAAGCGTCGGAGACCTTGATGACTTTAAACAAGGCATTTTTAATTACGGAGTAGGCAAGTCCCGCAGAGATATCCGCAACACTGGCGCCCTCCTTCTGAGCCTGTTTCACCTTGGAATTCATAAATACGGTACAGCGGGTGCCAAGGTCGATGGGATGTTCCGCAAAGAGCGCCGCCTGTGCAAAATCTTCCACACTGTAATTTAAGGACTTGGCAAAGGTTTCGATAAAGGAGCCGCAGCCGGAAGAACATGCCTCATTTAACTGTACGCTGTCCACGGTACGGTTTTTGATTTTGATGCATTTCATATCCTGTCCGCCGATATCCAGAATACAGTCCACTTCCGGATTGAAGAAAGCGGCGGCATAATAATGAGCCACTGTCTCCACCTCGCCGTCATCCAATAGGAAAGCGGCTTTCATCAGAGCTTCCCCATAGCCCGTGGAGCAGGAGCGCACAATGTGTACGTCCTCGGGCAGCCGTTCATAGATTTCTTTTAACGAACGGATGGCGGTTTTTAAGGGACTGCCGTCATTGCCGCTGTAAAAGGAATAGAGCAGGGAACCGTCCTCGCCTACCAAGGCAATCTTGGTAGTGGTGGATCCCGCATCAATACCCAGAAAAGCATTGCCCTTGTATTCCGAGAGGGAAAAAGTGCCCACATGGTGTCTGCCGTGGCGCTGCCGGAAGGTATCGTAGGCGGCTTTGTCCGTAAACAGCGGCTCCATGCGCTCCACTTCAAATTCCATTTTAATATCGGAGGAAAGCTTTTTTACCATTTCCTCCATGGTGTAAGTGATGTCTTCCTTTGCGTTCAGAGCGGAACCGATAGCCGCAAAGAGATGGGAGTTATCGGTGTCGATAATATGCTCTTTGTCCAGCTTCAAGGTTCGGATGAAAGCCTCCTTCAGCTCGGATAAAAAGTGCAAAGGACCTCCTAAAAAGGCTACGTGGCCCCGGATGGGCTTGCCGCAGGCCAGCCCGGAGATGGTCTGATTGACCACAGCCTGAAAAATGGATGCGGACAAATCCTCTTTGGTGGCGCCCTCGTTGATCAGAGGCTGGATATCCGTCTTTGCGAACACACCGCACCGGGCGGCAATGGCATAGAGGGATTGATAACTTTTGGCATATTCGTTCAGACCGGAGGCATCCGTCTGCAGCAAGGATGCCATTTGGTCGATAAAGGAGCCCGTACCGCCGGCACAGATTCCGTTCATTCTTTGCTCTACGTTGCCGCCTTCAAAATAAATGATTTTGGCATCCTCGCCCCCCAGTTCTATGGCCACATCGGTTTTGGGTGCCAATTCCTTTAAAGAAGAGGCTACGGCGATGACTTCCTGAGTGAAGGGCACGCCCAAATGGTTGGCCAATGTGAGTCCGCCGGATCCGGTAATCATAGGGTGTAAGGACAGACTGCCCAGCTCCCTGTAAGCTTTATATAGCAGAGAGGAAAGGGTTTCCCGTATGTTGGCATAGTGCCTTTCATAGTCGGAAAACAGGATATTATGATCCTCGTCCAGAATTGCGACTTTTACGGTGGTGGATCCGATATCAATACCGAGAGCCGCAGTTTTGTTTATGTTTTCCATGAAAATCTTCCTTCCTAAATTATTTGTGCAAATATTTGTGTAAAGTTTGACATACTCTGACATTATAGTACACATATTTTTAAATTGCAACGAGCAATACTTATGAAAAAAATGTAAAATACGCAAAACAGCGGTTTCGCGCACGGCTGTCCAAGTGATGATTTTAATCCCTTTGGTTTGAGCACGCAAAAAGCGGGTGAAAACGCCTTACGGTGGCGTGGGATTGAAAAGCAATATGTGATTTTTCTATAAACTTGGAAATGGTTGGTTGCCTTATGGAAACGGTAATGTTAAAATGTATTCATATGCTTTTTTGAAAATGACTGCCCCGGCGGGTGAAAGGAACGGACATTATATGAGTAAATGGGAAAAGAAATTCGGGAAATACGCCATAAGGAATTTGTCGTTGGTGTTGATATTATGCTATGTGGTGGGCTATGTAATTGCCATGATCAACAATAATTTTTTAATGTATCTGACGCTGGATCCCTATGCCATTCTGCACGGACAGATATGGCGGATCTTTACATGGATTATCGTGCCTCCCAGCTCTCCGGATCTGCTGACGATTATTATGCTGTACTTCTATTACAGCATCGGTACTTCTCTGGAGCGGACATGGGGGACATGGCGTTATAACGTCTTTTTGCTGTCAGGTATGCTGTTTACCGTGATCGGCAGCTTTGTCTGGCTGGGCGTGCAGTATATCACCGCGGGAGGATTGAGCGGTGAGCTGGCAGCCTATGTCTCCGGTATGGGATCTTTGTTTTTCAGCACATATTACATTAATATGTCCATTTTTTTAGCGTTTGCGGCTACTTTCCCGAATGCGCAGGTGCTCTTAATGTTTGTCATTCCCGTCAAGGTAAAGTGGATGGGGATTGTATATGCGGTCATACTGGGGTGGGAGTTTTTGATGGCAGGCAGTTTGGTGATCCGGATAGCGATTGCTTCTTCACTGCTGAATTTCGTTATCTTTTTCTTTACCTCCAGAAGCCATATCCATATGTCGCCGAAGCAGGTCAGAAGAAGGGCGGAATTTAGGCATGAAATCAAGCGCAATCCCAAGATTACAAAGCATAAATGCGCGATCTGCGGAAGGACGGACGAGGATGATCCGACGCTGGAGTTCCGTTTCTGCTCCAAATGCAACGGAAATTATGAGTACTGCCAGCAGCATCTTTTTACACATACGCATGTGAAATAGCAGGCTGCAAAGGGAGCGTGCAAACCGGAGGGATGATTTTTCGGACATACCGGTGTGCTGCATCAATGAGAGATAGACTTTATGGAGGACATTTCATGAATCAGGAAATATGGTTTGCCAAGACGCTGGAGCAGGTAAAGAAGCAGGCGAGGGAACAGGGCGGCTGTATCAGCGAGGCGCAGGTGCGGGAAGCCTTTGAAAAGCTGGAACTTTCCGGAGAACAGCTTCGGCTGGTATATGATTATTTGGAAAAACAGAAAATCGGAATCGGGGAGCCGGTGGATACGGACGAGTATCTAACCGAGAGTGAGCGCGGTTACCTTCAGGAATATCTGGATGAGCTGGCGGCGCTGCCCGTATACAGCCCGGGGCAGATAGAGGGTTATACCATTGCGGCGATGGCGGGGGAAGCGGACGCTCAGGCAAGGCTGGTGGAAGTGTATTTGAAGGACGTGGCGGATATTGCAAAGCTTTATACGGGGCAGGGAGTGCTTTTGGAAGATTTGATCGGAGAGGGCAATCTCGCCCTTACTTTTGGAACGGGTATGCTGGGCAGTTTAGAGCGGCCGGAGGAAGCTCAGGGAATGCTGGCAAAGATGATTATGGACGCCATGGAGGAGTATATACAGGAGAATGCCTCTCACAAGAAGGCGGACCGCAAGGCAGCGGATCAGGTAAATAAGGTGGCCGACAAGGCGAGAGAGCTGGCGGAGGAACTCCATCGGAAAGTGACACCCAAGGAGCTGGCGGAGGAGACAGGGTTTTCCGAAAAAAGTATCCGGGATGCCATGCGGATGAGCGGTTTTAAAATTGAAGATATAACGGCTGCAGAGTAGACAAGCGGAATAGATATGCCGACAGTGTATCGAATGTACGGAATCGAAAGCGGCCGATACACGCAACGGCATTGTGGAGAGGTGGTGGCGTATGCTGCAAAGGACAACCTATGAGGATTACAAATATTGTATGCAAGATACCGGAAGGCTCTATGTGGGAAGTAAATACACCATCGGGGAGCTTCTGGATGCGGAGGACATTCTGTTTAAATTCCGTATGATTGTGGAACGCTATATTCTGCCGGAAGCAGACAGAGAGGATACCTTGGAAACCCATTTATATTATCTGGAAAAAGGGAAGTTTCTGGTGCAGACATACAAACATATGAAAGCCAGAGTGAAGGTGAATGTCATTGAGGAAAAAAAGAGTCTTCTGGGGAACCGGAAAAAGGAGTACGTGACCAGAAATCTGAACATTGAAGAGCTGGTGGAAATGACACCGGCAGAGAAGGAGAGTAAGGGGCTGGTGATACAGGAGCTGTCCGTCAGCAAATTAGCGCTGGCTGGTATGTAAGTGTGAAAGGAATGAAGTTTCTCTAAGGTTGGAAAGAGGGTGTGTAAACACCCCCTCTTTGTACCCAACCTAAGAGAAACTAAATCATTCCTCGAAGAATCGCTTGCGCGATTCTTCCCGGTTTTGCGGCAATTCATTGATTGTTTGTGCCGACTGCGTCGGCATGTTTGAAAGAAATCACTAAGCTCGAAAGGACCTCGCTAAGTGATTTCACGCTCTGCGGTGCAGAGCTTCTTCCCAAACAGCTAAAGCAGTTGTAAGAATCCGCGAGCGGATTCTTACGGACTTGCGGCAATTCATAAATTGTTTGTGCCGCTTGCGGCACTTTTTAATCAGAGCTTCAGATCCCGCAGAGCGGAATCACGGAGGATAGGATTAAGAAGAGGATAGGATTAAGTAGAGAATAGGATAAGAAATAGAGGTTTCGGCAAGAAATCAAGATGCAGGAGGATCAGGTATGAAGGTGGAAGAGTTATCCGCTTATGAAGTGATTGAGAAGAGAGAGCTGAAAGATATTAAGAGCACAAGCTATTTAGTGCGTCATAAGAAAACCGGGGCGAGAGTAGCGCTGCTTGAAAATGAGGATGAAAATAAGGTATTTTATATAGGATTCCGCACGCCTCCCAAAGATTCCACGGGTGTGGCGCATATTTTGGAGCATTCCGTACTCTGCGGTTCCAGAGATTTTCCGGTAAAGGATCCTTTTGTGGAACTGGTGAAGGGATCTTTGAATACCTTTTTAAATGCCATGACCTACCCCGATAAAACGATTTATCCGGTTGCAAGCTGTCATGATAAGGATTTCCAGAATCTGATGCATGTCTATCTGGATGCCGTTTTTTACCCGAATATCTATGAAAACGAGTCTATTTTCCGTCAGGAGGGCTGGCATTATGAACTGGACGACGAGGGGCAGCTTTCCATTAACGGTGTTGTCTATAACGAGATGAAGGGTGCTTTTTCTTCTCCCGATGATGTGTTGGAGAGGGAGATTTCCAGCGCGCTGTATCCTCATACTGCCTATGGACGTGAGTCGGGAGGTGATCCCGATGTGATCCCTGAGCTTACTTATGAACAGTTCCTGAATTTCCACAGGAAGTATTACCATCCTTCCAACAGTTATATTTATCTGTACGGAAATATGGATATGGCGGAAAAATTGGCCTTTATTGACGAACGGTATCTGTCCGCTTTTGAGTCTTTGGAGACGGATTCGTCCATTGGGAATGAGCCGGCGTTTACAAAGCCGGGAAAAACGGTGATGGAATACCCTATCAGCGAAGGCGAAGATGAAGAGGAAAATACCTTCTTGTCGTGGAATCTCTCCGTGGGGAACAGTTTGGATAAGGAGCTGTATGTGGCATTCCAGATTCTGGATTATGCACTCTGTTCCGCTCCCGGTGCGCCTTTGAAACAGGCGCTGGTGGAGGCCGGTGTAGGCAAGGATGTATACAGTATCTACGAGAACGGGATCAAACAGCCTTATTTCAGTGTGATTGCCAAGGATACTTCCTTGGAAAAGGAGCAGCAGTTTTTAGATGTCATCAGACAAGTGCTCACCGATCTGGCAGAAAAAGGCTTTGACGAGAAAGCCTTGCTGGCGGGGATTAATTACTATGAGTTTAAGTATAGGGAGGCTGACTTCGGCTCATATCCCAAAGGATTGATGTATGGGCTGCAGATTTTAGACAGCTGGCTTTATGATGACAGCAAGCCTTTTATCCATATTGAGGCAAACGATACCTTTGCCTTTTTGAGGACACAGGTGAAAACCGGTTATTTTGAGAAGCTGGTGAAGAAATATTTGTTGGACAATTCTCACGGAGCAGTGGTTATTTTAAAGCCCAAAGCCGGACTGGGCGTACAGAGGGAGGAGGCTTTACGGGCCAAGCTGGCTGAGAAAAAAGCTTCCATGGGAGAAGAGGAGCTCACCAGAGTAAAAGAAACTTATGAAGCCTTGAAAGAGTTTCAGGAGAAGGAGGATTTGCAGGAGGATCTGGCAAAAATTCCTTTGCTTACCCGTGAGGATATGAAGCGGGAGGCAGAAGGCTTTGTCAATGAGGAGAGAGAGATTTCCGGCACACCTATGCTGTATCACAATATAGACACCAACGGTATCGGATATTTAAGGCTCCTTTTCAAATGTCAGGAAATCCCGGAGGAATATTTCCCGTATATCGGTATTTTAAAAGGCTGTCTGGGATTATTGAATACGGAGCATTTTGCTTACGGTGATTTATTCAACGAGATGAATCTGGTAACGGGGGGTGTGGCTGCGGTAAATAACGCTTATTCCCGTGTGGAGGATCCCGACCGATATACGTTGACGCTGGAGATTAAGACGAAGGTATTATATGAGAATCTGGGCAGGGCAATAGAGCTTATCGGCGAGATTCTTACTACCAGTGACTTTACGGATACGAAACGATTGAGCGAGATTCTGGCGGAAGGGAAGTCCAGAATGCAGGCTCAGATGATTTCAGGAGGGCATAGTGTGGCGGTGGGAAGGGCAATGTCTTACGGCAGTGTGTCCGGAACGGTCAGTGAGATCATATCAGGCATTCCTTTCTATCGTCTGACAGCCGGTCTTGTGCAGAACTTTGAGGCGGAGAAAGAGCAGTTGATTGAAAAGCTGCAGACGCTTGGAAAAATGATTTTCCGTCCCGAGAATCTGATGGTGGATTTTGTGGGGGATGAACAGGCTGTGGGTAGGCTGGAAGAGCCCATAGCATCATTGAAGAAAAGGCTATTTACCTGTCAAGTGGCGAAACAGGCATATGTTCCCGCAGTCCGGAAGGAGAACGAGGGCCTTATGACATCCGGGCAGGTGCAGTATGTATGCCGTGCAGGCAGCTTCCGCAAAAAGGGACTGCCCTATCAGGGGGCGCTGCGTGTGCTGCGCGTGATAGAGGGTTACGAGTATTTATGGATGAATGTCCGTGTGAAAGGCGGGGCTTACGGCTGTATGTGTGCTTTCGGAAAGTCGGGCGAGTGCTATTTTGTTTCTTACCGGGATCCCAATCTGGGGAAGACTTTGGAAGTCTATGAAAAGGCGGCGGATGCCATTGAAGCTTTCGATGCCGACGAACGCACCATGACCCAGTATATCATCGGAACCATCAGCGAATTGGATATGCCCAAAACGCCGGCGGCAAAGGGACTGCAGTCGTTAAGCGCATATATGACGGGAATTACTTCGGAAATGCTTCAAAAAGAGAGGGATGAAATTCTCTCCGCGACGCCCGAGACCATTCGTTCTCTGGCGGAGTATATCAGGGCATTTATGGAGGAAAATAACCTATGCGTGGTGGGAAATGCCCAAAAGATTAAAGCGGAAGAAGATATATTTATGAAAATCGAGAACCTTTTTTAATTCGTCTCGTCTATAAGGATGAAGGCGCCTGCAAATACGACAAAACAGGACTGATTTGCGGCAATGTATGGGATGCTGCATTTTCAGACACATACTGTTATCAAGTTTTGAGCGTGTTTGAAAAATCATTCCCCGGTTTGCATGACCTGCGGAAAGCATTTTTCAAACACGCTTTGTGATTCTGCAGTTAGAAAAACGCGAAAGACAGCGTTTTTCATATCTATTTGAGCCGCTAAAGCGGCATGGGGGATTATTATGAAGAAATTCAAGGTATGTTTTCAAACAACGGCAATGCTTTTACCGTTGGCGATGCTATTGGCAGGCTGCGGCTCCACAGCAAACGATGCTGCGTCGCATCCCGTTCAATCAAACACTTCCGGAATGCCGGCGACAATGGCGGCAGGCGGAGCTTCCTATGAGGAAGGCGTGATGGAGGAAAGCAGTTTCATTGACTCCGCGGCGGACATGGATAATACGGCAGTACCCGGAGAGGAAGTCCAAGGGACGAACGCTGTCCTGTCTCAGGACAGAAAGCTGATCCGGACGGTGGATTTGGAAATGGAAACCAAGGAATTTGACCGGATGATGACCGATCTGGAAGCGCAGGTACAAGACCTCGGCGGGTACATAGAAAATATGGAAACGTATAACGGCAGCAGTTATACGGAGTATCGTTCTTTAAGGTGGGCAAATTTAACAATCCGCATACCAAAGGAGGCGTTAAACGGCTTTTTGAAAAATATGTCTGAGATCGGGAATGTGGTCAGACGGTCGGACAGTGTGGAGGATGTTACCTTGTCCTATGTGGATATGGAGAGCCGCAGGGATACGTTAAGGGCGGAGCAGGAGCGGCTGCTGAAACTGCTGGAACAGGCGTCCAATGTGGAAGAGATGATTGCGTTGGAGGAGAGGTTGTCCAATGTGCGTTATTTGTTGGAGAGCATGGAATCCAAGCTTCGCACCATAGACAACCAAGTGGATTACAGTACCGTGAATTTGGAGCTTTCCGAGGTAAAGGAGCTGACACCCGTGGCGGAGAAGTCTGATTTACAGAGGATTACGGATGGATTTGCGGATAGTATTAAGGAGATCGGAAACGGGATAAAGGAAGGAATCATATGGTTTGCGATACATATTCCTTATTTGGTGATTTGGGCAGCAGTTATCGCGGCAGCAGTATTATTTCTGAGACGGCTGAGAAAGAAGACGGCTGCTAAGAAAGCGGCAAAAACAGAACAAAAAGATACAAAAGAAATAAAGGATACAAAAGAAATAAAGGGTTCAAAAGATGTAAAAGAGAGCTCGGACTGACGTATAAACGAAATATAGAATATAGACATCCTTTTCAAGGTGTGATATGCTTGTCTAAGAGACAGTCTGGAAAATAATCTTATAATAAAGAAGAAAAATATGGCATTAACAAAGGATGATTTACAGGCATTATCCACAATGACGGATGTGAAAAGCTCCGGACATTCGGTAAACATTTCGGAGACTTAACCGCCGGTTAAGATTATTTCCTGATAGTTGAAACAGGCTCCATTGCGGAGCCTGTTTTTTTCGGTTATACTGAACGCACCAATTGGTTTATATGAAATGGCATTTCATAATCCTGTGCTTAAGGCCGTTGACGGCAGGCCGGGAATTGTGTTTAAAAATCATTGATGGAGGTTGGGTATGATGGATATAAAATTGGGCAGTAAAATCACGGAACTTCGAAAAGCAAAGAAAATGACACAGGAACAGCTGGCCGATCTGCTGGGGGTATCGGCTCCGGCAGTGAGCAAGTGGGAGACGGACAGCTCGTACCCGGATATTACAATGCTTTGTCCCTTGGCACGGGTGCTGGGTACGGATGTGGATACGCTGTTGGCTTACGAGGAAACACTTTCGGAAGAAAAGCAAGGGTTGTATATGACGGAAGTTATTGAAATGGTGAGAAACGGGAATGGGGAGGAGGCGGAAGGCCGGCTGGAGCAGTTATTGCACAGCTATCCTTCTACGGTTTCGTTAAAATTCAGCGCCATTGCAGTCTTTTCTTTACTGGAAATGAACAGTGCTCCGGACGATAATGAGGGATTGGCGGTGGATAGGGAAAGGTGGAAAAGCAGAAGGAAAGAGCTGGCGGAGGCCATTTATAAAAGCGGGGAATCTGCTTTTTATCTGCCTGCGGTTTCTATGCTTGTCTCTCTGGAGCTTGCCGACGGAAATTTGGACAGGGCTGAGGAACTGCTGAAACAAACGCTTGTAAATACAGCGGATTTTACCCTGCAATGGGTTCAGCTTTACCAGAAGAAGGGACAGTCGGATAAGGCTCTTGGGACGGTACAGCGTAATCTGTATAAGCTGGTCAGTGACATGAGAACCTGTCTTATGGTGATGCTTGGAAATGACATGAAATTTGACAGAGAGAGAACTTTGGAAATCTGTAAAATTTTTCAGAGTCAGGAGGAATTATTCGGTGTCGGCGGCGGTACCGGGGCAGGTGTGATTGCCGAAGTGTATCTGAGACTTGGTATGGGACAGAAAGCTTTGGATTGCCTTGAGGAATTTACAGATCGTCTGACAGAAGGGTTGAACCTGCCCAATCAGGTTCTGTTCTACCCGGAATTTTCTCCCGAAAAGGTGCAGTTAAAAGCCAGCCGGGAGATGGCTAAAACCATACTTGCCGGACTGGAGAAGGATGATTCTTTAGAGGAATTGCGGGGAGAAGAGCGTTTTCAGGCAGTCCTCGGAAAGCTCCGGGATTTTTGCTGAAAGGATTGGCAGCCATGCAAAAAAGCGTGAAAACACCTCGCGGTGGAAACGTCACTGCATTCGGTTCAGACAGGGCGCTGAACCGTTACGAGATGCACACAAAACGCGGAAAGAATGTGTTTTGGTGCCCGCATGTCTCGCAAAATCGCATAGTGACGCGGGTTTGACTTCGCAGGAGTGGCTGTCGGAACAGTAACGGTTATTGTTCCGTGGCATTTACTTTTCGGGAGACATCTGTTATAATGCAATCGTTGCAGCCCGGCCTTTCCGTAAGCGGGAGGGCCGGTTTCAAAGTTTATGACCACAGAAAGAATGAGGAAATACATGAGCGAGAATCCATCCTTCAAATCAGGATTTGTGACCTTGATCGGCAGACCTAATGTGGGGAAATCCACTTTAATGAACAGACTGATCGGGCAAAAAATTGCCATAACTTCCCGTAAGCCCCAGACCACACGCAATCGGATACAGACGGTTCTGACATTGGAGGAGGGGCAGATTGTCTTTTTGGATACGCCCGGAATCCATAAGGCGAAAAATAAGCTGGGTAACTATATGGTTCATGTGGCGGAAAACACTTTGGAGGAGGTGGATGTGATCCTCTGGCTGGTAGAGCCTACAAATTATATCGGCGCAGGAGAGCGTCATATCATAGAACAGTTGAAAAAGACGAAAACGCCGGTGATTCTGGTAATTAACAAAACGGATACCGTAAAAAAGGAAGCGGTTCTGGGCTTTATTGATACTTACCGGAAAGAGCTGGATTTTCAAGAGATTGTCCCCGTGTCTGCTTTGAAGGGGAACAATACCGACGAACTGATAAAATGCATTTTAAAGTATCTGCCTTACGGTTCCCCGTTTTATGACGAGGATACCATTACCGACCAGCCCATGCGGCAGATTGTGGCGGAGCTGGTCAGGGAAAAAGCGCTAAGGCTTTTGGGGGATGAAATTCCCCACGGAGTGGCTGTCAGTATCGAGAGCATGAAGGAAAAGGGAAAGATTTGCCATATCGAGGCAACTATTGTCTGCGAAAGGGAATCACACAAAGGAATTATTATAGGTAAAAGTGGACAAATGCTGAAAAAAATAGGTTCCACGGCCCGGCCTGAAATAGAAAATCTGCTGGAAATGCAGGTGAATCTCCAGCTCTGGGTGAAGGTGAAAAAAGACTGGAGGGACAGTGATTTCTTATTGAAAAATTTTGGATATAATCCGAAAGACGCCACGCCGGGAGGCCGGTAAATTTATCCAAAGAAAAACCTGTTTCAGAAAGAAAAACCGTGTTTTAAGACAATACAGTCCATTGCGGCCGATATGGAGTTCAAGGAAGCCAATGAAAGCCGGCGAATAGAAAAAAGAAAAATGCAGACCCTAACAAAGCAGGAAAAGATTACTGTCCATGGAGTGGAAAGTAACGGAAAAAGATACGAATCCGGGGGATGCGGAAAATGAATTTAGAATACTGGAAGCAATTTGAGAACAGCGGCAGAGTGGAAGATTATTTATCATTTTTATCCTGTGACAGACAGGAGAATGCAGGAAAGGAAAATAAGGCGGGAGAGCATACGGATGCAGGGATATATATGTGTGACAGGGATCGTATTAAAGCAGACTCCCGTGGGGGAATACGACAGACATATTAGTATTTTGACAAAAGAAAGGGGCAAGATATCTGCCTTTGCCAGAGGAGCCAGAAAGCCGGCAAACCGTTTGACAGCTGCCGCCGCCCCTTTTTCTTTCGGCGTTTTTAAGCTCTATGAGGGGAAAAGCTCTTATACGTTGGTGGAAGCCGACATTCAGAATTATTTTGAAGAGCTGAGAACGGACTATATCGGGGCATATTACGGCATGTATTTTGCGGAGGTGGCAGACTTTTATACCAGAGAGAATAATGATGAACGGGAAATGATGAAGCTGCTGTACCAGACTCTGCGTGCTTTATGCGCCCCGTCGCTGCCAAACCCTTTGATCCGCTGTATCTATGAGTGTAAAGCCATAGCCGTAAACGGTGAGTTCCCGGGGCCGCCTCCGGATGAAACGCTGGAGGAATCCACAATTTATGCGCTGCAATACATAGCATCCAGCCCCATAGAGAAGTTATATACGTTCAATGTGACGGAGACGGTTTTGAAGCAGCTCCAGCAGGTTTCGGAAAGATATATGAAGCGGTTTGTGGGAAGAGAATTTAAGAGTCTGGAAGTTCTGCAAACTCTCTGTTGAAAAAATAGCTCTTTTTTGATACAATGACTTAATACGGATTGTGGAAATTATTTTTGGAATTTCCGTGGATTAGTTTGTGCCGTGACCGGCGGCATGGAGGTTGATATGAGAAAAGTCTCAAGAATGGCGTTATGTATTACGCTGACGGCGCTGACGATAACCGGCTGTGGAGGAGCCAACGTTCCCGATATGATCGATAAACCTATGATTTCCGTTGCGCAGAGCGGGGAAGTTACGGAGTATTTGGTGGGGGAATTTGGAGCGGAGAGGTATAATATATCGGAATTGTCTTCTATGGCGGCGGAAGAGGCGGCGATATATAATACAGCCAACCAGACAGGAAGCACCACCCCTGTGAAACTGGAAAAAGTGGAGGCTTTAGAGGACGGTTCCGGCAGAGTGGGAATTGTTTATCAATATGACAGTGCCGAGAGCTACACCGGCTTTAACGAGGGATCGCTTTTTTACGGGACGGTGGGGGAAGCCATTGCGCAGGAATATGCCGTCAATATTGATTTGGTAAGCGCCGGCGGCAAAGACGGCGGCGTTTTCACATCGGATCAGTTGAAGCAGGCCGTGGATAGGCGTCTCATCATCGCACCTTACGGTGTATATATATACTGTCCCGGAAAGGTGGAATACATCAGCGATAATGCGGTTATGGCTGAGGACGGAAGCGTAAACGCGACGGCGGCCGAAGAACCCGTATACATCCTGTTAAAATAAAATTTAAGAAGAAAATTCTTCTCCGGCAAAAGGGTAAGGGAGAGAAGGGACGGAACTGGAATCCTAAGACAGTCCCGGAACGGAAGTGCCCGGAAGAGAAGGGACGGAACTGGAATAGAGCTGGAATACAACTGGAATAGGAGGCAGCATAAAATGGAAAAAACAATGGAAAAAATCGTAGCGTTGGCTAAAGCCAGAGGGTTTGTATATCCCGGCTCCGAGATCTACGGCGGACTTGCCAATACATGGGACTACGGTAATCTCGGCGTGGAGTTAAAGAATAATGTGAAAAAAGCATGGTGGCAGAAATTTGTGCAGGAAAATCCCTATAATGTAGGTGTGGACTGTGCTATTCTTATGAATCCACAGACATGGGTGGCCAGCGGGCATCTCGGCGGTTTTTCCGATCCCTTGATGGACTGTAAGGAATGTCACGAGCGTTTCCGCGCAGATAAGCTGATTGAGGATTTTTGTGCCGATAACGGCATTGAATTGACGGAGAGCATTGACGCTTGGACTCAGGAACAGATGAAGAATTTTGTGGAAGAAAAAAATGTTCCCTGTCCCAGCTGCGGCAAACATAATTTTACGGATATCAGACAGTTTAACCTGATGTTTAAAACCTTCCAAGGTGTTACGGAAGATGCCAAGAATACGGTATACCTGCGTCCCGAGACGGCACAGGGCATTTTTGTAAACTTTAAGAATGTACAGAGAACTTCCCGGAAAAAAATCCCCTTCGGCATCGGCCAGATCGGTAAATCTTTCCGAAACGAAATTACGCCCGGGAACTTTACTTTCCGGACAAGAGAGTTTGAGCAGATGGAGCTGGAATTCTTCTGCGAACCCGGAACGGATTTAGAGTGGTTCCGGTACTGGAGAGGCTTCTGCCGTGACTGGCTGCTTTCTCTGGGCATGAAAGAAAATGAAATGCGTCTGCGGGATCACAGTCCCGAGGAGCTTTGCTTTTATAGCAAGGGCACTACCGATATAGAATTTCTGTTCCCCTTCGGATGGGGCGAGCTCTGGGGAATTGCCGACAGAACCGATTATGACTTGACCCAGCATGCCAATATCTCCGGTGAGGATATGAGCTATTTTGATGACGAGAAGAAGGAAAAGTACATACCTTATGTAATTGAACCTTCCCTCGGCGCAGACCGGGTGGTTCTGGCGTTTCTCTGTGCCGCGTATGACGAGGAAGAGCTGGAAGGCGGTGACATGCGTACTGTCCTTCGTTTCCATCCCGCACTGGCGCCTGTAAAGATCGGTGTGCTGCCTCTCTCCAAAAAGCTCGGTGAGGGTGCAGAGAAAATTTATACGGAACTTTCGAAGAAATATAACTGCGAATTTGATGACAGGGGCAATATCGGTAAGAGATACCGTCGTCAGGATGAGATCGGTACTCCTTTTTGTGTCACTTATGATTTTGAGTCTGAGACAGACGGTTGTGTTACCGTGCGTTTCAGAGATTCTATGGAGCAGGAGCGTGTAGCGGTTGCTGAGCTGGATGCATATTTTGCAGATAAGTTTTCTTTCTGATGTAAATCGGATTTAGAGAGGGCAGAAGCTACATTCTGCCCTTTTTGCGTTTTGCGCTGTGCGGCTGCGCCGCTTTGTAAAAGGAATGAATACAGTGATGTACCGTGGGATTGTGTTTTCGGTAACGGATTGTTTGAAAGCATAAAGGGAGACAGGGGGTATCAGATTGGATAAGATAGAAGTTTTCCGGATTTTGGGAATAGCAGAGACAAAGGATGAGAAGCAGATTAAGAACGCTTACCGCAAAAAACTGTCTGTGACAAATCCCGAGGACGACCCGGAAGGATTTAAACTTCTCCGCGGCGCTTATGAAGAAGCATGCAGGCTGGCCGGAGAGAGCGGCGGGGAGCAGGAGGGACAGCCGGAAGATACCACGCCATCCGGCCTATGGGTGAAAAAGGCCGCTGAAATTTATAGTAATATCCATACCCGGCAGGATTTGAGCTTATGGGAGAAGCTGTTTGCGGAGGACTGCTTTTTATCTCTGGAGGATGAGGAAAACTGTCGGATTAAGCTGCTGAGATTTTTAATGGGACATTTTAAGCTTCCCACGGAGGTATGGAGACTGTTTAATAAAAAGCTTTCTCTTGACGAAGATACGCAAAAGCTGAGGGAACAATTTCCTATAGATTTTGTGCGTTATATTCTGAATAAGTGCGAGCGCGGTGAGGATGTGGATTTTTCTCTGTTCGAAGGGCCAAAAGACGGAGATTATGATCTGTTCCTGCAATATTACGATCGCACATGGCAGGCGCTTTCCGAGGAAAAGCTTGATGAGGCGGCCCGCTGCATCGAATGTGCGGATGAGCTGAATATCAAACATCCCGTTTTGGAGATTTGCCGCGGAGATCTTATGCACAGACAGGGAAAATCCGTGGAGGCGGTGGCCTTTATGGAAGAACTGCTGAAAAAATATCCGGATGACGCTATGGTAGGCTATAATACCGCCGAGATGCTGTGGAAGCAGGAACATGGGGAAAAGAATACATTCCGGAAGAAAGCGGCATCTATCTATCAGGGACTTAAAGCGGCTAACGATACCCATTATATGGCAAATGTCCGTCTGACGGAATGGTATTATGAAAACGGACAGTACAAGGAGGCGAAAAGCTGCGCCGAGAAGGTGCTTTCCAGCGGATCCGACGATACTTTTATGGAGCTTCTGATCAAGATCAATGTGGAGATTGAGAAGGAACTGGAGAGAGAATACCGTGAGACGAAAAAATGGGAGCCTGCATTGGAACTGTGCTGGTGCTACCTTCAGGACGGAAAGATTTCCAAAGGCATTATGCTTGCCGTCAGCATTGAAAAGCAGCTTCCCCCTGAAAAGGAAGCGGAATTTGACGGGCTTATGGCAAAGCTTTACGTGGAGGAGGCGGAGTACGAGGATTCTATTGTCATGACCCATGCATGGGAGAAAGCCTTACAGATAAAGCTGGAAACGGATGATGAGGAGGAGAAAGAAAAGGATCAGGACAGGCTTCGGCAGGCACACTTGATCCGTATGCAGTGTTACCATAACCTTGGATTCAAAGACCGGGAACAGTTTCGAAAGGCGGTCAGTGAAGGGGAACAGGTTCTTACGGAAAAAGATAATATGAAGGATATCGGAATTCTGTTGGAGCTTGCGCAGTTGTACACGGAAATGGAGGAGTATGAGCAATGTCTGGAATTAGTCCGCAGACTGGTGGAGGAACATCAGATTTATGCGGCTTATGCTACTTCTCTTGAAGCTTACCGGAGACAGCTGGACGCCGGAGGAGTGGTCCGCAGCAGTGCACAGTGTATGCAGTATTTTCCGACCTTTGTAAAAGCGTATGAATATGTGGCAAAGGTATATCTGGATTTGGAATACAAAGAGGATTTGATAAAGGTTCTTGAGGATGCGGAGAAGGCCGGCGTAAAGAGTGAAATTTTAAATGCATACCGGTATCAGCTCCGGCATAAACAAATGGAAGTGTCCATTCTCAACAATAAACTGCACAAATTTCGTAAAAAGTACTATGACTGTGTGGAAAAAGGTGATACTGCATTATATGAAGAGGGTCTGCAGGTTTTGACGGAATATCTCTACCATTGTCCGGACAGTTACATGTTTGTGGAGCGGGGGCTTTTTCACAGAGCGGCTCATCATTATGAGGAGGCAAAGGAAGACTTTGAGAAAGCTCTTTCCCTAAACCCTGTGAATCCTTACGCTTTAAACGGGTTGAGCTTTGTCTACAAATATATGGGAGACTGCGAGCAGGCTCTGGTCTATCTGAAAAAATCAATCCTTTATATGGATGATGAGAGCGCCTATGCGTATTATGAAGATATGGGGCATTTGTATTCGCTGCTGGGAGATCATCAACGGGCATTGGCGGCACATATGCAGTTTGAGAAGCTTTCCAAGGGGAAACAGAGGAGTATACACAGCCTTGAAGAACTTGCGGAATGCAAGATGCGTATGGGGCAGGTGGATGCGGCGGATGATATATATTGTCAGATTTACAACAGCAAGAGTTGGATACGTTTTGAAAAAAGAACGGATCTTTACAGCAGAAGCGGAAACGAGAAGAAGACAAGAGAACTGCTGGATATGTGGCGGAAAGAGCTGAAGCTGGAAAAAAACGATCCCATCAGCAGATGTTTCAGGCGTGTCAATGATAACGAATTTAAGAAATATTATAAGGAATACTTTATTCAGGCCGCATGGACGGAAATGATGTTCGGTACGAAAGAAGCGGCTCTGAAAAACTTTGAAGATATGCTGCTGTTTAACACGGATCAGAGCGAAGAACATAATTTACTCTGCAATATTGTAGTTGGCTGTATTATCTGTGGGGACGACAAACGGGGGAAAAAATACAGCGCCAGACTGCAAAAGTGGTATAACAAAGAATCCTTTAAGCGGGTGGACCGGTATTATAACAGCGCAAAGGGAAAACTGAACGCTAAAATTTTGTCTGTTTTTTATACGGTTCCTCCCGAAAAAATCCAAGAGCTTTTGGATCAGGAGAGGGGTACGGAAATCTGTCATTTCTGTACCAATCCTTACTGCAAAGAGCTTGAGGGAATACGGGTCATGTTCCTTATCAGGCAAGGGCGGCGGCAGGAGGCGTGGGAACGTCTCACATTAAACTTGGAAAAATATCCTCAGGATGAATATATGCTTGCGGTGAAACATACGGCATTTGGAGATTCGCCGGAGAGTGTCCGGGATTAGGTAAAATAATGGGTAAATGTGCGGGAAGACAGGGGAAAATCCTGTTGAGAGCGTCCCCATATTAGGAAATGAGGAAATACATGATAGTAGGAATTGATTTGGGTACTACAAACAGCTTAATAGCGTATTTTACGGAGGAAGGTCCTAAGATTATCCCCAACAGGCTGGGAAAAAATCTGACACCCTCCGTAGTCAGCGTGGATGAAGAAGGGAATGTGTATGTGGGGGAGACCGCCAGAGAGAGGATGAGTCTGTTCCCCGATTCTGTGGCACAGACCTTTAAGCGGAGTATGGGCACGGAGCGGAAATACATTTTAAGCGGGAAGCATTTTAAGCCGGAGGAACTTTCCAGTATGATTCTCCGGGCCTTGAAGGAGGATGCGGAGGCGTATCTGGGGGAGGAGATTACCGAAGCGGTGATCAGTGTACCGGCTTATTTTGACGATAAGAGAAGGAAGGCTACCAAGCGCGCAGGGGAGCTGGCCGGACTTAAGGTGGAGAGAATGATTTCCGAGCCCACGGCCGCCGCGGTGGCCTATGGATTATACGATAAGACGCAGGATACCCGTTTTCTGGTGTTTGACTTGGGGGGCGGAACCTTTGATGTGTCCGTTTTGGAATTATATCATAATATTCTGGAGGTCAGAGCCGTCGCGGGAGACAATTATCTGGGCGGCGAAGATTTTACGGAAGTGATGGCGAAGCTGTTTTTACAGAAGCGGAAGCTGCCGCTCCAAAATCTGAATGAAAAGGAACAGGTCAGGCTGTACCGTCAGGCGGAGAAGGCAAAAAGAGCAATTAACGAACAGAGTGATGTGACCATGAGCTTTCTGTATCATGAAGAAACGCTGGAGGAGGTCATCACCACAAAGGAATATGAGGATGCCTGCGAAGAGCTTCTCATGAAGATCCGTGAGCCTGTGAAAAAAAGTCTGGCGGACGCAGGACTGAAACTAACGGATATTGATGAGGTATTATTGATCGGGGGCGCAACAAGGCTTTCCATCGTAAGAGATTTCCTGATCCGTTTGTTCCGAAAGTTCCCGGATACAAAACTAAATCCTGACGAAACGGTGGCATTGGGGGCTGCCGTTCAGGCCGCCATGAAAGAAAGGCGGGAGGAGGTTAAGGAGGTAATTCTGACGGATGTCTGTTCCTTTACGCTGGGAACGGAAGTGGTCATTGAATACGAGGAAGGGAAGTTTGAGGACGGGAGGTTTTGTCCTATCATTGAGAGAAACACCGTGATTCCCGCAAGCCATACGGAGCGTCTCTATACGGTGAGGGATAATCAGGACAAAGTGCGGGTGAAGGTTCTGCAGGGGGAAAGCCGTTTTGCCAAAAATAATTTGTTCCTTGGGGAATTGACGGCGGAGATACCTAAGGCGCCCAAGGGACAGGAATCCATAGACGTTACATACACATATGATATCAATTCTTTGCTGGAGGTGGAAGTTACCGTTACTTCTACGGGAGAAAAGCAGAAAATGATCATCAAGGGTCAAGAGAACCAGATGACCGAAGAAGAAATAAAAAAGCGTATGGAAGAGCTGGCATACCTTAAGATCCAGCCCCGTGACTATGAAGAAAACAGACTGGTGCTGCTGCGGGCGGAGAGAATGTATGAGGAAGCGTTGGGAGAACGCAGAAGGAAGCTTGATTATTACATAACTGCTTTTGAGGCGGCATTGAAGAAAGGGGATCATGACGAGATCATAGATGCAAGAGATGCCTTGAATGACATGCTGGAGGAGGACGAATAATATTTGATATAGTGATACAGGAGAACGGAATTGTAATAATATAAAATCAATGAAATATAAAAGGAGATAGGGCATTGCTGTTTAATTCGTATATTTTTATCCTGTTTTTTCTGCCCGTAACTTTGCTGTCCTATTTTGGCTTGAACCGATGGGGGAAGGAGGTTTGGGCCAAATGGGTGCTGGTAGGAATGTCTCTGTGGTTTTATGCCTATTTTCACATATCATACTTGATTTTGATGATCGGAAGCATATTGTTTAACTTTTTTTGTTCCAAACAAATACGCAGACAAAGCGGTATGAGGAATAAGGTGCTGCTTGCAATCGGAATCGCCGCGAATGTAGGTGTAATTTTTTATTTTAAATATTTTAATTTTTTTCTGGAAAATATCAATACATTGTTTCAATGCAATTTTATAACGGATACTATATTAATGCCGCTGGGAATCAGTTTCTTTACGTTTCAGCAGATATCGTATCTGGTAGATTCCTACCGGATGGAGACAGGAGAGTATTCTTTTGTTGACTATGCTTTGTTTGTCACGTTTTTTCCGCAATTGGTGGCCGGCCCTATCGTTCTGCATGGTGAGATGATTCCGCAATTTTGTGATAAAACCAGAAAAAAATTAGATATGGACAAGCTGGCTTGCGGGATTTATTTGTTTTCAATCGGGCTTTTTAAAAAAGTGATGATTGCCGATGTGCTGGGCAGAGGGGCAGACTGGGGATTTTCGAATCCTGAGGCAGTGACGGCGGTGGACGCGGCGCTGGTATCTGTTTTGTATACCTTACAGATCTATTTTGATTTTAGCGGATATTGTGATATGGCTTGCGGAATTGCCAATATGTTTCACCTTGAGTTACCTGTGAATTTTAATTCTCCTTATAAGGCCGCGTCTATTCTGGAGTTTTGGCAGAGGTGGCATATCACTCTTACAAGATTTCTGCGCACTTATATCTATTTTCCGCTGGGAGGGAGCAGGAAGGGAAAATTCCGTACCATGTGGAATGTCCTGATGGTGTTTTTGGTCAGCGGTATTTGGCATGGGGCCGCATGGACTTTTATTTTGTGGGGAGCCGTTCACGGCATTGCCAATGTACTATGCAGGCTCTTTGGAAATATTTGGAATAAATTCCCCCGGTTTTTGCGATGGGCAATGACCTTTGTTTTTGTGGATCTGACATGGATTATTTTCCGGGCGGATTCTTTGAGAGACGCCGGTATTCTGTTCGGAAAATTGTTTAAGCCATGGAAATGGCAGGTAAGCGGCGGGTTAACGGAGCAGTTTCATTTGTTGGAATTTACGTATGTGGAAGAGCATGTTTCGTTTCTTGGCTCCTTTGTCAGCCGATTTCCGACGGTGCATCTGCTGATTGTGCTGTCCCTCGCATTGTGTCTGGCATTGATTCCCCGTAATTGTCATGAGAAGATATTTGTGCCCAGAGCGTGGAATGCGTTGGGAAGTATAGTATTGTTGGCATGGTCCGTTGTATCACTCTCCGGGCTGACTACCTTTTTATACTTTAATTTTTAGAATGGCCAGAGCGTGTTTGAAAATTCATTCCTGACATCTGCACGCCCCATTTTGCGTGATATTTGCGCTAAATTCAGGTTACATAGCCCGCTATGCGCCCTTCATTTGGCACAAATCTCCCACAAATTGTGACGCACATCTGCCAGAAGGCAATATTCAAGCACGCTCCAGAGGAAAGATTGATTCATCAAAACGAAATAAATGCGTTTGTTTTAATGCGTGCCGCAGCGCGCAGACAGGGATAAAATGTATGAAGGCAAAAACATGGAATTTACTGGTTTTGGGATGTACTTCCGGAATGCTTGCAGTATTAGCGGGCGTGACAATATTTGTGGATCCGTTTTTACATTATCACGGCGGGCAGGACTTTTTGGAGTATCCTTTGCAGGATGAACGATACCAAAATGACGGAATTGTCAGGCACTATGATTATGACAGCATAATTACCGGAACCAGTATGAGTCAAAACTTTAATTGTAGTGAGTTTGATGAGCTCTGGGAAGCCGAATCAATAAAGATTGCGAATTCCGGGGCCAGCTATCATGAGTCCGGCGAGAACATCAGGCGGGTTTTTTCGCATAATGCAGATGTGGTAAATGTATTGTGCAGTCTGGACGGAAGCAGGCTGAATGTTCCGGCATATGAGGATGAATATGAGGGCTATCCGGTGTATTTGTATGATAATAATCCCTTTAATGATGTGAATTATCTGCTGAACAAGGAGGTGGTTCCGAAGACCATTGCGGTGTTGAATTACACGAGGTCAGGGCAGAGGACACCGACGATGGACGAATATCAAAATTGGAGCAGATATAAGTCTTTCGGCAGAGACAGTGTTTTGGCTTCTTTCAGCTTGGCGGAGGAGCTGGAGGAAGAAAGCGTGCTGACGGATGAGGACATCCGGCAGATCCGGGAAAATGTAAGCATAAATTTCTTGGAATTGGCAAAAGAGCATCCCGATACCACATTCTATTTGTTTTTTCCTCCGTACAGCATTTGCTATTGGGAAGCCTTGGTGAGGACAAAGCAATTGAACAGCCAGCTGGAAGCACAGAAAACAGGGGTGGAAGTATTGCTGTCGGCCGAAAACATCCGGGTATATGATTTCAGCTACAGAGTGGACATTATAGAAAATTTAGATAATTATACTGACAGCATACATTACGGGGAATGGGTTAATTCGGAGATGCTGCAAATGATGAAGGCGGGAGAGGGATTATTGACCAAAGACCGCTTGGAAGAATATTACGATTTTATCGCAGAATTGTACTTACAATATGATTATTCGCAGTATTAGTGTGCTGTTAATCGTACAAAAGTACTTTTTATTTGTCTGCCGTACTTTGTTGAGTGGGACGTTGAGCGGGGCAGACGGGAATTCAGCAGACGGGAATTCCGAAATTTTTACTATACAAACGAGGAAAAAAGTGTTATTCTAACCAAAGAATCTTTTACGGCATAAGTTAACTGCCCGTAACCGGACATGCATTGTATTCGGGAAAGTAAGGGCAGCTGCCTGAGTATATGGGTTTAAATCATAGAATGATTATAGAATATAGAAGAGACAGGAAGGACAAACTCATGAAACCATATGGTGTAAACGAACTGAGGAGAATGTATCTCGACTTTTTCGAGAGCAAGGATCATTTGAAAATGAAGAGCTTTTCTCTGGTGCCGCCTCATACGGATAAGAGCCTGCTGCTTATTAATGCAGGAATGGCGCCTTTAAAGCCTTATTTTACGGGGCAGGAGATTCCGCCCAAGAAAAGGGTTACCACCTGCCAGAAATGTGTGCGCACGGGGGATATTGAGAATGTGGGCAAGACGGCCCGTCATCTTACTTTTTTTGAGATGCTGGGTAATTTTTCCTTTGGTGACTATTTTAAGCATGAGGCTATTGCATGGAGCTGGGAGTTCCTGACCAAAGTCGTCGGTATGGATCCGGAGCGGCTCTATCCCTCCGTTTACGGTGAAGATGACGAGGCGTTTGAAATCTGGAACAAGGAGGTCGGTGTGCCTGCGGAGAAGATTACCAGATTTTACCGGGACGAGAACGGTGACTGCGATAACTTCTGGGAGCATGGCGCAGGCCCTTGCGGTCCCTGTTCCGAAATTTACTATGACAGAGGTATCGAATACGGCTGCGGCAAGCCTGACTGTAAGGTGGGGTGTGACTGTGACCGCTTTATGGAAGTATGGAATAATGTGTTTACCCAGTTTGAGAGTGACGGCAAGGGTAATTACGAGGAGCTTTCCCAGAAAAATATTGATACCGGCATGGGGCTGGAGCGTCTGGCAGTAGTGGTGCAGGATGTGGATTCCGTATTTGATATTGACACCATGAAAGCAATTCGTGACAGAATCTGTGAAATTGCAGGGGTGGAGTATCAGAAGGAGGATGCGGTGGATGTGTCCGTGCGTCTGATTACCGATCATATTCGTTCCACCACCTTTATGATCAGCGACGGCATCATGCCTTCTAACGAAGGCCGGGGATATGTTCTCCGCCGTTTGATCCGCCGCGCCGCAAGACATGGCAGACTGCTGGGCATAGAGGGAAAATTTTTGGCGGATTTGAGCCGGACGGTTATCAACGAATGTAAGGACGGTTATCCCGAACTGGAGGAAAAGAGCGAGTTTATCTTAACGGTGCTGACGCAGGAGGAGGATAAATTTGACAAGACCATCGATCAGGGACTGAACATTTTATCACAGATGGAAGACGAGATGAAAGCGGCGGGCATTACCAAGCTTTCCGGAGAGAATATCTTTAAGCTTTATGATACCTATGGTTTCCCCATGGATCTGACCGGAGAGATTCTGGAAGAAAAGGGCTTTACCGTTGACGAGGAAGGCTTTCACCTCTGTATGGAGCAGCAGAAGGAGACGGCGAGAAAGGCTCGTAAAGTGACTAATTATATGGGAGCCGATGTGACCGTGTATGAATCCATTGCTCCTGAGATCACTTCCGAATTTGTAGGGTATGACAGGCTGCAGCACAATTCCAAGATTACGGTGCTGACCACGGAGACGGAATTGGTGGAGGCGTTGGCCGACGGGGATGTGGGTACGATTATTGTGGAGGAGACACCTTTCTATGCCACCATGGGCGGCCAGAATGCGGACATCGGTGTGATTACCACGGCGGACGGCAGCTTTGAAGTGAAGGATACCGTGAAGCTTATGGGCGGCAAGGTAGGGCATATCGGTACGGTTACAAGGGGCATGATTAAGGCGGGGGATATGGCGACTCTTACCGTAGACGACAGAAACCGTGCGGCTACCTGTAAGAACCACAGCGCTACCCATCTGCTGCAGAAAGCGTTGAGAGAGGTGCTGGGCGCTCATGTGGAGCAGTCCGGTTCCTATGTGGACGGCGAGAGACTGCGGTTTGACTTCAGCCACTTTGCGGCTATGACAAAGGAAGAGCTGGATAAGGTAGAGGAATTGGTAAACGAAAAAATTGCCGAAAATCTCCCTGTGGTTACTCAGGTTATGAGCCTTGAGGAGGCAAAAAAGACCGGTGCAATGGCGTTGTTCGGCGAGAAATACGGTGAAAAGGTTCGGGTGGTAAAAATGGGAGACTTCTCCGTGGAGTTCTGCGGAGGTACTCATGTTACCGGCACGGGCATGATTGCCGGCTTTAAGATTGTATCCGAAAACGGTGTGGCATCCGGTGTGCGCCGTATTGAGGCGTTAACCGGAAACGGCGTATTAAAGTTTTATAAGAATCTTGAGAAGACGGTGGAGGAAGCGAGCAGGGCATTGAAGGCGTCCCCCGCTACTCTGGTAGAGAAGTGCGCCCATGTAATGGCGGAGATTAAGAGTCTGAATTCCGAGCTGGAGTCTCTGAAGGCCAAGGCGGCGAAGGACGCTCTGGGCGACGTGACGGATCAGGTTCAGGATGTTAAAGGTGTGAAACTGCTTGCCGTCAGTGTGGACGGTGTGGATATGAACGGGCTTCGTGATCTTGGGGATCAGCTGAAAGCGAAGCTGGGCGAAGGCGTGGTGGTTCTGCTGTCCGGTCAGGACGGCCGGGTGAACATGGTAGCCATGGCTACGGAGGCCGCTATGGCAAAGGGAGCTCATGCCGGAAATCTGATTAAAGGCATTGCCGCGCTGGTCGGCGGGGGCGGCGGAGGCCGTCCGGGTATGGCGCAGGCAGGCGGCAAGAATCCCGCAGGCATTGGCGCTGCTATTGCCGAGGCTTCCAAGGTGTTAGAGGGCCAGATCGGATAACCTATTAATGATTCATTCCATTGGCGGCCGGAAATCTAAAGAAGTACAAAACATTTTTGAAAAAAATATTGACGTCATGGAAATTTATGCTATAATGTAAAGTGTGTATGCGGCACGATGTGCCGGAGTACATAATATTAACCCAATCAGTCGTGTTGCTTGAGGGACTGAAGGGAGGTCGGGTAGAGATGTCGAACGTAATCGTAAAAGAAAACGAAACTTTGGACAGCGCGCTTCGTCGCTTTAAGAGAAGCTGTGCAAAGGCTGGTATTCAGCAGGAGATTCGTAAGAGAGAGCATTACGAGAAGCCGAGCGTAAGACGCAAGAAGAAGTCTGAAGCCGCAAGAAAGCGTAAATATAACTAATTAAGCACAAGTCCCCGCTCTATTTAGAGTGGGGATTCCTGTTTTACGTTTGCTTGTATTGTTCCGAATTAAGAGCTGCAGCGGGCAGTACCTTTGAACGCGGAGCGTGAGGCAGTGCGGCTGCAGAAACGAATATCCGGACGCTCGTTATCTTCGTGCGGAAGGGGAAAACAAATTTACCGGTGCAGGACGGCCGGTATCGGTTATGAGGGTCAAAATTATGTGGACAAAAGAGTTATTCGGCACAGATGTCTATCATTTGATTGCCGCCTTTGTAGTATATAGTATAATCGGCTGGTTTTTGGAATCCGTATATATGTCTTTCTGTAACAGAAAGCTGACGAACCGGGGATTTGGAAAGGGACCGTTCTGTCCCATTTACGGATTTGGCGCCGTGATCTGTTATCTGATTATGGGTCCCATGAAAGGACATTATATAAAAATATATTTATTAGGTGCATTTCTTGCCACAATTTTTGAATTTTTGGTGGGAAAAGCCATGATCCGTTTTCTGGGTGAGCTCTGGTGGGATTACAACAATAAACCTTTTAATTATCAAGGAATTATCTGTCTGGAGAGTACCGTGGCGTGGGGATTTTACGCTCTGGGAGTGGTGCACTTTGTCCATGGCTGGGTCTATCGGATTATTGACAGCTTTGACTATGATATGGGGCTTAAAATAGTATGGGTAATTCTGGCGTTTGTGCTGATAGATTATATTGTACAGTTTTTGAAGGTTTTTCATGTCGATGTGAGAGATAAATTCCAACGGTTGTATAGGCTTGTTATCAAATAAAAGCCGGAAATAATTTGCCGGTGAAAATAATTCCGGATAATCTTATCAAACACGCCCTAGTACTGCATTGCGGAAATAACGGTGAATATCGGGTGCTGAATTCATCGAAATTTCAGCAATGCACTACTAATACAGCGTTGCCGAAATCAGTCATAAATTTTGCCGCATTTCCATATTCTTAAATAGAAAAAGAATGTGGAGTGTGGCTTTATTATGTTAAGGGTAAAAAGAAAGATTGCCCTGATTATGGCGGTCGTGATCTGGATGCTTCCGATGATACCGGTAAAGGCGGAGGTGGCGGTTTCATCTCCTTCCGTTATTCTCATTGAAAGCTCTACAGGGCAGATAATCTATGAACTGAATTCCGCAGAACGGAGAAGTCCGGCGAGCATTACGAAAATCATGACGCTGCTGCTTACTTTTGAGGCTTTGGCCTCCGGAAAAGTGAGTTTGACAGATCAGGTGCTGACCAGCGAACATGCAAGTTCCATGGGCGGTTCCCAAGTATATCTGGCTGCAGGTGAGGTACAGACACTGGAGACCATGATAAAATGTATTGTTGTGGCTTCGGGAAACGATGCCAGTGTGGCAGTGGCGGAGCATATTGCGGGCAGTGAGCAGGCATTTGTGGATATGATGAACGAGAAGGCGGTGGAGCTTGGAATGGTGGATACTCATTTTGAAGACTGCTGCGGGCTTTCCGATTCCGACGGTCACTATTCCTGCGCAAGGGATGTGGCCATTATGTCCAGAGAGCTGACTACCAAATATCCCGATATTTTTAACTATACGACGATCTGGATGGAGGACATCACCCATGAGACACGACAGGGTGTCACAAACTTTACATTGAGCAGCACTAATAAGCTGCTGAAACAGTATCAGTGGGCAACCGGGCTGAAAACCGGCTCTACCAGCAAGGCAAGGTTCTGTCTGTCTGCCACTGCAAGCAAGGACGGCATTGATTTGATCGCGGTTATCATGGGGGCGCCGGATAAAGACATAAGATCTCAGGACGCACAGGCGTTGCTGACATACGGTTTCAGCGTCTGTAATCTGTACATAGACGAAAATAAGGATGTTCTGCCGCCCTTGGCTATAGACGGAGGCGTGCAGGAGGAGGCGGCCGTAAGATATCAGGGAGAATTCCGGTATCTCGACGTAAAAGGCAGTGATTTAAGCCGCGTGGAAAAGGTGTTTGATTTCCCCGAGACGATTCCGGCTCCGGTAGAAGAGGGGGCGGAAGCGGGAAAGGTGAAATACCTGCTGGACGGCGCCGAGCTGGGCAGCGTACCCGTTCTCTTTGCCGAGAGCGTAGAGAAAGCGGGCTTTGGTGACTACTTTAAAAAAGTAATGGGATATTTCCTGCTGTGATGGTATAATGATTCTGCAGACGCAGAATCCAAGCCAGCTCACGCTGTCTTGCCATCGCTTCGCGATGCATTATACCGGCAACCCATGGCAACCCATGGCAACCCATGGCTTGAAAATCAAATGTCCCTTCGGGCCGCTTGATTTTCTGCGCACATGGTATAATGATTCCATATAATAAAATACAATTCGATGGGAGTAGTAATGGCAGACATAATTGTTTCCGTAATCTGTGTGATTGCAATTATTTGTATTTGGTTTATGTTGTATGACAGCAACCGTTTTGCCGTCAGAACATATGAGATAGAGGACGAAAGAATCCGCAAGCCGCTGCGTGCAGTCGTGCTTGCGGATCTCCACAATAAATGTTACGGGAGAGAGAATGAGAGACTCTTGGAGGCGGTTAATTCCTGCAAGCCGGATTGTATTATCATAGCGGGGGATATGCTTACCGCCAAGCCCCGGAAAAGCTTTGGGCCGGCGCTGCATGTCTTGGAGGAGCTGTCCAAAGAGTATCCTATTTATTACGCAAACGGTAATCATGAGCACCGTCTGAAGCTGTACCGCTCGAATTACGGCGATATGGCGGAGCGGTATGAAGCCGCTCTCCGGGAGATAGGGGTGGAGCGTTTGGTCAACTCCCATACTTTCCTGCGGGAACACGGGATTGTGATCTACGGCTCGGAGATAGACAAGACCTATTACAAGAGATTTCAGGTGCAGCCCATGGATCGGAATTATCTGAAAAAACTTCTGGGAACGCCCGATTCCCATGTCTACAATGTGCTGATTGCCCATAATCCCGACTATTTCCCCCAATATGCCGGATGGGGCGCCGACTTAACGGTATCGGGGCATGTGCATGGCGGAATTGTGAGAATTCCCTTCTGGGGAAGGGGGGTTGCCTCTCCCGGCGTAAGACTTTTCCCGAAATTTGACGGAGGGCTGTTCTATGAGGCGGATAAAACCATGCTGTTAAGCAGAGGTCTGGGCATACACACAATCCCTTTCAGGCTGTTTAATCCGGGGGAATTATGGGTGGTGGACTTTAAATCCGGTGACGGTTTCCGCGGACAATAACCGGCTCCTGCCGTACCCGCGGCCTGACCTCTGTTCTGCGTCCGAAGCCGGGAAAGGATGTCTCTTTTTTCGGCTTCGGGCAGAGACAGGACGCAAACCGGAACGGCATATTACAGCGAACGGTTTCCGGACATGCCTCGCAACGGAGGAGGAACGCTGGGACGGTATTCCGGCGCGGAACCGCAGCCGCGTTACTGTTCACTCCGTTCACGGCAACCTATGCACAGAAATCGCAAAACAGCGATTTCGCGCATGTCTGTCTCGGGTTTCACCTCGCGGAGACAGCGAGTGAACAGCAACGCAGCCGTCAGGATAGCGAATGTACGTTCTTTCTTGCATTATATGGGAAAAATCGGTACAATAATGGGCGGTAGACATAGAAAGGTATCTGTAAGAGCATGGCAATACCCGTAAAGCTTGAAGTGTTTGAAGGCCCTTTGGACCTGCTGCTTCATTTGATAGACAAGAATAAAGTGGATATTTATGATATTCCCATTGTGGAAATCACGGAGCAATATCTGGAATATATCCGGCAGATGGAAAAAAGTGACATGAATGTGATGAGCGAGTTTCTGGTTATGGCAGCTACGCTGATTGACATTAAGTGCCGTATGCTTCTTCCCAAGGAGGTCAACGAGGAAGGGGAGGAGGAAGATCCCAGAGCGGAGCTGGTGCAGAAGCTGTTGGAATACAAGATGTATAAATATATGTCCTTCGAGCTTCGTGACCGGCAGGTGGATGCGGCCAGAAATATGTACCGGGAGCAGAATCTTCCGGAGGAAGTGGCGGCCTACAGACAGCCTGTCAATTATGAGGAATTGGTGGGAGACATGACTCTGAATAAACTCCATGAGATCTTTAAATCCGTGGTGCGCAAGCAGGAGGATAAGATTGATCCCATCCGAAGCCAATACGGCAATATCGAAAAAGAAGAAATCGATATGGATGCAAAGATGCTGTATGTGGACGCCTATGCCAGAGAGCATAAGAATTTCAGCTTCCGCAGGCTGCTGGAGAAACAGTCCAGCAAGATGGAGATTATAGTCACCTTTTTGGTGATTCTGGAGCTGATGAAGACCGGCAGGATCACTATCAGTCAGGAAAACATTTTCGACGATATTATCATTACGGCTCTTTGACAGATAAGCATAGACAAACAAGATATTTGCTGTGGGGAGCGGGTTCAGACAGCTTTTACATAACCCCTCCGGCAGAGCAGACATTCAGGAAAGGCACGGACAGTAAAATGGACAAGACCAAGGCGCAGGCAGTGATAGAAGCGGTGCTGTTTACCATGGGAGAATCTGTGGAAATCAGCAGGCTTGCCGATGTAATAGAAGAAGACGTAAAGACCACGAAAAGCATTCTGGAGGATATGGAGAAGAATTATGCCAAAAAGGGCAGGGGAATTTCCCTGATCTATTTCGACAAGTCCGTCCAGCTTTGCACCAAGGCGGAAACATACGAGTACCTGATTAAGATTGCCAAGGCGCCCAGAAAGATGACGCTGACGGACACGGTTCTGGAGACCCTTTCCATTATCGCGTATAAACAGCCCATCACCAGAGTGGAGATCGAAAGGGTCAGAGGCGTCAGCTGTGACCACGCCATCAATAAGCTTTTGGAATATGACTTGATTACGGAGCTGGGGCGTCTGGATGCCCCCGGCAGACCTTTGTTATTCGGAACCACGGAACAGTTCCTGCGCAGCTTCGGTGTGGGAAGTCTGGAGGAACTGCCGGAATTAAATCCCGTACAGCTGGAAGAATTCAAGCAACAGGCGGAAGCGGAAGTTCAGCTTCAGCTTGATGTATAGGACAAGGGAACGGCCTCATATATTATTAAAAATCTCTGAAGAAGTGAATGCGGATGAGAAAAAGTATAGGGGGCTTTTTTTGTGCCCTGCTTTTGACGGTAACAAGTTCAATGACCGTGTACGGAACGGAACAGAACACTCCGGATCCGGCCGGAAACATTTCCCTGTATGCCGCCGCGGCGGTTCTGATGGATGCGGATTCCGGCAGAGTGCTGTATGGCAAAAACGCGGATACCCCCATGGCAATGGCCAGCACCACCAAGATAATGACCTGTATTCAGATACTGGAGCATGCGGATCTCGACGAAATGGTTACGGTTTCCGCTTATGCGGCAAGTATGCCCAAGGTAAAGCTATACATAAAGCAGGGGGAACAATACAGGGTTGGGGATCTGCTGTATTCCCTCATGCTGGAGTCCCACAACGATACTGCGGTGGCGCTTGCGGAACATGTGGGAAGACAGTTTCTGCCGGAGGAACTGCGGGAAAAGCCGGTGTCCGAATATACCGCCGAGGAGAGCCGGATGGCGGTGGCGGCTTTTGCGGCGCTGATGAACGCGAAGGCGGTGGAGCTGGGCTGCGAAAACACTTGGTTTATCACACCCAACGGATTGGATGCCACGGAAACCTTTTCTTTTCAGGACGGAAGTACGGTACAGAAGGAGCATTGCACCACTGCAGCGGAACTGGCAAGAATTATGGCCTATTGTATCCGGGAATCTCCTCAAAAGGATGCTTTTCTGAATATTACCCGGACAGGGAATTACAGCTTTTCCGCCAACGGAAGAAGCTTTTCCTGTTATAACCATAATGCTTTTCTGACCATGATGGACGGCGCTCTCAGCGGCAAGACCGGCTTTACCAATAAGGCGGGCTACTGTTATGTGGGCGCGCTGGAAAGAGACGGGAAGACCTTTGTGGTGGCGCTTTTGGCCTGCGGCTGGCCCAACAATAAAACGTATAAGTGGAGCGATACCAGAGAACTGATGGAGTATGGACTGGAACAATATTTCTATCGGGGATTTCTGGAGGAGGGAATCCGGTTCGACGAGAAACTGCTGCAGCCCGTTCCCGTGGCGAACGGACAGACGGACATTCTGGGAGACACGGCCTATGCCGAAATCGAAGTGGCAGGCAGGAGAGCTTTAGAAGACGGCGGCGGGGAAAGTATGGCTGACGGGGCAGGGGAAGAAAGACAGGGCCTCCTGCTCAGGGAGGACGAACAAATCAGAGTGGAATATCAGTGGGTGAAAAGCTTGGAGGCGCCGGTGGAGCGCGGTACGAAGGTAGGAACCGTCCATTATATTGTGGACGATACGGTATACTTAACGGAGGATATTGTGACGGCCGAAAGTGTGGAACCCATAGAGTTTGCATGGTGCCTGAGACAGATTGCCGGACGCTTTCTGATAAAAAAATAGAAATACCTTTAAAAAATGCAATTCGTGCTTTGCGAGTTGCTTTTTTTGTGGTATACTTTATTGGACAAAATCATCATGGAGATATCGCGTTTCTGCATTCCATGTTGTTGAGTTGTTTGTATCTATATATTATAAATGGAGGACTGAAAGCATGAGTACTACTTCAAAAGCGAGTCAAAGAATTGCAGCTTTACTCGATGACAACAGTTTCGTTGAAATAGGCGGACTTGTGACGGCAAGGGCTACCGATTTCAATATGAAACCAGACGAAACTCCTTCTGACGGCTGTGTTACCGGCTATGGAGTGATCAACGGTAATCTTGTGTATGTCTACAGTCAGGATGCATCCGTAATGAACGGCAGCGTCGGCGAGATGCACGCGAAGAAGATTACAAATCTCTATGATTTGGCAATGAAAACAGGGGCGCCTGTAATCGGCTTGATTGATTCCGCAGGTTTGAGGCTTCAGGAGGCTACGGATGCATTGAATGCGTTCGGGGCTATCTATATGAAGCAGACACTGGCATCCGGTGTGATTCCCCAGATTACGGCAATCCTTGGTTCCTGCGGCGGTGGACTTGCTCTGTTCCCCACTTTGACGGATTTTACGTTTATGGAAAAGAAGAACGCAAAGCTCTTTGTAAATGCGCCCAATGCGCTGGACGGCAACAACATTGCCAAGTGTGATTCCTCTTCTGCCGAATTCCAGTCTCAGGAGAGCGGTATTGTGGATGTGGTGGAGGATGAGGCTGCTGTCTTTACCAAGATCAGGGAGCTGATTGATTTCCTGCCCTCCAATAACGCTGAGGGAAGCGATATGGTGGAGTGCACCGACGACTTAAACCGTGTCAATCCCGAGCTGGCTAACTGTGTGGGAGATACTTCCATCGCATTGTCTGTTTTGGCGGACAATAATGATTTCTATGAGGTTAAGGCAGATTATGCCAAGGATATGGTGGTTGGCTTCCTGAAGCTGGACGGAGTGACCATAGGCGCCGTTGCGAACCGCAGCGAGGTCTGTGACGAGGAAGGCAAGACGGCAGAGAAGCTGGATGCGGTTCTTACCGTGAAGGGATGCGAGAAAGCGGCTGATTTTGTTTCTTTCTGTGATGCCTTTGATATTCCTGTGCTGACTCTGACCAACGTAAAAGGTTATGAGGCAACCGTTTGTTCCGAGAAAAATATTGCAAAAGCTGCGGCAAAGCTTACATACGCATTTGCCAACGCAACCGTTCCCAAGGTAAACGTGGTCATCGGCAAGGCTCTGGGAACTGCGGCAATCGTTATGAACTCAAAAGCAATCGGTGCAGATATTACCATGGCATGGCCCGATGCGGAAATCGGAACCATGGACGGAAAACTGGCTGCAAAAATTATGTATGAGGGTCAGGGTTCCGATGTGATCAATGAGAAGGCGGCCGAATATGATGCCCAGAAGCTCAGCGTCGGCAGCGCTGCCCGAAGAGGATATGTGGATCAGATCGTGGAAGCGGCTGATACCAGAAAATATGTGATCGGCGCTTTCGAGATGCTCTTTACCAAGAGCGAGGACCGTCCCGCAAAAAAGCACGGAACAGTATAGAAAGGGTGATTATAAAATGAAGAAATTTTTGGCGTGGATATGTATGATTGCCTGTATTTTCGGACTGACCGCCTGCGGTGAAGGGGAAAGCCTGTCGGAACGCGAGACGCAGAGACTGGAAAGAGTGCAGCAGACGGCAGCCATGCAGTATGCTCCCCTGTTTTTGGCTTACATGGATGATGCGGAGGCAGCGTCTTTTGATGATTATACCTTGGATGAGATCTCATATATTATGGGTAACAGTCAGATTAATATTTCCGGATATGTCATGAAAAGCGCTATAGAATCCGTTCATTCCGCAAAAGAAGAGATGGGGGCAGCCGTAAATATCGGTGAAGTGACAGCTCGGGTGGATGGTGATAAGATCATTGCGGAGATATCGATTGCAGGTGAGAAAAAAGATGCTGTAATGGAAATCATTTTCAGCAACGATAACTTTTTTGTAATCGAATCGGTTTCTCTGAATCCCGTTTCTTCCATGGGTGATTTGATGACTAAGGCGGCTCTTAATACAGTAATCGGTATGGGCACCGTATTTACCGTATTGATTTTGATCAGCCTGATTATCTCCTGCTTCGGCTTTATCCCTGCAATTCAGGCAAAGCTGGCTAAGAAAAAGCCTGTGGAGACGGTTGCGGAGAGCACTGCGGCAGCGGAGACGGCTCAGGAAGAGTATGTGGACGAGACAGACGATCTGGAGTTGGCAGCGGTTATCGCGGCGGCAGTGGCAGCCTGTGAGGGCGCGGCGTCTACGGACGGTTTTGTGGTACGTTCCATCCGCAGACGTGCTTAATATAAAAAGAGCAAGCATTGTTACGGCTCTGATTTGAGCGTTTGTTCAAGCGGGCATGGGGCATTGCAATTGAGCTTGTGAAACAAGACGTATGGGAAATAAAACAGAAAAGAAATAGGGATCTACGAGCCGCTGAGCGGCAGAATGGAGGATATAGAAATGAAGAATTATACCATTACCGTAAATGGAAACGTATATGATGTAACCGTAGAAGAGGGCGCGTCCACAGGCGCACCCGCAGCGGCAAAAGCGCCTGCTGCTCCTAAGGCAGCGCCCAAGGCGGCACCCGCAGCGGCACCTAAGGCAGCCGGCGGCGCAGGAAGCGTTAAGATCGAAGCAGGTGCGGCAGGAAAGGTATTTAAGATCGAAAAGAAAGTCGGCGATGCCGTGAAGAAAGGCGATGCCGTAGTTATTGTAGAGGCAATGAAGATGGAGATTCCCGTTGTCGCTCCCCAAGACGGTACTGTGGCAAGTATTGATGTAACTGTTGGCGATGCAGTCGAGGCAGGCGCGGTTCTGGCAACATTGAACTGATCTTGAACGGTTATAAAATGATAGCTGCAGAAAAACAACAGGAGGTCAACAAATGGAATATATAGGTTCTACGCTTAGCAACCTGATTCATCAGACGGCGTTTTTTAACCTCACATGGGGAAATTACGTTATGATAGCGGTTGCGTGCTTTTTCCTTTATCTGGCTATCCGGCATGAGTTTGAGCCCTTGCTCTTGACTCCGATAGCTTTCGGTATGCTGTTGGTCAATATTTACCCCGACATCATGCTTCATGCAGAGGACGCTGCCAACGGTGTGGGCGGCCTGCTGTACTACTTTTACAAATTGGACGAATTGGCGATCCTGCCCTGTCTGATCTTTATGGGTGTGGGCGCTATGACGGATTTCGGTCCCCTGATTGCCAATCCCAAGAGCTTTCTGCTGGGTGCGGCGGCACAGTTCGGTATTTTTGCCGCTTATTTCGGGGCTATTTTCCTTGGATTTAATGACAAGGCGGCAGCGGCAATTTCCATTATCGGCGGCGCCGACGGCCCTACTTCCATTTTCCTTGCGGGAAAGCTGGGACAGACAGGAATTATGGGGCCTATTGCAGTGGCGGCATATTCCTACATGTCGCTGGTGCCCATTATCCAGCCCCCTATCATGAAACTGTTCACCAGCGAGAAGGAGAGAAAGATCAAGATGGGACAGCTTCGTCCCGTATCCAAGCTGGAGAGAATTCTCTTCCCTATTATTATTACCATTGTAGTCTGCCTGATTCTTCCTACCACGGCTCCGTTGGTTGGTATGCTGATGCTGGGTAATCTGTTCAGGGAGTCCGGTGTGGTAAGACAGCTCACAGAGACCGCTTCCAATGCGATGATGTATATTGTCGTTATCCTGCTGGGAACTTCCGTAGGCGCAACCACCAGTGCGGAGGCATTCCTGAATTGGGATACCTTGAAAATCGTAGGTCTGGGTCTTGTTGCATTTATGTTCGGTACGGCCGCCGGAGTATTGTTTGGCAAGCTGATGTGTAAGCTCAGCGGGGGCAAGGTAAATCCTTTGATCGGTTCCGCCGGTGTATCCGCCGTTCCCATGGCAGCCCGCGTATCCCAGAAGGTAGGTGCGGAAGCAGATCCTACCAATTTCCTGTTGATGCATGCTATGGGGCCCAATGTAGCAGGTGTTATCGGAACCGCCGTGGCCGCAGGAACATTTATGGCCATCTTCGGAGTATTCTAAGCCGTCCGTATTTTGGCCGATGCCGGGGTGTCCGGCATGGATGATATGAGAAACACTTTATTCCCTTCATATGTTCTGTCAGTCTGCCGACATAGATTTTTAAAAGGCATAGATGCATGTTATGCAGGCTGACCGTGTGAATGGGATTGAAAATAATAACATGGAGGAAATTCGTAAATGTCAGAAATTGAAAAGAAACCGATTAAAATTACGGAAACCATATTGCGTGACGCGCACCAGTCTCTGATCGCTACCAGAATGCCTACCGAGTTTATGCTTCCCATTGTGGATAAGATGGACAAAGTCGGATATCATTCCGTAGAGTGCTGGGGCGGTGCAACATTTGATGCGTCTCTTCGTTTCCTGAAGGAAGATCCCTGGGACAGACTCCGTAAGCTGCGCGACGGCTTTAAGAACACCAAACTGCAGATGCTGTTCCGTGGGCAGAATATTCTCGGCTACAGACCTTATGCGGATGACGTGGTAGATGCTTTTGTGCAGAAATCCGTTTCGAACGGTATTGATATCATTCGTATTTTTGACTGCTTGAACTACCTTCCCAATCTTCAGGAGGCGGTAAACGCTACCAACAGAATGAAGAAGCAGGAAGGAAGAGGCCATGCACAGGTAGCTTTGTCCTACACTCTGGGCGATGCGTATACACTGGAGTATTGGGCTGATACGGCGAAGAAGATCGAGGAGATGGGTGCGGACTCTATCTGTATCAAGGATATGGCAGGTCTGCTGGTTCCCTACAAGGCAAGCGAGCTGATCAAAGCCATGAAGGAGAATACCAAGCTTCCCATTCAGCTGCATACCCATTATACTTCCGGTGTTGCAGGCATGACATACTTAAAGGCGGTGGAAGCAGGCGTGGATGTGATTGACACTGCCATGAGTCCTTTTGCAATGGGTACTTCCCAGCCCGCTACCGAGGTTATGGTGGAGACTTTCAAGGGAACTCCTTACGATACCGGATTTGACCAGAATCTGCTGGCCGAGATCGCGGATTACTTCCGTCCTTACAGAGATGAGTGCTTAAAGAACGGCCTGTTAAATCCCAGAGTTATGGGTGTTGATATTAAGACCTTGTTATATCAGGTACCCGGCGGTATGCTTTCCAATATGGTGAGCCAGCTGAAAGAGCAGAATGCGGAAGACAGATATTATGATGTGCTGAAGGAGATCCCTCAGGTTCGTAAAGATCTGGGTGAGCCCCCTCTGGTTACTCCTTCCTCACAGATCGTCGGTACACAGGCTGTATTTAACGTATTGATGGGTGAGAGATATAAGATGGCTACCAAGGAGACCAAGGCGGTTCTCCGCGGCGAGTACGGTCAGACCGTTAAGCCTATGAATCAAGAGATCATCGACAAGGTTATTCCTGGTGAGACCAGACTCACAGGCCGATTTGCGGATACACTGCCCAGCGAGATGGATAAGCTGGAAGGCGAGATGAAGGAGTGGAAGCAGCAGGACGAGGACGTACTTTCCTATGCATTGTTCCCTCAGGTTGCAACCGATTTCTTCAAATATCGTCAGGCACAGCAGGATAAAGTCGATATGACTCAGGCTGATACTAAGAATGGGGCATATCCTGTATAAGTGTGAAGGAAATCACTAAGCTCGAAAAGACCTCGCTAAGTGATTTCACGCTCTGCGGAGCAGAGCTTCTTCACACGGAAGAATCGCTGGCGCGATTCTTCCAGACTTGCACCAATTTATAAATTGTTTGTGCCGCCGATGGCGGCATGTTTGGAAGTGTGAAAGGAATGAAGTTTCTCTAAGGTTGGAAAGAGGGGGTGTACCCCCTCTTTGAGCCCAACCTAAGAGAAACTAAGTCATTCCTCGAAGAATCGCTGACGCGATTCTTTCCGGCCTTGCACCGATTCATTGATTGTTTGTGCCGACTGTGTCGGCATGTCTGGAAGTGTGAAGGAAATGTTAAAGCAGTTCGAAGAATGCCAAATACGGTCATTCTTCGAACTCATTATTTATGCCGATTCTGTTGCATTAATAATTGAGTAATATGCACCTGCCTTTTGCGTTAGAGCGTGTTTGAAAATTCATTCCCGCCATCTGCGCGCTTTACTTCGCGGAATTCTTCATAGTATTTTGGAGTAAATTATGGAATTAAATATAAATCAACCTGCTTATTTCAAAGAGCATTATGGAGTGGATGATGAAGTATACAGGTTCTGTCAAAAAGCATATACATTTTTCAAAGATAAGGAATATAGTGATACTTTACATACAATTGGAATAATGCCTGCTGCGGCTCCGCAAGAAATTTTTGACAGCGGCAAATGGAAAGAAAGCACGCGGTTTCTTTGCCATAAAAGTGCTGTAAGTATAGCAATTAGAATGAATTTTGACAATTACTACAAAGCGGATAGTTTAGAGAAAATAGAGCAGAAAATTCCGCAAAACACATTCCGAAAAGAGAGTATTTATAAGAAAACGGTATCGTGAATGTATCTCGATGCCGTTTTCGCATAATAGAAATTGTGCCGTCAGTAGTTTGTGAATTGCAAATTATCTTTCCGGCCTTGGAAATAGGGAAGTATTTTATGCGAGAAAGTCCCGACCCCTCCCGCGAAGTCAAAATCGTGTCTTTATGCGATTTTGCGAGACAACTTCTTGTGTATCAATGGATTTTTATGGAAAGAACTATTGACAAAATGACAGAATTTCGGATAAGATAACGAATGTAATGTGATAAAGCGATACAAAACGGGACGGGGGAAGACATATGGCTCGCAAAGAAACCATTACAATCGACATGATTCTTGACACTGCGTTTGCCATGACCAGAGAGGAAGGTTTTGCAAACGTTACGGCGAGAAAGGTAGCGGCAAAAGCTGGTTGTTCTACGCAGCCGATTTTCCGCGTCTATAAGAATATGGATGAATTGTGGAGAGCGGTCTATGATAAGGCGGCGGTTTATTTCCGGAATTATTGCCGCAGCTTTCCCAAAACGGGAAAAAAGCCGTTTTTTAATCTCGGAATGGCATATATTTCCTTTGCCAGAGAAGAAAGCCGCTTGTTTGAGCTGTTGTTTGTCTCGGAGGAACCCTATAAAAAGGGAATGTATGAATTGCTGAACGGTCCGGAAAACAATGTGGTTCATGAAATTGCTCTTGCCAAAGCCGCCGGCTGTGCGGAACCCGGAGAATTGTTTACAAATATGTGGTTTGTCATCCATGGTGCGGCATGTATGACGATGACAGGGGACTGTGATTTGACGGACAAGCAGACCATGGAGCTGTTGGAGCGTTTATATGTAGCTTTTGCGCCGGTTCATTGACGTCCGTATTTGGGGCATGTCCGGCATGGAAAAGGGGATCTACGGAGAGTCTGATCTATGGAAAAGAAGTATGATATTTTCAGCAGAATATCAGAGCAATTTAATGAAATGAGCAAGAGTCATAAGATGATTGCCGGATTTATTTCCCGGCATTACGATCAGGCGGTATTTATGACGGCGGCCAAACTGGGGGAGACATTGGGCATCAGTGAGTCTACAGTGGTTCGCTTTGCCGACCGGATCGGCTATGCCGGATATCCGGAGTTCCAGCGTGCGCTGGAGGAATGCGTAAAGGGGAAGCTGAGCGATCTTCAGAAAATGGATGCGAAATACGGAAACAGCACCCAGTCGGAGGTTTTGGCTTCCGTAATTGCGGCGGATATCGAAAAGCTGCAGCATACCATTGACCATCTGGAACCGGCGGCTTTTGAGTCGGCCGTGGAAACGATTCTCACGGCCGATACAATTTATATTATGGGACTGCGCAGTAATGAACCTCTGGCGGAGTTTCTGCATTTTTACCTCAATATGATCCGCGGCGGGGTGGTTCTGTTAAAGACCACCAGCGTCAGTGAGACTTTTGAACAGATGATCCGGATCAACGATAAGGATTGTTTTATCGGCATCAGTTTTCCCAGATATTCCATGAGGACATTGAAAGCCATGGAATTTGCCAGTGACCGCAATGCCAAAGTGATTGCCGTTACGGATTCCGCCAATTCTCCCATCTGCTTATATTCTTCCTGCAATCTGCTGGCAAGGAGCGATATGGTTTCCATAGTGGATTCGCTGGTGGCGCCTTTGAGCGTAATCAATGCTCTGGTGGTGGCGTTATGCCTTAGAAGTCCTCTGGAAGTGAGACGGAATTTGGAGATGCTGGAGGATGCATGGAATAACTATCAGGTCTATTTGAATGACGAGATTAATTTTATTGATGACGAACCGATTTTGAAATCCCGCGGGCAGTGAGCCAAGCGGCTGTGAGGCAGACATTTGACAAATGCCGAAAGGGTCACAATGCCATAGCGTCTTGTGAACCCATTGCGCTCTGCAAATTTTCGAAAAATTCCGGCAGGAGAGGTAAGAAATAGAATGGATCGTGTGATTGTGGTGGGCGGCGGAGCCGCAGGAATGATGGCTGCCATCGCGGCGGCCGACAGCGGCTGCAAAGTATGTCTTATAGAAAAAAACGAAAAACTTGGTAAGAAGCTGTTTATCACCGGAAAAGGACGCTGTAATGTGACCAATGCGGCAGAAGCGGAGACTTTTTTTCTAAACGTGTGTACCAACAGTAAATTTCTTTACAGCGCTTTTTACGGATATGATAATCACGCGGTGATGGACTTTCTGGAAAGTGCGGGATGCCCCTTGAAAATCGAGCGGGGAGAAAGGGTGTTTCCGGTGTCTGACCATTCCTCCGATGTGATTGCCGCATTTCAGAGAGAGCTGAAAAAACGCGGTGTGGAAATACTGCTGAATACGAGAGTGACAGATATTTTGACGCGTTTACGCGAAGAACAGGTGGCGGATCAAGCGCAGATTTCAGATTGCGGCGCAAACGGCCGGTATGGCGGTCATATGACGTTTGAGGGAGTAAAGCTTTCGGACGGAAGGGTTTTATCCGCCGACAAAGGAATTATATGTACGGGAGGCATTTCTTACCCGTCCACAGGCTCCACGGGCGACGGTTATCGTTTCGCGGAGCGGACGGGACACAGAGTCAGAGAGTGCAGTCCGGCGCTGGTGCCTTTTCGCATTGCGGAAAAATGGTGTGTCGGGCTGTCGGGGCTGTCGCTGAAAAATGTATCCGTTGTGATGCTTTCGGGAAAGAAACGCTTATATGAGGGATTCGGAGAGATGCTCTTTACTCATTTCGGTGTCAGCGGGCCTCTGGTTCTCTCGGCCAGCAGCAGCTATCACGGTGAAAAGGATGCAAAGCTTTTTATTGATTTAAAACCGGCTTTGGATGAAGAACAGTTGGATAAGCGTATTCTTCGGGATTTCGAAGAAAACAAGAACAAACAGTTTAAGAATTCCCTCGGCGGACTTTTTCCGATGAAGCTGATTCCGGTTATGATAGAATTATCAGGGATACCACCGGAAAAGAAGGTAAACGAGATAACAAAGGAAGAACGAAGAGCGTTCGGGAATCTGATTAAGAAACTGCCCCTTACCGTGGAGGGGACAAGAGGGTATGAAGAGGCGGTGATTACCAGAGGCGGTGTCTCCGTTAAGGATGTCAATCCCTCCACGATGGAATCCAAAAAGGTAAGGGGATTGTATTTTGCCGGAGAAGTGCTGGATGTGGATGCGCTGACGGGAGGCTTTAATCTCCAGATTGCATGGTCTACGGGATATTTGGCGGGCTGTTAGAAAAATGCCCAAAACACGGCATTTTTCATCTTGATTTAAGTCGCAGCGGAGTGCGGCATGGAGGATTAATATGAGTTATAATATTGCGGTTGACGGGCCGGCAGGAGCAGGAAAAAGTACCATAGCCAAGGAAGTGGCTAAGAGAAAGAAGCTGATCTATGTCGATACGGGGGCGATGTACCGGGCTATGGCTCTGTTTATGGTCAGGGAGGGCGTAGATTTGCGGAATACCGACGAGGTGATTCAAAAGTGCCGAAAGGCGGATATCACGATTCGGTACGAGGACAATGTTCAGGTCGTTTTACTAAACGGTGAAAATGTCAATGCATATCTGCGCACGGAAGAAGTGGGAAACGCGGCTTCCGCCGTCAGTGTTATTCCCGAGGTGAGAAGCAAGCTGGTGGAATTACAGCAGCAATTGGCGGCGGACAGCGATTGTATTATGGACGGCAGGGATATCGGAACCTGCGTACTGCCCAAGGCCGATTTGAAAATCTATCTCACCGCAAGCAGCGAGGTACGGGCAAAGAGAAGATATGATGAGCTGGCAGCCAGAGGAGAACGCTGCGATCTGAAGAAAATACAGGAAGATATTGAGGAGAGGGACTATCGGGATACGCATAGGGAGGCTTCCCCGCTAAAGCAGGCGGAGGATGCCGTATTGGTGGATTCTTCCGAGATGACGGCCGAAGAGGTAATAGAAAAGATTATTTCTCTTTGCGGAAGAGAGGGATAACCGGATTTACACGGCGATTTGTGTCTGTATGCTGCCTGCGGCAAAATTGCATATGTGTAAAAAACAGTGCAGAAACGGAGACTTTTATGGAAATCAAACTTGCAAAATGCGCCGGATTTTGTTTCGGTGTCAAGCGTGCTGTGGATACCGTGTATGAACAGGCGGAAACAGGGAAAACTATATACACCTACGGACCCATTGTCCATAATGAAGAAGTGGTAAAGGATTTAAACAAAAAGGGCGTGAAGGTTCTGGAGGACAAGGCTGCGCTGGAATGTCTGGAAGGCGGAAGTGTGATTATTCGTGCCCATGGGGTGCCGGAAGAAATTTACCGTGTCTTGGAAAAGGAAAATTTGGAATGTATAGACGCAACCTGCCCTTTTGTGAAAAAAATCCACCGAATTGTGGAAAATGCCGGCAAAGAGGGCGAACATGTCGTCATTGTGGGGAATCCCGCCCACCCGGAAGTGGAAGGAATTGTGGGCTGGTGCAAGGGCTCTGTTACGGTGTTGGAAACGGCGGAGGAGGCGGAAAAATTTGTGCCTCCGCAAGGCAAAAAAATACGCGTTGTGTCTCAAACGACATTTAACTACAATAAATTTGATTATATAGTTGAAATTTTCCAGAAAAAAGGTTACAATGTTACTGTTGCTAATACTATATGTAATGCGACTGAGGAACGACAGAGCTCGGCCAGAGAGCTTGCAAGAGAGGCTGATGTAATGATCGTAATAGGCGGTAAACACAGTTCCAACACCAGAAAACTGTATGAAATATGCAGTGAGGAATGTGCGGATACCTATTTTATACAGACACTGGATGATTTGCATTTAGAGCTACCTAAAGCTGTTCGACTGGTGGGTATTACTGCGGGGGCTTCCACCCCAAATAAATTAATCGAGGAGGTTCAAAATTATGTCAGAATTAACTTTTGAACAAATGTTGGAAGATTCAATTAAGACAATACATTCAGGAGAGGTAGTCGAAGGTACAGTCATCGATGTCAAGGCAGATGAAATCATCTTAAACATCGGATACAAATCTGACGGTATTCTTACCAAGAGCGAGTATACCAATGATTCAAGCGTAGACCTTACAGCGGTGGTTAAGCCCGGCGATACCATGGAAGTAAAGGTTTTAAAAGTAAATGACGGAGAGGGACAGGTTGTGCTGACTTATAAGCGCCTTGCTGCCGACAGAGGTAATAAGAGAATTGAGGAAGCATACAATAGTAAGGAAGTGCTGAAGGCAACGGTGGCACAGGTTTTGGACGGCGGATTGAGCGTTGTTGTGGATGAAGTCAGAATATTCATCCCTGCAAGTCTTGTTTCGGATACTTACGAGAAGGATCTGAATAAATATGCCGGACAGGAGATTGAGTTTGTAATCAGCGAGTACAATCCGAAGAGGAGAAGATATATCGGTGACCGCAGACAGCTTATCACTGCAAGAAAGGCAGAGCTTCAGAGAGAACTCTTTGAGAGAATTAAAGAGGGCGATGTAGTAGAAGGAACCGTTAAGAATGTGACGGATTTCGGTGCGTTCATTGATCTGGGAGGCGCTGACGGACTGCTTCACATTTCCGAAATGTCATGGGGAAGAGTTGAGCATCCGAAAAAGGTATTTAAGATCGGCGATCAGCTGAAGGTATTGATCAAAGAAATCAGCGGAAGCAAGATTGCGCTTTCTTTGAAATTCGATGATGCAAACCCTTGGAAAGATGCGGCTTCCAAATATGCAGTGGGCAACGTGGTAACGGGTAAGGTTGCAAGGATGACCGATTTCGGCGCATTTGTAGAGCTGGAGCCCGGTGTGGATGCGCTGCTGCATGTATCACAGATTGCAAAAGAACATGTGGAGAAGCCTTCGGATGTACTGTCAGTAGGACAGGAAGTTACGGCAAAGGTTGTTGATTTTAACGAAACCGATAAGAAGATTTCCTTGAGTGTAAAGGCTATGATTGTTCCCGAGACCACTGAAGAAGAGTCCGACGCAGATGTCGTATCGGTAGATATCGATGCGGTAATTGCGGCTCAGAGCGAGGAAGATGCAGAATAAAAGGCGGGACGGTAGATTGTCATGTCATATGATTATGTATATTTTAAGAAGGAAATACTAGCGCTGACATCAATAGACTTGGATTGTTATAAAGAAAAGCAGATGAAGCGCCGTATTGATACCCTGATTACCAAACATAAGATAGAAGGATATGAAAAGTATGTTGCCAAGCTTAAAACGGATAAGAATCTGTTTGACGAGTTTGTGAGTTACATTACTATTAATGTATCCGAATTTTACCGTAACCCCGAACAGTGGAAGCTGATTGACGAGGAAGTATTTCCGGAATTAATCAGAAAATTTGGCAAAAATCTCAAGATTTGGAGCGCGGCTTGTTCCACAGGCGATGAGCCGTACTCACTTGTGATGGCCTTGTCCAGATATCTGCCTTTAAACAGCATTAAGATATTTGCGACCGACCTTGATAAGCAGATTATTGCGAAAGCAAAAGTCGGCATATATAATGAGAAAAGTATCGCGTCCGTACCGGACGACCTGAAGAAAAAGTATTTTACAAAGGTCGGTCCTTCCTATAAGATTGCGGATGAAATCAAGGAGCGTGTTGAGTTTAAAGAACATAATCTGCTGAAAGATCCTTATCCGAAGGATTATCATCTTATTGTCTGCCGGAACGTATTGATTTATTTTACCGAGGAAGCAAAGGATGAGGTATTCTGCAAATTCAGTCGTTCTTTGGCTGACGGAGGCGTGTTGTTCATCGGCAGTACGGAGCAGATTATCAATTACAAGGAAATAGGCTATGAGAGGAAGAATTCTTTCTTCTACCAGAAGTCTTAAAACGTAAATACAGCTTACTTTTCTTGGACATGAAAAGCAGATAGGTGTATTACATATAATTAATACGAAAGGGCGGTTTCCTATCACTGTCCCGGTTGTAGGAAGCTGTTCTTGCTTCCTGAAATATAGTTTAATATTCTTGTAAAAACAGAAAGCGATTCATTACAAGAAACATTTCTAATAGCATATAACAATTCTATAAAAATACGTATTATTCTATAACAATAAAAGGAACCGATATCGGTTCCTTTTTGGATGTGGAAGAGCGGGTAATTCTAAATAGAGCGAAAGCCCTAATAGGAGAAAGCCTTAATAGGAGGAAGCCATCATGTTCAAAACATGGGAGGCATATTGGGAGAATGCCTGCCGGTTTCTTTTTAATTCGTCCGTCAATTCAAAGAACAGTTCGCGGCTCTTGTAATCCCTCTTGAAAAAGGGGAGAAATAACAATTCCCATTGTGGCAGATAACTTGCCGTTTTACGGGTATAGCAGTTTGCGGCCGAAGCAGGGATACGGTGGTTTTTGTCCACAAATTTTGCCACGGATTTATGTAGGGCAACATCTTCGGTAGGAAGATAATAATAGTCATGATAATTGGAGTAAAAATATTTTAATTCTTCTTCATAAATCGGCACCTTAATACATGCCTCCGCGCCCTCTCCACGGAAGTAGCATCCGCCCACGGCACAGGCGATGGATCTGGGGAGCTGGTTCTCTAAGAATAATGTAATCAGCAGCTCGCGGCGTCTGTTCCCGTGTATGTCCTTATAAGAATTCGCCTGAACTTTTCTCGCTTTTACCGGTTCGTTAAATAAATCGTAATAAGTCAGCATAGGAAGGGTTTCCAGCATTCCCTTTAAGTCGTCCGCATTGTGAATCAACAAAGCATTTTCGGCAAATTCACTGGGATTTTTAACGTAATCTTGATAGATTCCGATTAATTCGCCGCCGTTAAAAACATCTTTGCGGTCAATGCCTAAAAACTGTTCCAGAGTCTTCTGTTTGCAGTTCGGCAGTTTGAGAAAATATTTATAAGGAACAATCCGCTTGTACAGATCTATGCCCTGAAAACCTTGAAAGGTATACGGCAGGGAGAGCTGTTCACATTTCTGTGTGATAAACGGAAGGTCGAAATTATTGCCGTTAAAATGAACCAGATAACGGAAAAATTTTGCAAAATCAAAAAACGCCCGCAGAATAACGGCTTCCTGCTCATAATTTTCGGCAAGCCATTGTATGGTATGCCATTTCCCGCTCTGATAATATGCGCACCCGATCAGATACAAATAGGAAGAACGGGCCGTAAAACCGGTGGTCTCAATATCTAAAAAGAGGATACGCTCTAAAGGCGCCAGTTTCTCTAGGGGATAGGAAATTCTAAAATTTTCAATAGTTTCTTTCGAAATCCTCATTACTGCCTCCAACTATTTTATGTTAATATGAACAATTATGCCGCTGATAAGGGCACAAACAGTGATTGCACGAACCTGCCGCATCCGCAGAAGGGAAAATTTGTGATGTACCTGTCGGTGCTTTCCGCTGCTGTCTTTGCTTGGGAAATAGTTCCTGTTCACATCATTATAATAACACAATTTTTTATTTTGCAGTAGTATTTTATTGAAAAAAATAGTATATTTAAACTATCAGAAGCTGACAAGAGAGAAAGGACGAGAATTATGGCAAAATTTACGTTTGTAGGCGGTATACACCCTTATGACGGAAAAGACCTCTCCAAGGATAAAGCAATAACGAACCTTCTGCCCAAGGGCGAAGTGGTATATCCTTTGAGCCAGCATATAGGGGCGCCGGCCAAAGCGCTTGTAGCCAAGGGGGATAAGGTGCTGGCAGGTCAAAAGATAGCGGAGGGAGGCGCTTTCGTATCGGCTCCTATCTATGCATCTGTCTCAGGAACGGTAAAGGCGATTGAACCCAGACGAGTCGTTACCGGCGATATGGTCATGAGCATTGTCTTGGATAATGACGCCAAATATGAAAGTGTTGCATATGCGCCTGTGGTTTCCGTGGAGGACATGAGCAAAGAGGATATTATTTTCTGTATCCGGGAGGCGGGTATTGTGGGCATGGGGGGTGCGGGATTCCCCACACATGTAAAACTGTCGCCGAAAGAGCCCGACAAAATAGATTATGTGATTGCAAATTGTGCGGAGTGTGAACCTTATCTGACATCCGATTACCGGAGAATGCTGGAGGAGCCCGAGAAGCTGATAGGCGGCTTGAAGATTATTTTGAGACTGTTCGAAAATGCCCATGGCATTTTGGCAGTGGAGGACAATAAGCCGGATTGTATAGATTTGCTGCGGAAGCTGACCAAGGACGAATCTCAGATCAGTGTAAAGGCTTTAAAGACCAAATATCCTCAGGGAGCGGAGCGGCAGCTGATATACGCCGCTACCGGCAGAAAAATAAATTCCTCCATGCTTCCGGCAGATGCAGGATGCGTGGTAAATAACGTGGATACGGTGGTGGCAGTGTACAGGGCCATCGCGGAAGGGCATCCTTTAACGGAGAGAATCGTTACGGTGACGGGAGATGCTATTGCGGATCCACGTAATTTCCGTGTGCCCATCGGTACCAGCTACAGTGAACTGATCGAGGCGGCGGGGGGCTTTAAGGAACAGCCCGAAAAAGTGATCTGCGGCGGCCCCATGATGGGGTTTGCCATGTTTGAATGGAATGTGCCCACTACAAAGACATCCACTGCCTTGCTGGCATTGACCCGGGACGAGGTTTCCGCTATGGAGCCGGGGCCTTGCATTAACTGCGGAAGATGTGTGGAAGTCTGTCCGGGGCGTGTAATTCCGAGCAGGCTTGCGGACTATGCGGAGCATTTTGATGAAGAGGCATTTCTGAAAAATGACGGCATGGAATGCTGCGAATGCGGCTGCTGCAGCTTTATCTGTCCGGCAAAACGTCCCTTGACACAGGAAATAAAGGCCATGCGCAAGATTCAGCTTGCCAAGAGAAAAAAATAACCGGACTCAAACGGCTGCCGGAGAAAGAGCCGGAACCGAAATAAAACGGTATTGAACCGGAATAGAATAAAATAAAAGGAACTGGAATTAGGAGGAAGTGTCAGTGAGTGAACGAATGAAAGTATCATCTAACCCACATATCCGTTCCAAGGTGACTACCAACGGAATTATGCTGGCCGTAGCCGTTGCCTTGATGCCTGCTGCCGGCTTTGGAATTTACAATTTCGGCATAAGGGCGCTGTGGGTGATTCTTGTGACCGTAGCCAGTACGGTTTTAACGGAATTTTTGTTTGGACTGTATAAAAAGAAAACTTCTGTCTCCGATTTGTCTGCCGTGGTGACGGGGCTGCTGCTGGCTTTAAATCTGCCGGTAACAATTCCCCTCTGGATGGCAGCTTTGGGCGGGGTGTTTGCGATTTTGGTGGTAAAGATGCTCTTTGGCGGTCTGGGACAGAATTTTATGAATCCTGCTCTGGCAGCGAGATGTTTCCTGTTGATATCGTTTCCCACGGCAATGACTGCTTTCGAGTGCGATGTTTATACAGGGGCAACGCCGCTGGCCGCACTGAAAGCGGGGGAGCAGGTAAATGTTATGGATATGGTTCTGGGACATACCGCGGGAACCATCGGGGAGACATCGGTGGTGGCGCTGGCGGCAGGAGCCTGTATCCTGTTGGCGCTGGGCGTGATTGACTTGAAGATTCCGGGAAGCTACATAATTACTTTTCTGCTGTTTGCAGGAATTTTCGGCGGACAGGGGTTTGATCCCGCGTATCTGTCTGCTCAGCTGGCAGGCGGCGGGCTTATGCTGGGAGCGTTTTTCATGGCCACGGATTATGTGACAAGACCCATCACCATAAAAGGACAGTATGTGTTCGGTGTATTTTTAGGGATTATGACGGGGATTTTCAGAATTTTCGGGCCCGGAGCGGAAGGTGTGTCCTATGCGATCATTTTAGGAAACCTTCTGGTGCCTTTGATTGAGAAAATGACGAAACCGGTTGCCTTCGGTTATCGGAGAGGAGGTAAACGGGCATGAGAGAGAAAAGCGATGTAAAGACAATGCTCAGAGAGGCGGGGGTTCTTTTTGTCATTACATTATTGTCAGGACTGCTTCTGGGGCTGGTATATGAGGTGACGAAAGAACCCCGGAGAATTCAACAGGAGCGTGCCGTAAAAGAGGCCTGTATCGCCGTGTTTCCACAGGCAAAAGAAAACGGGACGGAGCTTGCCTTTGAAGTGCTTGACGTCACGCCTTCCCCGGCGCTGCAGGAAGAGCTGGCTCAAGAGAATGTGGAAATCGGTAAGATCTACAGTGCTTCTGACGGGGCAGGCTTTTACGGTTATGTGGTGGAGGCCGTTTCCACCAAGGGCTATGGCGGTGACATAGTGCTTTATGTAGGTGTGGGGGCGGACGGAACCGTGAACGGTGTGTCTATTTTGGAAATCAGCGAAACGGCCGGATTGGGCATGGAGGCCCCCAATGTACTGGTGCCGCAGTTTGAAGGCAGGAAGGTAGACAGCTTTGTCTATACGAAGACGGGCGCGGCACCGGGCACCAATGAGGTGGATGCCATTGCATCGGCCACAATTACCACAAAAGCAGTCACAAATGCCGTAAACGGGGGACTGAAAACAGCCCTTGAACTGTTGAAGGGAGGTGCGCTCCATGAATAAGGCTGGCGAAAGACTTTATAACGGTCTGGTAAAAGAGAATCCGACGTTTGTCCTGATGCTGGGAATGTGTCCCACACTGGCAGTCACGACTTCGGCCGTGAACGGTCTGGGAATGGGGCTTACCACCATGGCGGTTCTGGCGTTGAGCAACCTGTTTATTTCTTTGCTGCGCAAGGTGATTCCCGGCAGAGTGCGTATTCCGGCGTTTATCGTAGTGATAGCTTCTTTTGTAACTGTTGTGCAGTTACTGCTGGAGGCATATCTGCCGGCATTGAATAAATCATTGGGGGTTTATATTCCTCTGATTGTTGTAAACTGTATTATATTAGGCCGGGCGGAGAGCTACGCATACTCCAATCCGCCGATTCCCTCCCTGTTCGACGGTATCGGAATGGGATTGGGTTTTTCCTTTGCATTGACTTGTATCGGTGCGTTCCGTGAGCTTTTGGGTGCGGGAAAGATTTTTGGCGTTGCACTGATGCCGGAGGGATTTGAACCCATCCGCATTTTCGGTCAGGCGCCCGGAGCCTTTTTCGTATTGGCGATGTTGGTGGCGCTGCAGAATTATATTAAGAACAGGCGGAAAAAAGAAGGGAAACCTTATGAGAAGATCGGTTCCGGCTGCAGTGAGGACTGCATGAACTGTTCGGACCAAGGCTGCAAGAGGCGATTTTATGAAGCCGGTACCGAGAAGAGGGCAACGGCAAAGTCCACTGCGAAACGGGCGGACAGCGCCGCAAAAAAGATTACGGAACAGCCGGCTCAAAGCCGGCAGGACGGTACGACGAAGAGAAGAACGGAACAGCCGGTTCAAAGACAGCCCGAACCGACGGACGGTTTTGAATACATAGACTTGGTGGAGGAGGAGAAGTAAATGGATAATGTAAAGGATTTGTTAGTCATTTTAATCGGCTCCTCTCTGGTCAGCAATGTTGTTTTGAGCCAGTTTTTGGGGTTGTGCCCGTTTCTCGGAGTCTCCAGAAAAGTGAAAACGGCTGCGGGAATGGGCGGTGCGGTTATATTTGTCATCACTCTGGCAAGCTTTGTAGCAGGCGTTATTAATCAATTTGTGCTAATTAAATTTCAGGTGCAATATCTGGATACTATTGTGTTTATTCTGGTAATTGCGGCTTTGGTTCAGTTTGTGGAGATGTTTCTGCGCAAGGCTATGCCCTCCCTCTATGAAGCCTTGGGGGTGTATCTGCCGCTGATCACTACAAACTGTGCGGTGCTTGGGGTAGCGATCAACAACGAGCAGGCGGAGTACGGAATTCTTACGGGTATGGTAAACGGTTTTGCGACGGCGGTGGGCTTTACCGTTTCCATCGTGATTCTGGCCGGTATCCGGGAAAAAATTGAGTATAATGATGTTCCGAAATCCTTTCAGGGCATGCCCATCGTGCTGCTGACGGCAGGACTGATGGCCATTGCCTTTGTGGGATTTTCCGGATTGTTATAGAAGGAGGCTGACGCGTGAGTATAACTGGCATTTTCACTGCTGCCTTGGTGGTGGCGGTGGTAGGTATCTTTGTGGGGCTTTTTCTGGGAGTTGCAGGCATTAAATTTAAAGTTCAGGTGGACGAAAAGGAAGAAGCAGTATTGGCTGCCCTTCCCGGCAATAATTGCGGCGGATGCGGCTATGCGGGCTGTTCCGGTTTGGCGGCGGCCATTGCAAAAGGAGAAGCTGCCGTGAACGCCTGTCCTGTGGGCGGAGAGCCGGTGGGACGGCAGATTGCCGGAATTATGGGAGTGGAAGCGGCCAGCGCGGAACGGCAGGTGGCTTATGTGGCTTGTCAGGGTGACTGCGAGAAGGCTAATAAGGATTATGAATATTGCGGCGCCGAGGATTGCAGAATGGCGGGATTTGTGCCCGGAGGCGGAGAGAAATCCTGCAACAGCGGCTGTTTAGGCTACGGAACCTGTGTAAAAGCCTGCCCTTTTGATGCCATCCATATCGTAAACGGAGTGGCAGTGGTGGACCGGGAAGCCTGCAAGGCCTGCGGCAAATGCATTGCGGTATGTCCGAAGCATTTGATTTCCTTGATTCCGTATAAAGCGAAGCTCGCAGTAGCGTGTAGCTCTGTGGACAAAGGGCCGGTTACTATGAAGGCATGTGCCACGGGTTGTATCGGCTGTGGAATCTGTGTGAAGAATTGTCCCGGTAAAGCAGTGACAGTGACGGATTTTCATGCTACAATAGATCAGGAAAAATGCACTGCCTGCGGTGTTTGTGCGGAGAAGTGCCCGAAGAAGTCGATTGTGCATTTGTAATATGGACGGCGGGCGGACAGTAAAGTAGGAGAAAGAACCATGAGATTACCTGATGATTATGATGACCGTTCGGGGCTGACGCCCACGGTGGTGTCTGCTATTGTGGCAGTGACCATGTTTGTGGCGGTAATTTTTGTTGTGGTTTTGTTGATAAATCATGACGATAGAGGGAGCGGAAACCACAATGCGGTGCAGAGTACACAACAGACGCCACAGCCGGCTTCTTCCGGTATTGTGTATCCGGATACCGACGAGATTCTCTCGGGCAGCAAACTGACGCCTGACGATCTTGATTTTTGGGATATGTACCCTCCTTCCCCTTCGCCCTCTGTGACACCGGAGCCTGCGGCGAGTTCGGAGGCGGTACAGAGCGATCCGGCCACGGACGGAAAGCATACACTGATTCAATATTCAAACGGTAAGGAGGAATGGGTACTGATCAGTCCCTACCTGCCCAAACACGATTATGATTTTACCAAGCTGGTATGCCAGTCCGACCTGATGAAATATTATGAGGACGGCAAGCAGGTTTCCTTTGTAGGAATTGACGTGTCGAAATTTCAGGATTATATAGATTTCGTAAAGGTAAAAAAAGCGGGGATTCATTTTGTGATGATACGTGTGGGAGCCAGGGGGTACGGTACGGGCCAGCTCATCGTGGACGAATATTTCAGCGATAACATTAAGAGAGCCACGGATGCAGGACTTGACGTGGGGGTATATTTCTATTCTCAGGCCGTCACGGTGGATGAAGCTATAGAGGAAGCCAATCTGGTCATAGAGAATCTGGGGGAATATCAGATCACGTATCCCGTGGCGTTTGATATGGAGCTGATCGAAAACGATACCGCCAGAACGGATACGCTTTCCAAGACGGAGAGAACCGCTATCACAAAGGCTTTTCTGGATACGATTGCCGCTGCCGGTTACAAAACAATTATCTACGGCAATAAGCAGTGGCTGATCAAAGAGATTGATATGTCAAAGCTCACTGCCTATGATGTATGGCTGGCTCAGGAAGCGGATATTCCCGACTATCCCTACAAGTTTACCATGTGGCAGTACAGCAAGACCGGAAATATCGACGGAATCGCGGGATATGTGGATCTGAATATCAGTTTTATTGACTATTCGGAGAAATAGGCGGTTTAAAATCAATGATTTTTTGAGAAACTGCAATATCGGTATAAATATCGGCATATTTGCTGGGGGAAAGTCCTTCAATATAATTGGGCGTATATTTTTTGGCGACGCCGTTTTTCCTCAATATGTCGATGGCTTTGTTATAGGCAACGGCGGCTTCCCATTCGGAAGCGTAGCGGCCCACAATATAATTTCCTATGATGTGGATGCGGACAGTATAGAGATACTGTCCGTTTTTTTGCCGTTCCCGGCTCACACCTTGATAGACATTGATGATTTCCAGATTTTCGCGGCGGAAATCGGTGGGATCATTGTTGATGAAACGAAAATCCCTTCCCCTTTTTGCGTATGCCTTGATACCGTAGCGGGACAGTATACTGACCTGAAGACCGTAATCGGCAACAAAATAATGGCGGCCCCGGAGCATGATTTTGTGGGAAGAATAGTAAAACAGATCGTCTAAATCAAATTTCAGTACATGGGTGGGGGAGAGGTAGTAATAAAATAAACGCTGTCCCATGTAGATGGGATTGCCGAAATAGATTCCGTTGTCCCGGAAGTTCGTAAGGCAGACCCATTTTTCAAAGGGCAGCGGGGAGTCCTCCGTGTAATCTTCCAATACCGTCCGGCGGGCGTTTAACAGGCGCAGTCCCTCCAGATAAGCATGGTGGGCTCTCTCGGGATCTTTATAGCTGCCCAGACTGATGTGCTTGCGCCTGTATGTCAGGGAGGCGCGGTAATAAATCTGACCGTTTTTGCGGGCAGAGGGAAAGACTCCTTCGTAATGCTGTTCACCGGGGGGGCCGGAATGTTTCATACATAATTTCCTTTTCTAAGTATTCTATTTTGCTGCAGCGCCGGTTCCTTTTTCTAATGGCAGATTCCGTCATAACACAGCGCCGCTTGGGGCGCTTTTTTAGCTTACAGGAAATTCCGTCACAATGCAAAGTGCCGCTTGGGGCACTTTTTACTGACTGAAAAGTATTATACCATTTTTTACGGATTCTGTATAGCTTCATGGACAAGAGGGAAAGGATTTGGTAATACGATGGGAAAGTGATGTATGAATTATGACAGAATTGTTACATATTTTTTAACTCATCCTCATATACTGAATAGCGGACAGGCAGTGGAGAACTGCGTTATAAGTACGATTATTGGCAGCGGCAATAACGGGTGAACAATAATAAGGTGTCCGCCTTGTATTGAGAAAGGATAAAGAACTTATGTATAAAAAGTCAATAGGTGCATTGATGCTTTGCAATATGGTATTTCTGGCAGGTATGGTGTGTGTCCGCGGAATCGATCAGGCAAGGATGTTGACTTATCCCGTTTCCCAGATACGGCTAACACTTCAGGAAATGAATGAAAAAGCGGAAAGCATCGAGAGAGGCATCATAGAGAATGTGGCGGAGAGCAGGACGCTGGGGATCGCGGATCGTGCGGTTTCCGGACAGCGGGTGGTGGATTACTATGTCTTAGAGCAGGAACCCATGATTCTTTTGGAAGCCGACGAGCTGGAGGTTCTGCTCAGAATCGTGGAATCCGAGGCGGGCAGCGAGGACGAGGACGGCAGGCTTCTCGTGGCAAACGTGATTTTAAACAGGGTAAATAATGAAAAGTTTCCCTCCACGGTAACGGATGTTGTATTTCAACAGCAAAACGGGGTTGCCCAGTTTTCGCCTGTTTCCAACGGAAAATATTATCAGGTAGAGATTAGTCAGGAGACCTATGAGGCAGTGGAGCGGGCGCTGAATGGGGAAGATATTTCTCAGGGGGCTTTATATTTTGCCGCAAGGAAATATGCGGACAGCTCGAAAATGAAATGGTTTGACGATCATTTGGTCTATCTGTTTGAACATGGGGGACACGAATTTTTTAAATAGCCAACCTTGCGTCCCAAGCCATTTAATGATATACTATTACCGCGAATTTATTACTTACAAATAGAATGCCTGCAAAGGAATTACCGGTACAATGGGTTGTGCAGTTTATTTTGTATTCGAAAAGCCTGCAGGGAACGGAAAGGCATGGTTACTATCATGGAAGTGTTATACAGCAGTACGAGAAGCGGCGGGAATCCGGTGAAATCATCCGAAGCAATCTTAAAGGGATTGTCGGAGGACGGCGGTCTGTTTGTGCCGGATCATATTCCGGTGTTGGATAAGAGTCTGAAAGAGCTTGCGGGAATGACTTATCAGGAAGTTGCCTATGAGGTCATGAAGCTTTATCTCACCGATTTTACGGAAGAAGAATTGAAAAGTTGTATCGGCAGGGCTTACGACTCTAAGTTTGACACGGAGGTAATTGCGCCTTTGGCGGAGGCCGAAGGAGCGTATTATCTGGAATTGTTTCATGGGGCTACCATTGCGTTTAAGGATATGGCGTTGTCCATTCTGCCCCATTTGATGATTACCGCCGCACACAAGAACCATATCCGAAATGAGATCGTTATTCTGACGGCTACCTCCGGAGATACCGGAAAGGCGGCATTGGCAGGCTTTGCAGACGTGGAAGGCACGCGCATCGTCGTATTCTACCCTAAGAACGGCGTCAGTCCGATTCAGGAGAAGCAGATGGTGACCCAGAAAGGGGACAATACATTGGTTGTGGGCATTCACGGAAACTTTGACGATGCCCAGACCGGAGTGAAGAAGATATTTTCCGATCAGGAGCTGGCCCGTGAGATGGAAGAGAAGGGATTTCAGTTTTCTTCTGCCAATTCCATTAATATCGGCCGTCTGGTTCCTCAGATCTGTTATTACATATATGCTTATGCAGCATTGCTGAAAGAAGGGAAGATTGAGGAGGGTGAGGCCGTCAATGTGGTGGTTCCCACCGGCAATTTCGGAAATATTCTTGCAGCGTTTTATGCGAAGAATATGGGACTTCCCATCCGAAAGCTGATTTGCGCATCCAATGAAAACAAAGTATTGTATGACTTTTTCAAAACCGGTGTCTATGACAGAAACAGGGAGTTCGTATTGACCAGTTCCCCGTCCATGGACATTCTGATTTCCAGTAATCTGGAGCGTCTGATCTACCGTATCGCAGGAAATGACGGGGACAAGAACAAGGAGCTGATGACGGCTCTGGCCGGAAACGGAACCTATGAGATTACTGCCCAAATGAGGGAGGCGCTGGCTGATTTTTACGGCGGCTTTGCCGATGAAGATCAGACCGCGGAAGAGATCAGACGGCTTTACAATGCCTGTGGTTATGTGATTGACACCCATACGGCCGTGGCTTCCGCGGTTTACCGGAAATATGCGGCGGAGACGGGGGATAAGACGAAGACGGTGATTGCCTCTACGGCAAGCCCTTTTAAGTTCACCAGAAGCGTTATGAATGCCATTGATGCCCAATATGATGCTATGAGTGATTTTGAACTGGTTGACGAGCTTTCGAAGCTTGCGAATGTACCGGTGCCTCAGGCCATTGAGGAAATCCGTACCGCGCCCGTGGTGCATGACAAACAGTGTGACGTTGATAAAATGAAGGATACCGTGAAGGAATTTTTAAAGATATAATCAGGGTAATGTTTACAGCCGGCAGGTTTGGAAGGGCAGTTTTTACTGCCGGGAAATCTGGGCGGCTGACTGAGGCGATTCCCCCGCAGCTTTGCTTCGTAATCCTTTGATGCCTTTATGCGTCGAAGATATATGGCGCTCTGCTGCGGGGGATTTGATAAGGGAAAAAGATGCCGGGGAATGGAAAAAGGAATTCTGTGCCGGAGTCGGCAGGAGAGGAAAGGAGAAGTTATGACGGCAGAAGAAATGTTAAAGAAGATTGACCACACTCAGTTGAAGGCGTATGCCACATGGGATGATGTGAAGAAATTGTGTGATGAGGCCATCCGTTACCATACGGCAAGCGTCTGTGTCCCGCCCTCCTATATCAAAGCCATCCGTGAGGCTTACGGGGAGCGGCTCACCATCTGTACCGTGGTAGGCTTTCCCTTGGGCTACAGTGTGACGGAGGCAAAAGCTGCGGAGACGGAGTGTGCTTTGAGGGACGGATGTGACGAGATTGATATGGTAGTCAACATCGGAGATGTGAAGAACGGGTACTGGGAGAAGGTGGAAAAGGAAATACAAACGCTGAAAGAGATCTGCGGGAACCGTATTTTAAAGGTCATTGTTGAGGCATGTTATCTTACGGAGGAAGAAAAAATTGCTCTGTGCGGCATCATTACCCGGACGGGGGCGGATTATATTAAGACCTCCACCGGATTCGGCACGGGCGGAGCCGCAAAGGAGGATGTGGAGCTGTTTCAAAAGCATATAGGCCCCAATGTGAAGATCAAGGCTGCCGGTGGCATCTCTACGCGGGAGGATTTGGAACTGTTTCTCAATCTGGGCTGCCACCGTGTAGGATCTTCGCGGACGAGTACTTTTTTCTCGGATTGTCCCTGATGATGCGGCGGGAGAGGATGGAACAGGTTTTATAAGGTTGAGAATTTCTTTGGCCGCCTGCAAGGCGGAAGAATGGAGATTGAGATGGAAAATCAAGTGATTAGAAATCGTCTGAAGGCGTTGAGAGAGCTTATGAAGGGGGAGGGCATCGACTATTATATGATGCCCACGGCGGATTTTCATAATTCGGAGTATGTGAATGATTATTTTAAAGTGAGAGAATATTTTTGTAATTTTTCGGGCTCTAACGGAACACTGCTGGTATGGCAGGAGGGAGCGGGGCTTTGGACCGACGGACGGTATTTTATTCAGGCCGAACATGAGCTGGAGGGAACCGGCGTGGAGCTGTTCCGGATGCTGGACGACGGGGTTCCCGCCATTGAGGATTTTCTGGAGCAGCGTATGGAGCAGGGCCAGACCTTGGGCTTTGACGGCAGGGTGCTCTCCTGTAAGGAAGGGCGGAAACTGGAAGAGAAGCTGGCGGAAAAGAAAATTGTGTTTGCTTATGAAAAGGATCTCTCGGAAAAAATATGGAAGGACAGACCCGGATTTCCTCAGGGAAAGATCATGATCCTGCCGGAGAAGCTGGCGGGGAGAAGCACCGAGGATAAACAGCGTGACGTAATGAAAAAGGTTTCCGAGGAAGGGGGGAACAGCTTCCTTTTGACGAAATTGGATGATCTGATGTGGCTCTTTAACATCAGGGGCTGCGATGTGGAATGTAATCCCGTGGCTATGTCCTACGGTTATCTGACGGAGAAGGAAGCGGTTTTGTTTATCCAAAAGATCGTGGTGGATGAGTCTGCGTCAAAGTATTTTGCGGAAAAGAATATTGTGGTGAAGGATTATGCGGAAGTTGTGGACTACTTGAAGGCGCTTCCGGAGGGCGGAAAGGTTCTGGTGGATGACCGTCACTGCAGTTACACCCTGTACAAGACTCTGGCACGAAAACAGACACTTGTGGAAAAGAAAAATCCGACGGAATTGCTGAAGGCGGTAAAGAATCCGGTGGAGCTTGCCAATATGGAAGAGATTTATCTGAAGGACAGCGTGGCTTTGACGAAATTTATTTACTGGTTGAAGACCAATATCGGCAGTCAGGAGATTACGGAGATCACGGCGGCGGATTATTTGGAAAAGCTTAGGAGGGACATTCCGGAATGTGTGGATCTCTCGTTCCCGTCCATATCTGCCTATGGCGCCAATGCGGCCATGATGCATTATGAGCCCACCGCCGACAATCATGCGGTTCTGAAGCCGGAAGGACTTTACCTGATTGATTCCGGCGGACAGTATATGGGGGGCACCACCGATGTGACAAGAACCGTTGCGCTGGGAGCCGTATCCGATGAGGTAAAGAAGCATTACACGCTGGTTGCCGCAGGTATGCTGCAATTGTCCAATGCCCATTGGATTTACGGCTGTACCGGAAGGAATCTGGATATACTGGCGCGCCAGCCGATCTGGGATATTGCCATGGACTATAAATGCGGCACGGGTCACGGTGTGGGATATATTTTGAATGTACATGAGGGTCCTCAGAACATGCGGTGGAGATTTACGGACGACATGACGGAGGCTGTCATTGAGGCGGGTATGGACATCTCCAACGAACCCGGCATTTACGTGGAGGGAAGCCACGGCATCCGCATCGAGAACATTATGGTGGCGGAAAACGACGTGAAAAACGAATACGGACAGTTTATGCATTTTAAGACATTGACATGGGTTCCCATCGACATGGGCGCCATTGATGTGAAATATATGAGTGAAGTACAGAAGAACATGTTGAGGGATTACCAGCAGAAGGTATATGAAAAGCTTTCTCCTTATTTGACGGCGGAAGAGGCGGAGTGGCTGAGACGGGAGACGGAAGTATGAAAGGAATGAAGTTTCTCTAAGAACCGCTTGCGCGATTCTTCCGGCCTTGCACCAATTCATTAATTGTTTGTGCCGACTGCATCGGCATGTCCGGAAGTGTGAAAACATCTTCCGGCGGCGGGTGAACTGTCACACGAAGTAAACTTTTTATAAAATCCTTCCCATTTATTGACTTTTTTTTACCGTCATGTTAAAGTTATAACGACTAAAGTCTATAGGAATTTACTGAACCCCATGCAACGCCGATTGAATTGTCGTTTAGGAAAGTATGGTGGTTTAGTGCTGTATAGAAACCGCATCGGTGGTGAGGTTTCCTGTACGGCAGACTTGAGATTTTCGTGCGGCAGAAGCACGAAATCACCTCACCGCCGGAGCGCGGGGAGTCGCTTTTATAGTAATAGAAATCATAAAAGAAAAGAGGTAAAACGCGAGATGGCAGAAATCAATTTAAGCAAGTATGGCATCACCGGAACTACGGAAGTAGTGCACAATCCTTCCTATGAAGTACTGTTCGAGGAGGAGACCAAGGCTGGTCTGGAAGGCTTTGAAAAGGGTCAGGAAACTGAGCTTGGCGCAGTGAATGTTATGACCGGAATTTACACAGGCCGTTCTCCCAAAGATAAGTATATCGTTATGGATGAGAACTCTAAGAATACCGTATGGTGGACTTCCGATGAGTATAAGAACGACAATCATCCCATGTCAGAGGAAGTATGGGCAACCGTAAAGGATATCGCACAGAAGGAACTCTGCAATAAGAGACTTTTTGTTGTGGATGCATTCTGCGGCGCTAACAAGGATACCCGCATGGCAGTACGTTTTATCGTGGAAGTTGCATGGCAGGCTCACTTCATCAAGAATATGTTCATCCAGCCCAGCGAGGAAGAGCTGAACGACTTCGAGCCTGATTTCGTTGTGTATAATGCTTCCAAGGCAAAGGTTGAGAATTACAAGGAGTTGAATCTGAATTCCGAGACTTGCGTGGCTTTCAATATTTCCAGCCGCGAGCAGGTTATTATCAATACATGGTACGGCGGCGAGATGAAGAAGGGTATGTTCTCCATGATGAACTACTATCTGCCCCTGAAGGGTATCGCTTCCATGCACTGTTCTGCAAATACCGATATGAACGGTGAGAATACCGCTATTTTCTTCGGACTTTCCGGTACAGGCAAGACTACTCTGTCTACGGATCCTAAGCGTCTGCTGATCGGCGACGACGAGCACGGCTGGGATGACAACGGCGTGTTCAACTTTGAAGGCGGCTGCTATGCTAAGGTTATCAATCTGGACAAGGATTCCGAGCCCGATATCTACAATGCAATCAAGCGTGACGCTCTCTTGGAGAATGTTACCGTGGATGCATCCGGCAAGATTGATTTTGACGACAAGAGCGTAACCGAGAACACTCGTGTTTCTTATCCGATTAATCATATTGAGAACATTGTACGTCCCGTTTCTGCCGCACCGGCAGCTAAGAACGTAATCTTCCTGTCTGCGGATGCATTCGGCGTACTTCCTCCCGTTTCCATTTTGTCTCCTGAGCAGACACAGTACTATTTCCTTTCCGGATTTACCGCTAAGCTGGCAGGTACGGAGCGTGGAATTACGGAGCCTACACCTACTTTCTCCGCTTGCTTCGGTCAGGCATTCCTTGAACTGCATCCTACAAAGTATGCGGAGGAGCTGGTTAAGAAGATGCAGCAGAGCGGCGCTAAGGCTTATCTCGTAAATACAGGATGGAACGGCACCGGCAAGAGAATTTCCATTAAGGATACCAGAGGTATCATTGATGCAATCTTGAGCGGAGATATCAATAACGCTCCTACCAAGAAGCTTCCCATCTTCAACTTTGATATTCCTACGGAGCTTCCCGGTGTGGACACCAATATTCTGGATCCTCGCGACACTTATGCGGATGCTGCTGAGTGGGAGACCAAGGCAAACGATCTGGCAGACAGATTTGTAAAGAACTTTGCTAAGTACGAGGGTAACGATGCCGGTAAGGCACTGGTATCTGCAGGTCCTCAGAAGTAGGAAAAGCTCAATGCACTGTTGAAATATTGAGATAATATGTGGCCATCGGCGTAATACCGATGGCCATTTTACGTGCCTTTTTTGCAAACACGTTAAAAAAACCGGTCTTCCGATAGAAGAAGGCCGGTTTATGCATGAAGCGCAACTATGTGTATTTGATTAGTTATTCGGAACATCACCGGAGTAAAGCTCGGTACCGTCAGCTGAAATAAATGTAAAACGTGCACCGTCAAGCTTAATACCATAGGACTCCTCGAAGGTCGTGAACAGATTTTCAACAGATGCCTTATTCTGCTCAATAACAGGATCAAACGCTGCTGCAATCTGCTCGGCAGTTGCATTGCTGTAATCGGAGCCGCTGGGAAGGTGATACTCATAAACGAATGTATTTCCGTCGGCAGCTAATGTAACGGACATGCCGGTGGATGCCAGAAGGGAATTGGTAGCTTCCTCGGTAGCTTTTGCTTCTTCAGTAGTAATCCACTCTGCTAAGGTGGTAGTACCCTTGGAGCCGCAGGCCGTGAATGTCAGGACAACACTGGCAACAAGAGCAAGAGCAAGTGTCAACAAATTTTTTTTCATGATAGTTTCTCTCCTTATATATTTATAGATTTGAATGACAAAAAAATGATAGCACCCGAAAATAAAAAGTTCAATGGATAAAGTTACTAAATAAAGATACAAAATCCAAAAATTGCTGTTGTATTTTGCCAGTGGTTTCGTTATAATAATAGTAACCTGAAATGTGCGATAACTCTTGTTTATTTTTGAACCTACATTTACTTTAAACGGGATTCCTATATCGCCGGCTGGCTGTCAAGCCCTCACTTGTTTACAAGGATTGGAAGGGAAGGCAAAAGGTCGGTTGCGGTGACCCACCTAGCATTGCTAGGAGTCAAAAAACAAGAGGCGGCATTTTGGGTATTTGACAGAAGAAAAGAGCAGTCCATAAGGGCTGCTCTTTTGAGGTGTTTTGGGATTGCGGGGGCATGTAATGCGCAGCAATCCGTAGTATCAACATCATTATATAAGGAGAAGACGGTTGAAGAGAGACAGAAATGAAAACGGGTTGACAAAATCCCAAAGGATGCAGCTGAAAGCATTTATCTGTATGCTGGGACTTCTGTTATTATTGATCTTACTGCTGGGGAAATTTGTATCCTTGCTGGTACATAGGGAGAGCGGGCCTGAAGAGGCGCCTGTAACTCCTTCTCCTCATATCCCGGTGGTAAATGTGCTGACAAACGTATGGATCCTTGATGTGGGAAACGAAGAATTAGTGATTTTCCGGGACGGGGTGCGGGAAAGCTATCCTTATGGCACTGTGACGGAAGGAGCGCAGGAGGATCTGGGCGCTATAAGGTATGGTCCGGATATTTCCGTCAGGGAGCAGATTGCGGATGTGGTTCTGACAGACGGTGCAGTGACCGGAGTATTTGCAAAAACAGAAAAAATCAACGGCAGAATCCTAAGCGCCGACGAGACGGGAATCGAGATAGAGGGGTATGGCAGATATCCTTTGGACGAAGACTATAAGGGCTACCGCTTGTATGACGAGCTGATTATGTGTACCGTCAGCGACATATGCTTCGGCTACAGCTTCACGGACATTGTGTTGGACGAAGGCAGTGTCTGCGGTATCCTGCTTGCAAAAGAGGAGGCTATGGAATACATCCGCGTACTGTTGAAAAGCGGAGATTACGGCGGAAACCTTCATGAACAGCTGGTTATAACCGGAGATACGGATTTTACGGTTACATATGGCCCTTACGGAAACAGGATGCAGGAGACCTATCAGGCAGGGGAAGAAGTCACCATTGAACACGGCAGCAGTTATTTTGACGGAGACAGAGTGTGGGTCAGACCGGAGGTGCTGACAGGAAGGCTGATATTGAAAAATGTAGGAAGAAGCCAAGGAGTGCCTTCCTACCGCGGCACAATGGAGCTTCTCGGTACGGATGACGGAATTGTGGTGATCAATGAGGTCCTGCTGGAGGACTATCTATACAGTGTGGTTCCCAGTGAGATGCCTTCCAAATATCCTATGGAGGCTTTGAAGGCGCAGGCGGTCTGTGCAAGGACTTATGCATACGGTCATATGGAACATGCCGGATATCCTCAGTATGGCGCCCATGTGGATGACAGCACTTCTTATCAGGTATATAACAATATAGTGGAACAGGAGAGTACCAGCACTGCGGTGAAGGAGACGTACGGACAGCTGCTCCTGACACAACAGGGAGAAACGGCAGGAACCTACTATTATTCTACCTCCTGCGGCACGGGTACGGAAGCTACGATTTGGAAGACGGAGGCAGCGGCGCAGATCGACTACCTTCACCCGAGGGCTTTAAATCCGGAGGGAGCGGATCTGGGAGATTATCTGAAAGAGGAGGGGCATTTCAAGGATTTCATCAGCGGAAGCAATCAAGATGATTTTGAGGCGGACGAGAGCTGGTATCGCTGGAGTTATGAGGTGGAGCAGCTGGATACGGAGGAAATGCTGAAAGTACTGCAAAAAAGATATGACGCCAACAGTAAGTTGGTTTTGACACTGGTGGACGGGGAATATGTCAGTCAGGAAATAGAAGAATTAGACGTGATCCGGGACATTTATGTGGAGAAGCGCGGCAGCGGCGGCGTGGCGGACGAATTGATAATAGAGACAAAGGAGCATACTTACAAGATAATCTCCGAGCACAATATCCGTTATGTGCTGAATAACGGAGGGAATAAGATATCTCGGCAGGACGGCAGCCAAGTGGCAAGTCCCAACCTGCTTCCCAGCGGCTTTTTTGTAATAACGACTGGAAAAGAGAAGGGAAATGTGGTAGGATATAGCCTGATCGGCGGAGGTTTTGGCCATGGCGTGGGCATGAGCCAGAACGGCGCCAAGGAGATGGCAAAATCAGGATACAGTGCACAGGAAATATTATTATTTTTTTATGACGGCTGTCGGCTGGAAAATATTTACGGTACGGAGGGTGAAAGTGATTCGTAAAGCGTATTTGATCGGGCGGGACTTCACCGCACATATGAGAAAACAGAATATCAGCGCCTATGCTGCCAGCATAGCTTTTTTCTTCTTTTTGTCGCTGGTGCCTATGTTGATGACCATCTGTACCATTATACCATATACGCCGCTGACGGAGGAGAATCTGGTAACGGCGGTGACGGATATTACCCCTGACCGGATTGATCCTTTGGCGGAAAGCCTGATTGCGGATGTCTATGACAAATCGGCAGGTATTTTATCCATAGCGATTTTCGCTACCATATGGTCTGCCGCAAAAGGGGTTATGGCGTTAATGACGGGGCTGAATTCCGTAAACGGAGTGGAGGAAAACCGTAATTACTTTGTAGTCAGGGCTGTGGCGTCCCTGTACACAGTGGTGATGCTGGTGGTGGTGATTTTGTCGCTTTTCCTGATGGTTTTCGGTGATCAGCTGGTAAAGCTGGCGCTCCACCGGATTCCCCAGCTGGAAGCGGTGGTGTCCTTTGCCATGAATTTCCGGTTCATTCTGGTGTGGGCAGTGCTCACATTGCTTTTTGCCGCCATTTACACCTATGTGCCGGATGTCAAGATGGAATTTAAGGAGCAGATACCGGGAGCCGTTTTTGCGGCGGTGGTGTGGAGCGTTTTTTCTTGGGGATTCTCTATTTATGTCACTTACGGTAATTCCTATGGTATTTACGGCAGTCTGTCCATTATAATCATTGTGCTGCTGTGGATGTATTTTTGTATGTATATTATTATGATCGGGGCTTACATGAACCGTTATTTCAGTCCGGTGAACAAGGTGCTTGTGCAGCATTTTTAGCAATTGTCTGCTGCAAAGAGTTCATGGCAGTATCTCAACTCTTTGCAGGAATGCCTGAAAGCAGCGGGGTGGAGAGTGGAAGGATTGGGAATTTAGGCCATGCAGGTGGAAAGAATGCGTTTTGGCGCCCGCATGTCTCGCAAAATCGCATAGAGATGCGATTCTGACTTCGCGGGAGGGGCTGTCTGAACTGTTACAGGAATTTCCGCCGGAGCTGAATATTTTTCGGCAAGGGCTTGACTTTTCCGGAAGGAGCCGCTAAAATAAAGGACAATCGGAAAATAAAAAGCATAGATGGTGTATAGTAAGGGTTCATTTCCATGCAGAGAGAGGAAGTCGTCGGCTGAAAGCTTCCTTATGTTCGGATGACGCCTTGAATTTCCCACCGGAGCTGCCGGAGTGAAAGCCTTTCTGAATACGGAATTGCCGTTAGCTTCGGACGGATGGCGCACGTTACGCGTAAATGAGAGCCGCATATCCGGATGGACGGATGGCGGAAGCAGGGTGGTACCGCGGATAATTTCGCCCCATGCACAGAAATTGTGCATGGGGTTTTGCTATGCACAGCTCCTGCAGAGGAAGATAAATTTTCCTTCACCGATTGGTGAGGAAAATGCCGTTGTGGCGATTGTTCGCACAGAAGCGAGTGAGCCTGAAAAGCGGATAGCATGTATTTAGGAAATGTTGTAAGAAAAGAACGGAGGAAAGCTTAATGAATGACAGATTGGCAGGCATCAAACAGGAAATCCTGAACGGAATTGACCAACATGCCGGTTCAAGGGCGGCGGCTTTTGAATTGAGGAAGCAGTTTCTGGATTCAAAGACCGGTAAAATCGGACAGCTGATGAAGGAAATGAAAAGCATTGCACCGGAGGAGCGCGCCGGTTTCGGCAAAAATATCAATGAGCTGAAAGAGTGGGCGCAGCAGCGTTTTTCCGAATTGGATGAAAAGCTGAAGGCAAGGGAGCTGGAACGCAGATATGAGTCCGAAAAAATTGATGTGACAATGCCCGCTCAAAAGGCGGAGACGGGAAATCTACATCCTATCACACAGATGAGAAACCAGCTGATTGACGTGTTTGCCGGAATGGGATTTGAAATATATGAGGGCACGGAAATCGAAAATGATTATTATAATTTTACGGCACTGAATACCCCTAAGGATCATCCCGCCCGTGATATGCAGGATACCTTTTATCTTTCTCCCGAATTTCTTCTGCGTACCCAGACTTCTGCGGGACAGATCCATGTGATGGAGAGCAAGAAGCCGCCCATTAAGATTTTAGCCCCCGGAAAGGTGTTCCGCTCCGATGACGATGCCACCCATTCGCCTATGTTCTTTCAGATGGAGGGGCTGGTGGTCGACAAGAAGATTACACTGTGTGACTTAAAGGGGATGCTGGATGTATTTGTGCGGAAAATATATGGGGAAGACACTACGACACGGCTCCGCCCTTCTTATTTCCCCTTTACGGAACCCTCCGTGGAAGTGGATGTGAGCTGTTTTGAATGCGGAGGAAAAGGCTGTAAGCTCTGTAAGGGAACCGGCTGGATAGAACTTTTGGGAGCTGGGATTGTGAATAAGAAAGTGTTGGAGAACTGTGGCATTGACTCCGAGGAGTACAGCGGTCTGGCCTTCGGTATCGGCATTGACAGGACGGCAATGTTTAAATACGGCATCAATAATATTAAGCTGCTTTTTGAGTCGGACTTGCGCGTCTTAAGGCAAATCAATGATAATTAAAAAAGCACAAAAATAGTCCCGAAACGAAAGGATCCAATGTGCTTTTGGGCACATGAAGGATTTCCGACGCGCAAGCGGCAATTGGATAGGAGGAAAAAGATGTTAGTACCCTTAAGTTGGTTAAAAGAATATGTAGAGATTGATATCGCTCCGCAGGAGCTGGAAAAAAAGCTTTTTTCCTGTGGCTTTGAAGTGGAGGAACTGACGGAAGTCGGAAAAGAAATCAATAAGGTCGTGGTGGGGCTGGTGGAAGAATGCGAGCCCATTCCCGAGACCCATTTGCATGTATGTAAAGTAAATGCGGGAGCACACGGGACTTTCCAGATCTGCTGCGGTGCGGACAATGTGAAGGCGGGGGGGAAATTCCCCGTGGCACTGGTCGGAGCAACGGTTTACATGACTGCTAAGGATCACAAGACGGTGGAAGGCACTATGACCATCAAAAAAGGAAAGCTCCGGGGTTACGAATCCGAGGGAATGCTTTGTTCGGGTGTGGAGCTGGGTGTCAGTGAGAACATGTATCCCGGTGCAGGTTATAACGGCCTGCTGGCTTTGCCGGAGGATTCTGAGATCGGTGCGGATGTAAAGCCCTTGCTGGGACTGGATGACTGGATTTTCGATATTTCTATCACGGCAAACAGGCCGGATTGTCAAAGTATATTGGGAATTGCCAGAGAAGTGGCGGCTGTTCTGGACAAGGATCTGAAGCAGCCTTCCATGGAGTATACGGAGACTGAGGTAGAAAAGGAAGGGTTTTCCGTTACCGTGGATGCGCCCGATCTCTGTCCCAGATATATCGGACATTATGTATATGATGTGAAAATCGGGGAATCACCTCTCTGGATGAGACGCAGACTGGCGCTGGCAGGACAGGATGCCATCTCCAACATTGTAGATATCACTAATTATGTTCTGCTGGAAATGGGACAGCCCATGCACGCTTTTGACTGTGATTATCTGGAGGGCAATGCCATCAACGTAAGACGTGCCGGGGAAGCGGAAAAGCTTGTAACATTGGATTCTCAGGAGTATACTTTAAATACCAATAACCTTGTAATCTGCGACGGCGTGAAGCCTGTGGCCTTGGCCGGCGTCATGGGAGGGCTGAACTCCGAGATCCGTGATACTACCACGGAGGTTATGTTCGAATCCGCGAAATTTATGCGTGACAATATCCGCAAGACTTCCAGAGCTCTGGGCAAGCGTACCGACGCCAGTGCAAGGTATGAAAAGGGTGTGGATGAATATACTACGGTACAGGCCATGAAACGTGCTTTGCACCTGATTGAGGAACTGGGCTGCGGTAAGGTTTCCCGTACCCATGTGGACGTCAATACGGGAAATTCCGTTGAGCCCAGAGAGATGAAGGTGAGCGTCAAAAAAGTGAATGACGTGCTCGGTATTGACGTGCCGGAAAAAGAAATATTGAGAATTATGGCGAATCTGAAGTTTGCTCCCGTGATTTCGGGGGATGAACTGACATTACAGGTGCCCCCGTACCGCGAGGATATGGATTCATATCCGGATGTGGCGGAGGAGGTTATCCGGATGTACGGTTATGACCATGTGATTCCTGCTTTTATGCCGGATGCAAAGGTTACAATGGGAGGGCTGAACCAGAAGCAGAAAAAAGAACTGAAATTAAAGAGGGCATTGTGCAGCGAGGGCGCTTATGAGTGTATTCATTACTCCTTTTTCTCCCCCTCCGATCTGGATTTGCTGAGGCTGCCTCAGGATGCTCCGGAGAGAAATGCCATCCGCATCTTGAACCCTATCAACGAAGAGCTTTCTCTGATGCGCACTACATTGGCGGCATCCATGCTGAATGCCGTTTCCAGAAATCAGAAAAAGGGAAATCTGCAGGGTAGATTGTTTGAGGTGGGCAGTATATTTATTCCGAAGGAGCTGCCTTTAAAGGATTATCCTGACGAAAGAGATACCCTTTGTATCGGTATTTTCGGAGAGAAGGAAAGCTTTTTCACTTTAAAGGGATTGGCGGAAAAGGTGGCGGAGACGCTGTTTGTGGATTTTACCTACGAACCGGTGAAAAAGCCCTTTTTACATCCTTATCAGGGAGCGGCAATATTCTGTGAGGGAGAAGAGATCGGCTATCTGGGAAAGGCGGCATATGAGGTCAGTGAGAGCCTTGATCTCAGGAATGACGCTTACCTTTTGGAAATTGATTTGAAGGCTCTTGAGACAAAATATGACAGAAAAGCTTCTTTCACGCCATTGCCTAAATTCCCTGAGGAGAGCAGAGATTTGGCGCTTGTGATGGATAAGAAAGTTACCTGCGGACAGGTGGAGGAGCTTATGAAAAAGTCTTGTTCCCGTATCAGAAGCATCAAGCTGTTCGATGTGTATGAGGGCGAGCAGATTCCGGAAGACAAGCGCAGCATGGCATTCACCATCGACTTTGTTCCCGGAGAGGAAGCTTTTGAACAGGACTCCGTAGAGCGCTTCGTGAAAAAAATTCTAAAAAACCTAAAGAACCAACTGGACATTGATTTAAGAAGTTAGGAACGAAAAAAACCCCGGAGCGAAAGTGCCCGGAAGAGATTTTCAGCAGTAGTAAAACAGATGAAAATATCTTCCTGAATGGGGGCACTGAGCGTAGGGAACAAAAAAATCCCGGAGCGAAAGTGCCCGGAAGAGATTTTCAGCAGTAGTAAAACAGATGAAAATATCTTCCTGAATGGGGGCACTGAGCGTAGGGAACTAAAAAATTCCGGAGCGAAAGTGCCCGGAAGAGATTTTCAGCAGTAGTAAAACAGATGAAAATATCTTCCTGAATGGGGGCACTGAGCGTAGGGAACAAAAAAATCCCGGAGCGAAAGTGCCCGGAAGAGATTTTCAGCTGTAGTAAAACAGATGAAAATATCTTCCTGAATGGGGGCACTGAGCGTAGGGAACTAAAATAGGAGGCCAGAGGCAATGGAAAAGAAGAATATATGGGAGACTTTTGATGCAAAGCATTTAAAGAAGCTGGAAAATCTGAATCTGGAATACAGGAATTTTCTGGATAACAGCAAGACGGAAAGAGAGTGTATTGACACCATTGTAAATGCCATTGAAAAAGAAGGCTACCGTGAGCTGGAAGTGCTTATTGAGAATGGTGAGAAACTTGTTAAAGGCGATAAAGTATACAGTGTATGGATGAATAAGTCCATTGTTATGTTCCGCATCGGTGAAAAGCCAATGGCGGAAGGCATTAATATTCTGGGAGCACATATTGACAGCCCCAGATTGGATATTAAGCAGAATCCGCTCTATGAGGAGGGAGGATTTGCCTATTTGGACACTCACTATTACGGCGGCGTAAAAAAATATCAGTGGGTTACTATTCCTCTTGCCATTCACGGAGTAGTGGTGAAGAAGGACGGCACCACGATAGAATTGAATATCGGTGAAAATGAGGAGGATCCTGTTTTCTTCGTCTCCGACCTGCTGATACATCTGTCTCAGGAACAGCTGGAGAAGAAGGCCTCAAAGGTAATCGAGGGTGAGGCTTTGGACATAATCATCGGTAATAAACCCCTTGTCATTGATAAGAAAGCAGAGAAGGGAAAAGACAAGGAACATAGCAAGGCGCGCGATAAGGAAAGCGAAAAAGAATATGCAAAGGAAACCGTAAAGGCGGGTATTCTGAGCATATTAAAAGAAAACTACGGAATAGAAGAGGAAGACTTTATTTCCGCCGAGCTGGAGGTGGTTCCTGCAGGTAAGGCGAGAGAAGCAGGCTTTGACCGCAGTATGATTTTGGCTTATGGGCAGGACGACAGGGTTTGCGCATTTACTTCCATGCGTGCCATGTTGGATGTAAAGGATTCCGCCAGAACTGCCTGCTGTATTTTGGTAGACAAGGAAGAAATCGGTTCCATGGGTGCTACGGGAATGCAGTCCAGATTCTTTGAAAATGCTGTGGCAGAGGTGATGGAGCTTTACGGTGAGTACAGCGAGCTGAATGTGAGAAGATGTCTGGCCCACAGCTGTATGCTCTCTTCCGATGTGAGCAGTGCTTTTGACCCTTCTTTTGCCTCCAGCTTCGATAAGAAAAACGTGGCGTATCTGGGCGGCGGAATGGTATTTAACAAATTTACCGGTTCCAGAGGAAAGAGCGGATCCAACGATGCCAACGCAGAATATCTGGCGCATCTGCGTAAGGTTATGGCGGATAAAAAAGTAAATTTCCAGACCGCGGAGTTAGGCAAAGTGGATTTGGGCGGCGGCGGAACCATCGCATATATTCTGGCGTTGTACGGTATGAATGTAGTTGACAGCGGTGTGGCAGTGCTGAATATGCATGCTCCTTGGGAGGCAACCAGCAAAGCGGATGTCTACGAAGCATACAGGGGCTATAAGGCATTTGTGGAAGAAGCTTCCATGTAAAGCGGAATGAGAGAGACCGGTGAGGTGTGATGCGGAATTTACATGAAACAAGATGTAAGTTTTCATAAGAGAGTAAATGCGAGGGAAGAAACAGTGAGTACGGAACTGAAAAAATCGGATTTCTATTTTGACCTGCCACAGGAACTGATCGCACAAGATCCGCTGGAGGATCGCTCCTCCTCAAGGCTTTTGATTCTGAACAGAGAATCGGGAGAAATATCCCATCATGTGTTCCGGGAAATAATTGATTATCTGAATCCGGGGGATTGTCTGGTGCTGAACAACACAAAAGTAATTCCCGCAAGGCTTCTGGGAGAGCGAGAAGGCACCGGTGCCCATGTGGAGGTGCTTTTACTGAAACGCCGTGAGGATGATATCTGGGAGACATTGGTAAAGCCCGGAAAAAAATGCCGTCCCGGTACAAGACTGGTGTTCGGTGACGGTCTCCTGAAAGCGAAGGTATTGGAGACGGTGGAAGAAGGCAATCGCTTGATCCGCTTTGAATATGAGGGGATTTTTGAGGAAGTGCTGGACAGGCTGGGGGAGATGCCGCTGCCTCCCTACATTACCCATAAGCTTCAAGATAAGAACCGCTACCAGACGGTATATGCAAAATATGAGGGTTCCGCCGCTGCACCTACCGCGGGGCTGCATTTTACCGAGGAATTGTTGCGGCGCATTGAGGAAAAGGGCGTTAAAACAGCATATGTGACCTTGCATGTGGGGCTTGGAACCTTCCGTCCCGTGAAGGAAGAAAATGTTTTGGAACATCATATGCACTCAGAATTTTATCAGGTATCGGAGGAGACGGCCCGTACAATCAATGAGGTAAAGGAAAGGGGCGGAAGGGTAATCTGTGTGGGAACCACCAGCTGCCGCACCGTGGAAAGCGCTTCGGATGAAAACGGACAGGTACTGTCCGGCAGCGGCAATACCCAGATTTTTATCTATCCGGGATATCGCTTTAAAGTACTGGACGCCATGATCACCAATTTCCATCTGCCCGAATCCACGCTGGTAATGCTGGTATCTGCTCTTGCGGGAAGAGAGCGCGTACTGGATGCCTATGAGGAAGCAGTGAGGGAGCGTTACCGATTTTTCAGCTTTGGGGATGCCATGTATATTGAATGAAAACTACAAACATGTTTTGGCCTTTTCGCTTGGCCGTGTTAGGAATATGCGCAATTATCAAAGAGAAAATGCAGACAGACAAACGAGACAGGCTTCAAAAAATAAGGACAGCGGGGCAGGATAATGTTCCTCTGTTTGTTATTTTACCTTTTATAATATTATAGGAAAATCAGTATTTTCCTGATATAATGAAGCGGCTGGAACACGCTCCAGTGCGCTGATTGTATGGGCGAAATCGCTGTTTTACGATTTCTGTGCATAGGCTGCTGTGAACGTATCAGCACTTTTGCTGACCTGCGCACTGGTTATAGCGCCTGTCGGCAATATTTTTTCCACCGTGGCTACCGCGTCCGGCAATTACAGTGAGACAGTGAGGGTTTGTGGTAGTGGCCAAAGAAATACGCTGACAAATCATGTGATATCATGTGACAGGCCGGATATTTCTGATCGCTTTAGTTTGTTATGCAAAAAACGCGCGAAAACGTCTTGCGGTGGGTGTGAAAAGAAACTATTATAGTCGCTTTTTTGTTAAAATCGAGAAGTGTATCTTGACAGAGATATGAGAGAACGTTATAATAAAATAGTGTTTTACGTACAAAGCGGTGTTGAAAGTGCCTTCGACACCGCTTGCTTTTTGAAGATGCGGTTAAACTCCCATGCAGCCGGCTGCGTTGTCATACATCAAAACCCGTAAATTCAGCCGATGCGCACAAAATGGGCAAGGGAAGTTCATTTTGGCGCACTACCGTCTCGGTTTTTGAGTAAAGAACGCACAAAAGGTTTTGGGGCGTGGTATTGGTGACGGGGAACTTTACGGTAGAAGAGAGGATGTTACTTATGGAGGAAAGAATGGACGAAAGAAGAAAAAATAAAAGGACGAATATGCCATCCAAGCTTGTCATTAAGCGTTTGGACGGAGATGATGACAGACAGGTTTCCGTTGTAATTACGGATGTATCTAAAGGCGGCATCGGATTTGAGTGTACGGAACGGCTTCAAGTGGGGGAGGTATATGAGGCTTTCCTCAAAATTTGGACAAAAGAAGTGATTCATGCGATTCTCAGAATCGTCCGCATGAACCAAAAGGGAGAAGGATATTCTTACGGTACGGTATTTGTAGGGATGCCGGATACGGAATCGGCCAGAATCGAAGTTTATCAGGCGTTTGAAGATGCAAAGAAGAATCAGTAAAAAAGTAGTTGTTTCGCTATTTGCAGGCATACTTTTGGCAGTGTTGTATGCAATTATTTTCAGCTTTTCGGCGCAGAATGCGGAACAGTCCGGTTCCCTGAGCCGGACTTTCTCCGAAAAATGTGTGGGAATGTTCCGCTCCGTTTCGGGCAGACAGTGGAGCCATGCCTTGATTGTGCAATTGGCGGAAGCCATAGAGCATCCCATAAGAAAGCTGGCACATTTTTCCGAATATGCCCTTATGGGAATTTTGGTGTATGTGCTGTGGAGCCAATGGATGAAGCGGGGGAGAAGGCTGTATTTTCTTACCGTAGTCTGGGTAGCCCTGTCTGCGGCGGCGGACGAGATTCACCAGCTGTTTGTGCCGGGAAGGTACTGCAGCTTTAGAGATGTCTGTATCGATACCTGCGGCGGAGTCTTCGGCATGCTGCTCTGTGTTCTTACGGCAAAGCTTTTTTCCGGAAAAAAGCTGCGAAAACAAAGGAAAACTGCCTTGCCGAAATAAGATTTCCCCACTCAATTACTTTCGAACCTGAGGAGCATATCCCTCTGCCTCCAAGCTTTCGACAGCGGTCTGCAGAGAGGCTTCTTCGTAAAATTCCAGCTGGAGTACACCATCCTCGGTTTCCCGGTTATGGGTAATGCCGATATTTTTAATATTGATATTTTGCTCCGACAGCAGTGTCACGATACGGGCCAGTGCACCGGCTCTGTCGGCGATGTCCACACTGATGAGGAAGGAGCGTTTGATAGGGCCGCTGGATGCGCCGGTAAAGGAATCCCGGTATATACGCGCGCCCTCAAAGAATTCATACAATTTCTCCTTGTCACTGCTGTCCAATATGCGTTTTAGGTCAGTGAGTGCATCTATATAGTTTCCCAGCAGCATTGAAATATTGGATGTGTTTGTGAGACAGATCTGCTGCCACATTACTGCGGAGGAGGAAGCGATTCTGGTGATGTCCTTGAAGCCTCCTGCGGCGATCATTTTCATGATGCCGTCTGCCGAATCGCTGTCTTTCACCAGATTGACCAGAGAGGAAGCGGCCACATGGGGCAGGTGGCTGATTGCTGCCGTCACATAGTCGTGCCTTTCGCAGTCCAGAATCAAAGGTATGGCGCCCATATCCTCTACCAGTCTGCGGTAGCCGTCCAGCTTTTTTTGCGGAACCGTGGAAGTGGGCGTCAGAATATAATAGATATTTTCCAAGAGAGCGGCTTTGGAGTTTGCAAAGCCGGTCCGTTCACTGCCGGCCATGGGATGTCCGCCGATAAAGCAGTGTTCCAGTCCGGCATTCCGGACGGCGGCATGGATGGTGTTTTTCACGCTTCCTACGTCTGTCAGCAGACAGTCCGGAGAAATGATTTCTTTCACCGCCGCCAGATTGGCGTCGTTTTTCTGGACGGGAGCGCATAAAAAAATATAATCACAGCAGGAGAACCGCCGGTCAATGCTGTCGGCGGTTTCGTCAACGATATGCTGTGCCAGCGCCAGCTTCAGCGAAT
>Ga0137308_100229_pt1 | contig 103589 bp, 93 predicted proteins | sample Inofrocosms_June_FD_97181 | JGI IMG/M metagenome (GOLD analysis project Ga0137308, IMG submission 97181) | Mouse cecal microbial communities from Vienna, Austria - N-Acetylneuraminic and N-Acetylglucosamine D2O microcosms_June | ecosystem: Host-associated > Mammals > Digestive system > Large... | reverse complement strand
CCGACTGGATTTTCGCGGTTCGTTGAGTGCATCGGAACTGATCCGGCGTTATCTTCCGAAAGAGGTAAAGAAAATGCTTGTCTTCTGTAAAGACAAGGAAGATCTTCAGCATATGATTCCCGAAGTCTCGAACTGGCTCGGACAGGCAGGCTTTGAAACGGAAACATTTGAGATCCATAACGGGCTGAGTAACCGGGAGAATGAAAAGACATTGCGTCGTTTTCGTAGGGAAACGGGAAAACTGCATGTACTTTTCTCCATAAACATGCTGATCGAAGGGTTGCATGTGGAAGGAGTAGATGCCGCCATGTTCCTGCGACGGACGGAATCGTATGTGGTTGCCTTGCAACAGTTGGGCCGTTGCCTGAAAGCAGGTTCGGACCGTCATCCGGTGGTGCTAGACTTCGTCAATAACCTTTCGGGGCGTTCTGTTTATGAGGCTATGTCAAGGGAGTTGGCTTATCATCCGGCGATCCGTGCCCCGAAAAGCTTTAAAGGCTTTATGGAGTTTGAGGTAACAGGATTTCTGTCTGATATCCGTGCCCGTGTGGATGATATGCTGGCGGAGTTGGATGCGTGGCCGGTCATGTATGAGCGACTGATCGAATATAAGGAGCGTGAAGAACGCTGGCCACAGGCAGCCGAAGGGAAGTTGGGAAACTGGTGCAACACCCAGCGGATTGCCCGGAAGAAAGGGACGTTGTCGGAAGATTATATCTCGCAGCTGGACCGGATCGGTTTTGAATGGGAGGTACAGGACAGTCGTTGGATGCAGTATTATGAAGAGTTAAAGGTTTTTATGGCTGTAGAACACCGTTGTCCCAAACGCGGCGAAAACAAACTGAATATCTGGTGCAATACCCAACGACAAGCACGAAAGAAAGGACTTTTGTCTGAAGAAAGGACCCGGTTACTCGATTCGATCGGATTCAGATGGGAACAGGATCTGGATTCGCTCTGGACGGAGAACTGGCAGCAGGTGCTTGCTTACTACAGAAAACATGAACACTGGCCTAAAAGCCAGGAGGGTAGGTTGGGAGCGTGGTGTAATACGCAACGAAGATCCCGTAAACAGGGAGTGCTATCGCTTGTTCGCATCAGACAAATGGATGCCGAAGGTTTTATCTGGACAGTCGATGAAAAATGGCAGGAGAATTATGAGATGCTGAAACGTTTCTATACAGAGAATCAACGTTGGCCAACCGCCCGTGAGAATAAACTGGGCAGTTGGTGTTTCGTGCAACGCAGAAGTATGAAGAAAGGCGAACTTTCTCCTGAACGCAGGGAATTGCTTGACCGGATCGGTTTTCCCTGGAGTTTAAAATGATCTGTTTTTTAGTTATTACGAACTAATCCCTTTATAATCCAAAGGCAACGTAAACCAGAACGTAGAACCTTTACCCTGAACAGAATCTACTCCGATGGTACCTCCCAGATATTCGATGATCGTTTTACTGATTGTTAATCCCAGGCCGGTGCCCTGGTGGAAGTCATTGATCTTGATGAAACGTTCAAAAACACGGGGCCTGTTTTCTTCCGAAATGCCGATTCCGGTGTCTCGCACACAGACTTTCACTTCATTTTCTTTCGTCTCATAAAAGATTGTAATACTCCCTTCGCTTGTGAATTTGATCGCATTATTGACGAAATTGGCTATTACCTGCAGGATACGTTGCGGGTCTGTCCTGAGGGTTACAGTCGGTGAGTTTTTATCGAAAAGTAATTTTACTCCCGGTTTTATCTTCAGCGATCCGGACAGATAGACCTCCATGCACAATTCTTTGATGTTGGCCTCTTCAATGTTATACTTCAACATACCCGCCTCTATTTTTGAGAAGTCCAGAATGTCACCGATCAGGTTAAGCAGCAGATCGTTGTTTGTATGGATAATGTCGAGATAAGTCTGTCGCTCCTCCGGATCGTCCGTTTCGGCTACCAGGTCCGAGAATCCGACGATCGCATTCAACGGAGTACGTATCTCATGGCTCATGTTTGCCAGGAATGCCGACTTTAATTTATCTGCCTCCTTGACTTTCATTAGTTCCAGTTCTTTCTCACGTTGTTCGGTGATGTTAGAGGTGTAGCTTACTATTTTACTGGGTTTCCCGTCTACTGAATATTTATAAGCGCGGACATTTGAATTGAGCCAGTAAACCTTGCCGTCGAATACCCGGCGGTATACGGATATATATTTGCCGATTTCTCCGTCGACAAGCCGTTTGAATTGTTTGTTGTAAACCCTGTGGCGGTCATCGGGATGCAATGTTTCTATAAAATCACGTACGGAACTGAATCTGTCTTCTTTCAGATAAGTCAGGAATGAACTCTCTTCGATTTGATCATTCAGGCTGAAATCCGCACTTAGCTTATCTGTTGCCACATCATATTCCCAAATAATGGATTCGCCTGTATCGACAGCCGCTTTTAGTTTAGCCAGACTGTATTGTATCTCTTCTGTTTTATGATAACTCTCGGTATCATCGAAGACTATATAAAAGAATCCGAGTATCACGTCCTGCCGGTCTTTCAGCACAACGCCTTTCACCCTCAAATGTTTAACTTCATCGGCTAGTTTACTTGTATAGTAACCTTTTTCAGCAGCTTTATTGAAATTATAATCCAGCAGGAAAGCTACGTCTTCCCCTTTTTTTAGTTTCTCGCTTGCCCATTCCGGAATATTGGGGTTTTCGAATGCATTGAGACCGATTGCCTGTTCGCGTGTTACTCCGAAAATTTCAAGATCAGCTTTATTAATATCCAGCAGATACCCGTTTTCGTCGTATAATTCGACACCCCACGGGAGTCTGTCGAAGATGATCTGAAATTTGGCTTCGCTTTTCAATACCTGTTTCATTGAGTGTTCTATCATACCATGCGCCAGTTCGCGCTCGATAGCAATAGAGATAATATCGGTGAGCATTCGCAGGTTTTCGACATCCAAAGCATCCCAGTCCCTGTGTTTTTTTACACAATCGAGTCCTATGAAACCATTGGCATATCCTCTGTAATAGATAGGAATAACGAGCAGGGAGAGTATTTCCTGAACTTTTAGGATGTTTTGTTCGGCAGCGGCCTCTTCCGGCATATTATTAGTATCTCTGATAATAATGTCTTTTCCTTCCCTGATCGTTTTTATCCACCAGGCATAATCTGCTTTGGGCAACCCAACTAAAAGATCTTCACGCATGGAAATCGTACCTTGGCTGGTTACTTCATGCGTGAAGTCGAAAGTCGGTTTGTCATTATCGAAATTTCCGATGTATACCCTGTCTACATTAAAAAATCTCAATATGGTCAGTAGAGACTGATCAATAATATCCTTTTGGCTTGGAGTTATTAACAATGATAAAACTTCCGAGAATGTTTTCCTTAATGCGACTGCATTGTTCAGAAAACGACTTTGGTATATTTTTTCATCATTAACAGAGGTGCCTTGTGCCTTCAGTATTTCTATTTCACGGATCAGGTCTTCTCTCGAATAATTAGCATAAACGCTGCTCATTTAGGTATATCAAGTTTATATGTTCGTGTATCTGGAACAAAAGTACATATAATAATTGATTATCAAAAGATGTTCAGCGTTTTCCTGCTAATTATATTTTTACGTTTACAATTTGGGTAATTCCCATGGGGCGCGATAGTAAGCCTTTGATAATGCTGTTGCCTCATTATCACCGATAAACATGCTGTTGGCATCGTCCCAACGCACTTCCCGTTGCAGGCGGCAGGAGATGTTTGCCAGGTGCGACATCTTGGCTACACGTGCACCGATAGCGATATCTGCTTTGGGCAATTCGCGGCTTTTGATGCAACTCAGGAAATTTCCGACATGGTTGTACAGGCCTTTGCCTTCTCCCTTTTTGAAGGGGACAGCTTCCATGCGTGCTTCTTTTCCGGCAACGACAGGGATGACTTCCCAACCGGCGCGGGTGAGTACCAGTGTGCCGTTTTCACCGAAGAAGGCCAAACCTTCTTTTTTGTCGAACGGACCGTGGTTGATACCGCAGGCATGATCCCAGATGATATTGAAATCTTTGTAGGCGTATGTAGCCATCAATGTATCGGGCGTCTCCATTGCATCATCGGGATAGGCGAACTTGCCACCTCCGGAGAATACGCGGCTGGGCAGATCGGCTCCCATGCCTTCGAGCGCATAATCCAGCAGGTGTACGCCCCAGTCGGACATCAGTCCACCGGCATAATCCCAGAAGAAACGGAAGTTATAATGGAAGCGGTAGATATTGAACGGACGTTTCGGAGCCGGACCGAGCCACATGTCGTAATCCACTCCGGCGGGGACGGGACTGTCGGCAACAACAGGCAGAGTCGGTTTGCCGTCCTGGTAAGCCCAGACTTTTACGGTACGGATACGACCGATATTTCCCGCTTTCAGATAATTGGCGGCCTCGTCCCAATGCGGATCGCTGCGTTGCCATTGGCCTACCTGTACGACCCGGTTATATTTGCGGGCAGCCTTTTCCATCAGGTTGCATTCTTCGATGGTGTTGGAAAGCGGTTTTTCGACATACACGTCTTTGCCAGCCTGGCAGGCGAAGATAGTCGGCAGGCAGTGCCAGTGGTCGGGAGTACCGATAATGACAGCGTCGATATCCTTGTTGTCGATGACATGGCGCCAATCCTTATACAGGTGAGGAACTTTTTTTCCGGTCTTTTTTTCTACATCGGCGGCCCGTTTGTTCAGCCATTCGTCGTCGATATCGCAGAGGGCGACACATTCCACTTCCGGATATTCCAGAAACTTACTCAGGTTGGAGAAACCCATACTGCGGCATCCGATCAGAGCGACTTTCACTTTGTTGCTTGCTGCCGTTTGTCCGTAAACTGACTGATAAGTACCTCCAAACAGCGGTGACAAACCAAGTCCTGCAGCCGAAATGGCCGATTTTTGCAAAAAACTTCTTCTATTCATGGTATTTAAATTTGTGTTCGCAAACAGTTTTGCAATAATACGAAAAATAGTCCTATATTTGTGCCCGAAACAAAAAAAAGATAATGATACCCCCTTTAAATACCAATTGGAATGTATTATATACTGCCCCGCGGGCAGAAAAACAGGTAAAAGAACGTATTGCAGCTTTAGGTGTTGAATGCTTTTTACCTTTACACCGGACTCCGCGTGTGTGGTCCGACCGTGTGAAAATAGTTGAAGTCCCGTTATTCAGTTCTTATATATTTGTGCGCTGTCCGGATACGGTGTTGCGTGACCTGCTTCAGGTATATGGCGTTATCCGTATCGTCTTTTATAACGGTAAACCGGCTATTGTCCGCCAGAAGGAGATAGACGCTATCGAGGATTTCCTGGGCCAGGCAGCCGAGCATGAGCTTTGTGCGGGTGAAGAAGTGGAAATTCTTACCGGGGCCATGAAGCATGTATCCGGCAAGGTAAAGAAGATAAAGAAGAATCATTTGCTGCTTTACCTGGAGCAACTGGGAGCAACCGTTTGTGTGAAAATGGATGATGTGGCGCGGGTGAACCGGTTGAAATGACCCTTTCCCCATTGCAGGTATTGTTATATAAGTATATTATGAGCACATTTCTTTCAAATCTATTTACCCGGAAAAAACTTTTGTGGCCGGGGATGACTGATGTACATACCCATTTGCTGCCCGGGGTGGATGACGGGTTTTCGTCAGAGAAAGACAGTCTTGCCATGTTGGCTTTTCTGGAAGGGCAGGGAGTGGAACGTATTTTCCTGACACCGCATATAATGGCTGATTTGGCTAAGAACCGGAAAGATTACCTTCGGGACCGGTTTGAAACATTTCGGGAAGACTGTGCACATATACATATAGACCTTCATCTGGCAGCCGAATATATGCTGGATGAATGCTTCTACGAGCGGATGGAAGAAGGGTTGTTGTCGTATGACGGGAAGCATGTATTGGTAGAGGTTTCCTGCTTGCAGGCTCCCGGTGATCTGTTTGAGAAATTGTACGATATCCAATTGAATGGTTTTGTACCGGTTTTTGCTCATCCGGAACGCTATGGTTTCTGGAAGATGGAAGATTTGATGAAGCTGAAAGAGCACGGATGCAAATTTCAGCTTAATTTGTTTTCCCTGGCAGGCTTTTACGGAACGCTTCCTCGAAAAACAGCCGGTTCATTACTGAAAAACGGTTGTTATGATTATACCGGAACAGATATACATTCACTGAACTATTGCAGAGCCTATGAATCTTTTTCTCTGAAAAAAGATCAGTTTGAGGCTGTAAAACTGTTGATCCGGGCGAACGGGGAGTTGTGGGGATGATTACAGCGTACTGTAAATATACTCCATATCCACATGTTTTCTTACCAGGTCGGCCAGTTTGTCATACTGTTCTTCTTTGAATGCAGCGTAATCGAACGGGGTATTGTCGACTTCTTTGTTGAACCCCTTAGCTAGATTATCAAGTACTTCGGGATTATCGAGAATGCCATGCATATAGCTTCCCCAGCAATGGTCGTTCAGGTAGTAGCCGTCTTTCCTTCCGTCTTCCAGCAGGGCAACCGGACTTTCGGGCGCGTTGCCGAGTAAAGAGGTTTGTCCCATATGTATCTCGTATCCTTTGCAGATCATAGGGGAGCCGTTGCGGAAAGTGAAACGGCTTTGTTTGGTGACTTTCTCCTGTTCGATAACGGTGCATTGGGGGAGTAGTCCCAATCCCGGAACGGTAGGCAGGTTTCCTTCTATACCTTCCGGATCTTCCAGACGGGCACCCATCATCTGGTAACCGCCGCAGATACCGATTACTTTTTTCCCTCTCTTATAGGTGCGGACGATGGTGTCGGCTATGCCGTTGGCGCGGATGCTTTGCAGGTCGGCCAGCGTGTTCTTCGAGCCGGGCAGCAGGATGATGTCCGCTTTCTCAATCTCGTCGATGTTGCTGGTATAATAGGGATTGAAGCGCGGGTCCATATCCAGGACGTCGAAGTCGGTAAAGTTCGACATACGTTTCAGCAGGATGATGGCGACATTGATTTTGCCGTCCTGCCAGGTGTTTGTCTTCATATCCAGGGCGACGGAGTCTTCTTCTTCTATCTTGATGTCACGGAACCAGGGGATAACGCCTACGACGGGGAGGCCGGTCAACTCTTTCAGTATCGTCCGTCCTTCTTCAAACAGCGACGCGTCTCCGCGGAATTTATTGATGATGACACCTTTCATTTGTGCCCGTTCTTCTGGTTTGAGCAGTGTGATAGTACCGTAAACCGAGCCGAATACACCGCCCCGGTCGATATCGGCAACCAGGTAGGTGGAGGCGTTTGCCTGTATCGCCATCCGCATGTTGGTGATATCGCGGTCGCGCAGGTTTAGTTCGGAGATGCTTCCGGCGCCTTCCAGTACGATTGGGTTATAGCGGGATTCCAAGCGGTTGAAGGCCTCGATAGCTTCTTTGAAAAGTGCTTCCTTCTGGTTTTGTACACCGAAATAGTCTTTGGCGGACATGTTGCCGACCGGTTTACCGTTCAGTACGACCTGCGAACTCTTGTCGTTAGTCGGTTTCAGCAATACCGGGTTCATATCCGTATGCGGAGCGATACCGCATGCTTCAGCCTGTACTACTTGGGCGCGTCCCATCTCGCCACCTTCGGGAGTGGAGAAGGAGTTCAACGACATATTCTGCGCCTTGAAAGGGGCAGGTTGGTATCCGTCTTGCTTAAAGATACGGCAGAAGGCTGCGTTAATCACACTCTTTCCTGCATCGGAACAAGTGCCAACGAACATGATCGGTTTCAAATGCTGTTTCATAATGGTTGCAAAACTAGTGAAAAAGCAGGATAGTTCTTATATTATTTTCTATATTTGCGCTTACTTATTTCTAAATTTTATACGATTATCTAAATTGAATACCATGGAAAAACAGAAACAAAGCCAGCGGTTGTTGTCGTTGGATGCATTGCGGGGATTTGATATGTTCTTTATTATGGGGGGAGGTTCCCTTTTTGTTGCGTTGGCGACGTTGGTCCCGACGCCTTTTTTTGAGTCGATAGCTGCCCAAATGAGTCATGCTAAATGGGGGGCGGGGTTTACGTTTGAAGATATAATTTTTCCTTTGTTTTTGTTTATTGCCGGTATCTCTTTTCCTTTTTCATTGGAAAAGCAGCGGGAGCGGGGAATGTCGGAAGCGGCTATTTATAAAAAGATTATCCGCCGGGGAATTACACTGGTTGTATTAGGATTTGTTTATAACGGGTTGCTGAATCTGAATTTTGAGACACAGCGTTATGCCAGCGTATTGGCGCGTATCGGTCTGGGATGGATGTTCGGTGCGCTGATTTTTGTCAATACGCGGACGATCACACGGGTATGGATCGTTGCTGCCATCCTGATAGGTTACTGGTTGCTGTTATTTATTCCGGCACCCGACGGGAACGGGGCGGAGTTGTTTACCCGCGAAGGGAATCTGGCTTGCTACATCGACCGTCTGTTATTGCCGGGGCGTTTGCATGGAGGCAATTATGATCCGGAGGGGATTTTATCTACCTTGCCGGCCATCGGAACCGCTTTGCTGGGAATGTTCACCGGTGAGTTTGTCAAACTGCGGAGAGAGGGACTGACGGAGACGAAAAAGGTTGTTTATATGCTGGCTGTTGGCGGTTGCCTGTTGGTGATAGGTCTGTTGTGGGGATTGTTTTTCCCGATTAATAAATATTTGTGGACAAGCTCGTTTGTTTGTACGGTCGGTGGTATCTCGGCAATACTGTTTGCCGTCTTCTATTATATTGTCGATGTGAAGGAGTGCAGAGGGTGGACCCTTTTCTTTACAGTCATAGGTACGAACTCGATCACTATTTATCTGGCACAGGTGTTTATTAATTTTACCTTTACGGCAAATGCCGTTTTCGGAGGTTTCATCGGGTTATTCCCGGAAACAGCCCAGCCATTGCTGGGGGCGATTGCTTATATCGCCGTGTGCTGGGGATTCTTATATTTCTTGTATCGTCAACGTATTTTCTTAAAAGTCTAAAATAATAACAAATGGAAAAAACTACTTACAAGCGGCTGGAGTCGCTTGATGCTTTACGAGGATTCGATCTTTTCTTTTTGGTTGCTTTAGGACCGTTGGCACATTCATTGGCACGGGCTGCGGATGTGGGATGGCTGAATGATTGCATGTGGGCTTTTAATCATGTACAATGGGAAGGTTTTTCTCCCTGGGATTTGATTATGCCGTTGTTCCTTTTTATGTCGGGAGCTTCGATGCCGTTTGCTTTGTCACGTTTTAAAGGTGTTTCCGACAAAAAGACTCTTTTCCGGCGTCTAGGAAAACGCATCCTGTTGTTGTGGATATTCGGTATGATGTGCCAGGGAAATCTGCTGGGATTTGATCCGGATCGTATTTATTTATATTCGAATACGTTGCAGTCGATTGCCGCTGGTTATTTGATTACGGCTGTGTTGTTCCTTTATACCAGTCGGAGGACGCAGATCGGTGTGGCGGTGGCCCTGTTGCTTGTTTATTGGGCGGCGATGCAGTTCATTACGATCGGCAGTTATGGAGGTGGTAATTACACACCCGAGGGAAACCTGGCGGAATGGATAGACCGTACGGTGCTGGGACGTTTTCGGGATGGGGCGAAAGTGGTGGACGGTGAAGTCGTTTTTGCACCCTGGTATCATTATACATGGATTTTGAGTACCCTGAACTTTGGCGTGACGGTGTTGACCGGTTTGTTTGCCGGCTATATTGCCAAGGATAAGACCAGTGATATCCATAAACTGAAATGGTATTTCGGAGCAGGAGCCGCTATGGTGGCTGCCGGATGGCTTTGGGGATTGCAGATGCCGGTTATCAAGACGATATGGACCAGTTCTATGGTGCTGGTAAGTAGCGGATATTGCTTCCTATTGATGGGATTGTTTTATTATCTGATAGATTATAAAGGATATAAGAAGAATATAACCTGGCTGAAAGTGTACGGGATGAACTCGATTGTAGCCTATATGCTGGCGAACGTCATCAATTTCAGTTGCCTGGGACAGTCTTTGTTTTATGGGATGGAGCAATATCTGGGTAATTATTATTCCTTTTTGATAAGCTTGTCAAACGTATTGGTTATTTATGTAATTTTGTGGCTGCTTTATAAACGTAATATATTTCTTAAAGTATAGAAAACACAAAATTAGAGAGAAAGAGAAATGGAATCAATCAAGCAGATATACCGGATCGGACATGGTCCGTCGAGTAGCCACACGATGGGGCCGATGCGTGCTGCCCAGATGTTCGTGGAACGTAACAGAGGTGCCGTGCGGTTTAATGTGACTTTATATGGTAGTTTGGCTGCTACCGGGAAAGGCCACATGACGGATGCTGCCATCCTGGAAGTGTTGCAGCCGGTTGCTAAAACGACTATTACCTGGGAACCCAAGATATTTCTTCCGTTCCATCCGAACGGAATGTTGTTCGAATCGTTTAATGAGAACGACGAAGAACTGGAATCGTGGACTGTGTACAGTATTGGCGGCGGTACGCTTGCCAACGAAAGTTTTAACGAACTTAAAACGGCACAGGTCTATGAGATGAGCACGATTAAAGATATACAAGCCTGGTGCGAAAAGACCGGACATTCCTATTGGGAATATGTGGAGCAATGCGAAGGACCGGAAATCTGGGATTACCTGGCGGAAGTATGGGACGTGATGCAAAAGGCGGTGCAGAGCGGTCTGGAAGCAGAAGGTATCCTGCCGGGCGGTCTGGGCATACGCCGGAAAGCATCCGACTATCTGATTCGTGCCAAAGGATATGGCAGCAGCATTAAAAGTCGTGGTATGGTTTACGCTTTTGCGTTAGCTGTATCCGAAGAGAATGCCTGCGGTGGTAAGATTGTGACGGCTCCGACCTGCGGCTCCTGCGGAGTGATGCCGGCGGTGTTGTATCATCTGAAAGATACCCGTGAGTTCCGCGATTCCCGTATCCTGCGTGCATTGGCAACGGCCGGATTGTTCGGAAATGTGGTACGAACCAATGCGTCGGTTTCCGGAGCGGAGGTAGGCTGCCAGGGAGAAGTAGGGGTTGCCTGTGCGATGGCTGCCGGTGCTGCCAGTCAGTTGTTTGGCGGAACGCCTGCTCAGATTGAGTATGCTGCCGAGATGGGGTTGGAACATCACCTGGGATTGACTTGCGACCCGGTTTGCGGTTTGGTTCAGATTCCTTGTATCGAACGTAATGCTTTTGCCGCAGCGCGTGCACTGGATGCAAATACTTTCTCGAACTTCTCGGACGGAAAACATCGTGTGAGCTTCGACCAGGTAGTAGAGGTGATGCGACAGACGGGTAATGACCTGCCGAGTTTGTATAAAGAAACTTCCGAAGGCGGTCTGGCTAAGAAATACGGGGAATAAGATTAAAAAGAATATTCTCTTCATTGTATAAAAGATATTAAAATAAGGGTGCAGTAGTTGCATCCTTATTTTTTTACATTACTTTTGACACGTCTGTCAAACAAAAGTGTCAGACATATTCGACAGACAGTAATGACAAATGTGGTAAAACAAGATATACAATGAGTACAGAAGAAGTAATCACAATGGAGAACCGAATCCTGGAAGCGGCCAAACAGGTCTTTGTCAGGAAAGGATATGAAGCGACCAAGATGGGCGACGTGGCTGCCGAAGCAGGCATCGGGCGTACAGCCTTACATTATTATTATCGTACGAAAGAAATGTTGTTCGATGCGATCTTCGACCAGTTGATAGATGCCTTGCTTCCGAACCTGGGAGCGATTATGGAAGAGAATACCTCTTTCCTGGAGAAGCTGCCGAAGATTATCGATCAATATGTAAGAACGTTGCAGAGGAATCCTTTGTTCCCTGTGTTTGTTATAAATGAACTACAACGTGATCCGGAGCATATTTATCATTCCATACTGAAGAATCCCGCACGGGTTGAACCAATCATCCGAATGCGTAAACAGATGGAGGATGAGATGGAGAGAGGTGTATTGAAGAAACTGCCGGTATATTATGCGGCGACTACCTTGATAAGCCTGTTGGTTTTCCCCATGCTGGTACGTAATCCGTTTACGGCTGTTTTTATGGGAGGCGATGCAGAGAAATATGAAGAATTTCTGCGGGAACGGATTCCCTTCGTTATTGATATAATGATCCGGTTGCTGACACCGGACGATAATACATCGAATTAATAAATACCCCTATGAAACGGATTTGTGTAATTTTATTCTTATGTTTCCCCTTATTGTCGGGTGCCGTAAAAGGGCAGGAGCAGATAACATTGACACAATGTTATGAATGGGCCCGTGCCAATTATCCCCAGATACGGCAGTTCGGGTTGATCGGGCAGACGGAACAATACAATCTCTCGAATGCCGGAAAAGGCTGGTTGCCCCAACTGACGGTGAATGCAAAGGCAACCTATCAGAGTGATGTAACTAAACTACCTTTTGATGCGGACAAACTTTCGTCGATCGTTCCGGGGCTGGAGATTCCGACATTAAGTAAAGACCAGTATCAGGTAGTGGCCGAACTGAATCAGAATATCTGGGATGGCGGAACAATTCATTCCACCCGGCAGTTGACAAAGGCACAGGCTGCTGCCGACCGCGAACAGCTGGAAAGCGACCTTTATACATTGAACGACCGGGTAAATCAACTTTATTTCGGCTGCCTGCTTCAGGAAGAACTGATCCGCCAGAACGCATTGCTCCAGAAAGAGTTGCAGATTAATATCGACCGGATAACGGCGATGATGGATAATGGTGTGGCCAACCAGTCCGACCGCGAGAGTATGGAAGTGGAACTCTTGAATGCCCGTCAGAAAGAAATCGAACTGAAAGCCTCCCGTGTCGCCTTCGGCAGAATGCTGAGTGCGCTGATAGGAAAGCCTTATGATAAAGACAGGATATTGGTTGTTCCTTCCATACCGGGCGATCCGTTATCCGGAGACATAAACCGTCCCGAATTGCGGGCGCTGGATGCAAAAAGCTATTTGCTGGAAGTACAAAACAAACAGATTACAAGTGGTTTAATGCCTCGTCTGGGTGCATTTGTACAGGGCGGATATGGCCGTCCGGGGTTGAATATGCTGGAGGATGACTTTAATCCGTTTTATATAGCGGGAGTACGCCTTTCCTGGAATATGGGCAAATTGTACACCTTGAAGAATGACCGCCGTAAAGTGACTACGGCACGTCAGCAGGTGGAGGTGCAGCGTGAGACATTCCTGTTTAATACCTCATTGGAACTGATGCAGCAAAATACGGAAATACAGAAAATCTCCGATCTGATGAAAGCGGATGACGAAATAATCCGCCTGCGTACCAGCATCAAAAATGCTGCGGAGGTGAAACTGGCAAACGGCGTTATCTCCGTCACCGACCTTATCCGCGAAATCAATGCGGAAGATCTGGCGAAGCAAGCCGCTGCCGCCCATCGCATCCAGCATCTGAATGCCGTCTATAATTATATGTATACAACGAATAATGAATAATCACAAAGAATCATGAAGAAGAATATGAAACGATTGAATTCTTATACATTAATAGCAACCGCTTTATTAAGTCTGGCTGCATGTAACAGGGGAGACGGCGACTTCGATGCTACCGGTACGTTTGAAGCGACGGAAATCCTCGTTTCTTCCGAAGCAAACGGAAAGATTATGGAATTGAATATAGAAGAAGGCGACCGTCTGGATGCCGGCGCCCTTGTAGGATATGTCGACAGCACTCAATTATATTTGAAGAAAATGCAACTCTCGGCCGGTCTGCGCTCTGTCGATATCCGTAAACCGGATATTCGCAAGCAAATAGCCGCCCTGGAGCAACAGATTGCTACCGCACGTACGGAACAACAACGTATGGAGAATCTGGTAAAGGCAAAAGCCGGCAACCAGAAACAGGTGGACGACATCGTCAACAATATCAAATACCTCCAGAAACAATTGGATGCGCAGTATTCTACGCTAAACAAGACGACAGGCGGTGCCGATGCGGAAGCCGAAGGTATCCTGTATCAGATTATGCAGCTGGACGACCAGTTACAGAAAAGCCGTATCGTAAATCCCCAGGCAGGAACCGTTCTTGTTAAATATGCTGAACCGGGTGAAGTGACGGCCGCCGGTAAGCCTCTGTATAAAATAGCCGACACCGACTTGCTTTACCTGCGTGCCTATATCACGTCCGACCAACTTTCGACATTGAAACAGGGCCAGACAGTCCGTGTCTTTGCCGATTATGGAGAAAACGACCGGCGCGAATATCCGGGAACGATTACCTGGATATCCGATAAATCGGAGTTCACTCCCAAAGGAATCCAGACAAAGGACGAACGGGCCAATCTGGTCTATGCCATCAAGATTGCTGTTAAGAACGACGGTTATCTCAAGATTGGACAGTATGGGGAAACGGTGTTTGAGTAATTGAAAATTGAGAATTGAAAATTAATAGGGATGAATGGAGTTAAGATGGAGGCGGTTGGTAAGAACTACGGGCAGGTAGAGGCTTTGCAGGATATTTCTCTGGATATACGTCCCGGTGAATTGTTCGGCCTGATTGGTCCCGACGGGGCAGGGAAGACCACTTTGTTCCGTATCCTGACGACTTTATTGCTGGCGGATAAAGGGACGGCTACCGTCTGTGGTCTGGATGTCGTGCGTGATTATAAAAAGATACGTACGATGGTCGGTTACATGCCCGGCCGTTTCTCGTTGTATCAGGACCTGACGGTCGAAGAGAACCTGGATTTCTTTGCTACCGTGTTTAATACTACGGTAGAAGCCAACTATGACCTGGTTCACGACATTTATGTTCAGATAGAACCTTTTAAAAAACGGAAAGCAGGAAAATTGTCCGGAGGTATGAAACAAAAGCTGGCATTGAGCTGTGCTTTGATTCACCGCCCCGAAGTCCTTTTTCTGGATGAACCGACAACGGGTGTCGACCCGGTTTCCCGGGTGGAGTTCTGGGATATGCTGGACCGCTTGAAGAGGCAGGGCATTACGATTATGGTTTCCACTCCTTATATGGATGAGGCTTCCCGTTGCGACCGCATTGCTTTGATGCGTTCCGGCCAGTGCTTGTCCGTCGATACGCCGGCAGGCATCCGTGCCTCTTTCGGCAGGCAGCTGTGGACTGTCCGGTCGGCATCCATGTTCAGGCTGCTGACGGACCTTCGTTCTTTTCCGGGAACCTATTCCTGTTATGCCTTTGGCGATGCCCATCATCTGACATTAAAGGAAGATGGCAGGGAGATGAATGCCCTGATGCAGTTCTTGAAAGATAAAGGATATGCAGATGTCGCTATTGAACCGGTCGAGCCAAGTGTGGAAGATTGCTTTATGGCTTTGTAAAAACGATAGAGTGAAATGTAATACCATATATTGTGATAGAAAATTCTCATATATTATGATATTGGAATTGTATAATATATGAGAATGCAGTATCATAATATATGAGAATTTTATCTGATAAAAGTATATATACAATGAACGTAATAGAAACAGACAGTCTGACTAAGCGCTTCGGAACTTTTACCGCAGTAGATCATATCAGCTTTGAAGTGGGAGAAGGAGAGATCTTTGGTTTCCTGGGAGCCAATGGTGCCGGAAAGACGACGGCGATGCGTATGCTTTGCGGACTGTCGACACCCACTTCCGGCAAAGCCCGTGTGGCAGGTTTTGATGTATATAAGGAGACCGAGCAGATCAAACGCCATATCGGCTATATGAGTCAGAAGTTTTCCCTGTACGGTGACTTGAAGGTTTGGGAAAATATCCGTTTGTATGGCGGTATCTACGGTCTGTCGAAGAAAAAGCTGGCGGAGAAGACGGATGAACTGCTCGATGTACTGGATTTGGAGGGCGAGCGGAACACGTTGGTCGATGCGTTGCCTTTAGGCTGGAAGCAGAAGCTGGCTTTTTCCGTCGCTATCATCCACGAACCCCGTATTGTTTTTCTGGATGAGCCGACGGGTGGTGTTGATCCGGTTACCCGCCGTCAGTTTTGGGAGTTGATCTATAAAGCGGCGGAACGCAATATCACAGTCTTTGTCACCACCCATTATATGGATGAAGCCGAATATTGCAACCGTGTCTCTATTATGGTCGACGGAAAAATCGAAGCGCTGGACAGTCCGGCTGCTTTGAAATCGTCTTTCCATGCCGAAAATATGAATGATGTGTTCCGTGCCCTGGCGCGAAAAGCAACAAGAGGTGAATAGTTATGAAACAGTTTATATCTTTTATCCGCAAAGAATTCTTCCACATCTTCCGCGACAAACGGACCATGTTGATTTTATTGGCTATGCCGATTATCCTGATTATTCTGTTCGGCTATGCGATTACGACGGAAATAAAATGTGTGCCGATTGCCGTGTTCGACCAAAGCCGGGATGAAGTGAGCCGGAAAATCACCGAACATCTGGGGGCAAGCGAGTATTTTGATTTGTATAAAATGGTAGACAGCGAAGCGGAAGCTCAATCCCTCTTTAAACAGGGTAAGATTAAACTGGTCGTTGTTTTTCCGCCCCAATATGCTTCCACGGCGGATGCGGATGTCCAGTTGCTGGCAGATGCAACCGATCCGAACGAAGCGACTCAGCTGACCGCTTATGCAACCACCATCATCGCTTCTGCCAAAGCGGAGATACAAGGAAATCTCCTTCAGCCGGAAGAAAAAGCGCAACTTATGCAGGTGGGCATCATGCCGGTCACTCACCTTCTCTACAACCCCACCATGAAAGGCGCCTACAACTTTGTGCCGGGGGTAATGGGATTGATATTAATACTGATATGTGCCCTGATGACCTCCGTAGGCATCGTGAAGGAGAAGGAGATGGGTACGATGGAAGTGTTGCTGGTTTCGCCGATGAAGCCGGTCTATATCATTCTGGCAAAAGCGATTCCCTATCTTTTATTGAGTATAGTGAATGTGGCGACAATTCTTGCCCTGTCTTATTTCCTGCTGAAGGTTCCGATTGCGGGGAGCCTGGTTCTGCTGGTGGCAGTTTCCATCCTGTATGCCCTGGTTTCCCTTTGCCTCGGTCTGTTGATATCGACGATAGCCGACACGCAACAGGCTGCCATGCTGATTAGTGCTATGGTGTTGATGCTGCCGGTGATTCTGCTCAGCGGCATGGTATTTCCCATAGAGAACATGCCTGATATATTGCAATGGCTTTCCAATATCGTGCCGGCCAAATGGTATATTATCGCAGTGAAAGATGTGATGATAAAAGGGTTAAGTGCCGGAGCCATCCTGAAGGAGATAGGGATACTGTCGTTTATGGTCATATTCCTGGTGATTCTTAGTGTGAAACGTTTTAAGACTCGTTTGTGAGATAAGAAGTTATGAAAACATTACGATATTTACTTGAAAAAGAGTTTAAGCAGATCAAGCGCGACCGGTTTTTACCGCGCATCATCTTTTTGGTACCGTTGATGCAGTTGCTTATCCTGCCTTTTGCCGCCAATTTCGAAATGCGTAATATCAATCTGGGAGTGATTGACCATAATCATTCCGTGGTGTCTGTGCAGCTGGTCGAAAAGATTCTTTCGTCCGGTTATTTCCGGCTGACCGATGTGTCTTCCAGTTATGATCAGGCGATCACCTCGATAGAAAGTAACGAGTCGGACCTGTTGCTTGAAATCCCGGCAAAGTTTGAACAGGAGCTTGGCCGGGAAGGAAAGGCGGATGTCCTGATTGCTGCAAACGCAGTAAACGGAACAAAAGGAGGGATGGGTAGCTCTTACCTCACACAAATTATTCAGGATTTTAACCGGGATAAAGGTTTCACCTCTGCTGCCGTGAGTAGTGGAGTGCGGGCGACAGCTCTTTTTAATCCGCATCTGAATTATAAGAATTATATGGTGCCGGGTATCCTGGTCTTTTTGTTGACGATTATCGGTGGTTTCCTTTCGGCCCTGAATATAGTCAGCGAGAAGGAGAAAGGGACCATCGAACAGATTAATGTGACGCCTGTCCCCAAAACATTGTTCTTGCTGTCGAAGCTGATTCCTTTTTGGGTAATCGGTTTTATCCTGTTGACGATCGGAGCCATTGTGGCATGGATTATTTACGGTTTGCTGCCGGTCGGCAATATGGGGATTATTTATTTGTTTGCGGCAGTTTATCTGATTGCTTTTACAGGTTTGGGGTTGGCAATATCTTCTATATCGTCCAACCAGCAACAGGCGATGTTCACGGCTTTCTTCTTCTTGATTATATTTGCTTTGTTGAGCGGACTTTTTACCCCGATCAGCAGTATGCCGCAATGGGCACAGACTATAACATTATTTAATCCGGTACGTTATTTTATAGAAGTGATGCGTATGGTTTATCTGAAAGGCAGTTCGTTTTCCGATTTGAGCGGACATTTCATTGTCGTTTGTCTTTTTGCTGTATTATTTAATGTATTGGCTGTGATAAGTTATAGGAAAAAATAGTAAATCCCAAATACGTAATATAGAGTGCCGGATGGTAGAAACGGACAAACGGAGATAATGGTTTTGGCTAGTTGAATGTTTTACAGCATACTTAACGATATTTTACAAACATCTTACTGCTTTTTAACGTGACTCTTTTATATTTGATTCAAATCTGAAACAATATTTCAAATATGGAAAGCGTTATTCCAAATATGGAAAAAGGAGAAGAAAATTATAAGGTGCCGAATTTGGAGAAAGGAATTGCGGTGCTTGAATATCTTTCGCTTCGTCCACAGGGTGAGACGCTGCAAGATATTAAGAATAAGCTGGATATCTCCCAGACTACTGCTTATCGTATTTTGAATACATTGGTTCGATTGGATTATCTTAACTATAATGAAGACACGAAACGCTACAAATTGTCCCGAAAATTGCTAACTTTGGGCTTCAGATCGTTGAATGAACATAATTTGTTGGAGACAGTATTGCCTTGTTTGCGTGATTTGCGTGATAAAGTAGGGGAGACTGCCTGTTTTGGTGTACTAGGAGATGAGAAAGGAATTTTTATAGAGCAGGCGCAGGGACATCATACGTTCCGCTTTGTTCTATCGCCGGGGAAATCATTTGAATTACATTGTTCTGCACCCGGAAAAGCGATTATGGCTTATCTGCCAAACACGGTCCGCGACCGGTATTTGTCGTATATGACATTTGCGAAGTATAATGCGCGGACGATTACTAACCGGGATGCTTACCTGGAAGAATTGGAAAAAGTCCGTAAGCTGGGTTATGCTATGGATAATGAAGAAGAATTGAATGGTGTGATCTGTGTAGGTGCTCCTATCTTTAACTACACAGGCTATCCATGTGGCGCCATCTGGATATCGGGTCCCAAAGACAGGTTAACAAAAGAAATATTCCATTCAACGGTTGCGAGCATCAAGGAGGTCGCTCAGAATATTTCGGCTGAATTAGGATATAGTAAAAACACAAAAAAATAAATAATACCATGAGGACGAGTAAATACATATTAAGAACTTCATTGATGGCATGCTTTGTCAGTTGTTGCATCTCATTTGCATCGGCTGATAATCCGCCTTTTTTTACGACTGATATAAAACTGAATGATAAAGGGGAAATGCTTCTGACTGAAAAAGGAATGAAGCGGGTGGATGTATTTTCAGCCGACGGCAAACTGCTGCGTTCTTTCCCCATGGATGAAACACCGACCGGTATTTTGGTTGACGGCGATAAGGCCTATGTGACGACCTTTGAGAAGACGGGGAAGTTACAGATCTTATTGTTGGAATCGGGTAGGGTGGAAGCTGCTATCCCTACAGGGTCGGGTGCCTGCCATCCGATGTTCGGACCGGATAAAAAGACAATCTATGTCTGTAACCAGTTCGAAAACACGGTGTCGGAAATTGATCCGGTAAATCATAAAGTACTACGCACGGTTAAGGTACTTCGCGAACCGAAATCCGCCGTATTCAGCAAAGACGGTAAATATATGTATGTAACAAACTTCTTGCCGGCACAACGTGCGGACCTGGATTATGTGGCAGCCTGTGTTTCCGTGATTGAAATGGATGGTTTTACCAAAGTGAAAGATATTCAGCTGGCAAACGGTAGTAATGCTTTGCGTGGCATTTGTATTACGCCTGACGGCAAATATGTATATGTGTCGCATAATTTGGGACGTTTCGCCGTACCGACTTCGCAGTTGCAGCAGGGATGGATGAATACGAGCGCTTTCAGTATCATCGATACGGAAAAGCAGGAGTTTGTCGGTGCCGTTGTTGTTGACGAACCGGAAAGAGGAGCTGCCGGTATCTGGAGCATCGATTGTAATGACGACCATATCTTTATTTCGCATTCCGGTACTCACGAGGTGAGTGTGATCGATCATCCGGCTTTGCGTGAAAAGTTTGAAGCCTATCCCAATAAGGCAATGCTGGATTATGACCTGAATTTCCTGTATGGCATCCGCGAACGTGTTCCGTTGCAGGGTAACGGTCCCCGTGCGATGGCTCTGACCAACGAGAAACTGGTTGTTCCTACTTATTTTGCCGATGTTCTGAATGTAATGGATATTAATACCCGTGAAGTAACGTCGACAGAATTGAATCCGGGACGTACGGAAAGCAATATAAATAAAGGAGAAAAATATTTCAACGACGCTTCTCATTGTTTCCAGAATTGGCAGAGTTGTAACGGTTGCCACCCGGGGGATGCCCGTACGGATGGTATGAACTGGGATTTGATGAACGATGGCGTAGGAAACTCAAAGAACTGCAAAAGTTTGTTGTTTAGCCATGTGACTCCTCCTAATATGATTTCAGGAATCCGTGCTTCTGCGGAGGTTGCTGTGCGTGCAGGATATAACTTCATCCAGTTCTTCGATATTACTGAAGATGATGCAAAATGCGTGGATGAATATCTGACGTCATTGCGTCCGGTGCCGAGTCCTTTGCTGGTGAACGGTGAATTGTCCGATAAGGCGAAAGAAGGACGTAAAGTCTTTGAAAAACTAAAATGTGGTGAATGTCATAGCGGACCTTATTATACAGACATGAAGATGCATCGTATCGGTGAAGATATCGAGTTTGAAAAAGGGTGGGATACTCCGACTTTAAGAGAAGTCTGGCGTACGGCTCCTTATTTGTTCGATGGTCGTGCAGCTACAATGGAGGAAGTCTTTGAAGTGCACAAGCATGGAATTGATAAGAAGGTATCCAAGAAAGATATTGAGGCTTTGGTTGAATATGTAAACTCACTCTAAAAGGAGGGATCGATGAATTATTGCGAGAAGATACGTTATAACATTTACACTACTGAGAAAGCGGATTTTGAGGAAATGGTGGATAAGCTGCTTGCCCAATTACCGCAGAACGAACAAATATTCAGGCTGGCCTTTTTCGGCATGCCGGATGATAATGAACAATATGTTTCGCGCCGCGTAATGTTGCGTGAAAAAGTACGTAAATACTATGGGAACCATGAACCGGTGTTGAGTTATGTATCCCAGCCGCCATTGAACGGAGGTTTGATACTGGAGGCTCATACATATACGCCGGATAAAGGAGACCATATTACATATAAACATATCGGGACATTCCCGTATGTGGTATTGGTAAATGGCAGCGGCCGTTTCCTGTTTGCCGGAGGTTTCCATGGCGATGTGATTAATTTCGGTATCGAGCAACAGTCGAAAGAAGTGTTCAAGCTGGTATCGGAGTTGTTGAGGAAGGAAGGATTCCCGATCAACAGCATCATCCGCCAGTGGAACTATATCGAGCAGATCACTAAGTTTGACGGTGAAGACCAGCATTATCAGATATTCAATAATGCCCGTAGCGATTATTATGCCATGACAACCTGGGAAAACGGTTATCCGGCAGCAACGGGTATCGGTGCGAATCTGGGAGGCATACTGGTTGATCTGGATGCTGCCGTATTCTCGAATCCGGATTGTTATGCAACACCGATCGACAATAAATTGCAGGTGGCTGCCCACGCTTATTCCGAAGGAGTACTGGAGCCGGCCCACAGCAAAAAGACGACTCCGAAGTTCGAGCGCGCCAAGAGCATGACATTTGGAGAACGTGAGGTGATCTATATCTCCGGAACTGCGGCTATCCGTGGCGAGGAGAGTTTGATAGGAGTGGGGTTGGAGCGTCAGCTTCATATTACGATGGAGAATATCGCTGAACTGATCGGTGAGGCGAAGTTGAAAATGCTCCGGGTCTATCTGAAAGAGAAATCTTTCTTTGAAGAAGCTGAAAGGCTTTTGAATGCGTATGAGTTGAATATCCCCATATCATATATGTGGGCTGATGTTTGTCGGGATGAATTATTAATTGAGATTGAGGGAATAGCAGTGTTGTAACCCCTGCCATATCATGTTGACCGTTTGGCGAAATAAAGCAAATATTACTAACATAAATTAAAACAAAAATGAAAAAAGGATTGAGTATTAAAACAATGGCTGTGGGGCTTTTATTAAGTTCTATGGTTGCATGTACTGGTAACAAAACAAGTGACGCTACTTGTTGCAACGGAGAGGGCGAATGCACTGAACAGAGCAAATGCGATAAAAATTCTAATTGTAAAACTAATAAAGAAATGACTTATTCTAAGAAGTACACAAACGCCGACTTCTACAAAGACGGCAAATTCGATCAGGCAGTAGCTATCGAAGCAATGAAAGACATGTTTAAGTTCTATGATGTTCCTTTTACAGAACTGATGGCTAAAGACATGTGGGTTACAGATTTCGGTCTGGGTGACTTTGAAAACGTTGGTATGGGTGGTATTTTCTGGATCAACGATGCAGAACACGGATACTTCGCTCACGCTATCTATCTGCTTCCGGGACAGATGATCCCTGAACACGCTCACGTAAAAACTAAATTCCCTGCAAAACACGAATCATGGATGGTTGAAAAGGGATGGGTTTATAACTTCTCTGTACTTGGTGACGAAACTCCGAACGCTCCTGCAATTCCTGCAAGTCACGGACCTATCAAGAGCAAAAACTTCGTAGTTCAGAAAGTCGGTGATGTATTGCGTCTGAAAGAGCTTGAATCATTCCACTTCATGATGGCAGGACCGGAAGGTGCTATCGTTGACGAATGGGCTTGTTATCATGACAATGACGGTTTGCGTTTCACAAACCCGAAGGCGTCTCTCTAACTCCAATCGTAGTTGTTAACACCTTATATTAATATTGAGATACATGAATAAATATTTTTTATTAGTATCACTCTTTTTATCTACTTCTTTCTTTGTTTCGGCTGCGCCGAAACAAAAGAAGGTGGATACTTGGATTGATGCATCAATTAAAGCAAAAACGGAACTGCAAACCCAGCTTCAGAAAACAGGAATGCCGATTATTTCCTCTTTCAAGAAGCATAAGGAAAAAGCAGAACCTTTTGCTGTTGACTTGAAAGGCGTAGATAAGCTGGTGCTTATCACTGCCGGAGGTCCGGATGGTTCTGATTACGACCAGGCTGTTTGGGGTAATGCCCGTTTGATTAAAGCGGACGGTACTGCTGTTTGGTTGGATGAAGTTCCTTTCGAATATGGTGTTGCCGGTTGGGCAAAGCCAAAAATGAATATTAATGCTTACGACCATGAGATTTTCATTGCAGGCAAAGAATACAAACACGGTGTTTTCTGTCATGCAAACGGAACTTTGGTTTATCCTATTAAAGGTGAATATGTTCGTTTTGAAGCTGAAGTAGGTATCGACGATACTTCTTCCGGCGGTAGCGTGTATTTCCAGGCATTGAACGTTGTTCCGAAGTTTGTCGGCGATGAACTGATCGCTAAATATCCGGAACAGATCGGTATGCTGGGCGCTATGATGGACGGTTTGGACACTTGGTTGATCACCCCGGATGCCTCTATTGAAAAACAAGCAGTAGAAGCAATGGTCGGTAAGTTGAAAGACGGCTCTTATTATAAGAGTGTCGTTCAGCAGATCGCTAACGAAAAAGATGTAAATACACAAATCCGTAAATATCTGGAGTTGTTTGAAAAACTTCAGGATGTTTATGCGCTTCAAGGCGAACTGGAATGGCTGAATATCGATGCTATCAAGTTGGCATTTGCAGATATGAGCAAGCAGAAAGGTTTTGATGCTGCTAAATATCAGCCGATGCTGAATGAATTGGTACAACTTCAGCAGAAAGGTTTCAGTGGTATTTATAAAGGAGACGAACAAGCTATTGCCGATGCTCGCAAGGCATTGGATAATAAGAAGGCCATTTTGTTAGGTAACCCGTTGTTGGATCCTGACAAGATCGTTGCCGTACGTTATAAATTAGGCTCTACTGCTCGTCAGGCAATGGCTCCTTCTTTGGGAACACAAGCTAACAACTGGAGTAATCAGGAATCTGCCCGCCGTAGCGGTTTCGATGCAGAGATCGTTGAATTGTCTAACCTGCGTGGTGACATGCAGATGAAGAGTATCTTCAAACCGATCGTTCCCGATGCCTCTATCGCTGACCTGAGAATGCACTGGGATGCAAACCGCGTTATGTTCACAACCCTGATGGGCGAGAACGACAAACGTTGGAATGTATACGAAGTAAAACTGGATGGAACAGGCTGCAAAAAGCTGATCGAGAATGAAGAACCTGACTTGGAATTCTATGATGGTACTTATCTTCCGGACGGACGTATTATTGCTAACTCCAACATCGGTTACCAGGGTGTTCCTTGTGTAAGTGGTGATGACCCGGTTGGTAATATGGTTCTTTATACTCCGGAACAGAAGAATCTGCGTCGTCTGACATTTGACCAGGATGCCAATTGGAACCCGGTTGTAATGAATAACGGACGTGTGATGTATACCCGTTGGGAATATACCGACCTGACTCACTATTATTCTCGTATCGTGATGCATATGAATCCGGACGGAACAGAAAACAAGGCTTTGTATGGTAGTGGTTCAATGTTCCCGAACAGTACGTTCGACATTCAGCCGTTGCCCGGACATGGTTCTGCTTTCGTTGGTATTATCTCAGGACACCACGGTGTTGCCCGTTCAGGACGTCTGATCATCTTCGACCCGACAAAGGGACGTAAGAATGTACAGGGTATGGTTCAGGAAATTCCTCACCGTAACCGTCCTATCCAAGAGTTGATCAAAGACGAATTGGTAAATGGCGTATGGCCTCAGTTCGTTAAACCGACTCCGCTGAATGACAAATATTTCCTGGTTGCAGCCAAGTTAGACCCGCAGTCTTTGTGGGGACTTTATCTGGTCGATATCTATGATAACGTTACTTGTCTGATGCAGGCAGAAGGTGAAGGTTATATCAGCCCGATCCTGGTGAAGGAAACAAAAACACCTCCGGCAATTCCTGATCGTGTGAAGCTGAATGAAAAAGAAGCTACTATCTTTATTCAGGATATTTATGAAGGTGAAGGTCTGCGCGGTATTCCTCGCGGAACTGTAAAAGAACTTCGTCTGCATGCTTATGAATATGCTTATGTGAAGACTCGTTCAGACCACAACTGGCACGGTATCCAGAGTGGTTGGGATATCAAACGTTTGTTAGGTACTGTACCTGTTGAAGAAGACGGTTCGGCTATCTTCAAAGTTCCGGCTAATACTCCGATCTCTATCCAGCCGATCGACAAGGACGGCGTTGCTGTTCAGTGGATGCGTAGTTGGGTAACCGGCCAGCCGGGTGAAGTGGTATCTTGTATCGGTTGTCACGAAGACCAGAATCAGATTCCTATTCCGAAACGTGTGATGGCTTCTCAGAAAGCGGCTGTTCCGTTGAAGGCTCCTGAAGGTGGTGTTCGTTCATTCACATTCGACCTGGAAATTCAGCCTATCCTGGATCGTGCTTGTATCGCTTGTCATAATGGCGAAGGCAAGGCATTCGACCTGCGTGGCGGTAAGAAAGACAAACTGGGTTATGGCACATCTTATCTGAACATTCATCCGTACGTACACCGTCAGGGTGGCGAAGGTGATATGGTTGTTCTTCAGCCGTATGAATATCATCCGAACACCAGCGAATTGGTTCGTATCCTGAAGAAGGGTCACCATAACGTGAAATTGACTGACGCAGAATGGTTGAAACTGTACAACTGGATCGACTATAATGCTCCTGATAAAGGTTACTTCGATGCAAACGTTCTGGGTAAGGAAATCATCCCGTACCAGGGATTCGATCAGATCGAACGTCGTAAAGAATTGACTGACAAATATGCTAATGGCATGGGTGTAGACTGGAAGAAAGAAATCGCTGACTACGCTTCTTATCTGAAAGCTCAGGGCCCGATCACTCCGGTTATGCCTGAAAAGGCAGCTCCTGTAAAGGTGAAGAATGTGAAAGCTAAAGGCTGGCCGTTCGACAAAGCAGCTATCAAAGATATGCTTGCAAAGGAAACGAGCAACCGTAAAGAGGTTGAAATCGCTCCGGGCGTGAAGATCAATTTCGTTCGTATCCCTGCCGGTGAATTCGTAATGGGTAGCTATAATGGCGAATCTGATGCTTATCCTACTGCTAAGGTGAAGATCGACAAACCGTTCTGGATGGGTGAAATGGAAATTACCAACCAGCAGTTCAATGCGATTTATCCGGATCATGACAGCCGTTTCGTAGACCAGTTGTGGAAAGACCACGTGGTACAGGGTTATCCGGCTAACGAGCCGAATCAACCGGTAATCCGTGTAAACTACAATGATGCAATGGATTATTGTAAGCAACTGAGCGAAAAGACAGGTCTGAACATTACGCTTCCGACAGAAGCACAATGGGAATGGGCTTGCCGCGCAGGTAGCGACAGTGATTTCTGGTATGGTGATATGAATACTGACTTCGGTAAATATGAAAACCTGGCTGACAAGACTACTTTACTGTTCGCAGTAAGTGGTGTAGACCCGAAACCGATGTCTCCGAATTCTTATTGGTATAAGTATTATACTTATTTGCCGAAAGAAGAAGGAGTAGACGACGGTCAGCTGATCCAGACAGGCGAAAAGGTGTATGAAGCCAACCCGTTCGGTTTGTATAACATGCACGGTAATGTTTCAGAATGGACCCGTTCAGACTATGTGCCTTATCCGTATAATCCGAAGACAAAACTGACTTCAGATCATAAAGTGGTTCGTGGTGGTTCATATATCGAACGTCCGAAATTCTCTACTGCTTATGCACGTAAGGCTTACTATCCGTACCAGCGTGTATTTAACGTAGGTTTCCGTGTAATCATCGAAGACTAATCCCTAAGATATGTCCTAGATATAGATAAAATCTATTAGGTGGCCCCGGTAAGGCCGGGGTCACTTAATTGAAAATTCTTATCTTTGGCGGCATAACTTAATAAAACAACAAATGAAAGCAACTCTCGAAAGAATACTATCTTCCTTTGTAACAACAATTGTCTTGTTACTCCTCTATGGTTTTGGCCTGGCTGTCGCCACTTTTATAGAAAAGTATCATGGAACAGCAGCTGCCAAAGCAATGATTTATTATTCCCCCTTATTCTTTTTGTTGCAGTTTCTTTTAGTCGTTAATTTTATTGTCATTGCTGTTAAGTACCAATATTGCAAGCTGCACAGATGGGGCTTAATGGTAGTTCATACTTCCTTTATCATTATCCTTCTTGGCGCCCTTACATCCTTCCAGTTCGGCGAAGAAGGCATCCTTCATATCCGCGAAGGAGAATCAACCGATCAGATAGCAGTCCGCCAGGGCGATCTGACAACATTCCACACTTTACCCTTCACCGTAGAATTGGTGAAATTTACTTTAACCCGCTATCCGGGTTCGTCCAGTCCGTCTTCTTATGAAAGCGAATTGCTGGTGCATGTAGACGGTAAAACACGCCACGAACATGTATTTATGAATAATGTGTTAGATGTAAAAGGTTACCGTTTCTTTCAGGCTTCTTACGATCCGGACGAACAGGGTACCGTACTTTCCGTCAACCGCGATGTAGCCGGACGGAATATAACGTATACAGGTTACCTGTTGTTGGTAATCGGTCTTATCTTATCCTTAGTAGGGAAGAATTCCCGCTTTATGGCGTTGAGCCGCCGTTTGAAAGAATTTCGTTCTGTTGCACAATCGGCAACAATGATTATCGCTTTGCTGGCATTATCGGTGTCGGTAAATGCGAAAGAAGAAACTTCGTCCATGCTGGATGCCGTACAGAAATATGCGGTGTCTCCGGAACATGCCGCTAAGTTCGGCGCATTGCCGATCCAGTCGCATAGCGGCCGTATGATGCCTATCAATACCTTTTCTTCGGAAATCCTGCGTAAGCTGCATAAGTCGGACAAGATCGGAAATCTGAACTCCGACCAGTTCCTGCTGAGCCTGCTTTCCATGCCGGATATGTGGATGCGCGTTCCTTTTATCGCTTTATCCAATAAAGAACTGGCTAATTATTACGACCTGACAGACGGCGAATGTGCCTATCTTCAGGCGTTCGATAATAAAGGCGATTATAAATTGCAACAGAAACTGGAGGAAGCCTACAACAAGATGCCTGCCGAACGGACCCGTTTCGACAAGGACTTGCTGAAACTGGACGAGCAGATCAACATCTTCCACCAGTTGATCAATTACCAGATGTTGAACCTGTTCCCGAAAGAGGACGACCCTAACCATAAATGGTATGCCCCCGGTGATGACTTGTCCGAATTTGCCGGCAAGGACTCCATGTTTGTTTCCCGCATCATGGGTTGGTATCTGGCCGAAGTGCAGGATGCTTTGCAGGGTGGCGACTGGTCGAAAGCCAATGAGGTGATCGACATGATCAGTACTTATCAGCAGGCAAAGAACAAAACACTGGATATCTCTCCGAAAAAGATAGAGACAGAATTGAAATATAACAAGATGGACGTGTTCCGTCAGTGTAAGAAAGGCTATCTGATCCTGGGTGGATTGATGCTTGTACTCTCTTTCGCCATGCTGTTCAAACAGCAGAAGTGGATGAAGGCTGGTCTCTGGATAGTGGGAATAGGCGTGTTGGCTGTATTCCTTTTACACATGTACGGCATGGGGATGCGTTGGTATATTGCCGGATATGCACCGTGGAGTAATTCGTATGAAACAATGGTATATGTTGCCTGGGCTACAGTCTTGGCCGGTCTGCTGTTTGTAAGACGCAGTACGGTGACCTTTGCACTGGCTACTTTGTTCGGCGGTATTATCCTGTTCGTCTCCGGACTGAACTGGATGGACCCGGAAATCAATCCGCTCGTTCCGGTACTGAAATCGCCGTGGCTGATGTTCCATGTAGCCGTAATCGTTGCCGCTTATGGCTTCTTTGGTATCAGCTGCCTGATCGGACTGACGAACCTGGTGATGACGAGTATCGCCGGAAAGAAAAATACGGAATTACTGAAAGCCCGTGTGAAAGAACTGACTATCGTCAATGAAATGTCGCTCTGGGTAGGTCTGGCTTTGATGACGATCGGAACATTCCTCGGTGCCGTTTGGGCGAACGAGTCATGGGGACGTTACTGGGGATGGGACCCGAAAGAAACATGGGCATTGATTACGATGGTGGTTTATGCCGTTGTTGTTCACCTTCATCTGGTGAGACGCTGGTACAGCGACTGGTTATTCAATCTGTGCTCGGTCGTTGCTTTCTCATCCGTATTGATGACATTCTTCGGAGTGAATTATTTCCTGAGCGGCATGCACTCGTACGGACAGAACGATAATGTACACGGAATCTTTACTTATTTGTATATAGCCGGTGCTGTTGTAATCGTTTTAGGCGTATTGTCCAGGATTGGCTTTAACAAAACGAAGGAGAAGGAAAATGGGTAGTTTTTGCCTGTTGTGGTCTACCTACTTGGTAGGCATGATCTACCTACTAGGTAGACACGGTTAACCTACTAGGTAGGCAAGGTCGGGTCCGTTACCAGATAAAGTGGATATAAAATAAATGAATTATTAATATAGAAGTTAAACATTAAATTTTAGTGATCATGAGAACATTTAATCATGTAGGTATCATTACCAACGAAAACCAAGAAGGTGCAATGTTCAACGAAGGTTTGAACGTATGGTTAACCGATTACAGCAAGAGCCCTAACAAGATCGAATTCCTGAAGTTTGACGATCCTGCAAAGAGTTGTCTGCCTGAATTGGTTAAATCAAATGGTCATATCGCTTATACAGTTCCTTCACTGGACGAAGCGCTGAAAGATGCAAAGGTAATCTTTGGCCCGGCTGTATGCGACGAACATCTGACTATCGCTTTCATCGAAGAAGAAGGCATCGCAATCGAATTAATGGAAATCAAATAATTTATAAACCTAAACGAAACAAGGAGGAAAAACACCATGGCAGAAATTAAGACTAAATTTATAAATGATCCCGAACAAGTAACTCCGGAATTGCTGGAAGGTTATGTATTGGCTTATCCTGATCAGGTAAAGCTGGCTGCAGAAAACGTTGTTGTTCGCGCTAATCCGAAAAGCGAAGACAAAGTAGCTATCGTTACATTAGGCGGTTCTGGTCACGAACCTGCATTGAGCGGCTTCGTAGGCGACGGTATGCTCGACTGCTCCGTTGTAGGCGACGTATTTGCAGCTCCGGGTGCACAGCGTCTGTTCCAGGCTTTGCAATTGATGAAACGCGAAGCAGGTATCCTGTTGGTTGTATTGAACCACTCAGGCGACGTGATGAGTGCAAACATGGCTTGCCAGCTGGCAGAACGCGTAGGCATTAAAGTTAAACAGCTTCTGACTCACGATGATATCAGTGCCGGTATCGGTGCTCCGACAAACGATCGTCGCGGTTTGGCTGGCTGCGTACCTTTGTATAAGATTCTGGGTGCTGCTGCCGACGAAGGCAAATCATTGGACGAACTGATCGAGATCGGCGAACGTTACAACGAAAAAGTAGCTACTTTGGCTGTTGCTATGCGTTCTTGTACTCATCCGCAAAACGATGCTACAATCACTGACCTGCCTGCCGGTATCATGGAAATCGGTATGGGACAGCACGGTGAAGGTGGTGGCGGCCAGAAACCGCTGGTATCTGCCGATGCTACTGCTGCCGAAATGGTAGACCTGCTGTGTCAGCAACTGCAACCGAAGGCTGGCGACAAGATGATGCTTATCATCAACGGCGTAGGCGCTACTACTCATATGGAATTGAATATCATCTTCCGCAAGGCTTACAAAGAATTGGAAGCACGTGGTCTGGAAGTAGTATTCGGTCGTATCCAGGAAATCCTGACAGTTCAGGAACAAGCCGGTTTCCAGATGATCGTAGGTATTTTGGATGAAGATCATATTGACTATTTAAAGAACAAGAGTGCAAACGCACCGTATTGGACAACTATCGGTAAATAAACAAATAAACATGAAACAACTGACTATTGAGGCTTTCAAAGGTATGCTGAATAACGCCTTAACGCATATCAAAGCCCGCGAAGACGAATTCTCTAAACTGGATGCGGTAATCGGTGACGGCGATCACGGACAGGCTATCGTAACTGCTTTCTCTGTTGTAGTGAAAGCAGGCGAGAAAGGAACAGAATTCAAATCTATGCTGAATGACATGGGATTTGGCGTGATGCTGGAAACAAGCGGATCGACAAGTACCCTGTTAGGAGCATTTTTTCTTGGAATGAGCGACAACGCTGCCGGCACTGAACTGGATGCTGCCGCTGTGAAGAAGATGTTTGCCGGAGGCCTTGCAAATGTGCAGAAACAGACACAGGCTAAGAAGGGTGATAAAACCATGATGGACGCCCTGATCCCCGCAATCGAGGCAATCGAAGCATCTACTTCGGACGATATCAAGGAAATCATGACAGCAGGTGCTGAAGCAGCTATCAGAGGTGCTGAAGAAACTGTCAACATGAAAGCAAACTTCGGACGTGCCCGTAACTACGGCGAACGTTCTATCGGTTACGCCGATAGCGGTGCTACTTCCTGGAGCTGTATGTTTGCCTCTTTCGCAGAAGCATTATAATAGAATAACTAACTTTTTTAAATATAGAAAATAGAAAAATGGCAGATTTAGATGATTTGAGAGAAGGCAGTAACTTCGGTTTAGGTGTTAGCTCTCAACAACAGAGTTTCCATGTGAAAGGTGCTGAAAACCTTCCCTGGGGTATGAAAGATCGTTTATCACGTATCTTCAACCCGAAAACAGGCAAAGCCGTAATGTTGGCTTTCGACCACGGCTTCATCATGGGACCGACTTCAGGTTTGGAACGTATCGACCTGAATATTGTACCGCTGATTGAATATGCCGACTGTATCATGTGTACACGCGGTATCCTTCAGTCTTCAATCCCGACAACAACAAACAAACCTATCTGTTTGCGTTCGGATGCTGGTACTTCTATCCTGACTGACCTGAACGACAACGTTCTGATCGACATAGAAGATGCTATCCGCATGAACGTTTCAGCTATGGCTGTGATGTTGGCTATCGGTGACGAAGCACACGAAGCGAAGACGATCGCTAACCTGTACAAGGCTGTAGATAAAGGAACTCGTTATGGTATTCCTGTAATGGGTGTGACTGCTGTCGGTAAACAGATGGCACGCGACGCTCGTTACTTCGGTCTGGCTTCTCGTATCTGTGCTGAAAACGGTGCAAATATCGTGAAGACTTACTATTGCGAAGGTTTCGAAAAAGTAGTTGCTGCTTGTCCGGTTCCTGTTGTGATTGCAGGCGGTAAGAAATTACCTGAACTGGAAGCATTGGAACTGTGTTACAAGGCTATCAACGACGGTGCTGCCGGTGTTGACATGGGACGTAACGTATTCCAGTCTGAAAATCCTGTCGCTATGATCCAGGCTGTTCACGCAGTGGTTCATGACGGTTTGACTCCGCAACAAGGTTTCGAAAAGTTCCAGGATTTGTCTAAGTAATTAATTATTATACTCCGAAGGGGCGGGGCTCTGCTCTGCCCCTTGTTGTATCTAAACATAACATAATACATATATTGAATTGCCATGAAGAAAATATTCACATTATTGTGCTCTGCTCTTTTCTTATTTGCTGCCACTTCCTGCCAGCAAAAGGCTCAGAAATTATTGTTGGCCGGTTCAGGCTGGAATAAAGTCGTTATCATTGACAAGAATACAAAGCAGATAGAATGGGAGCATCCTATACAAAAGGGTTGGGAATGTAATTCAGCCGTTGCTACTCCGGACGGAAATATCCTGTTCGCCTATAAAAAAGGTGCAAAACTGATTACCCGCGATCAGAAAGAGTTATGGAACATTCCGGCTCCGGATACTTGCGAGATGCAGACAGCCCGTGTATTGCCCGACGGTAATTACCTGTTGGCATGGTGCGGCCATCCGGCTAAGATCATGGAAGTGAGCCCGAAAGGCGAGATACTTTCAGAAACTGTATACGAAACAGGTATCGACCACCCGCATGCTCAGTTCCGCCAGGTGAACAAGAACAAGGCAGGCAACTATCTGATGCCTCTTTTCGCTACATCTGAAGTACGTGAAATCTCTCCGGCCGGCGAACTTGTTAAAACAACGAAGCTGGAAGGTACTCCGTACAGCACTGTATTGCTGAACAACGGCAATTACATGGTAGCTTGCGGTGACGGACATTCTCTGATGGAAGTAAATCTGGACAAAGGCGAAATAATCCGCCGGATCGGCGAAAAGGACATCGAAGGTGTTTCCTTATTTTTTGTTGCCCAGCTGTTGCCTACTTCAAACAATGGTCTGTATATCTGTAACTGGCAGGGACACGACCCCAGTGCAAAAGAATCAAACAACCCGCAGTTGATGGAGATCGACGGTAACAACAAAGTTATCTGGAGCCTGAATGACAACGATACATTCGGCATGATCTCTTCTGTCTGCCCGATCGACTAAGTGGATTATCTATAACTACTGGTTGTAACTGTTTCCCCTCCCGAGAGGGAAACAGTTACTTTCTTCACTCTCCACAGAAGGATTTATAACTTTCTCCATTTTTTATATATCTTTGCTAAACGTTAAACCTAAAAACAAACTTAATATCATGAAATTGCAACCAATCGACATCTTTATCATCGGACTCTATCTGGTGGCCATGATCGTCATCGGATTAGTGTTAAAGAAAAAGGCGTCGAAAAACATGGACTCCTACTTCCTGGGAGGAAAAACACTACCTTTTTATATGTTAGGCTTGTCTAACGCATCCGGCCAGTTCGATATCTCTGGTACTATGTGGATGGTTACACTAGCCTTTATTTATGGAATTAAAAGTGCCTGGGTGCCCTGGCTCTGGCCTGTATTTAACCAGATATTCCTGATGGTCTATCTCTCTGTCTGGCTGCGCCGGTCGAATGTGCTGACGGGGGCGGAATGGATACAGACACGGTTCGGAAAGAACAAAGGCGCCAGCCTGTCGCATACGATTGTCGTTATCTACGCCCTGATCGGCGTGCTGGGTTTCCTTAGCTACGGCTTTATCGGCGTGGGTAAATTTATGGAGATATTCTTCCCATGGGATTTTGTTTCCCAGTATGTCCCGTTTGATATACCGGCTGAATACGTGCCGCATGCTTACGGTATATTCTTTACAGCCATCGCCACGATCTATGTGATGCTGGGCGGTATGCTGAGTATCGTATGGACCGATGTGGTTCAGTTTGCCATTATGACGGTTGCCGGTATCACGATTGCCGGTATCGCTATGATGAAGGTAAGCCCTGAAACGATTGCTTCTATCGTACCTGCCGGTTGGGACAGCCTGATGCCTGGGTGGAACCTTGATTTGCATTGGACCGACATTTTCAGCGATGTAAATACAAAGATAATGAACGACCAGTTCGGTTTGTTCGGGATTTTTATTATGATGATGCTTTTCAAAGGAGTGTTCAATAGTATGGCGGGACCTGCCCCCAACTACGATATGCAGAAGATCCTTTCCTGCCGTAACGGTAAGGAAGCAGCCTTAATGAGCGGTTCTGTTCCTGTCATCCTGCTTATCCCGCGTTATCTGATGATTATGGGATTTACGATCCTGGCGCTGGCTTTCTTCAAAGACCTGGATTTGACGACAAAGACCGGAGCGATTGACTTCGAACTGATCCTGCCGAATGCTATTAACCAGTTTGTGCCCGTTGGAGTATGCGGATTGCTGCTTGCCGGATTGCTTGCTGCCTTTATGTCTACTTTTGCCTCTACGGCCAACGCGGCGCCTGCTTATATTGTAAATGATATCTATAAAAAATATATCAACCCGAATGCCAGCAACAAGACGATGATCCGTGCCAGCTATATCGTAACGGTAGCGGTGGTTGTTGTCAGTGTGGTGATCGGTTTCTTCGTGGAGAGCGTAAACTCCGTCCTGCAATGGATCACATCTGCTTTGTATGGCGGATATATTGCAGCCAACCTGCTGAAATGGCACTGGTGGCGTTTTAACGGGAACGGTTATTTCTGGGGAATGATTACCGGTATCCTGGCCGCTATGGTATGTCCGTTCATCTTCGACGGCTATACGATGGTAGACGGACATTTTGTGGAAAGGGTGGGCGAGTATGCCAACAATGCTCCGATGCTGCCGTTGTTCTACTTCCCGGTTTTGCTGGTTGTTTCCCTGATCGGTTGTATCGTCGGTACTTATGCGGCTCCTCCGGTAGAAGACGAAACGCTGGAACGTTTCTACATCACCGTACGTCCTTGGGGGTACTGGAAACCTGTTTATAATAAGGTTGTTGCCAAATATCCGCAGGTGAAGGCGAATAAAAACTTCAAACGCGATATGTTCAATGTGGCTGTCGGCATTATCTGGCAGATGTGTCTGACCATTATCCCGATGTATATCGTGATCCGTGAAGGCATGCCGTTGATAACCAGCATCCTGATCCTGGCTATCACTACGTTGGTGCTGAAAAAGAACTGGTACGACAAGATGAGTAAGGATGAAGTCGAGTATAATGCTTTGATGGAAGAACTGAAATTGAATGAAAAGAAGTAATTTTGTATTGTCAAATAAAACAAATCAATAAGAAATGGATAAACTGAAAATTATTGGCGAACCGCTGCCCGATATGCCTTGGGAAGACCGCCCGGCTGATTGTAAAGATGTGATCTGGAGATATTCGAATAATCCGGTGATCCCCCGTGATATTATCCCTACATCAAACAGTGTGTTCAACAGTGCTGTCGTTCCGTTCAAGGGAGGTTATGCCGGCGTGTTTCGTTGCGACGATACCAACCGCCGTATGCGTCTGCATGTCGGTTTCAGTGCGGATGCTATCCACTGGAATATTTCTGAGACAAAGCTGGAGTTCGAATGCAACGACGAAGAGATAGGCAAATTCGTTTATGCGTATGACCCTCGTGTATGCTTCATTGAAGACCGCTATTATATAACCTGGTGTAACGGCTATCATGGCCCGACGATCGGTGTGGCTTATACATTCGATTTTGAAACATTCCATCAGTTGGAAAATGCTTATCTGCCTTTCAACCGTAACGGTGTGATGTTCCCGCGTAAGATCAACGGTAATTTCGCCATGCTGAACCGTCCGAGTGACAATGGTCATACTCCGTTCGGCGACATTTTCTACAGCGAATCCCCTGATATGTGCTTCTGGGGAAAACATCGTCATGTGATGGCTCCGGCTCCGTTTGAAGTGAGTGCCTGGCAATGCCTGAAGATCGGGGCAGGTCCTATTCCTATCGAGACATCGGAAGGTTGGTTGCTGATCTATCATGGCGTGTTGCAGTCATGCAATGGCTATGTATATAGCTTCGGTGCCGCCCTGTTGGATCTGGATCAGCCCTGGAAGGTAAAATATCGCACGGGGCCGTACTTGCTTTCTCCGCAAAAGGATTACGAATGTGTAGGTGACGTGCCTAACGTGACATTCCCGTGTGCCGCCCTGCATGATCCCGAATCTGACCGTATCGCTATCTATTACGGCTGTGCGGATACCGTGACAGGTCTTGCTTTTGGTTATATCAGCGAAATCATCGAGTTTACAAAGAAAAATTCTATTGTATAAATTCGTGTATTTCCATTAATAGGAGAATACGTTTTCTAAAAAGAGGGGTGCGTCAAAAGGAAAGAGTCTCAATAGTCTCATCAGTCTCACCCCCCTTTTTCATTTTCTGCATTTTTGTTCAGATAAAGATTTCTGCACTTATATATCTGAAATATAGCTTATTATATTTATATTTTCTTTTTTCTCTCTTCAATTTATTCCTTTTTTATTAAAGTTTCGGACGCACTTCTTCTTTTGGAGTATGGTTATTCGGTCATATGAGGTAAGCATAATATGAAAAACGGGTAAGCACCGGAAGAAAAACGGATAGGCACCGGAGGAAGAACGGATAGGCACCGGTGAGTTAACGGATAACTACTCATTAAAAATGTCCGAAATAAAGAGAAAAAACGGGTTTTTATGCTTGAATTCGGATCTTAAAATAGGGCGTATATGGATGTATATCAATGTATTATATATGTTTTTAGAAAAAAGCGTATTTTCAGAAATGGGGGTGAGACTGATGAAACTCTTGACACTCCTGTCCTTCATGGGATAGTCAGAAACACGAAACGACATAAAACAAAAAACCTCAGAAATTAAATTCCTGAGGTTATCTGTGGGCAGTGATGGATTCGAACCACCGAAGTCGAAAGACAGCTGAGTTACAGTCAGCCCCATTTGGCCACTCTGGTAACTGCCCAGTGCAAAACTTACGTTTTATAGGAAAATCTCTCTTTTCCTTTGAGCCTCTTGTCGGATTCGAACCAACGACCCCGAGATTACAAATCACGTGCTCTGGCCAACTGAGCTAAAGAGGCATTCAGTATTTCTGTTTTGCGAGTGCAAAGGTAGTTATTATTTCTAATCTCGCAATAGGGGAGGGTGTTTTTTTGTATACTTTTTTTCATCTTTCTTTTCAAATACAATCTATCTCCCTGATTAATAATAAGAAAAGATTAGACATTTTTTAAAGAAAAATAGTAGAAGTGAAAATAAATTCTTATTTTGCCGACTCATATAATATCACTTAATCTAAAATCTATTATCATGAGCATTAACAGAAGACAATTTTTAAGAAGATCATTGGCGGGAAGTGCAGCTATCGTTGTAGGCAAAGAGATGAATGCTGCCAATACGCCGGTCAGCGGGAGTTCTTTTTCACAGACAGAAGACCTGTCTCCCCCGGCAAAAGGAAAATCTGTTTTAGGACTGCGTTGTAAACCTTTGAGTACCGTCCGTATCGGTGTTGTCGGTCTGGGAAGAGGGGCAGGCGCCGTAGAGCGTATGGCACAGATCGAGGGAACGGAGATTGTGGCTATCTGTGATCTGAATCCCGAACGGATTGAGAATAGCCAGAAAACACTTAAAAACAGTAACCGGAAAGAAGCAGTCGCATATACCGGAGAAGAAGACTGGAAGAAAATGTGCGAACGCGATGATATCGACCTGATTTATAATGCCACCCCTTGGGAGTTGCACGTGCCTATCGCCCTTTATGCCATGGATCATGGAAAACATGTTGCCATCGAAGTGCCGGCTGCGCTAACGGTAAAGGATTGTTGGGCGTTGGTCGACAAGGCCGAAGAAACGCAGCTTCATTGCATGATGCTTGAAAATTGTTGTTACGACTTCTTTGAATTGGCCACATTGAATATGGCCCGCCAGGGACTGCTGGGAGAAATTATTCATACCGAAGGCGCTTATATCCACGACCTGAGAGGCTCGAAGTTTAAAGGCTATTATAAACATTGGCGCCTGGAATACAGTAAATACCATACCGGAAACCCGTATCCAACACATGGACTTGGCCCGGTTGCCCAGATTCTGGGAATCAACCAGGGAGACCGGATGGATTACCTGTCATCTGTTTCGACCAACCAGTTCGGCCTGGCTCTTTGGGCGAAGGAAAATCTGAAAGATGACGAACGTATCACCCAATCGGAACGGTATGCCCTGGGGGATATGAATACGACCATTATCCATACTGTGAACGGCAAGTCTATCATGATTCAGCATGATACGACATCGCCCCGTCCTTATTCCCGTATCCATCTGGTGCAGGGAACGAAAGGGATGGCTGTTAAATATCCGGAGCAGAAGGTGGCTGTACAGCCAGATACGCATTCTTTCCTGAAAGAAGGGCCTCAAAAGGAAGTGATGGCGGATTATGAACACCCGCTGAGCAAATACATCGGCGAACGGGCAAAGAAAGTCGGTGGTCACGGTGGTATGGACTTTATCATGGACTGGCGTCTTATCTATTGCCTGCGTAACGGTTATCCGCTGGATCAGAGTGTGTACGATGCGGCTGCCTGGTCGTGTATCGTCGAATTGAGCGAACGTTCTGTCCTGAACAAGAGCTGCTCTGTGGCTGTTCCAGATTTTACCCGTGGTGCCTGGCGTGATTATAAGCCCTGGCCTGTGATTGACATGAAAGATATTTTACACGGATAAATTGTAGACAAAATAAAACTCCTGAAAGCCGGCTGCTCTTTCGATAGCCTGCACTTTCAGGAGTTCCGTAAGTAATATGATAGCATTGTTTATTTCTTCAAAAGAACTTCTTCGATAGCCTTTTTGAAATCAGCCTTGCTCATGGCACCTCTTGCCATCTGCGGTTGTTCGCCCATCGGACAGAACAGGAGGGAAGGAATGCTCCGGATGCCGAAAGAAGCTGCCAGTTCTTCTTCTTTTTCCGTATCGACCTTATAGATGTCTATTTTTCCTTCATATTCGCCTGCCAGCTCTTCCAGGATAGGGGCAATCATTTTACAAGGACCGCACCAGGTAGCGAAGAAATCGACGATACAAGGTTTGTCACCCTCGTATATCCATTTATCGGGACTTGCTTCATAATTGGCCACTTTACTCAGAAATTCTTGTTTTGTCAACTCTTTTACTTTCATGATTCTAACTCCTTATTGTTTAGTTATTATTTCTCTTTCTATTTTACATAACAAAGTTACGACCTTATATGCTTGTAACTGTTTGCTGTATTTCCTTAATAATTGACATTTTTCCCTTGGGGTGATCGGTAAACAAAAAGCCGTTCGGAGAACATTTCCCCCGGACGGCCTTATCTGGTTTAAATCACACTACTTATTAATATCAATATCTTTCGCCAACGGCATCCCAATCAACGATATTCCATAAGGCATTCAGATGATCGGGACGGCGGTTCTGGTAATCCAGGTAATAAGCATGTTCCCATACATCGAATCCCAGGAGAGGAACCAGTCCGTGTGCAACGGGGTTGCTGCCGTTTGGCTCTTTGGTAATTGAAAGTTTGCCGTCTTTATCTTTTGCCAGCCATACCCATCCGGAACCGAATAGACCGGCGCCTGCTGCGTTGAACTCTTTCTTGAAGTTATCGAACGAACCCCAGGTTGCTTTGATGGCTTCCGCCAGCTTTCCTTTAGGTTCGCCGCCGCCTTTGGGGGAGAACTGGGTGAAATACAAGTTATGGTTGAGTATCTGTCCGGCATTATTAAAGATAGCGCCGTCGGATTCTGCTACGATCTGTTCCAGGGGAGCGTTTTCAAACTTTGTACCCGGAATCAGGTTATTCAGGTTGTTTACGTAAGCCTGTAAATGTTTTCCGTGATGGAACTCAATTGTTGCTTTACTGATAACCGGTTCCAATGCATTTGCCGCATAAGGCAATTTAATTAATTCGAATTTCATAATTTCTTCTTTTTTATCTGTTATTTGACTACTACTATTATTACTATTATTAGTTACCAACAATAATAAACTGAGGCATAATGTAAGCATGACTAATAAGTTTTATGTTGTTTCTACTATTCTAACACGGCGGGTTTCTTATTTGTTCACCCGGAAAGCCGGTATTTCCCATCACTTTTGTCAATCGGGCGATAAGTGAAATTTATGGACGTTGGCGGAAGTCTCCGTGACGGCTGATAATTATACCTTATGCGATATACCTTAAAATAAAATGAATAATAATATGTAAAAAGCTGTTTTTTTATCATTTGTAAAGAAAATAATCCCAAAGAAGTTTCTATTTTTGTGCCCTCATATTATTAATTAAGTAAAACATATTTGTAGATGGTAAAGAAAGTTGGGAATTTAATTCCAAACACCTTTTTTATTACAAAGGGTAGTGGTGATTCAGACCTGGAAAAGCATGCAGGTTCTTATCACATGGCTCTTTATGATGCCGGTATTTCAGACTTTAACATTATGACTTATTCGTCTGTTATTCCAGCAACTGCACATCTTGCAACCATGGACGAGATCGATCTTCCTCCATTTGGTACGGAATTGAAAACCATTATGGCGGTATCGCATGGTTATCAGGATGAGTTTGTATCTGCCGGTGTGGTTTACGCCTGGATGTACAAGGACGAAAACTTCGATGAGAAGGTTGGAGGCCTGGTATGCGAGGTCAGCGGCCGTTATCGTATCGAGGAGTTGGAATCACGTCTGATCCGTGTAATCAACGACTTGCACCAGAAGACTTACGGTAAGTATTATCTGGGTGAACTGAACTTCATTACCGAAGGTATTACCATCGAAAAGAGATACGGAACAGCTTTGGCTGCCCTGTGCTTCGTAGATTTCCTGATGCCTGAGATTGAAGATTAAAAGAAAATAAAATATCTGATTATCAGTATGGAAACAGAGGTAAGGCCACGGCTCTTATCTCTGTTTTTTTGTGGCTTCGGGAAAAACGGCATAAGTTTGTTATATTTGTAACCGGCTTATAGTATAAAATTCTCTTTATTTAAGAAACAATCCGTTTAAAGCTGTTGTTGTATGAAAAAGATTATTAATCCCTGGAAAGGGTTGGATGGCTATATGTGCTTCGGGTGTGCACCCGAAAATCCGCAGGGCCTGCACATGGAGTTTTACGAAGATGGTGAAGATATAGTTGCTTTCTGGAAGCCGGAAAGCCATTATCAGGGATGGTTGGAGACATTGCATGGGGGAATACAGACTACCATGATGGATGAACTGGCAGGTTGGGTGGTATTAAGGAAATTACAGACGTCGGGCGTGACTTCACGGCTGGATGCCCGTTTCCTGAAAAGTATCTCGACCCGGGAACCGCGCTTGATGATACGGGGGCGTATCAAGGAGCAGAAACGGAATGCCATATTCATAGAGACGGAGATATACAATTCGCAGAACGAACTTTGTTCGCGGGCGGACATCGTATATTTTGTCGTCACAAAAGAACAGGCGACGGAGAAGTTTCATTTTGCCGGCTGTAAGACCGAAGATGAAAAATAATGAACAGTAACAAAAAGAATAAAGTAAACGATTAACAAATGAAATACATCGGAGCACATGTAAGTGCGTCGGGTGGGGTTGAGAATGCCCCTCTGAACGCGAATGCTATCGGGGCCAAAGCATTCGCCCTCTTTACCCGAAACCAACGTCAGTGGAAATCATCCCCGTTGACGAAGAAAAGTATCTCCTTATTCAAAGAACGTTGTGAGGAGTTCGGTTACGAGGCGAAACATATCCTGCCTCATGACAGTTACCTGATTAACCTCGGACATCCGGACCCGGACGGATTGCAGAAGTCGCGCGATGCTTTCCTGGACGAAATGCAGCGTTGCGAACAACTGGGGCTGGACCGGCTGAATTTCCATCCTGGAAGTCATCTGAACGAATTGTCGGTCGACGATTGCCTGGCTCGTATTGCCGAGTCAATTAACCGGACGTTGGACCAGACCGCAGGTGTCTGTGCCGTTATAGAGAATACGGCCGGACAGGGTACAAACCTGGGATATACATTCGAACAAATAGCAGCCATCATCGATCGGGTAGAAGATAAAACGCGCGTCGGTGTCTGTATCGACACGGCTCATACGCTGGCTGCCGGTTATGATATTAAAACGGAACAAGGCTTTACCGAAACCTTCCGCCACTTCGATGAAGTGATCGGTTTTTCCTATTTGCGCGGAATGCATATCAACGATTCGAAGAAAGACCTGGCGACCCGTGTAGACAGGCATGACAGTATCGGAAAAGGGGTGATGGGGATGACAACCTTTAAAATGCTGATGGCCGATCCTCGTTTTGACGACATCCCTCTGATCCTTGAAACCCCTGACGAGTCGATCTGGGCGGAAGAGATCGGTTATTTGTATACATTGTGATAAAGTATGATTCAAAATAAGTCCCTTCTGAAAGAAGGTTGACCCAAAAACAGGACAACTATGTTTATATTAATGCCAATTATTTTTATCGGGGGTATCATTGCTATTGCGCTTGAAGATAAGATTAAGATCAACAAAGCGGCAACAGCTCTTTTTATGGCCATTTCTTTGTGGATGATATTGATGTTTGATGCCTACAACATTTTCGTTGAACGTTCCAATCCGCTGTTCGAAGAGTTTCTGATGCAGAACCCCGAAATGACAAATCTGCCGGCAAAAGACCAGTTTATTAATTTTATAACCAACCGTTCTATCGTTTACCATCTGGGAAATGTGGCAGAGACCTTGTTCTTTGTGATGTGTTCCATGCTGATTGTCGATATTGTAGATAAACACGGTGGTTTCAGGTCGGTGACGGGATATATCCGCACCTCCAACAAACGGAAACTGTTGTGGTATATCAGTTTTGCCACTTTCTTCTTCTCTGCTTTGCTGGATAACCTGGCGGCAGCGATCGTGATTATGGCGGTGCTTCGTAAGTTGGTTCCCGACAGGACCGACCGGTTGAAATATGCCTGTATGGTGATTATTGCAGCCAATGCCGGCGGCTCGTGGTCGCCCATCGGTGATGTGACGACAATCCTGCTCTGGGTAGGAAAGAATGTGACGGCGATGCACCAGATTTCGCATGTATTTATTCCTGCATTGGTTAATATGCTGGTTCCACTCTCCATTGCCCATTTCTGGTTGTTCAAGAAAGATGCCCAGTTGCGTGTCATGAGTGAGGAAGAGGCTGCCGATGAGTTTATTCCGGAAATACCGAATCATTCACGCCGGGTGATCTTTGTGATCGGCGTGCTTTCGTTGGCTTTGGTTCCGGTCTTTCAGATGCTGACCAATTTGCCTCCGTTCCTGGGCGTATTGCTGGGACTGGTTATTTTATGGATATATACCGATGTCATGTACAGCCGTTTGCATGTGCATGAATCGGAAAAGCTGCGTATTACCCAGTTGTTACCGAACATCGACCTGGCAACGATCTTTTTCTTCCTGGGAATCCTGATGGCGGTAGGCGCCCTGGAAACATCGGGACAGTTGGGGATCATGTCCGCCTATCTCGACAAGCATGTGCATGAACCTTATTTAATCAGCTTTGTGATCGGAGCTTTATCTTCCTGTGTGGATAACGTGGCGCTGGTGGCAGCAACGATGGGTATGTATCCGATCGTGCAGCAGACGGCCGACCTGGCCCCTTATGCACAGTTTTTTGTTTCCGACGGAGGATTCTGGACATTCCTTGCCTACTGTGCCGTAACGGGCGGTAGCATCCTGATTATCGGTTCGGCGACAGGTGTCACGGTGATGGGATTGGAGAAAATAGATTTCATGTACTATACAAAGCGATTTTCAATATTGGCATTGATTGGCTATATTTGCGGTGCGGCAGTATATATGCTATTATTCGCTTAAACTTATTTATATGAAAAGAAAATGGATTATCGCAGCAGCCTGTGCCGTTTTGCTTTCCGGAATGGAGGCAATGGCTTGTACGGGTTTGCTGGTAGGAAAGAAGGCATCGGTCGACGGATCGGTGATGATCAGTTATGCAGCTGATTCGCATACCCTGTATGGCGAGTTATACCGTTGGCCGGCAGCGACCTGGCCGAAAGGCGCCATGCTGGAAGTCAGGGAATGGGATACAAATAAGCCGCTGGGACAGATTCCGCAGGTGGAACAGACGTATTCGGTTGTCGGCAACATGAACGAACATCAGGTAGCTATCACGGAAAGTACGTGGGGCGGACGTCCGGAGCTGGTGGATACAACAGGTATTATTGACTACGGCAGCCTGATCTACATCGCCCTCCAGCGTTCAAAGTCAGCCCGCGAAGCAATCAAAGTAATGACCGACCTGGTGAAGGACTACGGTTATTACAGCAGCGGCGAAACTTTCTCTATCGCCGACAAGAACGAAGCGTGGGTGATGGAACTGATCGGTAAAGGCCCGGGTAACAAAGGGGCTGTTTGGGTGGCCATCCGCGTTCCGGATGATTGCATCTCTGCACATGCCAACCAGTCGCGCATCCAGCAGATTCCTTTCGATGACAAGGAAAACTGTATGTATTCGCCCGATGTTGTTTCTTTGGCCCGCGAAAAAGGGTATTTCAGTGGAAAAGATAAAGACTTCAGTTTCCAGAAGGCCTATTGTCCTTACGACTTCAGTGCATTGAGAGGTTGTGAAGCACGCGTATGGTCTTTCTTCCGTAAATACGATAAGACAATGGATAAGTACACCGACTTTATCAAGGGCGATCCTTCCAAAGAGCCGATGCCGTTGTATGTGAAGCCGGACCGTCTGTTGTCTGTTCAGGACGTTCAGAACGGTATGCGCGACCATTTTGAAGGAACCGATCTGGATATGACGAAAGATGCCGGAGCCGGTTCTTATAAAGTGCCGTATCGCTGGCGTCCGATGACATTTAAGGTGGATGGACAAGAATATACCAACGAACGTGCCATCGCTACGCAACAGACCGGTTTTGTAATCGTTCCGCAGATGCGTAACTGGTTGCCGGATGCGATCGGTGGAATCCTTTGGTTCGGTGTGGATGATGCCGATATGGCTGTGTTCACTCCGCTGTATTGTTCTATCACGGAATCGCCCGAGTGCTACCGGGTAGGAAACGGAGACATCATGAATTTCTCGTGGACTTCTGCATTCTGGATTCACAACTGGGTGGCCAACCAGGCTTACGGTAAATATAGCTTTATGATCAAAGACATTCGTCCGGTTCAGCAGGAGTTGGAGAACAGTTATAAGGAGGCAATCCCGGCTATCGACAAGGCTGCCTCCGAATTGTATGCCAAGAATCCGGCGGAAGCAGTCCGGTTCCTGACCTGGTTCAGCACGACGACTGCCGATCAGGCAACTGCCCGTTGGAAGAAGCTCGGCGAGTATCTTTTAGTAAAATATATGGACGGAAACGTTAAGAAAGAAGAAAACGGCCAGTTCAAGCAAAATGGCTACGGGCTGTCCGAATATCCTGATTTCCCTGGCTACGACGAAGACTATTATCGCAGTATTGTTAAGAGCGCAGGAGACAGACTTAAAGTAAAATAATTATATTTGCGCATAATGTTGAACTAAAATTAATGAGAGTATGAAGAAATTAATTGTTATGTGCATGCTGGCAATTATCAGCATGAGTGCATTTGCACAGACTCAGCAAGGACAATCGTCTTTCGGTTTTAATCTTGGTTATGGGTTTAATGAGAATGGAAATGCGTTGTTGGGGTTGGATTATCGTTATAATCTGACGGATGAGGTTCGTTTGGCTCCGTCTTTGTCTTATTTTGTGAAAGATGATGGTTTGAGTGCCTGGGCTATCGACGTGAATGCCCACTATGTCTTCAAATTGAGCGATATGTTCGGTTTCTATCCGTTGGCAGGTCTTGACCTTTCGTTCTGGAAAGTAAGTCTGGGAAATAGTGCAAGTCTGAATAAGACTCGTTTAGGAGCCAATATCGGTTTAGGAGGTGAAGTATATGCAACCGATCAGTTGAGTGTCGGTTTGGAATTCAAATATAATATACTCAAATCCTGGGGAGACCTGAGATTATCTCAGCCACTTCTGGCCCTTCGCATCGGATATAATTTCTGACAGATTATTTTTACAATAAAAAACAGAAAAGGGGATGAGCAGAAATGTTTATCCCCTTTTTTTGTTTATATTTGCGAGTGTTGTTTTTCAAACGGAGTTTGTCACTTAAATTTAATCTGAATGAAAATATTCCAGCAAGAAATATCGGAGAGTCACCGCAATGTTGTCAAAGGACAGCAGATGGCTAAAATATTACCTTCCTATGCATGGTTTGTACTGGGCGAAAATGGTGCGGATGAGTCGTTAATCTTCTACCAAAACGGAACTTTTGTAATCACTCAGAATAACGAAGAGAAGAAAGGTTTATGGCAATACAACTCCACTCTCCAAACGCTCTACATGAGACGGGACGACAACATAAGCGCTTTGCATCCTTTTTTCCGGAACAACGAAGTGCTGGTTCTGAAATTACATCAGGAAGATGCTTATCTGTTTTTGATAAAATCCGAATGCGTGAATAAATTCGATTACCATGTGCTGGAAGATTTTAATACCTATGCCGAACGATGGGAAAGTGCCCAGATAGCCAAAGGTAAAAAGGAGAAATTCTGGGAAGAATTGAAAGAACAACGTACGCCGATAGACCGGAAACCAGTTAAAGCGAAAAAAGAAAAGGAATTTTTCCTTGAAGAACGACCTGCCCGTACACCCGAAGAATGGTTAAAAAGAGAGGAAATGTTAAAGCAAAACTTCGAGTATAAGAAGCAGCAATATAAAAAAAAGTTTGAAGCTCAAATGGCTCGGAAGCTGCGTGAGCGGGAAAGAGAAATAGAAATTGACTTCATGCATAGGATGGCTGCGCAGGAGGCCAAATTTCAGGAACTGCTGGTGAGGCAGAGACGCGAAGCTCAAACTGAATTGTCTCGGTTGAAAAAGAAAGAGAATAGCCAGAAATCACAAGAAGGACTGGAATCGTCAACAAAAGAAGGGATAATCAACGAAATAATGGAAAAATGGTTTTATTATCAGAAAAACAAATCAGTTCGCATATCCCGGGAAATGGAAAAAATACTCGCTAAAGATAAGGGGTATAAAAAAGTCCACAGGGCCGTCAGGTATGCGTTTGGCTTTTTTATCGCTTCTCCATTTTTTATATTATTATTAACGGTTTTCTTATGTATTGGGGTACCTGAAGGTTATATAACGGATATTGTTATAACAGGCGGTATGGGAGCTGTTTTGGTTGGGGGGATGGCCTATTTTGCGTATCAGGAGTTCTGTTTATCTGAAGAAGAATATAAAAGACGTTTTAAGGAAGAACTGCAAAGAGAGTGTGATGAGTCTTTTTTAAAAAGTTTGAGGTGAAAAATGCTTTCGTATGCTGCGCCGCCGTTTTGCACCTTTGAAAAATGCTTTCGCATGCTGCGCCGCCGTTTTATACCCTTGCAAAATGCTTTCGCATGCTGCGCCGCCGTTTTACACCCTTGCAAAATGCTTTCGCATGCTGCGCCGCCGTTTTACACCCTTGCAAAATGCTTTCGCATGCTGCGCCGCCATTTTACACCCTTGCAAAGTGCTTTCGCACGCTGCGCCGCCATTTTGCATGCCAATATGGACTTTTTTTTCAAGGTGTCATTGATTTTCAGTTTGAGACCCCTATTTTGTAAATAAATATACCTATCTTTCGTCCATCAACCAATAAAAAATATAATTATGGGAACCTATTTGAAATTTGCAGATCCATTGATGACTCGTTTCAACAACGCCGAGTACCTCAGTTTTCTCCGCCGTTTCCGTGCCCTCCTTCCATTTCCGGAGCAGGGTGGCGACCGACCCGAAATCGAAAGCCTTAGCGTCAATGAATCGAACGGTGTCCCTGCATTGGGCGTTTCGGCCGCTCAACTGACTGTCCTCGACGCAGTGATCGACCAACTTACCGATCTGAACAACCAGAGCCGTATCAGCCAGGAAACTGAAACGTTGAACGACACTGACAAACAACGCGACAACGTTGCCGTCTATGCTTTGAACCGGATAAACAATTCCGCAACCCTGCCACTCCAGGCAGAACAGGAAGCCGGAAAGTTTCTGCGGAACGTAGTGAAACCATATACCGGAATCGCACGCCTCCCGCTCAATCAGGAAACAGAAACGATCAAAGGACTCCTGGTCGATCTGAGAAAACCTGAAAATGCATCTGCCGTACAGGCTTTGAGCCTGACCCCTTATTTGAATGAACTGGAACGTTTGAATAATCTATACGAATCACTGGTGGCCCAACGCGCTGCCGAACGTCTGGCTAGTAGTGTAGACAACAGCAAGATCGTGCGTGCCCAAGGTGATGATATTTATGACGATATAACCTCGCTGGCTTTTGCCTGGAGCCTGGCGAATCCTTCGGACGAAGCTACTGCTTTTATCCGCAATGTCAACGCTCTGATATCCGATGCGCAGACAGCCTATAACCAGCGTATGGGACAGAAGAAAAAGAAGGAAAGCGACCGGCCGGAAATTGAATAAACTGGGTAAGGTTGCGGTTAAGCCCGTTTTTACAACGGCTGCCGCAACCTTCTTTTTTTATTCTGTTTCATTACCACTTCAGATAATCCTCGAAAGTAACCTTTTCGAAGTTCGGAATCACTTCATATACTTTATCCTTTAATGATTCTTCCGGGTTGGTGGTGCTCAGGCCGATCACCCGCATGCCGGCAGCCGTTCCCGCTTGTATGCCGGCAAATGAATCCTCAAAAACGAGGCAGTCGGCAGGGGAGACACCCAGGTCGTCTGCGGCCAGTAGGTAACACATCGGATCAGGTTTCCCCTTAGTGATGCGGTCGGCGGTCACGACTGTGTCGAATATATTTTCCAGGTGATGTAATTTGAATGCACGTTCCACCTTCGCATTGTCCGAGCTTGTGACTAATCCCATCTGTACACCGTTCTTTTTCAATAAGTGCAGAAATTCCAGGGAGCCGGGCATGGCGGGCAAGGGCATCGTGCTTTCGTATTCGGTCGATTCATTAATAACCATCCGGCGGAATTCTTCCGTACGGTCGGAAAAATACTTTTCCATGATGTAGGGGAGTGTTGTGCCTTTGATAACAGCAGCGAAGTTGTCGATACCTGTCCCGTAACGTTCACCTGCCTCATTCCAGAAAATATCGTAAATGGGTTCAGTGTCGACTATCACGCCGTCAAAGTCAAAGAGAGCCGTTTTAAATTTCATAAAAATACCTTTATTGATTACATTTTGCACACAAAGATAAGGCTATTCTTTGAAAAAGATTCTATCTGTTGTAAAATAGCAACACTTTTGCTGTGCATTTATGAATAATATTTTATCTTTGTGCTCGTACACATGTGTTAGTTGACAGACCAGTAAAACAATTTTCTTATTTATAATACCTAAAAGAAAAACAGAATGAAAACATCTTTGAAGTTAGCAGCCCTGTCCCTCGCGCTGCTTTGTTCCTGTCAGTCGAATGACGGCTGGCAAAAGTTATTCAATGGTAAAGACCTTACCGGTTTCAAGCAATTGAACGGCGAAGCGCCCTACCGGGTGGAAGACGGCTGCCTGGTCGGAACTTCGGTGACGGGCCAGCCGAACAGCTTTATGGCTACCGAACAGGAGTATGGCGATTTTATCCTGGAATTTGAAGCCCTCTGCGACCCGGCATTGAACTCCGGTGTGCAGTTCCGCAGCGAAAGCCGTCCGGATTACCAGAACGGGCGTGTGCATGGCTACCAATGCGAAATGGACCCTTCCGACAGAGCATGGAGCGGAGGCGTTTACGACGAGGCACGCCGTGGTTGGCTGGTGACGCTCGTCGATAACAAACCGGGACAAGCCGCCTACAAAAAGACAGATTGGAATAAATTCCGTATCGAAGCGATCGGCAACAATATCCGCATCTGGCTGAACGGCGTGAACACCGCCAATCTCTATGACGACGAAACAGCCAAAGGCTTTATCGCATTCCAGGTGCATGGCATCGGAAAGAATACCGATCTGGAAGGAAAAGAAATCAAATGGCGTAATATCCGTATAAAGACGGAGAACCTGGAAGCCGAGCGCATGCAGGGCACATTAGCTCCGGAAGTGAACCGCGTCCCCAACTACCTGACGGATGCTGAAAAAGCGGACGGATGGAACCTCCTGTTCGACGGACAGACAACTACAGGCTGGCGTGGCGCCCATAAAGAGGCCTTCCCGGATCATGGCTGGAAAGTGGAAGACGGACAGTTGATCGTCTTGAAATCCGGTGGCGGCGAGTCTACCAACGGAGGTGATATCGTGACCGATAAAGAATATGCAGCATTCGAGTTAAGCCTGGAATTTAAAATCACTCCGGGAGCAAACAGCGGAATCAAATATTTCGTGACGGAAGCAGAAAAACCTAGCGGCTCCGCCTATGGCCTCGAATACCAGATATTAGATGACAAACTGCATCCGGATGCCAAACTCTACACAACGACTCCCGGCAGCCGCACCCTGGCAAGCCTTTACGACATGATGCCGGCCGGTAACAAACGTTTCAACGGTGTGGGCAACTGGAACCAGGCTGTCCTGAAAGTATTCCCCAATAACCATGTGGAACATTGGCTGAACGGCTTTAAAACATTGGAATACGATCGTGGTTCGGATGCTTTCCGCGAATTGGTGAAAGGTAGTAAATATGCTGCCCCGTCTTATAACGAGGCAGGACGTTTCGGTGAAGCTCCCCAGGGACATATCCTGTTACAGGATCATGGCGACGAAGTTGCTTTCCGCAGTATCAAAATCAAAGAATTAAAATAATCTTATTTTACACGGAGGAAGCTACACAGGACAACCGGGCGGCGCACTTCGTGGATGATACGTTCAGAGGAGGTCAATATATTAAAAGTATATTGGCCTTCGTAATTTTTAAGGACAACCTCCAGGTCGCTGGAAGTTGCAAAGAAAAATCCTTCTTCCGGCATCTCCTGTTCGAAATTGTGGAAGCGGTTGCCGAGATAGAAATTAAGCCCGTACAGGTTCCTGTATTTCTTGAGATTATTCATAACGAACATATTGTTCTCATTTAGCGGATATTCTTTCATTACCTTTTCCGCAAAAGGACGGGCAGAACCATCCTGGCGGATACCCCGCATGATAACCCCGTCGATCAGTAAATTGATCGTAAAACTCAGGGCGATTGTCGCATACAGGATCTTGATGTTTATCTTTTTGAACATCTGGTAAAGCACCGTCAGCAGCGCCACCAAAACGACGATAACAATGCAAACCGTCAGTCCGTAACTGAAAGAAAATATGTTGCTGACAGCTTCGACCTGTGCCAGGGTAGAGGTACGGCTTGTGTACTGTGAAGCAATAGCCACGGGGTCGATAACACCGATCATCGTCAATCCGATGGCAATCAGTACCACGGTAGTGACCGATGCCAGGAAGGCTGCGAAGATACGGGTTACCTTTGTCCTGTATTCCGTGATATAGATGGCGTATTGTGCCAGGAATATTGCGATGAACGGATAAGCCGGCATCAGGTATACGCTTCTCTTGCTGGAAGGGATACTATAAAAGAAGATGATGCAAACCAATGCTACCAGGCTGAACAGTTTTTCCTTTTCCATGGAAAGAATATTATTCCAGCTGTCTTTCAGCACTTGTTTGAACGATCCTTTTTTTCTCTGCCAATTCAAACCGAAGAGGGAGAAGAAAAAGAAGATGGTCCAGGGAATAAATCCGGCAGCCAGCGTCATAAAGTTATACCATACGCCATTCTCGTGTCCCAGGTCATAATTGATATCGGGCGTATTGAGATGGAAGAAACGTCCGAAGTTCTCGGCAAGTACGACATCGAGAAATTTATCCCCTCCCTGTTTCCAGGCTGCGATATACCACAGCAGAGGCAGGAACAGAGACGAAACGCCGATATAAAGCAGTGCCTTGAAAATTGTCAGCAGGCTGTATTTACGGAGCATCAGCAGATAAGCACCGAACACGAATAGAGGCAAAATAACTCCTACAGGCCCTTTAGTCAGAACCGCACACCCCAGCAATACCGGGATAATAACCGGCAGACCTTTCAACTCCAGTTGGTCTTCCCATCGGAACAACTGATAGAGGCCGATGACAATGAATGTCGTCAGTAGCATATCGACACGGGTAGTCATCGCCGCTCTGTGCATTTCAATGCATGTGAGTAGTAGGAGAGTAGCTATAAACGCCTGCTGGAATTTTATCCTCCGCCCGAAAAACATGAGCGTGCATCCCATCAGGCAGATAAAAGCGATTGTAGACGGCAGGCGAGAGGTAAACTCCGATACATATCCCTGCGGATAAGAGAAAGCAGCCATCAGCCAGTGTGCCATCGGCGGCTTATAGGCAAATTCGTTGGCATAAACCTGGGGTAATATCCAATTGCCTGATTCAAGCATGGATATGGCAACTGATGCTTCACGCGGCTCTCCTTTGGTGGAGAAATCACCCAGGCCGATCCAGGGAAGCACGGAGATTATACAGATTATAATAACCATTGTTACCGGCTTTTGCAGGTAGAGATATTGTAATGTCGGTGTACGCATATTCTTTTTGTAAGAGGACTAAACCAGTTAATGTCGTTATATCAGTTTGCAAAAGAACGATTTTTTGCGGACTTTTTCCTCATTTTTGATAACTTTTTATGTCCCTAAAGATTCTTTGATGGAAGAACGTATGACTTCCGCATCCTCTTTGTTTTCTTTCAGAATGGAAAGAACGAAGTTTAAATAACTCTCCTTGTTGCTGATACCGCAGAAGTTGCATACACGGCTTTGCGGCAGCATCCCTTTTTGATTATACACACGAAGGATATTCTTGTAATCTCCCGTTTCGATGTACTGGTTGAATTTATCTTTTATCCCATTGTATATTTCATCGACATGGACGTTGTAACGGATGCTTTCCACATGCTCGGTCAGTTGTTCGACGGTCGTTATCTTGCGGTCGACCGCTGTTTCCAGTTTCTTGCGGACGCGGTGTTTGGCATGCAGGATAACCTGGCTTTCGAGGTCCTTCTCGAAGAGTTTGACTACATTTTCCTTTACCTGGGTAAATACGGTATCGGGATCTTTCATCATACGGCGTGCCACGGTACGTATCACGGGTTCGAGCATCAGCAGGTTTTCCACTTCGGCTACGTCGGGAACGAAGATATGCTGGTCATGCAGATAGTCTATCTCTCCCTGTGTACGGCGGTCGCGGTCTACGATCCCCATGGATTCCAGCGTATGGAAGTCCTGTAACTGCCGGAAAGCCTTTGTCGTTTCGATCACCTTCTGGCAGCCACCCATCGGCTTGACCATATAATCGGGGAAGATCAGCGGATAGAGGCGGTTGTCGATACTGTTGGAGTCGGTCCCTTCGATGAACAGGATCGGCTTGCGGCTCCCAAGGATATCTATATATACTTCTTCGGGAAGGCTGTCGCTGTTTTCTATCAGTTGGTAGTCCCAGACATGGGCGTCGGCATTGTAGTCCCTGATCCATATCCGTTTGCCTTCCGGACGAGAGGTGGCGAAGTCGATATCGTGCGTCAGATAAACGAATGTGCAGTCGGGACGCATAGCTTCGATCTCATCCCAAAGCAGGTTCTTGATCGAGTTGTGAAGCAGTATTTCCGGTTCTTCGATCACCAGCAGTTCGTTGGGACGGGCACAGAGTACGGCGCCTATCAGGTAGAAGACGATCTTTTCGCCGTCGCTCATTCTGCCGGCCGTATAAGAATCGCCGTCGCGGCTGGTGGAAGCCAGTTCAATAAAGCCGGACTTCCTGACCAGGCGGTTATGCGGGAACATTTTCTCCCAGATGGCCTGTATGCGGTCTATTTTGGTAATGGGCGGTTCCAGGTCCGGGGTCAGCTTGCAGGCTTCCTTATAGTTTACCGCCGCCTCAAATTCTTCGCTTTGCAGGTGGAGGATTAGTTTTTCGTATTCTGAAAGGCGGGGCATGAAGATGCGTTCCGCTATCATCGATTGCAGGCGTGCCAGTTCATTACCTTCGACAGGCACAGGTTCTTCACTGCTGATAAACAGGGAGTGCATGCCGGATATCTTTTTACTGTTGTCGGAGTAACGCTCCAGCAGATCTCTGCCGAACGAACTTTTGCCGGCACCATTTGCCCCGATAACGACAAGCACGTTTGTGTCGAGCACGATCGTTTCGGAGGCATTCAACTTGGAAGGGAGAGTGAGTTCCATACAGGTACTGATTTATTTTACTCCCAAAGGTAATTAAATTATTCGTATTCTATAGCTTGGGCGATCTTTTTGACGGAGTAAAAAAATCTGTAAATGGCAAACCAATGATTAAGATCAAGGATGTCATTTACAGACTTTTCTTCATATTTATTTTTAGTTATTAAAGTGATAACTGCCCGAACCGATCTCGATTTCCGTATAGGAGGCAGTGTCATTCACCCTCCTGATACCCGATTGGTTGGATTGTTTGATCCGGAACTCTTTCGGTATCCGTACGACGGCTGAGGTGTTGCCGGGGATTGTAATATCCCAGCTGAAAGTACCGTTTTCTTTTTTCCAGGCACTTTTGATCTCTCCGTAGACTGATTCGTAGGAGGCGGAAACGGCATTCAGCCCTTCGGGAAATACCGGAGCCATGATCAGCTTCTTATAAGCGACGGATTCCGGAGCGCATTTGATTCCAGCCAGGTCTTCATAGTACCAGATGATCAGGTCGCCCAGTAACATGACATGGTTGGCGGAATTCATGGCAGGGTCGGCGGTATCTCCGTTCCAGAGTTCCCAGATGGTGGTGGCACCTTTCTTTGCCATGTATCCCCAACTCGGGTAGGTGTCGTTCGTTGCAATCTTCCAGGCTATATCTACCCGGCCGTATTCGGTGAGGCCGCGCATCAGATGCTGGATGCCCAGGACACCGGTACTGACATGGCCGCCGAAGTCTCCCTCCGTTTTCTTGACAATGTTGGCAAACACTTTTTCTTCATATCCTTTTGGAACGAGTCCTAAACGTAATGACAGGATGTTGGCTGTAACCGTATTGTTGCCGTATTGGGCTGTTTCCGGATGGAAATATTTTGCGTTGTAGGCTTCTTTCATCTTTGCTGCCAGTTCCTGATAGGCTGTAATATCGTTTTCCTGTCCGCTTAGCCGGGCAAATTCGCTCATCATATTCAGCAGGCTGTAATACATGGTTGTAGACAGGATAGCACCGTCAGTCTTACGGGCCGGGTCCTGCGAATGAATTAACTCCTGTGATTCCGGGGGCATACACCAGTCACCGTAAGTGTCTTTTACGATGATATAATCCTGCATGGCTGTTTGTTGTATGTGTTGCATCCATCGCTTCATAGACGGGTAATGTCTGATGATGGCACTCTTATCCCCGAACTGGCGGTATAAGAGGTTGGCTACATAGAAATAGGCGGCAGGCCAGGTGACATCGTCGTTGTATATCGTCCAATAACGGGGAGATACGTCGGAGATGCTTCCTTCCGGGCTTTGGGAGTCTTCGATATCCTGCAACCATTTATTATACAGGAGGGCATTGTTGAAGATGAAAGCTTCTCCATATGCTCCGGTTACACGGTCTCCCAGCCATCCGTGACGTTCGTCGCGTTGCGGACAGTCAGTCGGCATGCCCCGGTAATTGCCACGAATACCCCAATAGGCATTTTTATAGATCTGGTTCACCAGAGGGTTGGATGTTTCAAACTTTCCGGTCGTTTTCATTTTGTCATAGATTACTTTTCCGGTAAAGGCGGATAATTCCGGCTTATAATCAAGCCCCGAAATCTCTACAAAACGGAATCCGTGATAGACAAATATCGGTTCCCAGCTGAACTGGCCGTCACGGGCCGGGGTATATATATCGGTTACATTGGCACTACGCAGGTTTGCCAGGTAAAGCGAACCGTCTTCCTTGAGTAATTCAGCAAATTTCATGGTGACTGGTTGATCTTTCTTTCCTTTCAGGCTGACAGCCAACCTGCCGACCATATTTTGTCCCATGTCGATGATATATTTGCCGTCCGGTCTTTCGGTGATGCTGACCGGCTTGATTTCTTCCTGGATACGGAGGTTCGGATTTGACTGTACGGTTAATTTACCGGCGGGAGTTGTCATGACATCTGCCGTGAGCCATTTAGAGTCGTCGAAACCATTTTTGTTCCAACCGCTCAGTTCCAGGCGGGCGTCATATTCTTCGCCGTCAAATTCGTTGTTGGCAATGATCGGGCCTTTGGAGGTTACTTTCCATGAGGTATCGCTGACTATGACGGTTTGCGAGCCGTCGGCATACTCGATTTCCAGTTGTGCAAGCAGGGAGGGCAGCGTTTCCTGCCGGTCTCTCATTGCGAAATAACGACCGTTACCCAAGGCAACGCCTATCGTATTTTTATCTTTTGACAACAGATCCGTCACGTCATATACATTATAGTATACACGGTTAGGATACCAGGATGGTCCGGGCGCGAAAATATCTTCGCTTACAGTTTTTCCATTGATATAGGATTCGGAAAAACCGAGGCCGGAAATGTATAGAACAGCTCTTTGAATCGGTTTATCCGCAACAAACTCTTTGCGGAGATAGCGAGCAGCAAGACGTGTCTTCCCTTCTTTCGTCTCTCCGGGGTTGGAAAGATTGTTTTCGCCGATCCAGGTTGCTTTCCAGTCGGAAGGATTGAGCAAGGTCATCGACCAGGTGTTTATCGGACTCCAGTCCGTTGAGCCTTGATTCGTATTGGCTTTAATACGCCAATAATATTGTTTTCTGGATTGTAACGGATTGCCTCCGTAGGGGATGAGTATGGACTCATCGCTTTTCACTTCACCGCTGTCCCAAAGCAGTTCTTTCCCGTTTTTCAGGTTATCGGGAGATTCGGCAACCTGTATCTGATAGGAGGTCTGCGTGAGATCGGGTGATCCGGAAGAGATTTTCCACATAAAGCGGGGTTGTGATACACCAATGCCTACCGGGTTTTCTTTCATTTCAACCCGAAGATCTTTGATACTGACCGTTTGGCCGGAAGTACATCCTGCCAGTATGATAATCAGGACGGCCAATAAGGGGGAGAAGGTTAATTTCATCTGCATTCGTATTAAGTTAGGTATAGACCGGAATAATATATATTCCTTTAATTCACAAAATTAAGGCTTTGGGTGTAGGCTATAGTTCCAATTTTGACTTTTTTACTTTATAAAATGATACCTTTATATAGGTTGATAAAAAGCGTGTGAAATTTGATATATTTCCCTCCTTCTTTAGTCGGTTTTTCAGTACTTTCCAGTGTAGTAGTGTGTAGACTAATACGTCAAAGAGGACACACCATCACGGCATATCCTCTTGAATAGTTATTGTTTTTTTATTCTATATTGCTTAATAAGCCCGTGCAAACAATACGCGCTGTGCGGAAGGTTTGCCGGTAACCATACACTTACCCGGTGTTTTGTCGCCTTCCAATGGGATACAACGGATAGTTGCTTTGGTTTCGTTCTTGATCTGCTCTTCTGTTTCAGGAGTACCGTCCCAGTGAGCCATGATGAACAGGCCTTCTTCTATTTTTTCTTTGAACTCTTCGTAAGTATCGACAGTTACCGTGCAAGCTGTACGATGATCGAGAGCTTTCTGGAAGATGTTCTGCTGGATTTCTTCCAACAGATTCTGTACGTATTCTTCGATACCGTCGCAAGTGATGGTTTCTTTTTCCAGCGTATCGCGGCGCATTACTTCGATCGTGTTGTTTTCCAGATCGCGTCCACCCATTGCCAGACGTACAGGAACGCCTTTCAGTTCGTATTCAGCAAACTTCCATCCCGGTTTCTTGTTATCTGCATCGTCGTATTTAACGGAGATACCCATCTTTTTCAGTTTGGCTACGATACCGTTTACCTTTTCGCTGATTTGTGCCAACTGTTCTTCGCTGCGATAGATCGGAACGATCACTACCTGGATAGGAGCCAGGTGCGGAGGCAATACCAGACCATTATCATCCGAGTGAGACATGATCAGGGCACCGATCAGACGGGTTGAAACTCCCCATGAAGTAGCCCAGGCATAATCACTCTTGCCTTTTTTGTCGATGAAAGTAACATCGAAAGCCTTACCGAAGTTCTGTCCCAGGAAGTGGGAAGTACCTGCCTGCAAAGCCTTTCCGTCCTGCATCATCGCTTCAATAGTGTAGGTATCCAAAGCGCCTGCGAAACGTTCGCTGGCAGATTTTACACCTTTGATAACCGGCATTGCCATATAGTTTTCAGCAAAGTTTGCATATACTTCCTGCATCTTCTTTGCTTCGATTTCTGCTTCTTCACGGGTAGCGTGAGCCGTGTGACCTTCCTGCCACAGGAATTCTGCGGTACGGAGGAACAGGCGTGTACGCATTTCCCAGCGCATCACGTTTGCCCATTGGTTACATAGGATAGGCAGGTCGCGGTATGACTGAATCCAGTTACGGTATGTGTTCCAGATGATTGTTTCAGAAGTCGGACGAATGATCAGTTCTTCTTCCAGTTTAGCTGCCGGGTCGACAACTACACCTGTACCGTCATGGTTTGTTTTCAGACGATAATGTGTAACAACAGCGCATTCTTTGGCGAAACCTTCCACGTGTTCGGCTTCTTTGCTTAAGAATGATTTCGGGATCAACAGAGGGAAGTAAGCGTTTACGTGTCCTGTTTCCTTGAACATATCGTCGAGGATACGTTGCATCTTCTCCCAAATAGCGTATCCGTAAGGCTTGATAACCATACAGCCACGTACAGCAGAATTTTCTGCCAGATCCGCTTTAATAACCAAATCCTGGTACCACTGAGAGTAGTTTACACTTCTCTTAGTCAGTTCTTTCAGCTCTTTTGCCATTTTCTTTAATTCTATGTTGTTTTCAATGATTTTCGAATAATGTCGGGCAAAGGTACAAAATATTTAGATTGAGTTCCAATATGCAAGACTGATATTAGAATATATTCTGATCCGGGTATAAATTTCCATAGAAGAATGACACTTTCCGAATGATTCTTCCTTCTATGGTAAAAAGTGTTTCTATAGGTAGAAACAAACAAAGGCTGTCACCTTTTCAGGGACAGCCTTGGCGCTTATTTAGATAAGAGTATTTTCTTATTCTTATTTATACGGTTCGCCCTTTACAGCAGCGATACCCGGAAGAACTTTACCTTCGATAGCTTCCAGCAAAGCACCACCACCTGTAGATACATAAGAAACCTGATCTGCGATACCGAACTTGTTAACGCAGGCAACAGAGTCGCCACCACCAACAAGAGAGAATGCACCGTTCTTTGTAGCTTCAACGATAGCGTTACCTACTGCACGTGAACCGTCAGTGAAGTTATCGAATTCGAATACGCCTGTAGGACCGTTCCAAAGGATAGTCTTTGAGTTTTTGATAACGTCAGCGTAGATTTCGATAGTCTTAGGACCGATGTCAAGACCTTCCCATCCGTCAGGAATTTCGTTTACGTCAGCATATTTAGTGTTTGCGTCGTTACTGAAAGCGTCAGCAATCTTAGCGTCTACAGCCAATACCAGGTTTACACCTTTTTCTTTTGCTTTCTTCATCAGGTCAAGAGCCAGATCCAACTTATCGTCTTCAACGATAGAGTTACCGATCTTACCACCCATAGCCTTTGTGAAAGTATAAGTCATACCACCTGTTACGATCAGGTTATCTACCTTACCCAGCAGGTTTTCGATGATTTCGATTTTAGAAGAAACTTTAGAACCACCCATGATAGCAGTGAACGGACGAGTGATGTCGCTCATTACTTTATCGACAGCTTTTACTTCTTTTTCCATCAGGTAACCGAACATCTTGTGGTCAGTATCGAAGTAGTCAGCGATCAACGCTGTAGAAGCGTGAGCACGGTGAGCTGTACCGAATGCATCGTTTACATAGCAGTCTGCATAAGAAGCCAGTCTCTTTGTGAATTCTTTCTGGCTTTCTTTAACGGCTTTCTTGGCAGCTTTCTTTTCATCGTCTGTTGCGTCTTCAGCCAAACCTCTTGGTTTGCCTTCTTCTTCAGCATAGAAACGAAGGTTTTCCAGCAACAATGCTTCGCCCGGTTGCAATGCAGCAGCCTTAGCACCGGCTTCTTCGCCGATACAGTCGTTAGCAAACTGAACTTCTACGCCCAGCAGTTCAGAAACGTGTTTCAGGATATGTTTCAAAGAATATTTATCTGTAACGCCTTTCGGACGGCCCAGGTGTGAACCGATAATTACACTGCCACCGTCTGCCAGGATCTTCTTAAGAGTAGGAAGAGCGGCACGGATACGAGTGTCGTCTGTGATGTTGAAGTTTTCGTCCAATGGAACGTTGAAGTCAACTCTTACAAATGCCTTTTTGCCGGCAAAATTGAAATTGTCAATTGATTGCATAACTCTTGTATTTAAATTTCTGTATAAAATGTCTTTCTTAGCGCTCGCAAACTTACATAAAAATATTTTATTTCAGTGTTACATTTACATAATAATTCGGTCTATTTAGCATCCGAATGACATCTTTTGGTTTTATCTATATATAATGTATAGATGCTGAATAATCTGTTGTCGTAAACAGGAGAGGGCCTTAGGGTAAAAAGATGGGAGATCTTGTGTAATAGATTTTTTTTAACACTTTTAATAATTGCTAATAATCACAGTTTATATATTTGTCACCAGCTAATTAAGTAATCATTTTTGTATACTCTATAAAAATCATTATGAAAATGCAAATTAACTGTTTAAACCTACTATTGGTACTGTTATTGGGTGTTATCCCTTGTAAGATCCACGCTACGGACACAAAAGAGAGCGTGATGTTGTACACTCCCTACACAAAGATTTCTGTTCCACCGGGAGAGTCGATTGATTACAGTGTTGACGTCATCAACAAAAGTGACGAAGTGAAGAATGCGACGATTTCCGTGGAAGGAATGCCCCGGGGATGGAGTTATGAGGTGAAGTCCGGAGGTTTTACAATCAGTCAGTTGTCAGTTCTGCCGGATGAAAAGAAAAATTTCTCTTTAAAGGTCGAAGTGCCGGTGAAGGTGAATAAAGGTACTTATAATTTTACAGTCTCTGCCGACGGAATGGCGAAACTCCCGCTTACGATTACCGTCTCCAAGCAGGGAACTTACCAGACCGATTTCACGACTACACAGCCGAACATGGAGGGAAATTCCAAATCAACATTTACATTCAACGCAACGATTAAGAACCGTACAGCGGAGCAGCAACTCTATGCTTTGACAGCCGATGTACAGCGGGGCTGGAATGTGGTATTCAAGCCGAATTACAAGCAGGCAACATCTGCACAGGTAGAACCTAATGCAACCCAGAATATAACTATCGACGTCACCCCGCCGGCTAATGTTGCAGCAGGAAGTTATAAGATTCCTGTTCATGCCTCTACGGGTTCCACTTCTGCCGATCTGGACCTGGAAGTGGTAGTTACCGGTTCTTATGAAATGGAATTGACTACTCCGAGAGGTTTGCTCAGTTCTGATATTACAGCCGGTGAGACGAAACGGATCGATTTGGTTGTGAAAAATACCGGTTCTGCCGAACTAAAAGATATAGAGCTTTCTGCCAGCAAACCGGTAGACTGGGAGGTTACTTTCGAACCGGCAAAACTGATGAAGCTGGGAGCCGGACAGACTACAAACGTTGTTGCTACGGTAAAGGCTTCTAAAAAAGCACTTCCCGGAGATTATGTAACAAAGATGACAGTCAAGACTCCGGAGGTAAATGCTACAACCGATTTTCGTATTTCCGTAAAAACTCCGATGATATGGGGCTGGGTTGGTGTTCTGATCATTGTTTTGGTATTGGGAGGCGTCTATTATCTGTTCCGCAAATATGGAAGGAGGTAAGCCATGGGTCAACCAGTTATTGAACTTACCGGACTGACAAAAAAGTATGGTGGTTTTACTGCGGTAAATGGTTTGAACCTGACCATTAATAAAAAGGACATATTCGGATTACTGGGACCTAACGGAGCCGGAAAGTCTACAACGATCCTGATGATGCTGGGACTGACTGAGCCGACTTCGGGTTCTGTGAAAGTATGTGGCGTAGATTCTACCACGCACCCGATAGAAGTAAAACGGATAGTTGGCTATCTGCCGGAAGATGTCGGGTTTTATGACGACATGACCGGGATAGAAAATCTGGTATATACAGCTCAACTGAACGGTATTCCGAAGAAGGATGCAAAAGAAAAGGCTGTTCAATTGCTTGAAAGAGTCGGTCTGATGAATGAAGGGAATAAGAAAGCCGGTAAATATTCGCGGGGTATGCGTCAGCGTTTAGGCTTGGCAGATGTCCTGATTAAAGATCCGGAAGTGATTATTTTGGACGAACCGACATCAGGAATAGACCCTGCCGGTGTCCGTGAGTTTATGGACCTGATCCATCAGTTGAGTCATGAAGAAGGGCTGACGGTGCTGTTCTCTTCCCATCATCTGGACCAGGTTCAGCAGGTCTGTAACCGTGTCGGTCTGTTCAGCAGTGGTAAACTGTTGGCCGACATTGAACTGACGGAGCAACAGAAGAAAGAGCACGGACTCGATGATATTTATAATCATTATTTCGAAGGAGGTAAAGGTCATGAATAGAATATATCATCCTTTTTGGGTAATTGTGAATAAAGAAGTCTCCGATCATGTGAGAAGCTGGCGTTTTATTATCATGATCGTCCTTATTGCATTGACTTGTATGGGGTCGTTATATACTGCTCTGACTAATATCGGAGACTCCATCAAGCCTAATGACCCAGACAATGCGTTCCTTTTCCTGAAACTGTTTACCGTTTCGGATGGAACTTTGCCTTCTTTTGTTGTCTTTATCAGTTTCCTGGGGCCTTTGCTGGGGATTGCGTTAGGATTCGATGCGATCAATTCTGAACAAAACAGAGGTACATTGAGTCGTATCCTGTCTCAACCTATCCATCGTGATTACCTGATTAATGCCAAATTCGTCGGGGCATTGATTGTTATTGGCATTATGTTGTTCTCCCTGGGATTTCTGGTGATGGGATTCGGATTGATAGCGATCGGTATTCCTCCGACGGCGGAAGAGTTTTTGCGGATGGTGTTTTTTATCATTGTCAGCATCTTCTATGTTGCTTTTTGGCTGAATCTGTCGATATTCTTTTCCATACAGTTCCGTCAGGCTGCGACATCCGCACTGGCTTGTGTGGCCATCTGGTTATTTTTCAGTGTGTTCTATAATATGATCATCAATCTGATAGGGAAAGCACTCAGTCCTTCCGGATTTGCCAGCGATTACCAGATAATCAGCTACCAGCGCTTTATGCTTAACCTGTTGCGCTTCGCGCCGAGCCAGTTGTTCAGTGATGCAACGACAACCTTGCTGATGCCTTCTGTCAGAAGTTTGGGACCGTTGACGATGGAACAGGTGCATGGGGCTATCCCCAGTCCGTTGCCTCTGGGCCAGAGCCTGATCGTTGTCTGGCCGCAGCTGACAGGGTTGATTGCAGCGACAGTTGTTTGTTTTGCCTTGTCTTACGTTTCTTTTATGAGAAGGGAAGTTCGTTCCCGTTAATCCGATTAATATCAGAAAAGGCTCTTACCTGTGTTGGGGATAAGAGCCTTTCTTTAATAGTTATATCTTTGTTTATGCAGTTTCCAGTTTGAACCGCAGGCGTAACCGTCCGTCAGTATAATCGTAATTCAAGAGTTTAAACCGCCCTATTTCAGAAGTGTTGCTGACATGTGCACCAATACATGCACAGGCATCATAATCTCCGACACGAACAATACGTAATGTCTCACTCGCATCTTCCGGTAATTTACTGAGATCGACAATGGCTCCGGCTTCCGCTTTCGGAATAAATTCGATCGTTACAGGCAGATGCTGTTCTATTACTTCATTTATCCGGCGTTCTACTTCTGCCATCATTTCAGCGGTAGGCGCTTCCGATAATTCATAATCGCACTTGCTCTTTTTCCTTTCTATATGGGCATTCTTCGAACGCGGACAACCAAACATGCGAACCATCGTCTGATTTAAAATATGTTCGGCTGTATGCATCGGTGGATATTCAGCCTTATTATGTTCGTTTAATTGAATTTCTTGTTCCATTTTAATTATTTTGATTGATGAGGTTTACTGCAACTTGTTTGAACTTGTGTGATTTTTACACAGGTTGATTTATTATTATTTCAACTCCAACTCCTTCCTCAGTAAACTATATACATTTATATCCGTGTATTCACCGGAAGAAAGTAATTCTCCGTCACGTTCCGTTCCTTCCAGTGTGAAGCCTAAACGTTGAGGAATGGCGTTGCTGGGTTGATTGCCCACGGCACATCGTACCTGGATGCGGTTGAAATCTTTTTCAAAGAACGCCCATTGGCAGAGATAATGGACGGCCCGTGTAATAACACCTTTTCCCCGAAACTCAGGAAGCAGCCAGTATCCTATTTCCGTACGATGGTTTGTTCGGTCTGAGAAATGAAAACCGATCAGACCACAGATCGCAAAGCCTTTTTCAATGATATATACGACATCCCGTTCTTTATAAGGCACTTTTAATGTAGATTCCAGGAATAACTGTTCATCCGCAACACTGTTTAAACCATCGACAAACGGTAACCAGATCCGTAAATCCTCACGATGTTTATCTATCGCTTCATATATGATTTCTGCATCTTCATAAATAGCTTCCCGGATCGTATAACCCGGAATCCCGAAAGAAGAGGAGTGGGGGCGGATGCTTTTTTCAAACGCTTTGCGTTTATCTCCCCTGTAAGAAACTTCTCCAGAGTAACTGAATCCCAAAGAATCTATTAAGCGGAGCATATACTGATTGTCGAAATTGGTGTCGATGCGAAATGCATAGATGCCCTTGTTACGGCTTATTTCTTCCGCCTGCAACATAAAACGTTTCGCCAATCCTTGATGTTTCATCTCATCGGCTACGGCCAGTCGGTGAACTACCATGTAAGGAAGATCGTTTGTCCATTTACCGTCGATTTCTTTGTAGGCTGGCTCTCCGTCGAAAGAAATAACGCCATAAGTAACAGCTATATTTTCTTTATTACAAAAGACATATCCGTTTCCCGATTGAATATCTTTGGCAATGTTTTCAAGTGCCGGATAATTCTCATCCCATTGATGGCTGTTCAACCGTCGCATTTGCGCTTTGGCTTGTCCGATGATTTCCCAGATACGTGCTATATCTGCTTCTTCTGCTTTCCGGAATAGTAAATCTGAATTGTCCATATTATATCATTATATTTCAGTGGATGCAAATATAATGATATATTTCGGGCAACAGGATATTTTTTGAAGAAGTGGCGTTCAGAAAGAAAAAGAGCCTGCCTATCCGGAGTAGGATAAAGACAGGCTCTTCCTGTTTGATTGATAATTAGAATTCGTAGTGGAAACCGAAAGTCAGGTCTTCAGAACTCAGGCTGATACCGGATGTACTGTTGGCATATTTATAATCATCGCGATAACCGGCGAATCCGTATTTAGTGACAAATGTCAGGTTCTTGCATATTTCAAGTGCAATACCCGGTTTGATACCGATTTCGAAACCGTTGACGCTATCGTAGCTTTCTCTTTTATAGGTAGAGATACCAACACCACCGTCCAGGAATAAACGGACAATACCTTTTTCGAAGAATGAAAAGCGGGCATAAGGAGCGAAATTAAACGCATTAGCTTTGTTCTCGTCCGATTTGAAATGTGTATAACCGATCTCTGCTGCAATAGTCCAGTTTTCGTTCAGGTTATAACCGACTTCTGGTGCAATAGAAAAATTGGTAACATCGGCGTTCTTGTCGTGAGTAAGATTGAATGAACCACCTACATAAACCTGTGCATCAGCACTGATGATTGCCATAAATGCAACCACCAAAGTAAAAACTAACTTTTTCATCTTTGCTTGTATATTAAACGTTATATGTAAACGGGCGCAAAGATATACAAAAATAAACATATGTTGTACGGCATAAATATTTTATTGTTTGTCTTGCTAATTACAGAATATCCTTAACTTTGCCGCCGTAACAATTAACAAAAAGCATTATGTCAGTTGCAAAGAGGGATTTAGATGATACAAGAAAGGTGACGACACATCGCCTGATGGAAATGAAACAACGTGGAGAAAAAATTTCTATGTTGACGGCTTACGATTATTCTATGGCTAAACTGATCGATCAGGCTGGTATGGATGTTATTCTTGTCGGCGATTCAGCATCGAATGTAATGGCCGGTAATGTAACAACGCTTCCTATCACATTGGATCAGATGATTTACCATGGTAAATCGGTTATGAAAGCAGTACAGCGTTCGTTGGTGGTAGTCGACCTGCCTTTCGGTACATACCAGGGGAACTCCAAAGAGGCTTTGGCTTCCGCTATCCGTGTCATGAAAGAGACGCATGCCGACTGTATTAAACTGGAGGGAGGTAGTGAAATAAGAGAATCTATCGAGCGTATCCTTTGTGCAGGTATTCCTGTGATGGGACACTTGGGTTTGACTCCGCAGTCTATTAATAAGTTTGGTACTTATACCGTCCGTGCCCGTGAAGAAGCAGAAGCACAGAAGTTGATTGACGACGCTCATTTGTTGGAAGAAATCGGATGTTTCGCCATCGTGCTGGAAAAGATTCCGGCAGAACTGGCTGCACGTGTTGCTTCCGAACTGAGCATACCTATTATCGGTATCGGTGCCGGTGGAGGTGTAGACGGTCAGGTTTTGGTTATGCACGATATGTTGGGAATCAATATGGGATTCTCTCCGCGTTTCCTTCGCAGATATGCCAATATCGGAGAAGAAATTACTCGTGCTGTCCAGGCATACATCGAAGATGTGAAGACACAGGACTTCCCGAATGAGAAGGAACAATATTAGAAATAATTGACCCGACTTTTCCCTTGATGGAAAAGTAGTCAAAAGATCAAGGCTGCACCTGCTTTGCTACTATAAGTATCGGTGTCGGCCATCCTAAGAGGAAGTACAGCTTCCTTGGAAAGGCCTAAGCGGTGAAGCCGGTTGAGCCTTGATCTTTTGGCTACTTTTCTATCAAGAGAAAAGTGATATTTAAATCTGATAAGTCATGAAATCTCATCTACTGATCGGAGCCGCATCGTCAGGAAGCGGTAAGACAACATTTACACTCGGTTTGCTTCGGGCGTTGAAGAATCGGTATGGAAAAGTCCAGCCGTTCAAATGTGGTCCGGACTATATCGACACGCGCCATCATAAAATGGCCGCCGGTTGTCCTTCCGTCAATTTGGATAGTTTCATGATGTCCGAACAACATATATGTGATTTGTATCGACGCTATACTTCGGTAGCCGATTATGCGGTAACCGAAGGCGTGATGGGCCTTTTTGACGGATACGATGCTATGCAGGGAAGTAGTGCTGAAATCGCGCGTACATTAAATATACCTGTCGTCCTGATCGTAAACGCAAAAAGTACAGCCTATTCCGTTGCCCCTTTGCTGTACGGTTTCAAAAACTTCTATAAAGAGATAAACATTGTCGGAGCCGTTTTCAATTTTGTAGCTTCCGAAACTCATTATTCCTTTTTGAAACAAGCCTGTGAAGATGCCGGTGTCGAAGCATTAGGATACCTTCCCAAACAGGCCGACGTAGAGATACCGAGCCGCCATTTGGGCTTAACCCTGGATGAGACATTTTGTTTTGATACATTTGCCGACCGTGTAGCCGCCCTGGTAGAGAAACATGTCGATATCGACAGGCTATTGGCATTGACCGCCTGCCAACCTGTTTCTAACTCTCATATGGTTCAGCTTGAACAAACGCTGCCTTCTCCTTTGAAAATCTCGATCGCTCGTGATACCGCCTTTAATTTTGCGTATGAGGAGAATATTCAATTGCTGCACAGGCTGGGAGAAGTTACCTTTTTCAGTCCGCTTCACGATTCCGTATTACCGGAATCCGATTTTGTATACTTGCCCGGAGGCTATCCCGAATTATACCTTCCCGGTTTATCATCAAACCGTTCCATGCTTCAATCTATCCGCGATTATGCAGAAGCAGGAGGGAAGCTACTTGCCGAATGCGGAGGAATGATGTATCTATGCAATGAAATAAAATCGTCGGAAGGGAGTAGTTTTCCGATGGTCGGTTTACTGAACCAGTCGGCTACTATGGAGCAAATGAAACTTCGTCTGGGATACCGTACATTATATTATAATGATTATGTAATGACCGGACACGAGTTCCATTATTCCCGTATTGAGCCTCAGAAAGAGGAACTGCCTTCCGTCGCTACCGCCTGCACAGCCAAAGGAAGCCCTGTCGCTACCCCTTTATACAGATATAAGAACGTCTTAGCCGGATACACCCACCTTTATTGGGGCGATCCGTCAAGAAACCAATGGTTTATCGACTATCTGAACGGACTTATCTAGCCATTGCCAACACTTTCATCTCTTTCGGCATCTTTTCGATCGCATATCTTAACGAAGTACGCGGCATATCCGCTTTCTTAGCCATCACATAGTCGAATACATCTTTCTGATATGCTTCACTGGCAGCCTTCAACATCCATCCGTAGCCTTTTTGTACCAAATCATCCGTATCATAGAAAAGAGTATCGGCAATTTCAAATATATCTTTCAGGAAAAGGCCCTTTCTGGCAGGGATAATCAGTGTGACGGCAGCTGCCCGTTTCATCCACCGGTTCTCAGAATGCGCCCACTCTTTCAAACGGGAAATATAGTCCGGATACATCTCAACAAAAGTACCGACCGTATGATTACATAATGTATCGCAGGAAGCCCAATTGGATACATACTTGTCCACCCACTTTTCGAAAACGTCAAAATCCTCCGGTTCATACTGCGCATGAAGATAATAAGACCAATTACATGCAATATAAGATTCTTCCGAATATCCTGATTCCCACAAAGTTTCACAAAGAGTAAATATCTCTTTCTTAGGAAGTTCTTTGATTAATGCATAAAACTCCTTACTGATCTTATTAACCGTGGGGATTCTCACACCGTGGTACAAAATTTTTTCCTTAAAGAAACCCTGGGCATTCTGCCGGGTCTTTTCGTCAATATTGTCAACCAGTGCCTGGCGTACTTGTTCAATGACTGTTTTCATAAGAGGATATGATATATTTACTACAAACATACATATTTTTCTTATATATGCTCGTTTTAATAAAATAATCCTTATTTTCGTGTAAACTAATAATTCAATGCCATGGTCAATACTATTTTTCTTGGAATCGCAGTTGTTGCTTCCGCTATATTTCTGATACAGTTCATCATGTCTATCTTCTTTGGAGACCTGGATACGGACACGGATATTGATGTCGATCTCAGCAGCGCAGTATCTTTTAAAGGATTAACCCACTTCTGCATCGGTTTCGGATGGTATATGTATATTGCCAAAAGTACGGCCATCTCTACTTTCCTGATCGGCATCCTGATCGGGTTGCTCTTCGTTTTTATCCTATGGTTTCTCTATAAGAAAGCCTATCAGCTTCAAAAAGAAAACAAACCGGAAAAGACAGAAGCCCTGGTGGGCCGGGAATGTACGATCTATGCACACGACGGAGTTCGCTATATCGTTCAGGTCGCCCAGAACGGAGCCTTGCGTGAGGTGGAAGTCCGTTCTCTGGAAGGAAAAAAGTATCAGACCGGCGACCGTACGTTGATCTGCAAGGTTGAATCAGGAACAATTTATATACAATAAATAATAAACTCAACTATTAAATTATGACACAGGAAATGTTAATCATGGTAGCCATCCTGGTAGGGGTTATCATTCTTTCTTTTATCGGGATATTGTCCCGTTACCGTAAGTGTAAGAGCGACGAGGTGTTGGTTGTGTACGGTAAGACATCCGGAGAGAAATCAGCCAAACTCTATCACGGTGGAGCCGCTTTCGTATGGCCTATTATTCAGGGATACGAGTTCCTTTCCATGAAACCTCTTCAGATTGATTGTAAACTGACCGGCGCCTTGTCCGCGCAGAATATCCGTGTAGATGTTCCGACCACCATTACGGTAGCGATCAGTACCGATCCCGAAGTGATGCAGAATGCAGCCGAACGTCTGTTAGGTTTGCAGCCGGAAGACAAGCAGAACCTGATTACCGATGTTGTGTATGGCCAGATGCGTCTGGTTATTGCCGATATGACGATCGAAGAGTTGAACTCCGACCGTGATAAATTCCTTTCCAAGGTACGCGACAATATCGATACGGAACTACGCAAGTTCGGTCTTTACCTGATGAACATCAATATCAGCGATATCCGTGATGCCGCCAATTATATCGTCAATCTTGGTAAAGAAGCTGAAAGCAAAGCCCTGAACGAAGCACAGGCCAATATCGAAGAACAGGAAAAACTCGGCGCCATCAAGATTGCCAATCAGATTCGCGAACGTGAAACGACTGTTGCCGAAACACGCAAAGATCAGGATATCGCTATTGCAGAGACAAAGAAACAACAGGAAATATCAGTTGCCAATGCCGATAAAGAACGTATTGCCCAGGTTGCCGTTGCCAATGCCTCGAAAGAGTCGCAGGTAGCCAAAGCCGAAGCAGATAAGAATATCAATATAGAAAAAGCAAATACTGAAAAAGAAAGCCGTATCGCAGAACTAAATTCCGATATGGAAATCAAGAAGGCCGATGCCGGAAAGAAAGCCGCTGTCGGACGAAACGAAGCGAATAAAGAAGTTGCCAAGTCTGATGCCGAACTGGCAGTAACCCAGGCCGAAGCGAGCAAACAAGCCGGTGAAGCAGCAGCCCGTTCGGAAGCCTCTGTGCAAGCTGCCCGCGAAATCGCCCAGCGCGAAGTGGAAGAAGCAAAAGCCAAAAAGGTTGAATCAGCCCTGAAAGCACAAAAGATCGTTCCGGCAGAAATCGCCCGTCAGGAAGCCATCCTGCAAGCTGAAGCAGTGGCCGAAAAGATGATCCGCGAAGCCGAAGCGAAAGCAAAGGCAACTTTGGCCCAGGCCGAAGCCGAAGCCCGTGCCATCCAGATGAAACTGGAAGCCGAGGCCGAAGGTAAAAAGAAATCATTGCTGGCTGAAGCCGATGGTTTCAAGGCAATGGTTGAGGCAGCCGAATCGAACCCGGCTATCGCTATCCAGTATAAGATGGTAGACCAGTGGAAAGAAATTGCCGGCGAACAGGTGAAGGCATTCGAACACATGCAGCTTGGCGATATCACCGTCTTTGACGGTGGCCAGGGCACAACCGGTAATTTTCTGAACCAATTGGTTAAAACCGTTGCCCCGAGTCTCGGCGTATTGGATAAATTGCCTATCGGCGAAACCGTAAAAGGAATCATTCGTCCGGAAGAAAAAGACGAAAAGAAAGATACAACGAAGAAGTAATATGAGAATTTACACCAGGGGAGGAGATAAAGGCCGTACCGGTATCCACGGCGGCGAACGGGTTGATAAAGACGATATCCGTATCGAAGCCAACGGTACGCTTGACGAAGTGAATGCACAAATCGGTATCGTGCGGGCTTTATTACCTCCCGAACATGAATGGCAGGATGTCTTAGGTAAAATACAACGGGAGTTGATGGTTGTCATGTCGCACGTGGCAACCCCTTCGGCTATCCGTGATAAGAACCCTAACAGTTTATCGGAGGACCTTGTGTCCTTCTGTGAGCAACAAATAGATCTACTTACTGGACAGATGCAGGATAATGGTTTCTTTATCCTGCCCGGCGGTACCCTGATCTCCGCCCATTTGCAGTTGGCACGTACCATTGCCCGTCGAGCCGAACGTCGTTTATGGACATTATACCGGAAAGATCCGCTTCCGGAAGAAATCATGCAGTTCGTGAATCGCCTCTCAGACCTACTTTTCACTATGGCCCGTTACGAAATGTTTCAACAGGACCATGCCGAAGAACGTTGGAACTCTTTCCTCTATAAAAGAAAAAAGAAAGAGTAATCCATATCCGGCAATAGTTAAATTAAACTCTAAAATCTTGCAAATTCACTTTTCAATCGTGAATTTGCAAGATTTTTTTATTTTTCAGAAGTATATAACCTCTCTTTTTGAAGTTTGCCATCATCGGAACGTCCACTCTCCTTATGAAACTAAACCTATTTCTGGAAATCTCATCTTTTTAATTACTTATAAAAAACAGTGTATTCTTGTTTTACTTATTGTATGGAATTAATGTTTTATGTTTTGATTGAAAAATGACTTTATTCATATAAATTATATGACTTGAAATGTGTATTAATATACAGTATACTAGATATTTATGTATAATAGGTACTGACTAGAAAAAACGATCGTTTTTTTTAGTCAGCGCAAAAGTAAGCAAAAAAAATATATAACAAACAAAGAAATTCAATTATTATTTGAAATTCAATACTTCAACATTTTTTTAATCATAGTAAAATCGGACAATATGATGACTAGAAAAAACGATCGTTTTAGCTAGTCATCCTGTTCGTGAGTACACTTTATGTGACTGACGAACCTTGTCATATCAAAAAACTAGTATTAATTAATGGCTTATTTATTGACAACCCTGTCTTTAGTCTTATCTATATTGCTCTCAGCCCTGATAATTCCGCGTATCCTGGTTGTCGCTTATCGAAAAAAACTATTTGATATACCTAATGAACGAAAAGTTCACGACGGAATAATTCCCCGTTTAGGTGGTATTTCATTTGTTCCTACAATCCTGTTTTCACTCTCTTTTGTGACCGGATTACGTTATCTGATCGGCTTCGAAATAGCCGAAAACAGGCTCCATTTTATCATTCCCGAATTTTTCTTCTTGATCTGTGGTCTCACGTTATTGTATTTATCCGGTATAAAAGACGATCTGGTCGGACTACGTTATCGGACAAAATTCTTTATACAAATCCTAGCCGCCTCCATGTTCCCTCTGGCGGGATTATGGATCAATAACTTATACGGGTTGGCAGGTATTCACGAATTGAGTCCGTATATAGGAATTCCTCTTACGATATTAATGACAGTCTTTATCATCAACGCCATCAACCTGATTGACGGTATCGATGGCCTGGCCTCCGGGTTAAGTATTATTGCCCTAAGTGTTTTAGGAAGTTTATATCTTTATTATAGCCAGTGGGTATATGCCATGTTTGCTTTTTCGGCATTGGGCACATTACTCTCATTTTTCTATTATAACGTCTTTGGGAAGGCGGACCGTTGTACGAAGATCTTTATGGGCGATACCGGTAGTTTGACATTAGGTTATATGCTGGCATTTCTTATGATCTCTTATGCAACAGTCAATCCGCAGATACATCCTTATTTCGAAGGAGCGATCATTGTCGCTTTTGCCCCGTTGATAGTACCGGCTTTCGATGTTTTCCGCGTCATGTTGATTCGTGCCCGAAATCATAAACCATTGTTTATTGCCGACCGGAATCATATTCATCATAAATGCCTGGATGCAGGTCTGACATGTAAAAAAGCAGTGGTATACATCTTAGGACTGGCTTGTGTCTTTTGCATCCTGAATATGGCACTGATTAATACGATCAATAACAACCTGATTCTTTTTCTGGATATTCTGTTATGGTCTGTGTTGATAGGTTGGTTGAATAAATCAATAAAACGTTTTAACTATTAACTTTTCAGGTTTCCGCTTTATCCGGATAAATGTTAATCTTTGTTCAACACTTGACAAAGATTAAAATAGCGTATGATGACGAATCGTAAATTACCAATAGGAATACAAAGTTTCGAGAAGATTCGGAATGGAAACTATTTGTATGTCGATAAGACTGAACTGGTTTATCGTTTGGCAGTAAGTGAGATCCCTTATTTCCTCAGTCGTCCTCGTCGTTTCGGAAAAAGTTTGTTGATTTCTACTTTGGACGCTTATTTTCAAGGACGAAAAGAACTTTTTCAAGGGTTAGCCATTGAAAAATTGGAACACGATTGGTTTACTTATCCGGTGTTGCATCTTGATTTGAATGCCCGTAAATATGAAACGGAAGCGGATCTGGAAGCTATTTTAAATCAATATTTAGAGATGTGGGAAGCTGTTTACGGGGATGAAATGAAATTACGTGCTCCGGAAGAACGTTTCTTTTATGTTATCCGTCGTGCTTGGGAGCAAACCGGTCGTCAGGTGGTTGTATTGATCGACGAATACGATAAACCCCTTTTGCAGGCTATTAATAATGAACCTCTGCTGGATGCCTATCGGCGTACAATGAAAGCGTTTTACGGTGTACTGAAAAGTACGGATCGTTATCTGCGTTTTGTTTTCCTGACCGGTGTCACTAAATTTGCACAAGTCAGTGTTTTCAGCGATTTGAACCAGCTCAATGACATAAGCCTTGATTACAATTATGCTACTCTTTGTGGTATAACGCATAAGGAGTTGGCCGAAAACTTTCATCCGGAATTGGAACAACTAGGTCAAATGCAGTCTCTTTCATTGGATGAAACATTTGAAACAATGGTTAAACAATACGATGGATACCATTTCCATCCGAACCGTGAAGGAGTATTCAATCCTTTTAGTACTTTAAATGCATTAGAAAAAAGAGAATTTGGCGATTATTGGTTCCAGACAGGAACTCCCACCTTTTTAGTAGAATTATTGAAAAAAAGCGAATACGATCTTCGCCTTCTGATCGATGGTGTAGAGACACAGGCATCGGCTTTTACCGAATACCGTGCCGAGCAGAATAATCCGATCCCGTTAATCTATCAAAGCGGATATCTGACCATCAAAGAATACGATGCCCGTTTCAAACTCTATAAACTTGAATTTCCCAATGAAGAGGTGCGTTATGGATTCCTGAATTTTATCACAAAGGTCGGTGTTTCGTTTAATAAAGAAGAACGGAATGTCGGAGAGTGGGGTGTTGTGAATAAAGAGGTGATATTTTGATTTTAATGGTTTATTTATATAGCTTTGTAAAAAATCAATAACGAAATGGCAAAACAATCGCATCCATATAAATCAAAAGAAAATATTCACTCTTCGAAGTTGGAGGAACCTTCTGCTGCTTATGTTTCTGCTGACTTGCGGGGCACTTATCTGGATATTGTTTCTGAAGATATGTTTAGAAGTGCCATATCCAAAGCTGTTTCTGATTTCGATAAAGGATTGGTCATATCCCATAACCAGATAGATGAATTAGTGAAGGCTCGAATGGGATGGAAATAGTTTGGTCATCTTTTGCTACCGAAGGACTTTTCTCTATATTAGAATATGTAGAGACTGATTTTGGAAGCCGTGTATCCTAACGTGTATATACTGATATAATGGGATATATTGAAACCTTAACTAAGTTTCCTAACTTGGGTATTCATGATGATATATTTTCTACTGAAACTTTAGAGGTTCGTTATCTGATTTGTAAGCAAAATATAATTTATTATTTGATCTATAAGGAGACAATATACCTTTTGTCGATAGCAAACTCCAACCAGTCCTCTGACCGTATACGTAAAGTGATAGCAGACTATTTACGATTATATAAATAAGTTTTCCAAGGAATATCAATTCCTGATATTCCCATTGTAATCAAACAATAATGAATATAGCAATTGTAGGAACAGGCTACGTAGGCCTGGTCACGGGAACCTGCTTCTCTGAAATGGGAGTAGATGTCACCTGTGTGGACATAAATGAAGCAAAGATAAAAGCTTTGCAGGGAGGTGTAATGCCTATCTATGAACCCGGTTTGGAAAGCCTGGTCCTGAAGAATGTGGAAGCCGGTCGTTTACATTTTACGACTGATCTGACCGCTTGCCTGGATAATGTATCTATTGTTTTCAGTGCTGTCGGAACTCCTCCGGATGAAGATGGAAGTGCCGATCTGAGATATGTCCTGGATGTAGCGCGTACTGTAGGGCGTTCTATTAATAAATATACGCTGCTTGTAACAAAGAGCACTGTTCCGGTCGGAACGGCTCAAAAAGTAAAAGCCGTCATTCAGGAAGAACTGGATAAGCGTGGAGTGGCTATTCCCTTTGACGTGGCATCCAATCCTGAGTTTCTGAAAGAAGGAGCAGCCATTAAGGATTTTATGGCACCTGACCGGGTGGTTGTTGGTATTGAAAGTGACCATGCCCGTAAACTGATGGAACGTTTATACAGACCTTTTGTATTGAATGGTTATCCTATTTTATTTATGGATATTCCTTCAGCGGAGATGACGAAATATGCAGCTAATGCTATGCTGGCTACCCGTATCAGTTTTATGAATGATATCGCTAACCTGTGTGAAAGAGTTGGTGCTGATGTGGAATGTGTCCGTAAAGGCATTGGAAGCGATACCCGGATCGGAAAACATTTTTTGTATGCCGGCTGTGGTTATGGTGGCAGTTGTTTTCCAAAAGATGTGAAAGCATTGCTACATACCGGAAAAGAGAACGGTTATACGATGCGTGTTATAGAAGCTGTAGAAGAAGTGAATGAAACTCAGAAAAGTATTGTTTTTGAAAGAGTAAACAAACTCTTCAATAATGAGCTGAAAGGCAAGATCGTTGCTATTTGGGGATTGGCATTTAAACCGGATACGGATGATATGCGTGAAGCTCCGGCATTAGTGGTTATTGATAAACTGATAAAAGCCGGAGCGATAGTAAAGGTATACGATCCGATCGCTATGGATGAATGTAAACGTCGAATAGGAAATCAGGTGGAATATGCAAAGGATATGTATGATGTAGTAGTTGATGCAGATGCTTTAATGCTAATAACTGAATGGAAACAGTTTCGTTTACCTAGTTGGAAGTGTATAAAGAGATTGATGCGGGGAAATATTATGATTGATGGGCGAAATATTTATGATATGAAAGAAATAGAAGATGAATATTTTGTTTATTCCAGAATCGGACGGAAATGAAACGAATATTAATAACGGGCGGAGCCGGTTTTATCGGTTCCCATCTATGTGAACGTTTGGTGAAAAAAGGTAACGATGTGATTTGTCTGGATAATTATTTTACCGGCAGTAAGGATAATATTCGTCACCTGTTGCAGTATGATAATTTTGAGTTGGTTCGTCACGATGTAACATCCCCCTATTATGCCGAGGTCGATGAGATCTATAACTTGGCATGTCCAGCATCACCTCCCCATTATCAGTATAATGCAATTAAGACAATGAAAACCTCCGTTTACGGAGCAATGAATATGTTGGGATTGGCTAAACGAACGAAAGCAAAGATTCTCCAGGCATCGACCAGTGAAGTGTATGGCGATCCGGCTATTCATCCACAGGTTGAATCTTATTGGGGAAATGTGAACCCGATCGGTATCCGCAGTTGTTACGATGAGGGTAAACGCGCAGCCGAGACACTATTTATGGATTATCATCGACAGAATGGTGTACGGATTAAAATCATTCGGATATTTAATACATATGGCCCAAATATGAATCCGAATGATGGACGGGTTGTCTCTAATTTCATCATGCAAGCATTGCATGGAGTGGACATAACAATCTATGGAGATGGCCTTCAAACCCGTAGTTTTCAGTATGTGGATGATTTGATAGAAGGGATGATTCGCATGATGGCTACCGGAAATGATTTTATAGGCCCGGTAAATCTGGGAAATCCTGGAGAGTTTACAATGTTGGAACTGGCAGAAAAAGTGATTGAATTAACAAATTCAAAATCAAAGATTGTTTATTGCCCTCTACCTGGTGATGATCCGAAACAACGGAAGCCGGATATAGCATTGGCTAAAGAGAAATTGGATTGGCAGCCTACAATACGATTGGAGGAAGGGCTAAGGAGGACGATTGGGTATTTTGTGGGAAAAAAGTTTACGTTAAAAGGAAAAATGAATATTCCTAAATATGGATACCTATTGGAATATTCTTAAAAATTTGAGTTCGGATATGAAGTCAGAGCTAATATCCCGGCTTTCAAAATCATTGCTAAGCAAACAAGTTTTGTAAATATAGGAACTTCTATAAAAATTAATTTTGCTTTAAATCTGGTTAATACATTGCAGGTTTAATTTATATATTCTATCCACTGAATGAATACCTATTTGGATATTGTGTATGTTGATATGTGCGTAAATGCCATAACTAAAGTAGTTTCAGATTTTGAGGTTTGAATTCTGTATTGTTGTGGATTAGATGAAATAAATGAATTAGATGATGAACGTTCTGATAATAAAGAATTTATTTGCTAATGTTTATGGTGTAGTTGTTAATCTCGTATTTCAAATATTATTGGTACCATTATATATTAATTATTGGGGGAAATCTTTATACAGTGATTGGATTGTGATAACATCGTTAACAGCTTTCTTTTCGATAACAAATATTGGATTGAGTACTGTTACACAAAATGTATATTCAATTGAATACCTAAATAATAATATAAAGAAGTGTAATTCACTTATAGTTAATAATGTTTTGTTAGTTTCTCTTGTATTTATATTTTCATTGATTATAAGTGTTATTGTGTTATCAATTATTGATTTACCAATACTGTTGCATTTGTCGGAAATGAATAGATCTTTGGCTAATTTTATATTTGTTTCATTTTTGATATATGTCTATATATCAATGTATGGAGCTATTTTAGATTCTTTATTTCGTGCTAAATCAAAATATCATATAGCTACATTTATATCAATTACTTCCAGATTGATTGAAGTTTTGATAATTATTTTTTGCGTTAGCTGTAATGTGTCAATCTATTTTATGGTTTCATTGTATTTATTGCCAGGGTTATTTCTTTTGTTGTATAAATATAAATTGGCAAAGAGTTTTATTCAATTCTCTATTAATAAGAAATATTATGATTGGTCTTTGTTTAAACAATTAATAATTCCTTCTGTTTCGTTTATGTCTATTCCGGTTAGTTATTCAGTTTTAATACAAGGTTCTAATTTAATTGTAAATTATTTTTTTGGACCTAATGCTGTAATACTTTATACAACAACACGGACTTTGTCTAATTTTATAGCAACTCTTTTGAAGACAATTAAACATGCTATATGGCCTGAATTTACGATCGCTTTTGGTCGAGGGGATAGTAAGGAAATGAATAAATTATATAAAACATCAGCTGTCATATCAACATTTTTTGCCATATTAGTTAGTATTGTTTTGTTTTTTTACGGTGATTGGATATATTCTATGTGGTTACATAATAGCGTTGTATTTGATGCATCGTTAATGCTTTCATTTGTATTAATCATAATTGTTCATTCTTTGTGGGAGTCAGGAAGTGTTGTTTTGGAATCTACAAATAATCATGTTGTATTAGGATTATTATTTGTTAGTTTATCTATAGTAACACAATTACTTGCATATATAGTTTTGACTAAATATAAGTATATTGATATATTACCTTATAGTCAATTATTGATGGAGATAATAATATTATATTATGTAATAGGGAAAATAAAGAAAGTGATTTATGGAAAAGAATATAAAAATTAATGTTGTATCTTTGGGGAGAAGATGGTTATTGGATGTTGCTAGAGAGTTAGAAAAGCAAGGATATGAAGTTGCTTTTTATACTGCAGTCCCATATAAGCGAATGAAGAAGTTTGGATTAAAAAAAGAATCTAGTAAGTCAATATTTTGGATAATGACCCCTTTTATTTTGTTAAGTAAAATGTTTCCTGTATTTGGAATGAAAGTAATGAATTCTGTTTTTGATTACTTTGTATCTTTATATATGCGTAATAGTGATATTTATATTTCAGATGTTAATATTCATAAGAAGAGATGTTTTCGTGTTGCGAAAAAGAAATCTAAATTTAGATTATTAGAATCAGGTTCTACTCATATATTAAATCAAAAAAAACTATTAGAGAATTATCTAATCTCGAAGAAAATGCCAAATGATAAAAGATATTGTATTAAAAAATCAGATTTAGAAGATGAATTGAATCAATATAAAGAATGTGATTATATATTAGTTCCTTCAAAGATTGTTAAACAAACATATCTAGAAAATAATTATCCTTTCAATAAATTGTTCTATAATCCTTATGGTGTTGATTTATCAAAATTCTATCCTTTGAAATTTTCAAAAAAAGAATTTGATATAATAATGACGGGTAGCTGGTGCTATAGAAAAGGATGTGATCTTATACAACAATTATGCTTAAAACAAAACTATTCATTTTTGCATATAGGAAAAATTATGGATATGCAATTTCCTGAAAGTGCAAATATGAAGCATATTGAAGCTGTAGATCAAAATACTTTAATAAAGTACTATGCTAAAGCAAAAATATTCGTTCTACCTTCTCGAGAAGAAGGTTTAGCTTTAGTTCAACCTCAGGCTATTGCATGTGGATTACCTGTTGTGTGTTCTAAATTTACAGGAGGGAAGGATATTGGAGAAGTAACAGATTTAAAGGAATGGATATTTGAGATGAAAGATTTTTCGTTAGCAGCTTTAGAAGAAGAAGTATCAAAAGCTTTAATATTTTGTTCATTAAATAAAGTGCTTAATAGAGATCAATTAGATAATATTTCTTGGGAAGCATATGGTAGAAGATACTCAACGTTTATTGAACATCTATTTAAGAATTGTTAAATTATGAAAAAACCTTTGATTTCTGTTATTGTTCCTATTTATAATGTTGAATTATATTTGGAAAGATGTATTATAAGTATTATTACTCAAACAATTCATGATATTGAAATAATTTTGATAGATGATGGATCTACAGATAAATCAAGTGTGATAGCTGATAGATATGCATTAAAAGATGATAGAATATTAGTTGTTCACAAACCCAATGGAGGATTGAGTGATACTAGAAATGCAGGAATAAAATTAGCAAAAGGAGAGTATTTGTCATTTATTGATTCTGACGATTGGATTGAGTCCACAATGTTGGAAAGCATGTATGAGAAAGCTTGTTTGTACAATGCCGATATAGTAGTTTGTGGTGTTTGTACAGAATTTGTAAATGAAAATCGTATTGCTGAATATAAATCAATTGATAGATTATATGTTGAAAATGATAATATAGGAGAATTGTTTTGGAAATTGTCCAAAAAGAATATTTCTAATTATATGTGGAATAAAATATATAAATCGTCTTTGCTGTCCAATAATTCATTGTGCGTTGAAAATTTAGTACCTATGGAAGATTTGTTTTTTAATCTTAAAGCTTTCAAATGTGCAAAATCAATATATGTGTCTAGTGGCTTGTTTTATCATTATATGCGCCGTGACAGTTTTACTCTTTTATCTTCTTATTATTCTAGACTTGGATGTGTATATGATAAGATGATAAATTCCTGGAATATGTTTTTTGATTATTTTAATCTTAAAGGTCGATTATATGACGAATACATTTTAAGGTTAAGAAGCTTAAGTGGGCTTGCAATAACACTAAATATTTATAAACAAAATTCTCCTTATTTGAATGATAAACAAAATAGATTGCTTATTATCAATAAAGAAATATATGGAGGTGAATTTTCTATTTCAAATACGATTAAATCGAAGAGTTTTATTGAGTCTATTTATTTGTATTCTGTAAGAAATTTTTCACCATATATGTTTGATATTGTGTTTATGAATTTGTTTAGATTGAGATATTATTTTAGATTATTGTATTACAAAATACGCTCTAATTTAATAAAATAGATGATATTATGATGATACGATTAATAGTATCTATTATAACTATAATTGTTTTTTCAAGGAATATATTTATTGAGATTGAATTTCCTGTTTATTTATATTATTCATACTTTTTATTTGTATTTATTATATCTATATTGAAAGGTGGTATAAAAATAGATAGAACAATGCTATATTTTATCTTTTGGGCAATAGTTTCATTAGTGCTAAATAACGTTTCTCCTATGTTTAAAGCAGAAGAACGTTTGTTAAGTTTTGTTGTTGTGGTATCTTCGATTTCTCCCTTCTTAAATTCCTCTTTTTTATATAGTTATAAATTTCGTTTAATCAATCTTATGAATTTAGTAATTGTATATGTGGTAGTCATATCGTTTATTGGATATTTATTGTCTATTTCTAGTTTTACTGGTAGAAGTGGATTTAATGGATTGGTTAATCATTCTTTATTACTGGGCTATATGTCTGGTGTGTCTACAATAATCTGTTTTGTTAATTACTTGTTTTCAAAACAAAAGATAGATAAAATTAAATATCTATTCCTAATATTAATTAGTCTTTTAGTTTGTCTGATTAGTGCATCAAGAACTGCATTTGTTTCTATTATAATTTCTTTGTTTCTTATGATTTATGTTCATTACAAGAATAAAGTTATGTCTATATTTAAGGATTTGTATGTTTTTATTATAATTATATTTATATCTACTCCTTTGTGGATTAAATTTTCTCAGAATATATTGGAAAAACATATAGCTCGTTCAGAGGGAGGTAGTGCATTAAGTGGTAGAGATATTATGTGGTTGGATAGATTGGCAGACTTCCAAGAGAGCCCTTTTTATGGTGTTGGATTTGCTTCTATGAGCAATATGTTTTATAGTAAATTTTCAGATGATGGAGTGGTAGAACCCGGATCTTCATGGCTTTTTGTATTATCAACGATGGGTATTGTGGGACTTGTACTGTTTTCAATTATGATCTTTAAACCTATATGGTATGTACTTCATACTTCTTCCAATGGAGCGTTAAATTTGTTTGTATTAGGAATATTGTCTTATTGTGCATTGCATATGGGGACTGAAGGCTATGTTTTATCTTCTGGGGCCTTTTGCTTTGTTTATCTTTGGTTATGTATTGGGATTTCAAAATATGTGAAATAAATAATTAAAAATCATGTAGTTTAAATTGAATGACAATTGAATGAAAACAATCTTAATACTCTATTCCGCATTCATGCCTTACAATCTTATTGTAGTAAAGGAACTAATACAGATGGGTTGTACTGTCCATATAGTCAGATGGACGAAATGTAATACCCCCTATGTTCCTTCCGAATTACCGAATGTGAATTATTATGATCGTAATACATTTGCAAATGTACATTCTTTACTTCACAAAGTGCGAGAAATAAAGCCTGATTTGATTTGGGTTTCGGGTTGGATTGATAAATTATATTGCAGAGTAGTCGGTTTATATCGAAAGGAACATGATATACCGGTTGTCGTAGGGAGCGATACCCAGTGGCGGGGGGGAAAGCAATGGTTGAATGTTTTCTTTTCTCCTTTTAGACATAGGCGTTGGTTTAGCCATATTTTTGTGTCCGGTATTTGGCAGTATGAATATGCTCGTAAATTAGGATTTGATACTAATCATATTCTTATGCATAATTTATCGGCTGATGTATCAACATTTATGTCTGTTGATATTAACTTAAAGCAATATCATTATCCTCATAAACTTTTATTTATCGGACGTTTTGTTGACGTTAAAGGTTTATCTTTTCTTCTTGATGCGTGGAAATCTATTCCGGATAGAAAAGGTTGGACGCTTACTTTAGTAGGGAACGGCCCATTACGTGATACCTTGAATGGTTTTCCGGATGTGGAGATCAAAGATTTTATGTCACAAGAACAATTAGCGACCGAAATGCAAAACTCCGGAGCTTTTATCCTTCCTTCTATCTTCGAGCCATGGGCTTTGGTCCTGCATGAAGCTGCTGCGGGCGGATTACCTATTCTTGCTTCCAATTGTTGTGGGGCAGTTCCTTATTTTGTATTGGATAATTATAACGGGCGTTTGTTTACTCCGGGAAATATCTCATCCATTCGTGAGGCGATTCAATTATTGATTACTACCTCCGACGAAGATTTGATACGCATGTCATACAAAAGTCGTGAATTATCCAGACGCATTAATCCAGAGATTGTAGCACAAACATTATTAAGCGTAATATAATATGAATAGACTCCTTACTGTAATCCGTTGGATTATTCGACAACCTCTGAACAGAGGTAATAAGCAAAAAGCCCTAAAACGCTTTTTGCAATGGCAGCTAAATGTCCGTATAAATCCCTATCCAATAATTTTACCTTGGGTAAATGGGGTGAAGTTGATCGTAAAACGAGGAATGACTGGGGCTACCGGAAATTTGTATGCCGGTCTGCATGATTTTGAAGATATGTCATTCCTTTTGCATTTGTTGCGTGATGAAGATATGTTTATGGATATCGGCTCTAATATCGGTAGTTATACGATTCTTGCTTCAGGAGCGATCAGGTGTCGTAGTATTGCGATAGAACCGATTCCATCTACCTACGAACATTTGAAGAATAATATAGCTGTCAATCGGATGGAAGATCGCGTAGAAGCTCTTAATATAGGTCTGGGAAGTAAACATTCAACGTTATTATTTACTAATACTCAGGATACAGTAAATCATGTAGCAGTTGATGGAGAAAAAGATACAACCGAGGTTTCTGTACAGACGTTAGATGGAATCCTGAAAAGTTGTACTTGTCCTTTATTGATTAAAATAGATGTGGAAGGATTTGAAACAGAGGTTTTGCTTGGTGGTAAGAATACGTTGAATAATCCGGATTTGAAAGCAGTCATTATAGAATTGAACGGATCGGGTGCACGATATGGCTACAAAGATGCAGACATACATGCTATGTTTATAACAGCAGGTTTTCGTCCTTATGCGTATGAGCCGTTCACTCGCCAATTGACAGAACTAAATGCATATTCGGACGAAAGTAATACGATTTATATTCGGGATGTGGATTTTGTAAAGAATAGAATAAGGGTATCTGATGCATTTAAGGTTTTAGGTTTGGAAATATAAATATCATACTTATGGAAGATGCATTATTTTGGTTAAAGAACAATCTGTTTAGAAAAGCTGCAATGCGACAATATAAGAGAGCTATATTGTCGGATATATTATCTGATGAAGAATTGAACAATATCAATTGGATGAAGAGAAAGGCTATTGTAATGCATGCTTATAACCATTCCCTTTTCTATAAACACTTTTATGATGATCATCACTTTAATCCATCCATGTTACAAAAAGAGGCTGATTGGGATATAGTTCCAATATTGGAAAAGAAAGATGTTAGGACATTTCGTGAAGAGATAAAAGATAGTAGTATTTCCCAAAAACAAGTTGGAATTGCAACCACAGGAGGATCTACAGGAATGCCTTTGAAAGTCTATATAGACAAACGTTTTCATTTTGAAATATTGGGTTGGCGTGCTTTTCGTTGGTGGGGAGTTTCTCCAGCTGATCATGTTGGAATTATACATCGTTCCGTGCCATCCACTTTTTTAAGCAAATTGATAAATCGCTGTATGTGGTGGCCTACTCGCAGGGCATATTTAAATGCTTCTTCCATGATGGAAGAAGATATTAGAGTATTTGTGGATACTCTAATATCACAGCATACTAAATGGATTGTGGGATATGTTGGAGGTATAGAAAAAGTGGCCGATTATATTCTTGCAAATAACATTCAAATAAATTCTGTTCGTATGGTTTGGTCTACATCTGCTCCTTTATTAGATTTTGTCCGTAAAAAAATAGAGAAGGCCTTTCAGTGTAAAGTAATGGATCAATATGGGTGTAATGAAGTAGCAAACATAGCGATTCAATGTCCATTATGTAATGGTCTTCATATTAATTCCGACTTTATCCATGTTGACATAGTGGACCAAGAGGATAGACTTTTGGAAGCAGGCAAATATGGTGAAATTTTAGTTACAAATCTAGAAAGTAGAGCTTTTCCGTTAATAAAATATAGATTAGGGGATAAGAGTAAATATATGTTGGAAAAATGTTCTTGTGGATTACCTTATCCTTTATTGGAATTAATAACAGGCAGGACTTCTGATTCTGTATGGACTCCCTCAGGTATTATTCTTGAAAGCATTTATCTTACCTCGATTTTTGATGATTATACTGACTATGTGCAAAATTTCAGAATTTTGCAAAAATCAGATTACTCTGTAATAATTGATATTGTTATTGATAAGGAACAACAATCTGAAATTGAGAATGTAATCCAAACAATTAAGAATATATTATTGTCGAAATCTAAAAATGAAATACCAATTATTATAAAGTGCGTTGATAAAATAGAAGATGATCGAGGTAAAAACAGATATATAATTAGTAAAGTAGCCTTGAATTTGAATAAATAATGAAGATCCTACACTCAATCCCATCCATGGGCGTATTATTCGGTGGTCCGGCTTTAAGCACATTGTTGTCTGTGCAAGGAGAAAGGTCAGTTGGGCTTTCTTCTGTTGTTTTGACATACGATGTAGATAAAAGAAAGGACCGTTTGATAGATTCTTCTTCGTTTATCTACTTGGTTGCACGTCCTAAAGAGAGGCGGTTTGCCTATTCATCCTCTTTTCGTAAGGCATTGGAAGATGAATCGGCTGATTTGTATCATATTCAAGGGATATGGCAATATCCGTCTGTCTGTACGGCTTCGTGGGCAAGAAAAGAAAATAAACCCTATGTGATTACTTTGCGGGGCATGCTGTATCCGCAGTGTTTTGAGAAGTCTGCATGGATAAAGAAATTATCGTTGTGGTTATACTTGAAATCTGATCTGCAAAGGGCGGCATGCTTGCATGCTACTTGTATGGAAGAGATGGAACATTTACGAAATATGGGTATTTATGCACCTGTTGCTGTTATACCTAATCCGATTCGGACTTCAGGCCTTCAGGATAATATTATTCTACCTGACGGATTGCGGATAGGCTATTTAGGACGTATCCATCCTCGTAAACGGGTAGAACGGATTTTTTATGCTTTAGATGCTTTGCAGGATAAGAATCTAGAGATTCTGGTTATCGGTGATGGAGATGCCGCGTATATACAGTTCTTACGGGAAGAAGCCAAACGCTTACATTTGGATCGTATGATTTTTACCGGCTTTTTAAGTGGTGAAGAGAAAGAGAAAGCATTGAAATCACTTTCCTATTTAGTTGTTCCCAGTGATTTTGAGAATTTTGGGAATATTGTTACAGAGGCATTGGTAAAAGGCATCCCTGTTATCGCCTCCAAAGGTACACCCTGGGAAGAGCTGAATACGCATCGTTGCGGTTGGTGGGTGGATAATGATGTGGATACTTTGGCGGCTACGATTAGGGAGGCCTTGAATACTTCCGAAGCCGAAAGGATCGCAATGGGTGAGCGGGGGAAACATCTGATTCAGGAGAATTATTCCGTAGAGATGGTTGCCGGAAAGCTGAAGCGATTGTATGAGTGGATACTGTATGGAGGCGAGAAGCCGGAGTTTGTTTATTTGAAATAACTGAATCCGAGTTTACCGAGCCATCAGTATACATCGGATTATTGGGGAATTATCCACTCAAGAAAGAAAAGATTCCGTTTTTCATCTGGTTACATATATATTGGTTTATACAACCGGAAATTACTCAATGAAAACAAATCTATCTAAATATGATAACTCTTGGTATGATCCAGGAGCTGGTCTTGTCAAAAGGACGCTTTGGTTTATAGTCAATGTAGTATTCTTTCAATGTCCTTTGAATCCATTTTCTTCTTTGAAAGTTTTTTTACTACGACTATTTGGAGCGAAAATAGGAAAAAAAGTATGTATAAAGCCTTCTGTAAATATAAAATATCCATGGCGATTATTTGTGGGTAGTAATGTTTGGATAGGAGAAAGTGTATGGATTGATAATTTAGCTGATGTTGTGATAGAAGACAATGTTTGTATTTCACAAGGAGTAATGTTACTTTGTGGGAATCATAATTATAAAAAAGAAACATTTGATTTGATGATTGGTAAAATCATAATAAAGAAAGGAGCTTGGGTTGGAGCTCGTAGTATAGTTTGTTCCGGTATTATATTTAATGAAGGAGCAATATTAACAGTCGGTTCTGTTGCCAATAGAAACTTGGAAGAATATGCTATTTATCAAGGTATACCAGCAGTTAAGATTCGAAATAGAAATATCAATTAATGTAATCAAAAATCATTTATTCACCTTTTAGATATAGGTTGTGGAGATGGTTATTTTCTACATTAAATCAATTTATTTAATTCTAATTCAAAAATGAAAACAGCATTAGTCTGTGGCGCCGGTGAATTTATCGGTAGCCATATGGTGAAGTGCCTCAGAAAAGGGGGCTATTGGGTGAAAGGTGTCGACTTGAAATATCCGGAATTCGGACAGGTAGAATAGTGGATATTATTTGAAATGAAGATATATTGTATCTCTCAGGTTTACTGGCCTGACAATGTAGCTGTTGCTCAACATTTATATGATTTATTAAAATTATTATCAACCCGTGGGCATGAGGTAACCATCATCACCAGCCGTCACAATTACGAACATCCGGAGATTATCTACCCGGCTCGTGAGTGCTGTGAGCGGGTTCATATTCACCGTCTGCCGAACACAGGATTCGGCAAGCGAACGAAACTTGGGCGGCTGGTTGATTTTCTTAGTTTCAATTTTCTGATTGCCTGGAAATTACTTTTCATTGGCCGCAAATCGTGCGATGTGATGATTGGTCTGACCAGTCCGCCTTTGCTTTCGTATATCGGGATCAAGATTGCGCGGATGAAAAAGATGCGTTTTGTCTATTGGACGATGGATCTGCAACCGGAACTCTCTGTAGTGGCCGGATATATGAAAGAGGGTTCTTCGATGGCACAGACGATTCAGAAGCGGGGGGATTATATTTTTCGACATGCGGACAGGATAATCGTGTTGGATAAGTATATGAAGGAGCATATTTGCCGTCGTCTTCATTCGGACAGGAAAGGGATCGATGTGATTCCGGTCTGGCCGGTGATGGAGTCGGTGTATGAAGGGAAGCGGGAGGATAACCCGTTCCGTCAGGAGAATGGTTTCGGTGACCGTATCGTGATCATGTATTCCGGTAATCATTCGGTGATGCATCCGTTGACGACTTTGTTGGAGACTGCTGTCCGGCTGAGTGATGACAAGCGTTTCCTCTTTGTTCATATCGGTGGCGGAGTACGTTTACAGGAAGTCCGCGAATATAAGGAAGAGTATGGATTGGATAATGTCATGATCCTTCCTTACCAGCCGCGTGAACGGATTCATTTGTCGTTGGGTTCGGCCGATATCCAGGTTGTTTCGTTGGGAGAGGGATGTGTCGGATATACGCATCCGAATAAGGTCTATGGGGCTATGTTTATCGGCAAACCGATTCTCTATATTGGTCCGGAGAAGTCGCATATCAGTGATATCCTGAATGTCTGTAAAGGAAACATGGCTGTCTGTCATGAAGAATCGGAACTGTTGGCGGAAAGACTTTTAGCTTTTGCCGAACTTTCAGAAAGTCAAAAGAACGCAATCGGATTGTGTAACAAAACTTTTGCCGAACAGCATTTTCATCCTGATGTATTATTAGATCAGATGATACGGTCGGTAGAGTCGGTAGAGGATTTATGATATCTTGATTTTTTTCTTCTCTTTCTTTTTTGATATTCAATTATTTCTTTGTTCCTTTGCAGTAATCAAAACAAATAAGAATATGAATAATCCATTCGAAAAATTAATTAAGATGTCTCCAGAGGAACTGCTGAGTGCAACAAAAAAGATGTTGGAGGATAAGGAAGCATGGAAAGAATGCGTCCAAAAGAAAGAATCTTTTTCAACTCTGGAGAATAGAGGTATGAAATTGATGAAAGTTAAATAAGCCGTTAAAAATCAAACCATAAACCTTAATTGTAATGTATTCTATAATTAATCTTGATGACATTAATTTGTCCGCACCTTATTTTGTATATGCTTCATCTGATAATAAAAGTATAAAATTCACAACGGATAATACGTTGCATTATACTGTATCGTTTATTGAAGATTACAATTTTCCTGGTGCATATCAGTTTTTCTTATATGAAGATGATAAAAGAAAATCCTCATATGATGAAAAAATCAGTTTAACGATATTATCTATTCTAAGATCTTTTTTTACAGATAAGAATAATGTGTTGCTTTTTATTTGTGATGCACAAGATGACCGGCAGTGTGGAAGGAATCTGTTGTTTTCTAAATGGTATCATATATATGGGAGTAAAGCATATCATAAAGAAGATTTAGTAATAAATGTAGGTGGAACTTGTTCCTATTATGCATCATTTATTTGTAGGAAAGATCATCCTTCGTTAAAAATCATGCAAGAAACATTTATCGATTTTCAGAAAAAAAATTCAAAATAAAAACGTTTTGCTTCAGATTAACTAATACACAAAAAGTCTGTTACCCCTCCATATCAGAGAAGATAACAGACTTTAAACGATCAAACTTCCGTCTCTTCATCTTTCCAGTCCTCTTCCGGATAATACTGGTCGATGATAACGAAAAACAGATGATATTTACATAAGATATGACGTATCCAGCGTTCGCTCACCAATAGCATCTCACTGATCCGGGAGATATCCCGGTCGGTAATGCCGGAGACATCCATGCTTTCGGCATGTTTTCGGTAAGCCTTCAACAGACAGTCATAGATAGCATATCCGGTCGCTTTGTTGCGGCGGATCATACGTTGGTAATTTTCTTTGTAACTCATGCCGTGAATAATTTGTACAGACCGCCGATCAGTCCCGCAGCCATCAGGCTGTAACCGGCAATGTCTATGGGTTCGACACGTTGTTTGGTTCCCCAGTCGCCCTGGTGGAGAGCGAGAGTATCGCTCCGATAGTTGTCAGCGTCACTTCTGTCTGCTCCATCAGCAGAGACAGTAGGGTGATCGCCATCAGAAAGAGGACGAGGGTAGGGATGGGGACAAGGGCAGTCACCGGCTGCCGACTTTTGCCTGCGGGGAAAGATGATCCGGGCAAGGCTGGTGAGGAAGTTGAAAATGGTTTCAAGAGTTTTCATGTTAATTGAAAATTATAAATTGAAAATTAATGATCACAGATTAATGGAATTATCGTACCTTTGTCAAATAACCAAATAAAAAGTATTGTCTTATGAAAAAATTGAAAGAATACTCAATTCAAGATGAAACCTCTTCGGTTAAGGAATCGGAAGTGGAGTATCGCACATCTTATCCTTATATGTCAAGAGCCGAAGCTCTTAAACATGGAATGCCGTTAGAAGAATCCAGAAGACTTATGTTGGAACGAATTCATAAAGACTTCCAAAATAAGTAATATATGGATGTGATGATTAGCGATCAGGTCCATGAAGTTATCATGGACTTTTATGAAGCATCTAAACATTTGCACATTACTCTTGATGAAGAAACTGTAGCCAAGAAGATGCTGCGTATTTATGACAAGGTGAATGATCTAGGTAAATATGCAACATGTTGTAATACAGCTCGTCTGAAGTTGAAATGGAAACAAAATGGTTACAAGGAATGTATCATTGAAAATTTTCATTTCGCATTTCAAATCTATCAGGATGAAAATGATGAATCATTTGTTTATGTCCACGATGCTTGTCATAGCTATTTGTATAAAGAATAAATTAATTGACTATCATCCTTTCGATCGACCGGCAGATCGACACCAGCATCCTCTGGTAAGCAGCACGGTTGTCGCCATTCACTTCGCTGATGTATTTACTATACGCGATCTCTTTGGCATAGGCCGAAGGATGGGCACTGAGTGAGGCGGCTACCGGATAAGCGGTGTGGATCAGACGGGCGAAGTCCATAAAACTGTCTTTCGCTGATTCGTAGGTGCGGAACCAGAGGGAAGTATGGCCGCTGTTTTCCGACAGATCGGTCTTTTCGCCTTTCCAGAAAGCGTTTGGACGTCCGTAAGCGGTGATACCGAAGAAATTGTTATGCTCCTTTGCCAGCGTACTTTCTCCCCAGCCGGTTTCGATGGCCGATTGGGCAAGGATGACGATCGGATTGATTCCGAAACATTCCCCCGCCTTTTGAGCGGGGAAAAGATACTGTTTGATGTATTCCTGTTTTACCATAATAAAGAATAATTATTTTACTCGATTTCCGGACGGTCACTGCCACCGCCGCCTTCTTCCGGCTTGCTTTCCGCGCCGGGGATATTGTATTTTTCGAAACTGGCATTACGGATCGTGTCCGTCAGCATTGTACCCGGATAGAAAACTATATGTGCCCGGTGGAACAGAGAGGTATTGAAATCCTTTTCCGTAGAAGATCCTTTGCTGCCGGCAACCATCCGGAAGCTGCCGAAATCGCCCAGATGGATCGATTCTCCGTCGCCCAGCGATTCATTCATGACGGATAAGAGTCCGTCGAGTACCAGCAGGATATCACCGCGGCTGGCAGTGCTGTATTTGCTGATACGGCTGCAAATACGGTTCAGGTCGACCTTTTTGGTGATGCTGGTCTGTGCATAGTAAAGTTCGGCCCCTTCGGCCGCATCCTTACTCATGTCTCTTCTTTTGACAAGTCTGAATTTTAATGGCATGGGAAATAATTATTTAATGTGGATAATATGCCAATGTGCCAATGAAAAAACTTTTCCGGCATTTTGGCGGTTAGTTGGTTATCGATAACATTACAAAGGTAATTGCTGCGGAAAAGTGGCTGCCGGATAGAAGCAGATAGCGGTAGTTGGATGAGAATAAAGAAGGTTATTATTTATCGGAAAAGGAGCTGATAATTGCTATTAAAAGATAGGTGTTTTAACGGCAAAACATATATGGTTTGCGAACGAAACATATATGTTTTGTAAAAGGAAAAAGAGGGTATTTCACAAGAATAGAGACCGGAATTACGATTTAAAATCAGAAAATTATGAATACAAATAAAATAAATCGTATAGTGAATAATTTAATTGAAGTTTTAAAAAAACAATCAGGGCGATAACTGGAAATCATTTGTCGTTGGAGTCTTTGTCAAATTGGCTTGAAACGCAGCCGGATAAAGGACGCTATGTGATGTTGTTGGCGTGGCTCCTGGGGGAACCAGCTATAAAGCAACATACAACCTGGGAGGTGTTAAGAAAACGTTTTAATAAACATCATCGGGATGATATTCTGGAATATTGCGAAATTGATGCCTGCCGTTTGTTGATCGAACGTATCGTGGTGAACGATCCGGATTTATTTATTGCTTATATCTCGGCCATGCTCCGTTGCAAAATAATAGACGGAACGTATGAAAAGACAGCTGACCGTATCGACCTTGTTTTTCGTACCGGCAGGGAAATCAGTACCATTTGCAACCATCTGAGCGAAGCGGATGATGTGTATTTTGACATTTGTGAAGCGGTTAGAGAGACGAAAAAGAAGTACAAGAAAAATTGAAGTGACAGGAATATTGTTTAAACGGTTGTAATCGAGGAATTTATAATTGAGAAATGCCCTCAAGATATATTTTTCAAGGCGAGTAGTAATGGCTAAATTTGCATCAGAACGTTAGGGTATTATTTCATTTGCGAAAAAAATGATGGAAATTACGATTTATAAATTCTAGATAAGAAAGATAGTTCTAACTATATTAAAAGAGAGGCATCCGGATACGTATAGAGTCTACATACGGTAGTGCTTCGGGATAATGACTATCAAGTTTTAGCGCAAATAGTAATCTCATAACGGGGCAAATATTAATTTTCTTTAAATGTGATTATTATGAGCGTAAAACAAACGAAAGAAAACCCGGAGGTATTGTGGATGGGAAAGTCTTTTATGAAGATGCCTCGAAAAGTGTTGGCGCTGTCGGTTAGTGCCAGTAAGAAAGAACGTCACCTAGCCCGTATCTACATGGCATTGGCAACGATGAGTTATTTCAAACCCGGATTTATGAAACTGGGACGTATCCAGTACGTTTGCCATGTAGGGGAATATTTTTGTACTTATCAGTTCCTGGCTGATCGTACTGATATCAGTGTCGGTTCGGTGGGGTATTATCTGAGAAAGTTGGCTCGTGAACGATTGATCGAATATGGTCCTGTGGCGGGAGGCACAAAAATCAAGATTTGTAATTATAATTATTTTTCGGGACAGATAACGGAGAATACGGATAACAACGGGAACGATATTTCTGCCGCTCAGGCAATGGCTGCTGCCGAACAGGCGATGGGAGGTCGTAGCAAACAATTTCAGCCAAAAGGAAAGGGAGGCGAAGCATGAAAGAAGGTGTTGACGAACAGAAAGATCTGACATTGTCGGAGGTGGAGAATACGTTGGTGTGCTGCCTGCTGACCAGTGTGGATGCTCCGGGCCTGGTGTCGACATTGCTGCATAAGGAAATGTTTTCGGATGCAGCGCTGGGTTTTGTTTTCCAGGCGGTAATGAATTTGTATGAACAGGGTGTGCAACCGGATATGGTGTCGGTCGAAACGGAGATGCGGCGGATGGATGAAGCTCGCTGGAAGGAGCTGAACGGATTGTCGTTCCTGCTGACGGCGATGCTGAATGTGCGCCATGGCGGAAATGTGCAGCATTATGCTCAGGAGATAAAGCGCCAGTATATGTTACGTTGCCTGGCACAGTTGTTTGTCCTGCTGAATATTAAGAGCAGTTGTTTTGATGCTGATCCGGAGGCCGTTATTTCGGAAGCGGAAGATTCGCTGCTGAAACTGCGGGGGGAAGTGGCCGGTAGTGAACCGATACGTCCGGTGGGTGTCCTGGCTGCCGAAGCGGTTGCCTGGCACCGGGAGCGGTTGGATGGTTCGTACGACCGGAATCGCATACGGAGCGGGTTGGCTGAGTTCGATTATGTCACCGGTGGTTTTCATAAAGGGGAACTTTCTGTCTTGGCGGGTCATTCGAGCGATGGTAAGACTGCTGTCGCCCTGCATATCGCTGTCCAGGCGGCCCGTGCCGGAAAACATGTCTGCCTTTTCAGTCTGGAGATGTCGAACCTGCAAATGCTGAACCGCATCCTGGCGGGTGTGACGGATGTCGATCCGGACCATCTGCGTATCTCGGGACTGACGGTCCACGAACTGGAGGTGCTCGAAAAGGCCGGAAAGTTGTTGGAGCATCTGCCGTTGTATATTGACTATAAGGCGTGTAACACCCTGTCGGATATCCGTTCGAAGGTCATGCTGAAAAGCAAGAAGGGGGAGTGTGATTTCGTGATCCTCGACTACCTGCATCTGCTGAGCAGTATCCGTCAGAAAAACGAAACGCAGGAACAGGTAGTGGGGCGTAACATAACGGCCCTAAAGCAGTTGGCTTTGGATACCGACTGCCCGGTGCTTGTCGTTTCGCAGGTGAACCGTGCCAGCGACCAGCGTGTCGACAAGGCGCATATCCCGGTGATGAGTGACCTGCGTGATTCGGGAACCATCGAACAGGTAGCTGATTGTGTATTTTTTGTCTATCGCCCGGAGCGTTACGGGATCGTCAAGGACGAGCGTACAGGGGAAGACCTTAAAGGGGTAGGCAAACTCTATATCGTTAAAAACCGAAACGGTGCGACCGGCATTGCCCGTTTCCGTTATAATGCTTCGTACACTAAAATAACGGATTATTAATACCCGGAACGAAATGGCACAATATAATATCGATCAGATAAAACGGTCGGTCCGCCTGGAAGAGGTGGCCGGACATTACGTCAAACTGTCACGTCGGGGGAAGTTGTTTATCGGACTTTGTCCGTTCCATGCTGACCATCATCCGTCGTTGACCGTCGATCCGCAAAAGCAGACTTTCACCTGTTATGCCTGTGGCGAACATGGGGATGTGATTGCTTTTGTACAGAAAGCGGAGAAATGTAGTTTTGCGGAAGCGGTGGAGAAGTTGTCGCCGGTGACATCGTTGCCAATGACACACCCCCTGCCCCCTCTCGAGAGGGGAAAAGTTACTCCCGGCGCTATAAACGAAAAAACGGAATGTCCGATGGTATCTCCTTCCCCTCTTGAGAGGGGGCAGGGGGTGTGTTATCTTACCGTCCAAAAGAACAATCAATTTCTCCAGGCCCTCTTGCCTTATGCTTGCGGTGATTCGGACTTGACGCCTGCTTATCTGGATTTTGAGGTGGGTGTTTCGCCGGGTATGGTGCCGAAAGAATGGTATAAGATGCGGAACCGTGTCATTTTTCCGCTCCGTGATGAGATGGGAGGGTTGATAGGTTTTGCCGCGCGGAAACAACCGGACGGGGATCCGGATGAACCGAAATATAGAAACACGTCGGTGGAAGAGGGGTATCGGAAAAGTGAGAACCTGTATGCCTTGAATCTGGCGAAAGAGGCGATCCGGCAGGATGGTTTTGCATTTGTGGTGGAGGGGTATAAGGATGCCATAGCCATGCATGCGGCGGGTTTCAGGAATACAGTAGCTTTGTGTGGGACGGCTATGTGTGACGGACATGTCGCGTTGCTGAAAAAATATACTTCGCAGGTGACTGTCTTGCTGGACGGGGATCGGGCGGGTGAGAAGGGTTCGACTGAAGCTGTAGCGATTCTTCGCCGGGAAGGTCTCTGGGCTGTCAAGGGAGAATTGCCTGCGGGTGAAGATCCGGATTCGCTCTTTCGCCTTTGGGGAAAGGAGGCTTTTGTCTCTTTTATCCGCGGGTTACGGAAACAATTGCTGTCATCGGAAGAGGTCGCCTTATTCAACCGGATAAGCAGACAGGTGCAACTACTGCTGCAAAAGCATAATGCCGGGGAACGAAAAGTTTTGCTCAGTGATTTGAGGAAGATGTTTGCTTATCGGACAGGTTTGTCGCTTCGTGACGGCCATCCGGCTACATTAGATTGGAGGTGGCTATGAAAGAGGATCAGAAAAATAAGAAGCCGGATAGGGACGAAGAGGAGGAGAAATGGAAGAACCGTAGTTTCGGTTGGCTTGAACTGGGTATCCTGTACAGTCCGATGATAACACCGGCGGCAGCTTCCCGCCGTTTGAAAGCCTGGGTATTGGCAAACAAAATTCTGGTCACTCTTCTGAAAGCCGCCGGTTGGAATCGCAAGCAACGTGTCATGACACCGAAACAGGTGGAATGTATAGTAGAAATATTGGGAAGACCTTAATATCGATAACGTGATGAGGGGGACTGATTCAATATTTATCAGATTTGAACTATCCGATTATTGACCGGTTGTACCTGTCTCCCCTCTCAAGAAGGGAATTGGTTACTCCCATCACTATAAACTGATAGCTCAATTATTCCTAAATTGGCATATTGCCACATTGGCTCATTATTTTCTAAAATCGGAACAAATGAAATTAATATCAAACTTACTTCTTTGGGGAGGTATTTTAGTGCTTCCCCTAAACTCTTATGGCCAGTTAACGAAAGGACTGAGTTACCGGGCGGAAACCGGTGTGAGCTTTAGCGGGGGAGAGCATACTCCTTTCTGGCTGACGGCAAACAAGCAGGGACTTTCGTCCATTGAAAAAAATAATGGGTATCTGCGTGCCGGGGTCTTCCGGGAGTTGGAAAACGATACGCCTTTCTCGTATGCTTTCGGGGCGGATCTGGCTGTGGCTTATAATTTTACTTCGACTTTCGTGGTGCAGCAATTGTATGTGGATTTGAAATACCGTTGCCTGGGGTTGAGCATCGGAAGTAAGGAACGCTATGGTGAGTTCAATAATCCGCTTCTTAGTAGCGGTGGACTGACATTCTCGGGAAATGCGCGTCCGGTTCCGCAGGTTCGTATCGGTATTCCTGAATATACGCTTGTTCCGGGGACAAAAGGTTGGTTGGCTTTCAAAGGACATATGGCTTATGGTATGTTTACAGATGACGGCTGGCAAAAAGATTTTATTAAGCCGGGAGGAAAGCATACGGAGCATGTGCTTTATCATTCCAAAGATTTGTATGTGAAGGTCGGTAACCGAGAGAAGTTTCCTTTGATCTTTGAAGGAGGTCTTGAGATGGCTGCTCAGTTTGGGGGGAATGCGTTTAGAGGAAGTGAAAAGATTGATATGCCAAACGGGATAAAGGATTTCTTTAAAGTGTTTATTCCAAGCGGAGGGAGCAGTGACACTCCGCTTGGGGAACAGACGAATATTTATGGAAACCATTTAGGAAGTTGGAATTTTTCTTTGACCTGGTATGCTCCTAAAGATTGGACAATTCGTCCTTATTACGAACATTATTTTGAAGATCATTCGCAGATGTTCGGAGAATATGGCTGGAAAGACTGTCTGGCAGGAGTGGAAATAACGTTTCCCAAAAATCCTGTCGTTAGCAGTTTCGTTTACGAATATATCTCAACAAAAGACCAGTCCGGTCCTGTTTATTGGGATCATACATCGGAGATACCTGAACAAGTGAGTGGTACAGATAATTATTATAATCATGGTATTTATACCGGTTGGCAGCATTGGGGAATGGGAATCGGGAATCCGCTAGTCATGTCTCCGATCTATAATGCAGATGGTGATATAAGTTTTAAAAGTTCACGTATGCAAGGACATCATTTGGGGATCATGGGTACTCCTGTCAACGGTTTGCGATATCGTATTTTATTCTCGTTTACCCGTAATTGGGGAACTTATAGCTTACCTTTTTATGAGATCAAAAAGAATGGAAATGCGTTGGTAGAATTAACTTATACGCTCCATCAGTTAAGAGGCTGGGACTTTACAGCATCGCTAGGTGTTGACAGAGGCGAAATGTTGGGTAAAAGTGCCGGGGGAATGCTAACAATCAGAAAAACAGGATGGATACGATGAGTTCTATGAATATGATGAAAAGAGATATAATAGCGGTGTTGCTGACCTTAATAGTCAGTTCCTGCGGAAAAATGCCGATTAACGGAGACCTGGATGGTCGCTGGCAGATCATGAAAATAGCATATGCATCAGGAGAGGAAGAGAACCTTGAACGGGCATATTACAGTGTTGCTCTGCATACAATCAATCTGATGAAGGTTGATGTAACCAGTCAGACCGGCAATATGGAATATACCGGAGATTCCTTGTTTGTAGTCATGCCGGTCAGTAAAGTTGAAGATTTATTGCCATTCGGGATGAACGGAACGGAGCAACGTTTCGGCGTCAAAGAATTAACATCAAAGCATCTGGTATTACAATCGGATTATGCCCGATTGGAGTTCAGGAAGTTTTGATTCATAATTTATCAGATATGAGCTATCTAATTATCGACCGGTTGTAACTGGCTCCCCTCTGGAGAGGGGAGCCAGTTACAACCAGTCACTAAACCGATAGTTCATCTTTCTAAAATCGAAATAACAACAAAACAAATAACAATATGAATAACGTAATCAGAAATGTATTATTGGGAGGATTACTGTGTCTGTCGGTTCCATTGTCGGCGCAGGTGCCCCAGGATTTGATCGACAAGGCGAAAGCCGCGGGTATGACGGATGAACAGATCCGTCAGGAGATGAATAAACGAATGGGACAGTCCGGAGCGGAACAGACCGTACGTACGGCATCGGATGCTGTGGTAACAGACCGCACGGTCACGGTTCCGGATGGGAAGGAGATACCTCCTCTGGATGCTCAGCGGGAAGCCAATCGTCCGGCGGGAGATTTAAGTGGTACGGTGTTTGGGCGTGAAATATTCTCAAACAAGAACCTGTCCTTTGAACCGGATCTGAATGTACCGACTCCCAAAGGATATGTTTTATCCGCCGGAGACGAATTGCTGATCAATGTCTGGGGAGATTCAGAACTGAATCTGAAACTGAAAGTTTCTCCCGAAGGAACCATCCTTATTCCTAACCTGGGTCCGGTATCTGTGAGCGGACTGACTATTGAAACAGCCGAAAATCGTATCCGTCAGGAACTGGGGCGGATCATGTCTACTTTGTCCGGAAATACAGAGTCTGGAAGTACGGACGGGGCTAATACGTTCGTATCCGTTAGTCTGAGCCAGATACGCAGTATCAAAGTCAATATTGTAGGTGAAGTCGTTGCTCCGGGAACCTATACATTACCTTCGTTTGCTACTTTGTTTAATGCTCTGTATGCAGCAGGCGGAGTGAATGAGATCGGTTCGCTTCGCGGAATAAAGGTTTACCGTAACAGTAAGGAAGTGGCTAAACTGGATGTATATGATTATCTCCTGAACGGCAAATACAATACGAATATCCGTCTGGAAGAAAATGATATGGTGATCGTTTCCCCTTATGACCAGCTGGCTGTGGTTCGTGGAAAAGTAAAACGTAACCGCATTTTCGAAATGAAAAAAGGGGAAACACTCTCACAGCTATTGAACATGGCCGGCGGTTTTACCGGGGATGCCTACAAGAAAGACGTCCGTATTAAACGAAAAGCCGGAAGCCGTTATCAGATAGCTACTGTTACGGAAGATAAATATCCTACTTTTGCGATGATGGACGGTGATTCTTTGTTGGTGGATTCAGTGATTCCTTTCTACGAAAACCGTCTGACAGTGACAGGTGCAGTCTGGCGTCCGGGAGAATATGAGTTGAATGGTACTGTTCATACGGTCCGTCAACTGGTTGATCAGGCAGCCGGTTTGAAAGGAGATGAGTTTACCGGTCGTGCCCAGATCACCCGTTTGAATCCGGATTTCACAACAACAGTTATAGCCGTAGACATTCGTGGTATTCTCAGTGGCACATCTCCGGATATAGAACTTAAACCGGAAGACCAACTGAACATTCCATCCCTGTTTGACCTTCGCGAACCTTATACGATCAAAATAAGCGGGGCGGTGAATTACATTGATACGGTTCTTCCTTACCGGAACAACTTAACCGTTGAAGATGCCATTATGATGGCGGGCGGATTAAAAGAATCGGCGGCAACGGTCAATGTGGAAGTAGCCCGAAGGATTAAGGATACAAAGACTTACGAAAACACTAACCGTACAGCCGAAGTATTCAATTTCGCATTGAACGATAATTTAGGTTTGATATCTACGGATGGAAAGAAAAGCGATACGGTCTTTACGTTGGAACCGTTTGATGAAGTGTATGTGCGTTTCTCACCGGGTTATCAGGAACAACAGGTGGTAAAGGTAAATGGTGAAATCACTTTCTCCGGTGATTACCTACTGGCAGAAAAGAACTCCCGTCTGAGTGATATCATCACTAAAGCCGGAGGAATAACTCCTGATGCCTATGTAAAAGGAGCAAGTCTGAAACGCCAGTTGACAGAAGATGAAATGCGCCGCCTGGAAACTCTGCTGCAACTGAGTTCCAATAAACAGAGCCGTGATTCGGTTGCCTTATCACTGGAAAACATCAAAGACTACTCGGTGGGTATCGACCTGGAAAAGGCTCTAGCAAATCCGGGAAGTGCGCACGATGTGGTATTGCGTGACGGGGATGCGCTTTACATTCCTCAGTTGCAAAGTACAGTTAAGATAAACGGCGCCGTAACTTATCCAAACAGCGTGACCTATACAAATGGGATGTCCGTGGGAGATTGTTTGTCGCAAGCTGGTGGCTATAACGATATTGCCCGTAAATATCCGATCGTAATCTATATGAACGGTAAAGTTGCAACAACGAAGAAATGCTTTATCTTCTTCAAACGTTATCCGAAGGTAGAACCCGGATGCGAAATCGTGGTTCCGACCAAGACACAGCGCGATCGTAAAACCAGCTTAGCGGAGGTACTGAGTATAGCCAGTTCAACCACTTCGATGGCAGCCATGGTCACTTCTATCATTAATACAATGAAATAATTTTCAATCTTCAATTTTCAATTAACAAAGTGGATATGAATCAAATGAATACCCCTGAGACAGACAATGTGCAGGAGATAGACTTGGTAGAATTGGCTAAACGTTTATGGAGTGAACGCAAGTTTTTGTTCAAATGTTGTGGAGTGGCGATAGTTGTAGGATTGGTGGTCGCTTTCAGTATACCGAAAGAATACAGTACGACGGTAAAGCTGGCACCTGAAACGTCTGATCCATCCAAAAAGATGGGGAATCTGGGAGGATTGGCTGCTATGGCAGGGATTAATCTGAACAGCTCTTCGGGAGCGGATGCTATTTCTCCGGATTTGTATCCGGATGTGGTGCAGAGTATTCCTTTTCTGTTGGAGTTGTTTCCGGTACAGGTTGAGAGTGAAAAAGGGGATTACTCATCGACATTGTATGCATATATGAATGAGGATCAGAAAAGTGCGTGGTGGAGTTATGTAGTACAGGCTCCATTCAAACTGTTGGGTGTTGTGAAAGATTTATTCTCAAAGGAAGAGGAAAAGAACAGTATGGAGTTATCCTCTTTTCATCTAACAAAAGAGCAGTCTGATGTGATAGAGGATTTGCAGGAGCGCATTTCTGCCTCTGTAGATAAAAAGACATTGGTGATCACTGTCTCTGTTCAGATGCAGGACCCGTTGATCTCTGCGAATATCACTCAAATTGTATTGGAAAAACTTCAGGGATACATCACAAATTACCGTACCCAGAAGGTAAAGCAAGACCTTGAATTCACAGAGAAAGTATTCCGCGAAGCCCGTGAGTCCTACTATAAGGCACAACGTGCCTATGCGGCCTTTGAAGATGCCAACAAGAATATCATTTCAGCCAGCTATCGTACGGAACAGGAGCGTTTGAAAAATGAAATGACATTAACCTTCAATGTTTACAATACGCTGGCCCAGAAGTTGGAACAGGATAAACTCCGTGTACAGGAACAGACACCGGTGTATACAATAATACAACCTGCCACTGTCCCTTTAAAAGCATCTTCTCCCAAGAAACCACTGATCCTGATCGGATTTGTATTCCTTGCCATATTTGGCGGAATCGGTTATCTGTTTATCAAAGACCTTTTCAACCCCAAAGAGGAAACTGAGGTTTTAGATATTGAATAATTAGTTGGGGTATTTGTATAGAGTTCAGTTTTTATCAGATATGAACTATCTTGTCCCCGTGCTTGACACGGGGCCGCAGAAGAACCAGCAGTATCAAAAGATACATATAGGATACGGTCTGTGCCTTTGCGATCCCGTGTCAAGCACGGGAACGGGATAGCTCAATTATTCCTAGTATTGACATATTTTCTGAATGTCACTCTGCGATCTTTATCATTCTTATCATTATTTTGTTACTGAAGAATCCGGCTGTCTGCTGGTAGGCTTCAGGGAAGATTCCGTTACTTTCATTGTAAAAGAGGTATGGAATAAGGAACCTGTTGGCTTGCCGGAAGTGGATAGACAGTATACTGAAATGCAGCGAATCGGAGAAATGTGCGGCTGTAATCAGTTTCGTATCCTGGCTCATGGAGGCTATCTTCCGGAGGCACTTTCCTTTGAACTGCATGGACTGACTGTT